>Ga0126371_10000319_pt1 | contig 38875 bp, 36 predicted proteins | sample PanSoiMetaPlot_4_FD_110145 | JGI IMG/M metagenome (GOLD analysis project Ga0126371, IMG submission 110145) | Tropical forest soil microbial communities from Panama - MetaG Plot_4 | ecosystem: Environmental > Terrestrial > Soil > Tropical forest > Bulk soil | place: Panama | collected 2016-02-17
GATTGCGATCATACAGGATCCTATGGTATGCTTGCCAATTGTAGTATTCTCTTGGCTGTCCGAAATACCTTTCTGACCAGATGATATGTTAGGTGAGGCCCGAAACTCAAGGCGAACAGAGAAAGTGCATTCGGCGCCACGGACGTATCGTAGACTCTTGGTCAGGTGTTTCCGAGCGGCTCGGCGACCGCCAATCGCCAGGGACTTTCGTCCAATCCAAGCATGGGTATCTGCATGCGCGGCCGCCAACATAGGCGCGGCTAAGTTTATTCGAGGCGGACCATCCTTTAGCGCTGGCTCAATGGTCCGCAGAAAATTCCGGGCAACGTGAATACTGTATTCCGGCCGCGTCAGCTGATCCGCCCTGCCTACGCGATATTTGATGCTCGCCACGTCAGCGAACGCGACAGGACCTGCCTGGCAGGTGCGCAAATCGTGCGTCTCACTCGACTCCGCGCTATCGAACTCCAGAAGTGCGTAGAATCCATTCGACCAGTGTAATAATAATCCTAAGCAGCGGGCAAGTGAAGCCGCTCATGAGGGCGAAGATTTCTTAGTTGACGAAAGGTAATTTGCTGTTTTCCCCAGGAGGTCTTGCCGATTCTTGCACGCCGTCCGAGCAGTCAGGGAATTCGCGTTTCTCGGATTTTTTGTGGAAGATTGCACAGGCTCTTATCGCGTAGGCCGGCGGTGGCCATTCTCGCCGGAAAATTGCATCCTAGCGAAAACGCAGCGCGCAAGCCTGCAATGAAAATGAGACCGTGGTTCGCGACAAAAACATGTCGCGTAGACCTTTTGAACTCTGAATTCAAGGCATGCACTCGAATTAACCTTTAATTAACATCGGCGCTCCCATTAAGAAAGGCGCTCGGTGTCAGAACCGCGGGCAAGAGGCGCCGGTCGGCGGGGACACCCGCGCAGCGAGCCGCCTAAAATCGACGCGGTATCGGGTATGGCTACGAGCCAAGCTCAAGATTGCGCCAGTCGCGCGGACGCCTCGAGGAACGACACGGCTAGTGATTGCGGCGCTGACAGCAGCCCTATCGTTCGTGATCCCGTTAGCAAACGATGTGACGGGGTGGCGCGAGGCGAGAGCGTGCTCGAGCCCCAAGATCGGGCTGAGACTTTCTCCGGATCATGGCGTGGCACTCGGGCGATGACCTCTCTCGCGTCCGCGCTGGGTAGCACACCGTCTTCGATGGCGGCGACCGTGACAGTCTCCGATTTCCAGAGCGAATCGCGGCTGACGGTTGTAAGCCGCGCTATGGTCCTGGCGGGGGGAATCCGTAGCAGGTTTTCGCTATTGGCCTTTTCCGGCCGGCGGCGCGTGGCCCACTTGCTCACGACCCGCAGCGAGCCGCGAAACCGTTAGCGTCTCTATAACTCTGCGGCGTCATGATGATCGGCGCGTTGAAGACGCGGTTCGAGCGAACTCTCGCGGGTGCGAAAGACGTCCGACCCCGGCCGCGCAGCACGTTGCGAACGATGCCGCGGCTATGTCCGGTGCGACCACGATCTCCCTAGTGGAGGTCCCGTCCTGCGCCAAGCGAGAATGGCGCCGTTGGTCTCCTCACGGCGTAGGTAGCCTTCATATTGGATACGCTCGGTGGCAGTGAGCAGTCGAGAATTGATGGTCGTGATGCCGATCGCGGCAGGGATTTCCCCGCATGGATTTCCGGGCCGCGTGGAAAGAGGCACGGCTGGCATTCCCCAACGGTCGGCAACTTGGATGGCGTTTGGTAGGGCCACAGCCGCCGCAAGCGCGTACTCGCCGCCACGGTGCGCGCCACAATATTGATCTGTGGTTGACCGGAGAACCACGCGCGGTGCCAGCAAAGCGATTGTTCTTCATCGCTTAATATAAGATCGAAATGATCGTTCCAATGCCGCAGATACGCAGATACCGACTTGTGGATACGTTCTGAGCTCGCCCACATTCTGGACAGGCGCTGTGCTGGTGATTGCCCAGAACACCACCAGGCAGAATCCGGAATTTCATCAAAAGTGAGTCAGAGCCAATTTTGCAAGCCGACTGACAAGTTAGCCATGATGCGGATGCGTCGCCAATGTTCCTCGCGAACGCCCAAAGACGGAATAGATGGGCGTCTGCTCGTAACCGCCGGATGGTGAAGCAAGGTGCGATCAGAGCCGATCGGAGATTCTTTCCATTTGTGCGCGACCTCAACTTGACATTTTAAGGATCAAATACGTCCATGAGTCGGATCGGCATTTACGCGCCTTTATCTGACGATAGCATGAACTCGAGACTATTGAGGCGAAATATTCTTTCCAGTTCGGGTGACAGGCCCACAATCGTTGGGTATGTGCCATGGGTATTGAGTGTCTTCCTTAACATTAGGAGAAGTCCGAGAAAACGCGCATCAAGCACACGAGCATTCGAGAAATCAATAACAATTCGCTTTCCCGTCCCTATCGCTTTCTTCAGGACCAGAACGACCTTGCCCACGTGTCTGGCGACTGCGGGGCCTGAAAGACTTACGGTGATGCAGTCGGTATGGTGGATTTCACTGATAACCAAATCTTGTCCATTATCACCGTATTTCCGGTGGAGCCACCACGTCCATATGGCTAGGGGCAAGATGCGGGTAAACATGAGGCGCAGCAGCACGCGCCCATCATTCCAATAGCGCCTCCAAAGGGATGGTTCCTCCTTGATGCGCCATAGCCATTCAAGTCCCAATTTCTGAAGAAAACGAGGAGCCCGCTTGAGCGTGCCTGCTTGAAAATTAACCAGGGCCCCCAGATGAGTTCTAACTGGAATCCGCAAGCGGTAGTGATTGCGTTGCAGCCACAATTGTCCTTTCTTGGCGCCTAACGCAGCCACAAGTAAATCGGCATCGCTCGAATTAATTTGGTCGATTATTTCGCATCGACTCATCTCATCTGCCGAACCGAGACCCGGATAGAGCGATCCCACGCAATAGACCCCGCCACGCTCAACATTCAGCGCGCGGGCGGCTGCCGAGGCGACGCCTTCAGCACCCCCGAACAGAAAAACCTTCATAGGGTTTTCGCGGTTACGCTCCGCTTTCAGCGCATCAAAGATATCACACCCTGCGATTCTGTTCTTAAGGGGAATGCCGAATAGCCATGCTATCCAAATAATCGGCATACCATCCGCGGGGCAAAGGTCGCTTAAGAGCAGCGATTCCCTAAAGTTCGGGTCCGATAGGCTGTTGACCAGAAAGTTAAGATTGGGAGTAGAAATAAAAAAGGGCGACTTTCTGGCGGCGGCAGTTTCGATGGTTCGCACGACCGAAGGCATTCCAACGGCGTCGATTGGCATCCCCAGGATGCAATAGACTTCTCTCGAAAGATCGTCAGGCACAGTCCCCCTACTGACCGCACCAACTTGTGCCCCGTGCCCGATCATTGGATTCCAGTGTCATAATACCGCAAGGCTGCAAAGACTCCCCAGCGGCATCCCCGTTCCGGCGAGAGTGCCCAATCAGAAGGCGCGGCCGACCATCCTTCGCCTGGACTAAACCAAAGATTTTGGTCGCAGACAATCACGATCGGGTTCTCCGCTCCTGTGTCGATCTCCTCTGAGACCTTGAGGTCCCGAATCATCGCCTTTCTTCTTGATTGCAATCTGGGGGGAAAGGCCTGTGTTAACGACACATCATGCAGTCGAACTCGAGGAGCCCGATATCGAGTCCCGAATCAAAGGTGACCGGAAAAACTCCAGACAATCGGAAGCCTAACTTTTGCAAGTAGGGTGCGTCGACGAACGAGTTAGTCATGTTTTCGTAGATTGGCGTACGGCTATTTCGATTTGCAATGCTTCAATTCTTTCGATTTTCGCCCCCCAAGCCTTTGTCCAATCGAACGTTCGAGAATAGCATCTAATCGCTCGATTGGGACACACTCAGTTCGCTCATGCCGAGCTTTTCCGAGAACCGATCGCGGCCGTATCTGCTTGGATTCAAAAGGGAATGGGACGTCGTCCCCGAGAAATACTTGGATATCCGCATCCGGTTTCGTCGCGCCCAGCGCCGCTCGATGGGTATGGCATTCAGGGTCACCGCCACGCTGCTTCTTGAGAAGGCAAAAGTTTTCCAACACAGGTCCGAAGGACACAATACGTCCCCTGTAGCCTGTCTCTCGCAGGCCGCCTCCCGAACTCGCTGTCAAACGAACCGAATGCAATTTATACCCGGCGACTTCATGACACGCGAAAGATGAATCCAATACACGAGAGAGTAGGCGTCGCTCGTCAGGTACACTCCTGTTGCATTTGCAAATACTCTGAGCACCCAACGAAAATAAGAAAGCTTTAACAAGCGTTCCCCCTCGCCGAGTCGGACCCGGAATAACTTGCATTGTAGATCTACCACCCTTCACCGATGTCCGCAAATCCTTTCCAACCGTCGGCTTTACGAACGTGCCGTCGTGGACGTCCACAATGGTATGTCCGGTATGCCGGGCTCCAGCGCTTGCAGCAACTGATGCGCTGGCAGAGCCGCGGGAAGGGCGTTGTCACGTTCGGTCAGGTTTAAGCATACGCTAAGGCGACTCCCTTTGAGAGCGCGCCAACTGTATATTCAAGTCCAACTTTGGCCTAAGGGGCGCTCGCCTGCCGCCCGCTGACTGGTGGGGGATGATATGCACGGGCCAGTTAATCCCGCCTGGTCCTGATTGAACACTTTCTGGAGCCCTAATGAATAGAGTCGCATACGTCCTACACCGCTTTCCTGGTATCACTGATACTTTCATCAAGCGCGAAATCCGCAGCCTCCAAAAACTCGGCACGGAAGTTCAAATCATTTCCGTGTGGAAGCCTCGCGATCTTGAAACCACTCCAGAAATTCTTTCCGAGTGGTCAACGGATACGCAATTCGTTCTACCTCGATCGATATTCTCAATTCAGAAAACTCTGATTTTCTGGGCTTTTCGATCTCCTAGTCGATTGTTGCGCACGGCCTATTTGGCGTTTTCGACTGCGCGGCCTGGCTTTCGTGGAGTTCTTTACCAAATGTACTATTTTCTTCAAGCTGTGGTCGTAGCCGAGATTTTGGTTCAAAATTCCGTCAACCACGCGCACAATCACATTGGTGATCAGAGTGGGACTGTAACGATGTTAGCGGCCAAGTTATCTGGCATTGGATACAGTATTACATTCCACGGATGGCCCGTCTTTTTCGATGCGAGCGGGTGGAGGATCAAAGAGAAGGTCATAGGTGCGAAGTTTACTCGATCGATCAGCTATTTTTGTCGAAGTCAGTTAATGATGTTCTCCGGGTGTGAAGACCCCAGGCCCTTCAAGGTGGTTCACTGTGGTCTGACACTCGAGAAATATCGCTTCCGCCTTCCCAGGGAGAAAATTGACCGGATCTTCTGCGCGGCTCGCCTTTCACCCGAAAAAGGGCACACATTCAGCGTTCAAGCTCTAAAACTCCTCCGGGAAAAGGGTCTGAGCCTTGAACTACGCCTTGCGGGAGACGGGCCGAGTAAACTTCGTTTAAGAAACTTGGCGCTCGAACTGGGAGTTTTGGACCATATTCACTTTCTGGGCAGTTTGAACGAAGAAGAAATAATTCGCGAACTCGAAGCATCTGACTTGTTCCTACTGTCGAGCTACGTGGAGGGAATCCCTGTATCTGCTATGGAGGCCATGGCAATCGGTGTTCCCGTGATCGCAACTAACGTTGCTGGAACGAGTGAGCTTGTTGAAGATGGTCGAACCGGGCTTCTTGTCCGGCCATCGGATCCCCAAGCATTGGCCGATGCCGTTGTAAGAATGATAGAGGACTATCCATTCCGGCTTCGCGCGACTCGGCTAGGTCGGCAGAAAGTCGTCGACGAGTTCGATGTTGACAAAGAGACCGCGAAGTTGAACGACTCTCTGATAGAGTGCTGTGTTTCCGCTGATTCAATCGGCGGGATCGACAATTAGATTCATTTTACGGTCCTCTCGATTTGATTGAAGTAACGTGGATTCCGTCATTACGAAACATCCATTCGATAGCGGCCGGTCGAGGTGGCTCATGATCCGATCGTCGTCAATCGTGATGACATTACTCAATGGACTCGGTGTATTCTCCGACATGGCGGCTCGTGTCTTTGCTGTCCTGGTTGCGTTTGATCACCTCCAGTTCAGACAGATTCGGGGCCGCCAACCCTAGTCAATTGTGCGAAAAATATCGTACGTCATCCTCGTCCACCACGCCCGCAAGGGCGCCGCCCATGACGCGCCGGTCAAGCGCCGCTCGGATCTTCCAAACTTCACGCCCGCGGCGACTCCAATTCTCTATCTGCGTCGCAACAACCAACAATTGCAGCTCGGCATCCAACATAGTGCCGCCCAGGAGACCAACCGCTTGTTGCTGGCACTCAAAACCAATCCTCCAGTGCTTGCCCTGGAGGCGCTCGATTCGCTGCCTGCCGCTCCAGCTATCCAACCTTCTTACCTGCAGCGCATCGAACAGATTCTCGCCAAGCCACAACGCCACTCACGCAAAAGCGCTGCGCGACTTCATGCGGGAACTGTTATGTCGGCAGCGATTCAAATGAGGTTCCTAGTCCTAAAGCCCACCGCAGCCATTCCCAGAGGCCGACAAGCATTACCACGGTTAGGGTAAGGGCCAAATCCTGGATCGCGAACGAAAAGCGTTCACGGCGTTGACCTATGAGGATCGGGATGTACCGACACAGATCGCCAAAGGCGATTACGGTGACACATCCGAGGACTCCTGCAGTTCGAAGACCAAGCGGCAAGCCAACAAGGAGATAAACGAATTTTGCACCGTTTGAAATCGCACTGTAAGAGGGCCTTCCCAGTCCTAGAAGTGTCGACTCGTTTATGTTGGCCAAAATTGTGAACCACGATCCGAATATTAGGATTGGCAACATCCATGTTGCGGCCTGGTACCTTTGGTCATAGATGATATTGATTGCCAAATCGGTCGTCGCAGCGAAAAGTGAAAATCCGAACGTAGCCGCGAGCAGGAATTTCACACGAATCGGCACCAGTTCTTTGTGTAATGCAGCACGCGCCATTTGGGAGTGTGAGGCGATGAAGGGGAACAGTACAACATTCCCAAGGCGTAGGAAGAGCAACCCAACTAGTTCAGAAATCGAACGAGAGATGCCATAGACACCCAGCAATTCCAATGGAACTGCTTTAGCCAAATAGAGTCGGTCGAAATTCGTAGACAGGAAGAAAACGATCGAAGAAAGGAATATCCACTTGCCAAACTGTAATATTTGTTGAGCGAAATCTTTGGAAAGATGAAATTGCGGCCGAACGTCTGGTAGTAAAAAGTAGCTGCCGATCATTGTTGCCATCGACGAAAAAATTGCGCCCCACACTAACGCCCATATCGTGGGGTTGAGATAGGCTAGGATGACGCTTACGACCGAACCGGCGAAGGCGGTTATCGTTTCGAAGGCATTGAATTTGGCGAGCATCATTCGTTTCTGTAACAAATAACGAGCCGGCGACGAAGCGCCGGCAATTATAAGGCTCAATGCGGAAATCGGTATAACAGCAACAAGAATCGGCGTTTGATAAAAATGCGCGACAGGCGCAGCGGCCGAAAGGCAAATCAACCATAGAAAGATATTTCTCACCAATTCCAAGGTCCAGGCGGTATTGTAAAACGCTGGATCCTCCGCATTTTTGTTGTAGATGATGTTCTGGCCGATGCCGATGTCGGAGATGAGAGCAAAGCCGGTTCGTAAACTGTAAACGATCAACATGATCCCGAAGAATTCGGGAGCAAGGAGTCGCGCCAGGATTATGTTTGACACGAGCCGAACAACTTGCCCAGCGCCATAGGCCCCTATTGTCCAAACCGTACCCTTTAGGAGAGAGCTCGTAGAAATCGCGATCGCGGGTGAATCGCCAATCGTCCCAGCCTCGCGAGGCGCTACGTCGTTATTTGCCACTGGCTGCCTCGACGTGCTAGGGGTTCCTACTTTTCGCGAGAGTGACAGGTGTGGAGTAAGGCCTTTCGTCGACTCGGTATTGTTCATTGCTCGCTGTGACCATTGATAGTTAATATTGCCGAGTGGAGGTGTGAAGGCCGAGCGCAAATTTCTCAACCACTGACGTTCCGGGACTGCTTATCACTGAAAGTCGTTGTGCCGCAATAATTTATCGCGGACTCACGGAAAACTGATGCTGATAAACCCTAGTCCGAATCGTTTCCGATCTGCATCCGTCCAAGGCCGTAGATAGAGGCCTTTCCAGGCTGCCCCAATCGCTTCGGATGGCGGCCCCGCTGTTGCTCGCGACGACGGGTGGGAGTGATGGGATCGATACGCGTACGATTGCCGACCAAGCGGAATGGGTATCGCTAGATGATCTCCGCCGTCGCATGCGCGGGCGTTGCAAGCGTGAGCAGGCCGTTCACGCGGAACTAAACGCGATTGACAGTCAAATGGCCGCCTCGCCGACTTCCTTGTACAGTTGCGCGAAGCAGCCAAAGCGTTAAGCGTTCCGATGCGTGAACGCATCGTCCGACGGTTTGTGAAGGAGTGCTTGGCGATGACAAAATCACCATTCGTCACTCCATTCTCCTGCCGGCAGTGAGTGAAGCTCGCCCCCAGGAGGCCATCGGCCGTTCGACGACCCAAGGTATCTTTTGCGTAAGGGGAGCAATCTGGTGGAAAGTGAATCTCCTTGTACTCGTGCGTCAGCTCTGGCCAAAGTGGCCCAAGCGGGGAGGAAGACAGACGGCGTCGATTTTCCTGGGTGCTCAAAGGGCACTTCACCGCCCCATGTCAAGCCCAACCTGAAGACACCGTTAACATACCTGAGCATTTTGAATGCCTTACGGGCGCACGCCCGAAAGGTCGATTCGTTTCCGCCGCCGCTCCAATGTGGAACCCTCATACCGCGCTTACAACCAATTCCTTAGCTGCGGCATTCCAACAACCTCAGCCATGCCTCCCAGGTCGAGAGCCCGCGAAATTCCGCAACGGAACGTATACATTTGGGCGCGTAAAGCATGACGGGCCGGACCAATCAGGTGCGCTTGGGCTCTATCGACGAGAGCTGGACGAAGACCAAAATTGACGCCGTTCCAGGGATGAGCTCTGCGCGGTGGCAGGCACACCTGCCGAAGTCCTTCTTGTCCGCTGGAAAACGACGACCTTCGTCGCCACTTTGCCCCACGATCAGGTTAGCGCCCTGTGGGTTCGCGCTGATCCGATCGGCGAGGGCTTCAGAACCTACGTCGAGAAGCGGCTGATTCCGATCTTGAAGCCGGGCGGCATCGTCACTATGGGAGAATCTCTAAGTCCCAAGAGGACGGCAGCTCATCCACTTGGCCCGTACCAAGCTGTTGTTCTTGTCTTGTACCTTTATACCTTTACGGTTTTAGATCACTGGGATTTTTCCTATAATGTGGGGACGTTCTTTCAAGTGGGTGGGTTTCCTCGTCCTTCTCCCAGGAACAGTTCACCTCCGCGCGTAGATGCAAAGAGGTCACGGGTAGGACCCTTAAGGTCATTCCATTTGTCCGTGCCGGCTATATTCTGGTGGTCGATGTGGCGCGCTAGTTTGGCTTCTACGCCGTCGTAACGTACTGCATCTTGGAAGGACCAACGAATTTTGTGCCTTAAGCCAGTCGCTCCGATGAGTGAGCTCGAAAGGAGAATGCATGTCACGCCTTTACGACAGTCGCAAACGAATTCTTGTCACGGGTGGGGCTGGGTTTCTTGGATCGCATTTGATCGATCGGTTGCTGGAACAGGGCCACGAAGTGTTGTGCGTCGACAATTTGTTTACAGGCACAAAGCGAAACATCGAACATCTAGGGTCCCACCCCCGTTTCGAGTTTATGCGCCATGATGTGACATTTTCACTTTACGTCGAGGTTGATGAAATATACAATCTAGCGTGCCCTGCGTCACCAATCCACTATCAGCATGATCCGGTGCAGACGACTAAGACGTCAGTGCATGGAGCCATCAACATGCTGGGGCTCGCCAAGCGTCTCAAGTGCCGTATCCTCCAGGCCTCCACCAGTGAAGTTTACGGAGATCCCGCGATACATCCTCAAACCGAGGACTACTGGGGTAATGTTAATCCGATAGGGCCCCGATCTTGCTATGACGAGGGCAAGCGTTGCGCCGAGACGCTGTTCTTCGACTATCACCGCCAACATGGTCTCGCCATCAAGGTCGCAAGAATCTTCAATACCTATGGGCCGCGAATGCATCCTTCCGACGGGAGGGTCGTGTCCAATTTCATTGTCCAAGCTTTGAAGGGCAATGCGCTTACAATCTATGGAGACGGCCACCAGACTCGATCTTTTTGCTATGTGGACGATCTGATAGACGGCCTCGTCCGCTTCATGAATAGCCCGGTCGATTTCACCGGGCCTGTCAATTTAGGTAACCCCACTGAATTCACGATGCGGGAGCTCGCGGAATTAGTCCTTTCTGAAACGCAATCTTCATCGCCCGTAATAACCGAGCCTTTGCCCCAAGACGATCCCAGACAACGTCAGCCCGACATATCCCTCGCGTTTGCGCGATTGGGTTGGGCTCCGAAAGTTACTCTGCGTGAAGGGCTTAAGCCGACGAGCAATTATTTTCGCTCTATCCTTGGTGCTGATGGTTAACTTGATCGCAAATAGCGAGACAGTTTTCTTCAGCCACCAGTGCCGCGAAACCGATGAAACGGTGCCGTGGCGGAGTTGGATGGAAAGTTGGGGCCATTGAGGCCGCTTTCAAAGATTGAAGGACTTCAGGCGTATCGCGACCCGCTGAACTATCTTGCTTCTGCGTGTCTTGCCGCTGCCCTGGTATGGTGGACTTAATGAGTCTGGACATCCATGGAGCGCCTGGGGGAGAAGCAACGGGGCTAGAATCTAAGCAGTCGCCCCTGCGTCGACTGTGAGCACCGCGCCAGTGATATTCTTTGCTTTTGCTCCGAGAAGGAACTCGACCACGTCTACCACGTCCTCGATCTCAGGAAAGCGGCGCAGCGCACTCCGTCGCGCGATCTGCTCCCTGCGATCGGGCCCGAGACTTTGGGTCATGCGGGTATCCATGAAACCCGGTGCGATTGCGTTGACGTTTATTCCTAGTCGTCCTACTTCGCGCGCCAGGGACCGGGTAAACCCTATCATGGAGGCCTTGGTCGCTGCATAAACCGCAAGACCGCTGTATCCAGTGAAGCCAACAATGGAGGCGATGTTTACCACGCGCCCGCCTCCATCTGACATCATATTGCGCACAACGTACTTAGTGAGAACGATTGGGGACAGGGTGTTTAGATGAATCAAGCGTTCTATCTGCAGGTTATGCATCGTGGCGAGAGCGCCATCGCTTGCGGATGCGGCATTGTTAACCAACCCGTAGATCGGCCCGAAATCCTTGCGCACTTTCTTAATTAAATCAGGGATGTCCTGAATGTTGCCGAGATCGAACGGCATGAAGTGGATCGAGTCGGGATGCGTTAGCTCGATCTCGCTCATCATAGATGAGAATTGATCGTTCCTTTCCCGCGCCACCACGATCGCGTGGTAACCCTCGATACTAAGTCTGCGGGTTATTCCCAACCCTAACCCTCGGCTTCCGCCGGTCACGATGACGTTACGCATTGTGGCGGCTCAATTTGCCAGTCGCGGAAACTTCCAAACTAGATACGAATCTGACGGTCGCAGGAACCTTATACTTGGCCAATCGTTCTTGGCAAATTTGAATAATTTCTCGTCTTAGCATTGCTATTTGGTCGATCCCATCGGCGTTGAATTCTCCCTCAATAACCACGTCGGCGCTCACGATCGAACCCGTAATAGGATTCTTCCTTGCACGGACTAGCGACGAACGCACTTTCGGATGACGATTAATGGCTGCTTCAACTTCCTCGGGATGTACCTTCAAGCCGCCGACATTGATCACTCCGCTCCGTCGGCCCAAGAAGTGGTATCGTACATCACGTAGTTGCACAACATCACCGGTGTCGACAAACCCATCGACGTCGGCCAGGGGAGGGCTGCCTCGGCCCAAGTAACCGCCCGCAATGCCAGCCGAACGGATCCGAAGCGAGCCGTCCTCCACTTTTAGTTCGACAGGTCCGCCGGACCTGACGAAGCTTGCGGGAAAGCCTTCAAGACCGTCGGTCACCTCAAATGCGACTCCTGCTTCTGTTGAAGCGTAAGCATGCACGATTCTTGCGTGCGGATAAAAATTCTTAAGATTGTCTAGAATCGCCTGATCAGCGATCTCACCGGATAGGCGCACATAACGGGGTGCAATTTCATGGGCTAGAGGGCTCATAAGCGCACGACGCCAATGTGATGGGGTTCCGGACACGTGCGTGGCCCGATGGGCCGAGAGACGAACGAGAAAATCTCCCAGAGGTTCCTCGGCACTTGATAACACTAGTGACCCGTTACCAAGAATCGCCCGGAGGAAAACCTGTAACCCACCATAGCGGCGAATATCATAAAAGGTGCCCCAGACAGTGTCAAAATCAGCGGCACTATTCTCTTGAGTCTTGATCGCAGCTGTCAGGCCTGACAAACTGTGCGTCAACAGTTTTGGCGTACCGGTAGTTCCGGAGGTCAGTATCACCCATTCAGTTGGGCGAGTGCCGGTACTCAATTGTTCCGTCCGTGCAAGCTCTACGCTCGACCTAACGTACAACTCGACATCGCTATGACGTTTGATTTCATCGCTGTCCGAAATGATAGCGTCCACCTCGGCAGAAGCGATCACTGAGGGAAAGTGTTCGTAAGGCAAGTCAGATGGGCAAATTGTGACGCGGCGCGCCGTACCGTCGAGTTCAATAAGCGCCAACGCTGCTGCAATCTGGTCGCGGGTGGCAACGAGAACTGAACGGCCCGAGAGTCTCGACAGAGAGCAGCTGAGGCTGGTTCCGGTTAAAATATCAGCTAGGCAAACACTGGCGCCTGCGCCCCACAAATAGCGTCCCTGACAATTCGAAGCACTGCTTAGCCTATCACGAAGCGACTTTGCGCGACTTGGCAGCATCTTCATAGAACTTGATAAAGTCACCGAGCGTCACCGGGTAGTAGACGTCATCAGACAGTGTAAAGGGATCAAATCCGAGCGTTTCTTCAAGTCGAGCAACCAAGATGGCGATCGCTAGAGAGTCGAGCCCTGACTCAAGCAACGGCATTTCGTCCGTCAAGGGCGACAATTTATTGTTTTGTTCTTGGGCGACTTGTTGAATCTGTAAAAGTATAGCTGATCTTATCGACATGTCATAATTCACCAAAGTTAGCAAGCCTCGTGACTGAGGTGACGTTAACTTAAAGGGCCCGATCCCCGTCAGCGGAATATAACCCGCCGCCGTTGAGTGTCAACTACCCTACGCACGGTGCATAACCGCAAGGATCACTAACGGCGTGTTGATATGAGTTCGCCCAAATCGGCAATACTAGGGCGGGTGCGTGACCGACCTTGGCCTCTTGCCTCCCCCGCGCGGGCAATAAGAGTATGTTTTGACGTTGCGGTAGGCGTTCGCCTCGAAACGGGCAGCGCTATGACTTCAGCGACAGGCGGAAACTGCGTGCCACCGGTGGTCGCGGCGTGCGGCTGCGGCGTCGGGGGATAGAGGACGTAGGGGAGGGGCGATCTTGATTCGGCGAGAACGTGCGGACGCCTGTCCCAGGGCTCGAGCGGCTTGTCCGGGATGAAGTAGGAGATGAACACGTCGGCGGCCCTGAGACAGCGATGCGTCCGCTTTCAGGATCCGACCGATGCTCGTCTCACGGATGCGAATGGCCTTGTCAGATGCGGGCAGCGTGCCTGAGGGCGCGAATCGCCTGTGGAGGAAGAAGCCACCCAGAAATGGCTCGGCCGAGTAGCCGGAAGCGCTGGAGCCTCGCGACAAAGGTCGCTTCAGGCGGCCGCGCGATCCGCTGGGCGGTGAGGTGAGTGAGGCAAAAGTCCCAATGCGCAATTGGGAGGGCATGTCAGAGGGTAAGCCATCGACGCAACCACCCGTTCATTCAACCGAGGTAGTGGGCACGGCACGTCGGAAAGGTCACCCGAGTAAGCGGGGGAGACCCGTCATCGGCAGGGTAGCGGCCTCAACGTTGCGGATCGGCGACGGGGCCCCGGCGGCTGTATCGTCAGGCGAAGGCGGAGAGCCTTCCTCCCACTTCTACCGGGCCTCCGACAAGATTTATCGCGAGGAATCCTGGACCACGCCTACGAGTTGGCGCGCACATATGCGGGCGCCCGGGGAGTGGACGGGTGAGCTTCCGGCAGATTGAGGCGTGCGGCCTGCAAGCATGGCGGGTGAGCTTGCGTGAGGAGGTAGCCTCAAAGAGGTACCGGCTAGATGCGGTGCGACGGGCGACCATTTCGAAGGGCGCGGGCGACGAGTCTTTGCTCGGGATTCCGACGATTCGTGATCGGATTGTCCCAACCGCTGTCAAGCTGGTGCTGGAACTAATCGTCGAGGCGGACTTTGAAGACTATGCCAACGGCTATCGCCCTGCCTGTGGGGCAGTGGATGCGGTCAAGGAAGTACACCGGCCTATCTGCCCGGGTTATTCCGATGTGGGAGACGCCGATCTCTCCAAGTACATCGATCCGATTCGGAGCGACGATGTCATCAAATCAGTGGCTCGTCGCATCGCGGATAGTATAACGCGAACGACCGACGGTACCTGGGGATAACCAAAGAGCGCGCATAGACTCAATACGAAGGTCGGCAATTTGCTGGTACCCAGCAACAACGCTTCATGGGCAGAATTGCGAGACTCACTGAATAGCCCCAAGGGGGCTGGTCAAACTACTTCACGCAGTCGACGGCCGCTCGCCGAGAGCAAGCCCGCGGAAGGCGTGGACATCGCTGCACCTTGAGGTCTCGGCTGTCGTCCTTGGCACCAGCCGGCGAGAAACGATCACGCAAGCGATCGAGATGCTTGGGATTGATGACATAGACGTTGAAGCCCGCTCGGCAACGTTTTCGAAGATGGGGCCATCCGGCATTTCGATTGCGACGTGAAGATCTACTCGCCCCAGCCTGAGCTACACTTGTGAGCCAGGCGGCCGTCTCAGCCAAGCCCTCCGCGGGCAAAATCCCGCTTTCCATTGGCACTGCGGACGCGGTGGTTCTCGGATGCCCACTCGAAGGCGCGCCAACTTTTCCCCAGCTTCTCGCCAAAAGATCGGGGCAAGCGGCACAGGAACCCTCTCCCGGGAGTCGGCTCGCCCGTCAGTTTGTCAACGCCGAGTTCGGGTCGCCTGGGGAAGGTACATGGGTGAGGGGATGGATGGGGCACCTGCCCGGTCGCGACAGTTTATCGCACCGCTCGGCTAGCGTTTATGGAGTTTTCTTTGCGGCAGGGGGCGGAGCGATGCTCATTCGGTCCCCGGAGCGGCTCAAGGCAACCATGTAGTCCTTGCGAATTTGGCGAGAGGCGTGGGGCCCATTGGCGCGAGGTTTGCAAAAAGACGCGACAGAAAGCGGCCGACCAGGTGGGCGCTAGTCACCAGGGAGCCCGGATAACCGCTGCGCGGCGACCGAAGCCAAGGGATGAACGGGCGAGACACTAGGTTGCCGAGGAAAGATTTACTCGAGCATCGGACGAATAACCGCCAGCGGATCATTACTTACCGAGTGATGTGCGTTCGGCAAGATTAACCGGTCAGTGCAAGAAAATCGAAAATCCCTCCATTGTTAAACTTAACACTCCAGTGATTTGACTTCCAATGAAAAACTGTTGTGCGACTGTTAAAAATGAATGTAATAACCGACGCAGTTTCGTTGGCGAAAGTGCTGCAATTTCCGCCGTCGTGTAATTCTGGGTTGTGGTCGTGATGACGTATCTCTCGCAGTCGCCGAACAAGCTTGTATCGAGGGCCCAAGCCAGTTTAGGCCACGTCTCGGAGCTTGTTTCTTATGGAAATATCGGCATCCTCGCTGCAGCATTAGATTTAATCGTTATTACACTATCGAGCCTCGTTGCGGGTGTTGCTTATCAGCACTTTGCGCTCGGATCTGAAGTCGATACCTCAGCGTTGCTGGGCATCGGCGCCAATTCCGGCCTGCTGTTCGTCTTGCTTACGGCATCCCGGGGATTCTATCGGACAAGAGCGCTTTTGTCGGCAACAAAACAGATCAACCGTATTATTTCTACCTGGATTTCCGTCTTGCTGATGGTGACCGCACTACTTTTCCTCCTGAAAGTGGGAAGCAGTTATTCTCGTGGTTCCACAATGGCGTTCGGGTTGCTCGGCTTGCCACTTTTGCTTGGATCGCGAATGATTATTCGCAAAGAACTCAGCAAGTGGATTTTGGCGGGAACGCTTTCGGGCCCCCGCTGCATTCTCATTGGGGATCAGGAAGAATTGCATGAGTTGTCTGCTCTGGATCTACAGCAAAAATTTGGCATCCGCGAAGTTGGTCGATTCGAATTCCCAGTGTTGGCGGAGATCGATCACGAGGTTGGTATCATCGATGCCGCGGTTGCCGCCGCGCGTAGTGCGAACGCGGAGCAAGTTCTATTAGCGCTGGGCTGGGCTGATACTCGACGACGCGATCTCGTGTCGAGAGCGTTGCGCGTACTGCCGTTGCCCGTGCTCCTGCTACCTGATCGATTTGCCAGGCCGATATTCGCGCAAGCGACCGCGGAATTTGCTGGACCAACACCCATCGAACTACAGCGTGCCCCACTTACCAGAATCGAGTTGGCGGCAAAGCGGGTATTGGATTTGACACTAGCGGCAATGGGGCTCGTCCTGCTTTTGCCGCTCCTGTTGGTTGTGAGCATAGCCGTCAAGATCGACTCTCGAGGACCCGTAATTTTTCGCCAACGCCGAAAGGGTTTCAACGGCCATGAGTTCATGATCTGGAAGTTTCGAACCATGACCGTGCTAGAGAACGGTCATAATATTTGCCAGGTCAGACGCGACGACGACCGGGTTACTCGCATCGGCCGCCTGTTGCGCGCCACGAGCATCGATGAGCTTCCGCAGTTGGTCAACGTGCTTTGCGGTGAAATGTCGTTAGTAGGACCGCGTCCGCATGCGGTTGCTCACGATGACGAATATGGGCGCTCAATCGGCAAATATGCATTTCGACACCACGTCAAACCGGGAATTACCGGATGGGCTCAAGTCAACGGCTTCCGGGGAGAAACGCGTGAACTTAGTTTGATGAAGGAACGGATTGATCTGGATCTGTGGTACATAAATAATTGGAATTTTTGGCTCGACCTTTGGATTATTGTTCGTACTTGTTTCGAGGTCGCGCGAAGCCGGAATGCCTATTGACATATGGCAAGCGATAGAGGTCGTTCATCTGTCCACCACATTGGGGCCCATCGGTCCGCGTGCCGGGTGCGGACTACCGTCGAGGGACGGTCGCCGAGGCCCTGATAAGGCCACGGTTGCTCTCCGGGAAAGCTGTAGTAACTGAGGTATCCTTACCGCTGTGGAAGCCGAAGAGCCAGGCTACGGGGCGGGATCCTCAACAAGTCACGAAGGGGCGAGTATAGATGTGCCCTCGCCCTGGCTTTATGTACGATGAGGCCGGCTACGTGACGCTCGATTGATCGCAACGCGCAGATCAGGGATCAGGGAGACGATCGCCTAATTCTTCGATACGTTCTCGCGCGTGGGTTCGGCTAGCCAGACGATCAAGTGGGGTCCCTGCTTTCCGGCTCGATTTCGCGACCAGCATGCCACGATTTTCCGGCCGCTCACCGCGTCGATGGCGCCGCGTAGGCTGAAGAAACTACCCTACGCCGGCTCCTATATTTGCGGCCGACGGCGCTATTGGCTATCGGCGAACTCTTGGCCCGGAACTGGAAGGCCGTATCGGAGCGAGTTTGAAGGGCCGCCGCGTCCTCGTCCACGACGCGCGAGCAAATCGGCCAAAGGCCGCGCCTGCGGCCGGGCCGATCCGCGGCTAGCTACGGGCCCACCGCGATCGTGGCGGGCCCCTGTCGTTTCGACCCGCCCGACTGAATTTATCCAGTGTGAGGGGTCAATCACGACCAAGGTAAGGGGCATTATAACGCCTAAAGTCGCATTCGGCCTGACTGAATTCGGTCATAGATAGTAGAGCCGAGCGCCACAAATTCCTGACGAACCGCATCGAAAAAATACACCGCGTCGGTTATATGGCGCGGATCGTAGCCGTCGTTCACGAGATTGCACTTCATTTTCTTAAAGGTGCCCGTGATTTCAAGCTCCTTTCGTACGCGCAGAAATAGTGGGCGCGCGTACTCCGGAAGGTGCATGATGACGTGTTCCCGAAACGCAACCAGGTCAAGGTTCAGCTTGTCTTCAATCACAACGGCGGCCATGCCAGCCCGTCCGTCGGTCGCAGGAATAGTCACTCCATAAACGGTTGCGTCAACAATCCCGGGGAACGACATAATCACGCTTGACACTTCGTAGGTAGCTACGTTCTCGCCCTTCCAGCGAAACGTGTCACCAATTCGATCAACAAAATAGAAGTAACCCTTCCGATCATTTCGCATGAGATCGCCAGTTCGAAACCAGGCGTCGCCATGTTCGAAGACGTTACGAAGGATCTTACGTTCAGTTTGATCTTCGCTAGTATAGCCTTCGAATCGCCCGCTATAGTTTGCGCGATCGCTAGTGATCTTGCCGATCACTTCGCCAGCCTCTTCCGGCTCACACCGAACGCAAAACCCTCGTTCATCACGAAACGGCACGTCATTCTCAGCGTCGAATTTTACGATTGTTGCTGGAAATCGATGTGACAAGAATGCCGGGATCCGCCCAACGGCGCCAGGTTGTCCCTCGCAGTTAAACATCGAAACGTTACCTTCGGTCGAAGCATAAAATTCTAGAATCTGGGGAATTTGAAACCGCGTTTTAAATTCCGTCCAGACGTCAAGTCCCAGACCGTTTCCACAACACAACCTAAGCCGATGCTCTTTTTCACGAGGATGCACTGGCGTACGTAAGAGATAGCGGCAAAGTTCGCCAATATATTGGAACAGGGTGCAATCCCATTGGACTACGTCGTCCCAAAACTGTCGCGCGGAGAATTTTTCACGGATCGCCACGGATCCACCTTTTACTAACATCGCCCCCGTGGCTACAACGCCGCCGACGCTGTGATACATTGGCAAGCAGTTGTACATTCGATCGGTTGGTTGGACATTCAACAAGCCGGCAAACCAATGGCTCCAATAAACTAGCCGATGGTGACTTATATTAGCCGCTTTTGGTAGCCCTGTTGTACCCGACGTGTAAATGCAAAGCGCTCGATCGTCGATGCTAACTGATCGCAACTCGGATTCTGTCAGCTCTTCCTCAGATATCTTCCCAAGTTCTTCTTCTAGTTGCGGCAGATCACCGTCACCAGGGCCCGACAACCAAACCTTCGGATCAGACGTAACGTGGGGCTGTGCGGCGCGAAAGTCATCAATAAGCTCCTGGGCTAGGATTAGGTGCTTTGGACGAACAACGTCGATGCAGTGTGCAAGCGAAGCTCCCGTAAGATTGGTGTTCAGCAGCGAAACGACGCCGCCAACCCGAGTAACGCCAAGCCAAATTGCCAGATATTCCGGTCGATTCGGCATAAGCAGGCAAAGCACTTCGCCCTTAGCAAGGGCGCTTCGAGCCCAACGAGCATAGCGGTTTGATTTTCGTGCGAGTTGGGAGTAGGTCAGAGTCTCGCGGGCAGAGACTGCCGCTGGCATTTCTCCGAACGTCCTAGCCAAGTCCTGTACTACGACCGGTAAGGTCCGCGTACGATCATGCGGGATATGCGCCGTCATCTCGAGGGCGCGCAGCCACATTTTTGCCGGCGATGATGTGTTCTCGGTTGGACTCACAACGTTCCCTTAAATGTAGAGGCTGACGCCTTTTATCCAATGGGCGACTGTATTTCCTCAATCAGCGGTCGAATCACTGACCCGAACCAAAGAGTTATACAGGATTTCAGATAGTGCGACGACCAGGCAGTGCGGGTTTGAAGATACCCGTATAACGTCATAGCACGATATTATATTGTAATCTGCTTCGCCGCGAACAGTCGAGCGGGTGTTGACCACCGTAAAAATACGGAAGAATGAGAAACGCGCATAGAAACATGAGCAATGATGGCGGCAGGAACCTTGGGTTTTGGTCAATGGCCCCGGGGCTCTCGCGCCGTCAAGCTTCGCGGGCTGCGTCCGGTCCAAGACGTGATAGCTTCAGGCTTCGAGCGGACACCGGCACGTCGGTGGCCGACGGGGTGATCAAATGAGGCGGCAGGCCCGATGGCGCGCGAAAGCCCAATGTCAAGTTACGCGGCTTTGCGTTCGCTTTCCCGGACACTGTTTGAAGACTATCGAATACTTTGCGGGAACTGCGCCGGGTTGGTTATGTTGAGGGGCAGAATCTCGCCCTGGACTCGTACTCCGGGAAGTGCCGGAGAGAGCACTTTACCCAACCGGTGCCGTGACCGACCGGCGGATGCTCGGGCCACGCCAAGTTGGGCATGGCTCAGGGAAACGCGCCGCTGGCGTTTTCAGTCAATGCCAAATGGCTGGTCGCCGCCAGCGGGGTAAATCACTATTTCAATGCTGGAGTACGTCCGGCGGCCATAAACTTTTGATTGAAACGGACCCGCTCCGACCGAGCGTCATAGGTCGTCGGCAGAGTCCAACATGGGGCTAGTGGCCGTTTAGTTTAGTGCGCCAAGCCGACCGGAAGATGCATTTAGGGTTGATAGGTCACGCTTCTACCGTCGTCTATTGTGCTTTCGCTCGGCCCCACTGCAGGCAGCAATTTGATATGTTGGAGCTCAGCAGCTCTGCCGGCACCTCTTGAAGATCGCTCGCAGAGACATCCTGCAAATGCAGAGACCTCCTGCAAATAGAGGGCCGGCAGGACCACCTCGAGGCCTGTAGTCCTCCCGCCAATGGCCCATCGCGGTGGTGCCGCCGTCAGCAGGCTCGCGCTGCTTATGACCTTGAGAGTAGGTCTCCACGCCGCTTTCGAGCGCCGACGCAGTCAGCCGTCCGGCACTGCCTGCAAGGCACCGCCCGTGAATACGTGGACCGGCTCACGAAAATGAAAAACGCACCTCGGTCATGCCGCTACGTCTTCTTGGAAAGGTTCCGGCGGAGTGCGCCCACTTTAATGCTCCGCCGCTGTCACATCCGTTTCTCCCCAATAGCTCCCGCATGACATTCTCGGTGTATTTCACACTCTATAAGCTCATACTAGCGATTAAAAGCGTAGAATTCCTCGACGTCGCGGTGATTCGGACCTTTGTGCAAGCTGTAAATTAAGGTTATCCGGACTCCCGATCGAATGCGATAGTCGCGTTGGATAGGATTTGCTATCGTTGCCGAGGCTCAGGGAACACAAAACCCGGTTAGATCGCATGAAAAGTCAGACCTACCCCCACAGGATAGGGTAGATTTCTGCGACCCAATTTCTCTGTTCGACATACCTAGGTGACTCCGTGAGAGACGAAACCATCGCCATTCATGGCGGCTTTGAAGGTGACCCTGCGACAAGAGCCGTCGCGGTTCCAATCTATCAGACCGTTGCGTACGCTTTCGATAGCGCCGAACATGGGGCAGCGCTGTTCAATCTGGAAAGGGAAGGATTTCGATATACACGAATTGCAAATCCGACCACGGCCGTCCTGGAACAGCGGGTGGCTGCGCTCGAGGGCGGGTTAGAGGCGCTGAGTGTGAGTTCAGGTCAGGCCGCAACAAACTACTCAGTTTTGAACGTCACTGAACTTGGCACGAACATCATTTCGGTTCCCCAGCTTTACGGTACGACACACACACTTTTTGCACACATCTTGCCAAGCCAAGGTATCCAGGTTCAATTTGCTGAATCTGATCACCCGGACGCCATCGACAGATTGATTAATAGGAAAACAAGAGCCGTGTTCTGCGAAAGCGTCGGAAATCCAGCGGGAAACATTTGCGATATCGCGGCGCTTGCAGATGTTGTTCACGGGCATGGCATCCCCTTGATAGTGGACAACACCGTGCCCACGCCGATTCTATTGAAGCCGATTAGTCACGGGGCGGACATTGTCATACATTCGCTCACCAAGTTTATGGGTGGCCATGGCACAACCCTTGGCGGCGTGATTGTGGACAGTGGAAAATTTCGATGGACGCAGTATTCGGAGCGTTTTCCTATGTTTACTTGTCCGGATCCCTCATATCACGGCCTCATTTACTCTCAGCATTTTGGTGATGCCGCCTATATAGCGCGGTGTCGAAGCGTCCACCAGCGCACGACGGGATCTGTTTTGTCCCCGCTAAGCGCATTCTTGTTGCTCCAAGGGATCGAGACCCTTGCCCTCCGCGTTGAGCGCCACGTCGAGAACGCACTAAGGGTAGCCGCATTTCTTCGCGAACACCATCGCGTAAGCTGGATTAACTATGCGGGATTCCCCGACAGTCCCTATTACGCGCTCGCGTCGAAATACTTGGGGGGCAGGGCCTGCTCCCTCTTAACGTTTGGGGTCAAGGGTGGCCTTGCGGGAGGCGCGAAATTTTACGACGCCTTGAAGCTATTTAAGCGACTGGTCAACATAGGTGATGCCAAGTCCCTGGCTTGCCATCCGGCGTCCACCACACACAGGCAAATGTCGACTGACGAACAATTAAAAGCCGGGGTTAGGCCGGAGACCATTCGCCTTAGTGTGGGGTTGGAACACATTGATGATATATTGGCGGATCTCGATCAAGCTTTGGATGCAACGAGATGACGGCGTTTGGACCAGGATGGGGGTGCCATGGCTGTAGAGGAATGCACTGTTCCGTTGTAAAATTCTGAAGGAAGCAACTGTCATGCCTGTCGTGGTGGATGGGGGCCCATCTGGATATCGTTTGTTCGCTGCCGTCGAGAACTTGCGCGGTAAACCTCGGCCAGAATTCCGGGAAGGGGATGCGAACTGCGTTGACCTTGGATTAATTAACAATATGCCAGATTCCGCCTTGGAAATGACCGAGCGACAAGTCCTCAAGCTTGTCGACGCTGCGGCGGATGATTTCCTTGTTCGATTGAGGTTTTACTCGCTCTCAAATGTTCCAAGAAGTGCGTTGGGGCAAGAACATATAGCTCGTCACAATTATTTTGGGACTGATGATCTTCTGAATGGTCACCTCGATGGGCTTATAGTCACTGGAGCTGAGCCTCGTGTCCCAGATCTGATGCAAGAGCCCTACTGGTCAACTTTGACACAGGTTCTCGATTGGGCGGCCTGCAATACCCTATCGACGATCTGGTCGTGCTTGGCAGTCCACGCAGCTGTCCTTTATTTGGACGGAATTCCCCGCCGCGCACTTGACCGCAAGTGCTTTGGTGTCCATGAGTTTGAGCGGATCTCGCAGCATCCAATGATGAAAGGGGCTCCGTCGCCATTGAGGATTCCGCATTCCCGTTGGAACGCGGTCGACGAGGACGCGCTTGCCTCGTGCGGTTATACCATTCTCTCACGGTCCAAACAGGTAGGCGTGGACACGTTTGTCCGGCAGCAAGATAGTCTTTTTGTGTTCTTTCAAGGGCATCCCGAGTACGAGTCTGGCACATTGCTGGGAGAGTACCGACGAGATATTGGGCGATTTCTCCGAAAGGAGAAGGACGTCTATCCGGAAATTCCCCAAAATTATTTTAGTTCTGAGGCCGAGAAAATATTAGTCGCGTTTCGTGATCAGGCACTGGCAGATCGTCGTGCGGAGCTGCTGACGAGTTTTCCGTATGAAGTTTTGACAGGTAACTTGTCCGAGATTTGGCGCGAAGCGGCCATTCAAATATATCGAAATTGGCTCGTACACATCTCGGCCCAAAAAAGTTTAATAACCTAGCGCCTGTTCGTGAGGTTTGGGGAGTCACTGACGAGATGAGACGTCAACGGTTTTGGGGCCTAGGGCCGAAGAGAGCGAACCACGCTTAGAAAGAGAATCCATGAAAGGAAATCCGGTATGCATGCGTTCGCAATCAGTACTCATTGCCCACGGACAGATCTATAAACTCGACAAAGTTACTTAGTGAGCTAGAAATCTCAGAATCGAAGGCCTAGGAGCTGGCGATGGCTTGGACGGATGGCTGGTCGCGAACGTGGACGTTTTACGAACAGTCTTGGCATGAGGGCAACGTCCCAATTTTTGGGCCGCGAACGCACTCCGCGTGGATGGCTTCGTGCGTTTTCGATGGAGCGCGTGCCTTTGAAGGTGTGACGCCCGACCTTGATCTTCATTGCGCTCGGGTGAACGAATCCGCGACGAAGCTATTCCTTAAACCTATCGTTTCGACGGAGCATTGGGTGAGCCTTGTTAGGGACGGATTAGCTCGGTTCAGCAAGGACACCGCGCTCTACATTCGACCCATGTATTGGGCGGAACGGGAGGGACCGCGTGTTCAAGCGCCCGATCCCGACTCAACGAGGTGGTGCTTGACAATGTATGAGGCACCCTTACGCAGACCGGACGGCTTCGCCATCACTCTGTCTCCATTTCGCAGGCCAACGTTAGAAACCATGCCGGTCGATGCGAAGGCCGGGTGTCTGTATCCAAACAACGCTCGTGCTCTATTTGAAGCACGTGCTCGCGGATTTGATGATGCAATCATGTGCGATTCGTTAGGAAATGCGGCTGAGCTTGCGACCTCGAATATCTTCATGGTCAAGGACGGCATAGTCTCGACGCCGGTGCCGAATGGAACGTTTCTCTCTGGTATTACGCGCCAGCGGGTTATTGGGCTGCTGCGGGGGGCGGGCGTCCAGGTCTTAGAAGCGACAATGCGTTATGCTGATTTCGAGCGCGCAGATGAAATCTTCTCGACCGGAAATTTTTCCAAGGTCTTACCGGTAATCCGCATCGGAGAGCGGGCGCTGCAACCAGGGCCAATGTATCGTAAGGCGCGGGAGCTTTATTGGGCCTTTGCGCACGCATGATTGTCAGAGTCTGCGCCTGGTGGGAAATTGGTACATCATCTGGTGCATGATAAGGACTTACTAGTGGCGCGGATTGCGGCGCGTTTGGACTTGATGGCGCAGCATGGCTTTATGCCTATCGTTACGTTGATTTGAATGTCTCCCCTCTGCGTCGAAGTCGTGAGTTACTGCAATGCCGATGCCGATGGTGAGCGGCCAGTAACGCTCACTCTTGTGCAGCACCTCGAAGCGGCCCCAGGACGCATAAAACAAGCCGATTGAACAATTAAATCAAAACTAGCTGAGAGCCTCTTTGATCGCGCGACCGGCTACTTTTATCGCGTTGTGAGCGTAGGGAATGGCGGCCGCCATCGCATAGAAGTGGTGAATCATTCCTTCGTGACAGCTATACTGCACGTCTACGCCCCCCCGCTGAAGGAGATCTGCATACGCTTTTCCCTCGTCGCGCAACGGGTCGTATTCTGCCGTATGGATGTGTGCCTTCGGCAAGCCAGTGACGTCCCCTACACGCAAAGGAGACACCCGAGGATCCCTGAGATCGATATCGGGGGGGCAATAGTGCTTAAGGGCCCAATCAAACAATCTCATGTCGAGGAAATAACCACTTGAAAATAAGCGGCGAGATAGCGTGTTGCCAGCCACGTCAGTAACTGGGCAGAAGAGTATCTGGAGCGCGAGCTTTGGTTCGCACCAATGTCTCGCTGCATGGCAGACGACCGCTGCGAGCGTACCGCCTGCAGAGTCTCCCCCCACGGCGATTCGAGTCGGGTCAAGGCTCAGCTCCGAGGCGTTGTCGAGCACCCATTTAGTGACGCAGTAGCTATCCTCGACTGCGGCCGGAAACGGATCCTCAGGTGCCAGACGGTAGTCTACGGAGATCACCCGGCATCCACTCTCGTTGGCAAGGACTCGACAAAATCCGTCGTGGGTGTCGAGATTGCAGAAAACGCCGGCACCGCCGTGGAAGTAGACTAAACCGGGAGAGCTTCCCGGGCCGACCTGCATTGGAGTATAGACACGGACAGGTATGTCGCCGCCGGGGCCGGGTAGTTTGCGGTTCTCGATCGCCCCGATCCCCACATTCTTCGCGTCGACAGCCCGTGCCAATTGGGCAATCGCTTGGCGGATGGTTGGCGGCGTGAGTTCTGCAGGATCGAATAGGCCGCCCACCGCCACCATATCAAGGAGCCTTTTCGCGAATGGATCCAGGGGCATTGTCACTCCTCACACCAACAGGTTCTGAGCGGCATGTTATTGCCTATGGCCAGCAGATCGTCGAACTCGAATCACTGGGAGGCAAAACCGGCTTACTGTAGGGCGCCGGTTTCTGCACCAAGAGGCGATACCCCATAGGTCACAATATTAAGTTTGAATCGCCTCAGCCAGAGGCTTAGCTGATTCGCTCTCCAAGACACTGTGCCATCAAGCCCGCGGCCCTCGTGAGAGGTCAAAATGCCAGACGCACGCCATGCTCGACGCAAACCACTGCCACGGACACGTCTATGGAGCGAGGGAACTGGGCGTATTGGGCCGCTGACGATCGCAAGCTACATGTGTGCGATGAGGAGCCGAATCAGGTCGTTGGGGCAGCAGAAGGCAGCGAATTCGCCGTCGCCACGGTGAGCCGACCTCGGCGCCCCCGTAAAGAATGTCTGTGGCGCATCGATCGACGCCTGCGAGGACAGCCTTGTCGCGATTGCGCGAGACGCGCCGGGGCACCGGCTTAGGGGAGGGGCTGGACTAAAGGAGCACCTGTAGTGCCCCCTAGGCTGTGCCAACGGCGCCCTTTGACACCAGGAGGGCGCGGTTGGGCACGGTCATGGCGGCTCGGGATGACGTAGGACAAACGCCGCTCGCAGCGGAGCCCGTTTGCGCTACCCGCCGATTATCACAGGTTGCGAGAACCAGAAGAAATCAACCGGGCGACCCGTATCCACGCAACGATGCGAGGGCCTAGAGCGACCGTTTCGCACCTGCTAGCAAATCGGTAACCAGACTACTGATCAAGGAAATCGACCGGAAGTTGGCCGGAGTGATATCAGCCTCGGGTACCCTAACGTCAAATTCGGCTTCGATGGTGAGAACCAAGTTAACCATATCTAGCGAGCTGAGCCCAGCCTGACGCAGATCGTCGTCAGCGCCGACCGGCCGCGTAATGGAACGCTCGGAAAGCATCCGATGGACCACAGCGGAAACCCTATCTATCGAGCCGATACTGGGACGATCCAACATTATAAAAAGCCCTAATTTCACCAGGTCCGAAAGCTCAGCAAACAACGTAGCATACGTCGTCATAGTTCGCAAAGCTCTTCGAAGCAAGGGCGCACAGAAGGTGAAAAATCCTCGGTAATAGTGGGACCTTTGAAAGGCATCGCATGGAGAAGTTACGATAGCGTTGATACTCAGATGAGACATAATAGTGCTAAATGGCCGTGGGTTTAATGTTAATATAGGACTATACGCCTGGATTTCCGTTGACTTGGACCCTCGCGGCAAATATCAGTTTAAATGTGAATTCTCCCGGGATTATCGCCGGGCGCGAAGACGAATTCGGATACGTCCTCCCCCCAATGCGTTGGACGCCTCGACGCCCATAGACCTTGTCCGCAGTAACTATTGCGACGACTAAGGGGGTCGCATTCTTGCCAATCGCGAAGAAACTTGGAATCTATCGTGCAGCGTGCCGCGGGGCTCGCTGAAGACCTAGTCCTTTAACGGAGTGGCACGTTCATGATGACCGCCCATAGGATGCCAGCGGAAAGTTGCTTGGCTGCGAACGATCTCAGGCTCCGGGCGCAGACGGCCGCGTCGGCGGCCGCAAGCTCTGCCGACTCGGTTGACCGAGAAGGGCGTTTTCCATCGGAGGCATTTTCAGCTGCCAAGGCTCAGCGCTTGATGAGCATCTTGATTCCCATCGACCTAGGCGGAGAAGGTGCCAGCGTCGGCGACGTTGTTGACGTGTGTTATGTGCTGGGCCGTGCCTGTGCTTCGACGGGTATGATCTTTGCGATGCATCAAATTATGGTTGCTATTCTCGTGCGTCATGCGCGCGGTAGTGAATGGCACGAGCGTCTGCTGCGGCGCCTATGCACCGATCAGCTGCTTTTAGGTTCATCAACCACTGAAGGACAGGGCGGTGGGAATCTCCGCGCGAGCGCCTGCGCTGTAGAGCAGAACGGCGCCCAGATGTCACTGACCAAGAGCGCGACCGTCGTATCCTATGGAGCGCAGTCTGATGCCATACTAACAACCGCTCGTCGGGCGCCGGACGCTCCGGCAAACGATCAAGTTCTGGTGGCCTTGAACAAGGAGGATTATCAGCTTGAGCGTATTGTTGAGTGGAATGCGCTCGGGATGCGGGGCACCTGCAGCGACGGATTTGAGTTGAAGGGACGAGGTGAAATAACTCAAGTTCTCCCCGAGACGTACGAAAAGATTCACACGCACACCATGATGCCGGTCGCTCATTTGACGTGGAGCGGAGTGTGGTCTGGCGCAGCAGCAGGAGCCGTGGATCGGGCCCGCCGATTTGTGCGCGGTGCAGCTCGCCAGGGCAGTGGTCAGCTGCCACCTGGGGCAGCTCACCTCACGCGGGCCTCGGCAACGTTGCGTGCACTCAGGGGGATGGTGGCAACAGCTATCCGCCGATATGAGGCCGCCGCTGACAATTCTGACGAGTTGCAGTCTCTAGAATTTCAAACGGCGTTGAATTTGCTAAAGGTTAACGCATCGGAAATGGCAATTTCGACGGTGATGAACTCGTTCCAAGCATGTGGGCTTGCAGGCTATCGCAATGATGGAGAATTTAGTATATCGCGCAGCCTGCGCGATATTTTATCTTCGTCGATCATGCTCAACAACGATCGAATACTTGCGAATGTGGCGACCGCATCGTTGCTGTCAGAAGTGCCGGCGTTGTTGAGGGATTAACACCGGGGTCTCTAGCGAGGATCGCGTAAGCTGGAATCCGGCGCACAGAGCCGTAGGAGAGCGTGTGCAGATGAATTATGTCGTAAACGGACAACTTGAGTCGGTTTCTAATGCGCTGTTTCACCCGTTGGGGTCAGGTGGCGTTTACGCCCGGACCGCGGTCTTCGAGCAGGTCGTGGACGGCCTAGCCACGTGGATTTCACGCCAGCGGGAACCCGATACGGAAATCTTACGATTTCCTCCGATCATCAACCGCGCACAGGTCGAGCGGTCGGGATATCTGCACAGCTTTCCGCATCTTCTTGGATGCGTGAGCTGTCTTCAAGGTTCCGAATCAGAGATTCGGGCGGCTTTGGAGACTCGCAACCCCGATCAAGAATGGGTGACGAGGTTATCGGCTACCGACTTGGTGCTTGCCCCGGCTGCTTGCTATCCGCTCTACCCCCTCGTAGCGTCCCGCGGCCCGATCCCCAAAGGTTCGGTTAAGTTCGACGTGGCGTGCGATTGTTTTCGCCATGAAAGTTCGCACGAAATTGGACGCTTTCAATCATTCCGTATGCGTGAGTATGTGTGTATTGGTGCGGTGGATGAGGTTGTGGAGTTTCGATCGCGATGGCTCGCACGCGCGGACAAATTTGCAAACGTTCTCGGCGTTCCGTATCGGATTGCAGCGGCAAGCGATCCGTTCTTCGGAAGAGCCGGGAAGATGATGGCCGCCAGCCAGGTCGAGCAGGAATTGAAATTTGAGCTGCTAATTCCTTTGCATTCCGAAGAAGCGCCGACCGCCTGCATGAGCTTTAATTACCACCGTGATCATTTCGGAACCATCTGGCAGCTTCGAACTGAGTCTGGCGAAGTAGCCCATACCGCCTGTGTCGCATTCGGCATTGATCGCTTGGCCCTTGCGCTCTTCACCTTACATGGCGTGAGTACTGAAAAATGGCCGCCCCAGGTCCGGGATGCGCTTTCCGTTTAAGCGCCTGGCCCCACATCGAGTCAGATAAGCAGCAGCCGTTGAAAGGTGGTCAGAAGGCGAAGGCGTAGACTTGTCCATCGGCGCTGACGTAGAGCCGATCTTCTGTCGCGATCAAGGTCTGAAAATGATGCAAGCCACCTATCACGTTGGCACCACCGTCGAACAATAACTCTCCCGTATCTCCTCGAAAGCCATGTAATCGATTGTCGCCTTCCGCACCCACAATCCAGACCACTGGGTCAGAGCGCCCGTCCGTCGTGGTGACGATGGGGGGTGCACCGCCTCGTAACGCTCCACACCAGCTGGTCGCGATTGTGGGAGGTGAACCGGGTCCGATTTTTAAGACTATAAGTTCGTTCTCCTCAGTCTTGAGCCAACGGCGGGCAAGCCGCCCGATGCGCCGCCATTGGATGTCCTGCAAGAATCTGGCGAGAAGTGATTGCGCACTCGTCGACTGCGACGGAGGGCAATTGATCCCATGCCCTTGCAATGCGACAAACATCCCATCGGTCGCCGGGTAAGCAGCCGGAGCGGTCCGAATCGGCCCGTTCGACACCGTCTCAACAGTTAAGCTGCCGCCGATTCCACCAAGATTACGGCGGTCGAGAAGGTACGCGCGGCCATCCTTACCAAGCGCCAAGACGACGGCTTGGCCGCCATGTTCTATGGGAAGGTTTAAAGGAATAGGGGCGGTCCCGCCTAGGTCGGCGTCCTGTTCATCAAGGTCGTGCCAGTTTGCGGGTGCAAAGAAATCCTTCGAAGCCTCTGGGTCGTGTAGATCGCCAGCTAGACGGATGACGGCCTCACCGCCGCCCCAGGCCGCGGTTCCCATCGTGTTACCAGTAGCAATAAACAGCGACGTTCCGTCCGAGCTGATCCCTGCCGGAGCCCAGACTCCACCACCACGGGCTCGTGTCGCCCAGCTCTTTATCGCGCTGGGATCACGAAGCGAAATGCCGGTGACCCAGCCATTGTATCGGCCGCAATCACCGTAATGGCCGCCGAAAGGCACGTAAAGCGTTCCATTTAGAATGGTAAGCGCTCCGTGCTCACTTTGGTATTTAGGATCGAAGGGCGGAGTTCGACCTTTGAGGGCATCCGCAATGTCAACGGGCCATCCTGGCAACGGGGAGCCGTCCTTAAGCGTCAATGCGAAGACCCGTTGATGCGGGCCAGACGAATCGTAGATACCTGCTTCGAGGTAGACTGTCTGCGTGGACTCGTCGATAACTGGTGTGCCTGTTGTGCCGAGCGGGTCGATGTTGCCGCAGTCAAGAGCGGAGAGAGGAATAGGCGTCCCTAGCGATCGGCTCCAGATCTCCGTGCCACGCTTCGCATCGAGCGCATAGACCATGTTGTTCTCGCTGGTGACCAGCAGATTAGCAGTCTCCGCTCCCGGCGGATGCCAATAGAGTGGCTGCGCGTAAATCTTGCCCGATACGTGTGTTTGAAAGTTTTTGTCCAAATGGACCGATTGGGCCCGATCCCAGGTCAATTTCGGCACGACGAAATTGCCGCTTCGGTTTTCGTGAGCATGGTAAGTTAACACGGAATCGTCCGCTCCAGCAGCGCCGGAGGCCAGGTTTGCGGCGGCCATCGCCACAACGAACAGCTTGGCATATCTGCTGGCTAACAATTCCTCAATGACCCTAAGGTTGACTGTGGCGGCAATTTGCTGGCGGCTTTGCTATTTTCCAGCCGATGCCAGGTGGATGTTCTGGCACGTGGATCAACAGTGGAAAGGGACAAAATGGTAAGTCGTCAGGTAGCGTGGTGATGCATAGCGTAGATTACCATTAACATGACAACCACACGGCCCGCATATATTAACCTATCAGCCATGTGCGCGGTAGCTTTTCTTGGTAATGTGGGAATATAAACTCAGGGTAACGCTTGGCTAGAGACTCTACCAACGATCGCCGTTTGGTACACGCGACAAGACCGGATGCCGTCTGGATTTGCTCGGTGCCGCCAACAGCAGAGGATTGTTGACGCCCGTCGCCCTAACTAATACGAGCTGGGTGAACGCAAGCCGGATGAGTTCATCATGAACGGAGCTGAAAGTCTCGTACGGACCCTTGTTGCTGGTGGCGTTGAAGTGTGCTTCGCCAATCCCGGGACTTCCGAAATGCATTTTGTCGCCGCTCTTGATCGGGTGGAGGGCATGCGGTGCGTTCTCGGTCTGTTCGAGGGTGTGGTTACCGGTGCGGCAGATGGTTACGCGAGGATGACCGACAAGCCCGCGGCGACGTTGCTCCATCTCGGGCCCGGTCTAGCCAACGGACTCGCGAACCTTCACAACGCTAACAAAGCCTCAACGCCAATTGTGAATATCGTGGGCGACCATGCGACTTATCACCGTCGGTATGACGCTCCACTAACGTCAGACATCGAATCAATAGCCCGGTCGGCTTGCAGTTGGGTGCGAACCTCCTCCGAGGCGTCCGCGGTGTCGAGAGACGGTGCGGCCGCAATCGCAGCGGCGCTCTCACCTCCTGGAAAGGTGACAGCATTGATACTGCCCGCCAATACCGCTTGGGACGAAGGTTGCGGGGTTGCTCCCGTTCCAGAAATTGAAAAGCCGGCCCGGGTATCCAAGGAGGCCGTTGCTAACGCGGTTCGCGTGCTGGGGTGCGGGGAACCTACGTTACTGTTGCTTGGCGGTCGTACGCTCAGGCAACAGGGCCTGCATCTTGCGGGACGGATCGCCGCGAAGACCGGGGCACAATTGAGGGCGCAGACATTCAACGCCCGCGTCGAGCGGGGCGCCGGTCGAGTTCCCGTGGATCGCCTCCCTTACCCCATTGACCAAGCTTTGGCTGCGCTTGCTGGCGTTAAACATGTGATCTTGGTTGGTGCCAAAGCGCCCGTGGCGTTCTTCGCCTATCCGAACAAGCCAAGCCTGCTAACCCCGGAAGAGTGCCAAATCCACGTTCTTGCCCTACTAGAAGAGGACGGCGTTCATGCTTTGGAATGGCTCGCCGACGAAGTGGGAGCCCGGTCTGTGCGGGCACGAGTAGCGGAGTACGCGCCACCTTCACCAGCGTCGGGTGCGATCACCCCAACTGCACTCGGTGCATCGCTCGGAGCACTTCTTCCTGAACAGGCCATCGTGATCGATGAGTCGATCACGACGGGGCGTGGGTTCGTTCCGCCCACACGTTCAAGTCGCCAGCACGACTGGTTGCACAACACGGGCGGATCGATTGGCATTGCTATGCCGCTCGCGACGGGTGCGGCTGTCGCCTGTCCCGAGCGCAAAGTGATCACCCTGGAGGCTGATGGTTGTGGAATGTACACGCTTCAGGCGCTGTGGACCCAGGCTCGAGAGGGCCTCGATGTAACGACTGTCGTATTCGCGAACCATTCCTATGCCTGCCTGCGTCACGAACTTGCCAATGTTGGGGCCAAGAACGCCGGTCCGCGCGCGCGGGATATGCTTGACCTCGACCGGCCGAACCTCGATTGGGTGGCACTTGCGCGTGGCATGGGAGTATCGGCAGTACGAGTGGAAACCATGGAAGACTTCAATGACCGATTTTCCGTAAGCATCGTTGAACCAGGTCCACATCTTATAGAAGTGGCATTGTGATCAGGCAAATCGCTAATCATTGGCAACCGCTGAGCAACTCGCACGTCAGCAAAAATTGTCGAGGCGTAAGACTGTGCCGCAAACAATCGCGGCTTCCTTGGAAGCGTTTGTGTGGTCGAGGAACGGGGAGGCTCAACTCGGGCTCGCGACGACGGCAGGCTGAGCATGGAGCGTGGGAAAGATCGGCCACGCATTCCATCCAAATTGGCGTGCAGATCATTTTCACAATCGCGTCCCTCCGCGATCGTTCCCTGCTTCCCGGACACGCTCTAATCGGTCGGCCTGCTCGCCTCACGTCGCGCCGTTCCCACTGAATTATCACGTTTGCGTTGGTCGCCGACAGGGGCATCGAGAGTGACCCCAGACGACTCTCACCCAGACGAACTGTTTGATGATTCTCTGGCGGTTGTTGGCTCCCGGGCTTTGGATGTCCTCTAGGATAGGCCAACATCTGGAAACGGAGTCACTTTTTTGTATCTGCTTGCCTCGATTCGGCCATCTATGGTGCCAAAGCCGCAGCAGCCCGGAGCCCTTTTGAGTCGCTCAAGTGATGAAAAAATAATGGTGCAGGCGGCGGTCTGAGTGGAAAGTCAGTGTTGCTTTGAGGAAACAGAAATTACGTATTTTCCCGTCTTTTCACCGATTGTGTAGATCGTATTGTTCTCGCAGGGGGCGTATGTCTGCGTGCTCTTTGGAGTAGTGTGAGGCGTGCTGGTCGAATGACTCGACAGGTTCGACGCGTGCCCTGGAATGGAAGCTCTAAACGAGAAGGGCGGCTTCCATGATCATAATCGCCATGGCCGGACTAGTCGTTGGGGCCGGACTCGCACTCTGGTTCAGCGTCTTCGCGCTGGCTCCGGTGATTGTCGTCGTCGTATTGATCGCTAGCTTGGCGAGTATCGTCGGCGGGGCAGGGGTATCATCGTCCGTGGTCGCAATGTTCGTTGCCGTAATCGGCATTCACATTGGTTATCTCAGCGGTAGCGTCACGCTCTACATCCTGGAACGCCGTGAGATCCGGCCCCGAGAAGGTCTGCCGTTTATTTCGACGTTGCCTCCGCCGCCAACATGGTGATCCGACGTCGTATCGGCGTCGAAGCAACTTTCAAGCCCCACCGCCTGACCTCGCGTCATTTCAGTGCCTGACGGTCGCTCACGCAGGACTCTGGCCTGAGAAGCTGAACCAGGGCGAGACGGAGCAGTCGAATAGCCAATTGGCGTTATATCGGCACTATTTTTGACCAAATTGCGGTTGTTGTTTTTGAAAGCGCGCCAGTGGAAGCCGATTTGATGCTCAAGGCGGGTGGAAGGTCATCCACGGACTCCTGTTTGCACGGGCGCTTCAACTGAGCTCATTGACCGCGGCGGGCGGATCAGCGGGCGCGGGCCCGGCGCCGTTACGAGCAAGGAGGGATTCAAGCTTTAGCCGTAAAAGGACACTCCGATCCGCCATGGATTTGCAAATTCAGGGCCTCCGTTGCCAATGCGTTCTCAAGATTGCTGTGGCTGTGTTTGCGGTCGGAACCGCCGCGCAGGCGCTGTCGTAAGGAGGCTATTAACTGAGGCCCGTGAGCGTGGCGCCTGGGTTGGCCGCAATGATGGCGGCGTCAAACGCCATCAACTGGGTTCAAGAAATCTGCATCGGGTGGTGAAAAGACCGTCGAAGCACAAATTATGACGCTAATATGTTCATCCTGGGCGCTAAATGCATATGCGCCATGAAAAAGAGGATGTACAACCACCATGGTGATGCACCTCGATTTGTTGTTTCAAGGGCTTGAAAGCTTTTCTTACAGATTTTTACGGTGCGGCACCAGCCGGCTTCCGGCCTCGCCGCTCACGGGTGGGACAAAACGGCCTATTTGAGCCCAGGTGGGTCAAAAATGAGCGTCACAACAAGCAGCCACTCGGGAGAGTCGTGTCAATTTGGTCAATTCAAGGCCTCTGGCGTATCTGACGGAGCCCTAGAGCAAGTTAGGTACACCCTGACGTTGTGAGAGCGCATCTAAAATGTCTGAAATAAGGCGTTTAATGGCGAAGAAATCCCGGTTCTGCTTACGCGACTTAGGCTGTCACCTTCAAGCTTGAAACAACTGAGATTATTTTGACCATATCCACTGGTCAGTCAAATAGGGGTCTTGTTGTACTTGCAAATGCGACGCTATTTTACTATTGGTGATTTTGTTCATAGAACAGATACAGGAGATTTGGAAATGGCACAACGAAAACGGCGAATTCGTCGTGGTTGGTCGACACAAGACGTCCGCGAGCTGAAAGCGTTGGCGCGTCAAAATGTGCCGGCTAAGTCAATTGGTCGAAAGCTCAAACGTACCGAAGGGGCTGTTCGGCAGAAAGCATTCTCGTTGGGTACATCGTTGAACACTAAGGCCCGCTCACGAGCAAAGTGAACTGTGGAAAGAGCCCGACCGGGAGGTCGGGCTTTTTTGCTTCGCGGTCAAAGATTTTACCCCTTTGAGCGCGAATTGGCGCGCTCAGACGGAGTGATTGCGCTGGAAATATCGCTGCTCCCGTTAGGCCGGTCTAAACGATTGGGCCCCGAATCCTAACCTCGGGTGAGCCGTCGGGATTGAGCGCCGCTGCGGAATTGCACGGGGCAATTTTCGGCAACGTTGCCCACGACATCGTATGTAGCTGTTCGGAACTTTCCGTTGGCAGCGCGAACGGATGTTGCGGCCCGGCGGCCAATGCCGCGCACATCAGCTCGCGGTCGCCATGTAGCATTCGGCAGGAAGTGCACAGCAGCCGGCGGGCGGCGGCGATTACCCCGATTTGGCGAAACGCCGGCGAAGACCGGAGTCACTCCCGCGGGCCCCGACGCATGTTCCTCTTCGCCTGATGGGGCGGAGTATGGTACATCCGAACGGGGTGACCAAAGGTATTGCGATGCATCCAGGGGCAATGACGCCGACGGCAGGCGAACGGCGTGCCGTCGACCACGACGTGGCGGGGCCGGTGCTGCAAACCATGGAAACGCCACTCGACGTCGTCATGCCCCGCTACGCCGCCCAAGGGCCAGACGCCCCGCGTGGCCGGTGGCTCACCCCGCATCTGCGACGCCTCGAGGCTGAGGCGATTGAGATCATGCGCGAGGTCGCCTGCGAGTGCCGCAAGCCGGTTCTGCTGTACTCGGTTGGCAAGGATTCCAGCGTGTTGCTGCATATCGCCCGCAAAGCGTTCTATCCCGCCAAGCCTCCGTTTCCGTTGCTCCATGTTGATACCACTTGGAAGTTTCGCGAGATGACTGCATTTCGCGATCAGGCCGCGCAGGTGCTAGGGCTGGAACTGGTCATTTACGTCAACCACGACGGCCTCGGCCGCGGTGTTAATCCGATTAGCTCAGGCTCTGTGCTTCATACCCAGATCATGAAGACCGATGCCCTTAAGCAGGCACTCGACGCACACGGCTTCGATGCTGCTCTGGGTGGGGCGCGCCGCGACGAGGAGAAAAGCCGCGCGAAGGAGCGCATTTTTTCATTCCGTCGCGAAAACCATATGTGGGACCCGCGCAACCAACGACCCGAATTGTGGAACCTGTACAACGCAAGGGTCCGACGAGGCGAGTCCATCCGAATTTTTCCGATCTCCAATTGGACCGAACTGGACGTCTGGTCCTACATTGCGGCCGAACAGATTCCCGTGGTGCCGCTGTATTTCGCTGCTTTAAGGCCGTTCGTGCACCGTTTCGGGACCCTCATCATGGTTGACGATGAACGCCTCCCGCTGGAACCGGGAGAAATGCCGGCCATGAAGCTAGCGCGATTTCGCACGCTGGGGTGCTATCCGCTCACCGGCGCCATCGAATCGTCAGCATCCAATGCAAGCGAAATCATCGCAGAAATGCTCGCCTCGGCTCAATCTGAGCGGCAGGGCCGTGTGATTGATCACGACGAAGCCGGATCCATGGAACGCAAGAAGCGCGAGGGTTACTTCTGATGAATCTCGTTCTGGGATCGAGTCCGGGATTTTCCGCTGCCGCTGTTGGCGAACCTGAAAAAAGCCTGTTGCGTTTTTTGACTTGTGGTTCCGTCGACGACGGAAAATCGACGCTCATCGGGCGATTGCTTTTTGATTCAAAACTTATCTTCGAAGATCAGCTCCTTGCGCTCGAGCGAGATAGTCGCAAGTACGGAACATCAGGGGACGACGTCGACTTCGCGCTTCTAGTCGACGGTCTAGAGGCAGAACGCGCACAGGGCATTACCATTGATGTTGCCTATCGCTTCTTCGCAACGGGACGACGCGCGTTCATTGTAGCTGATACCCCCGGGCACGAACAATACACTCGGAATATGGCCACGGGTGCCTCGACGGCCGATCTTGCGGTGGTCTTGATAGATGCGCGAAAGGGGGTGCTGAAGCAGACGAAGCGACATACTTATATTTGTTCGCTGCTTGGCATTCGAGCCATCGTGCTAGCAGTAAATAAAATCGATCTGGTTGACTTCTCCGCAGACAGGTTCTCGCAGATCGTTACTGACTACCTCAGTTTCGCCAAGAGCCTCAATTTTCAATCTGTCGTGGCACTTCCATTATCTGCTCGGTATGGCGACAATGTCACCAGATCGTCGGATCGGATGCTCTGGTATCGCGGGCCGACGCTGCTCGAGCACCTGGAGTCTGTTGATGTAGAGCGTACACACGTTGATCGGCCGCTGCGCTTTCCTGTGCAGTGGGTCAACCGTCCCGATATGGATTTCCGCGGCTTTGCGGGTACGGTCGCATCCGGATCCATGGCGGTAGGGGACCGCATCGTCGTGGTTTCATCGGGCAAGGAATCGACCGTTAAGCGCATCGTGACCTTCGATGGAGATCGGTTACGCGCTCGGGCGGGTGAGGCGGTGACCGTCACTCTGTCCGACGACGTTGATGTTGCGCGTGGTGATCTTCTGGCCCATCCCCAGGATCGTCCCGAGGTCGTCGATCAGTTTGCTGGCCACGTCCTTTGGCTACATGAGGAGCCGATGTTGCCGGGGAGGTCGTATCTGTTGCGGATCGGCACCAACATTTTGCCAGCGCGAATTACCAAACTCAAACATCTAACTGACGTCAACACGTTGGAGCAGCGGCCAGGCCGTACGCTTCAGCTCAATGAAATTGGTTTCTGCAATCTATCGACTGCGAGTCAGGTAGCGCTTGACCCCTACGTTGACAATCGACGCACCGGCGCCTTCATCCTTATTGATCGCTTCACCAACGCCACGGTCGGCGCGGGCATGGTATCGTTCGGCCTGCGCAGAGCGACGAATATTCATCGACAGAGTCATTTGGTGGACAAAGCGTCGCGTTCGGCGCTAAAGCTCCAAAACCCATGCGTGCTATGGTTTACGGGACTCTCCGGCTCCGGCAAGTCAACAATTGCCAATCTCGTGGAGAAGGCGCTGCATGATCGTGGGATGCACACGATGATTCTGGATGGCGACAATGTTCGCCACGGGCTCAATCGGGACTTGGGTTTTACCGAGGCAGATCGTGTGGAAAATATCCGACGTGTAGGCGA
>Ga0126371_10000320_pt1 | contig 38736 bp, 35 predicted proteins | sample PanSoiMetaPlot_4_FD_110145 | JGI IMG/M metagenome (GOLD analysis project Ga0126371, IMG submission 110145) | Tropical forest soil microbial communities from Panama - MetaG Plot_4 | ecosystem: Environmental > Terrestrial > Soil > Tropical forest > Bulk soil | place: Panama | collected 2016-02-17
GGCTGACGGCGTGCTCAACACGCCGCCAGCCGGTGTCATCCTATCGTAGGGAGCGGAACGCGGCGCGCATCTCCGTCGCGAAGAGTTCCGGCTCTTCCCACGCGGCGAAGTGGCCGCCCTTGTCGACCGTGTTGAAGTAAATGAGGTTGGGGTAGACCTTCTCGACCCAAGCACGCGGTGCTTGGTAGATCTCGCCGGGGAATACCGTGAATGCCGCCGGCAGCGAGACTGGAGCGGGCGGCTTCTGATGTTGCTTGAAAGCAGCCACGGTGCTTGTCGCTTCCTCCCAATACAAACGCGCAGCCGATGCGGCGCTCTTTGTCAGCCAATAGAGCGTTATGTTGTCGAGCACTCGGTCGCGGGTCAGATTGCCGGCCGTTTGGCCGTTGAGAAAGGCGCGCGAGATCTTCGCGTAGCTGTCCGCATCGTGATCGAGCATCCACGATGCCAGGCCCACCGGTGAGTCCACCTGTCCGTATCCGATCGTCTGCGGATGCTCGCCCATCTCTGCGATGTAGCCTCTTGTGTAGACTCCGACGAACCGGTTCACCGCCACGCGTTCTTCGTCGGTCTTGTTTCGCGCGTTGACGCCGAACTTGAATTTTCCGAGGATGTACGCGTCGCCGAGCGCCGCCACTAACACATTTGGAGGAACTGATCCCAAGAAGTTGAGATGGATGCCCAGCAGTCCATCCGGTGCGAGGTGCGCCATCGCGTCGGTTACGCTGGCGCCTTGATCGCCGCCCTGAGCAACATAACGCGTGTAGCCCAGGCGATCCATTAGCTGGGCCCATACCTTCGCAACGCGATCGGGTCCCCATCCCACAGACGTCGGGCCCGCCGAAAAGCCGTAGCCGGGTAACGATGGGATCACCAAATGGAAGGCGTCGTCTGCGCGCCCGCCGTGCGCGGTCGGGTCGCTGAGCGGGCCGATGACTTCGAGCAACTCGATGATCGAACCCGGCCACCCGTGCGTGATGATCAGCGGCAGCGCATCAGCGTGCGGTGATTTCACGTGGATGAAGTGGATGTCGAGCCCGTCGATCTCGGTCTTGAACTGCGGCAGCGAGTTCAACTTCGCTTCGCACTTGCGCCAATCGTAATCGGTTGCCCAGTAACGTGCAAGCGCCTGAAGCGTCGCAAGTTGGACGCCTTGCGATGTATCCGCGACAGTTTCCCGCTCGGGCCACCTCGTCGCGTCTATGCGTCTGCGCAAATCGGTAAGATCCGAATCCGGGATGTTCACTGTAAAGGAGCGGACTGTTGTGCCGCTTCCTGTCATCGTCTGAGCCATAGTGACTCCCTTCTCAACAAGCGTTTTCGCCGCGCAACCAAGAGAGACGGCGCAAGAGAGAATCCTATCGTGGACCCACAACGCTCATCGTGGGGAGAGTCTACATCTTTCGAGGTGCTCCTCACAAGACCCATGAGAGTTCGGGTTTGCTTATTTCCATGATACGAATTTTTTGTGGCAAATCGGAACTTCGAAAAACAATCAAGGTGCGCGTCACGACGATCACCCATTGGCGTCAAAGCACGCCGTGAAGTACTCCAAATTTCTCGAGCTCTCGAGCGACGTGGCCCGCGATGAAGAAAAACGCGGCCGCACCGAACTGATACCATCCCGACAAGCTGAATCCGAAGCTCTTTCGCGCGATCGGCGCCAGCAGTGGGCAGGCCGCAACGCCCGACAGCAGCGCGAACCATCCGTTCGTCAGCGGCAACGGGCCGTTATGAACTAGCAGCCAAAGGCCCCCGCCACCCGCGACGATTGTCCAAAGCCAAGCAACGACCAATCCGACGCGCTGCAGGTTCATGCGGTGAGGTACTGGTTGCTGTGCTGACTGTTTCATCATCGGATGAGCGAAGGATACCACGCCGCCTCATTAGCTCGACTGATGCGAACGCGCGTTTGGCTTGTAATTGGGGAAGGGGAGCGTTAACACACAGGAAACTGGGTGCGTCTTCTGGGCGACTCTTTCGCATCGGCGAGAGCCGAGGAGGTGTCAGCGGTGAGTAATTCTGCAAACCCAAGCATCGTTTTTTGCCATGGAATCTGGGCTGACGGCTCATGCTTTAGCAAAGTTATTCAACCACTTCAAGCTCAGGGTTACGAAGCGATCGCAGCGCAATACGGACTTAACACGAACGTCGACGATGTCGCCACGGTAAAGGCTGCCCTGGGGCAGGTGAGGAGTCCCGCTATCCTGGTCGGCCATTCGTACGGTGGATCTGTCATAACAGCGGCCGGAACTGATGATCGCGTCATTGGTCTTGTGTATATCGCCGCGTTTGCGCCCGACGCCGGTGAGACATCGCAGAGTCAACAAGAGAAGTTCCCCAAGACAGACGTGCTCAATTACGTCGAGGTCGCGGACGGTCGCGTGTGGTTGAAGCCTGAGGGCATCCCGAGCTTTGCTGGAGACCTTTCGGACCAGGATCAAAAACTTGTATGGGCTACACAATACCCGCCAGACGCAGCCCTGTTTACGCAGAATGCTCCCGGCGTTGGGTGGAAGACGAAACCCAGCTGGTATATCGTGGCCGCAAACGACCACACAATAGATCCAAACTATGAGCGCTTTGCTGCGAAACGTATGGGAGCGAGTGTGACTGAGCTCCAATCGAGTCACGTGGCAATGCTATCTCAACCGCAGGCGGTGGTAGAGGTGATTCTCAAGGCGGCGCGCGCGGCTCAACCTCAACCGGCTTAGACTTTTTGCGAGCTCGGCACTTTAGGGCCGCGCTAGCGGACGATATCGCACATCCTCGTGTTCATGATCTTGGCACGTGACTAGGCGACGCTAGCGCAAAAAGCCCCATGCCCGGAAACCCTCTGTGCTGTAACCTCACGATGCCCTAGTCAATGATACACAAAGCGTTACGCCGGACGCTCGCGATGTGTGACGGTCAAGGGAATGACGCCCCAGGCCTTCGCTTTTGGGTCGGGTTCCCGGCTCATGATGCTCTTGACTTCGCCTTGAAATTGTCCACCGAAAATGTAGCTGCGCTCTCGCCAGAAAGCTGCTCCGCCTGGCGTGTTCACCAGGTTCATCAGAAGCGCTTCCCAGCACGACCATAACTCGTCAGCCAAGTGGCCTTCTTTCCATTGGTGAAAAGCGTTTTGGGCGTCGGAGAGATACGCCATTGAGATGGCGACGAACTGCGCCTTTTCTACATCAGTCAGGGAGTCCATATCGGCCATCCCCTTAAGATGCGTGGCCAGTGCGCTCGGACTGCTTCCGAGCGCCGTGAAAAAGTGCGAGTAATTGTCCTGCACCGCTTGTGCCGCGGCGGACCGGACAGCCTTGGCGTTATCTCTCACCTGAAGGCCGACGAAGACCAGCGATGCGATTACTCCAAGCGCCGCAGCGATCTGACTGATCTGGAAGATGTGCTCGAGCGTCACGGTCACACCTATGTTTGAAGTCTCAAAGATGCCATAGTTTGCGTTCGCCGAGCATCGGCCTGCAGCGCCGCGACTCGAGCTCACCTTTTATGCGTGCTGAGTTGTCCCAAGACAGCCATCGAGAGAGTTGACCAAACGCTAGCGTGCAGAGAATTGGAGCGGTTCAAGAGGATCTAACGGCGTATATATTCTCGTGCGCGCAACTGGGGAGCAGAACATGTGAACGTGCGAGAGCAAATCAAGAAGTACATTAGCAGCCAACCGGAGCCAAAACGCAGCGACATGCGAGCTCTGCATCGGCTCGTGCTTCAAGTGTCACCACGATGCAAATTGTGGTTCTTCGACGGCAGAGACAGCAAGAATCATACTGTTTCCAACCCTACGCTTGGATATGGGTATTACCAGATAGAATATGCCAATGGGAAAAGCAGGGAGTTTTTTCAGATCGGTGTGAGCGGGAACAAGACCGGAATCTCTGTCTACATTCTTGGTCTCAAAGATAAGAAGTATTTAGCCAAGACGTATGGGGGAAAAATAGGCAAGGCGAGTGTGACCGGATATTGCATTCGGTTTGCGGCTTTAAGGGATATAAATATCGATACACTTAAAGCGGCAATGCGATATGGCTTTGCGGCTCAGACTCACAAAGGCAAGAAGTTATCGATGTAATGAGTGAAAGGGGAGAACGTATGAAACGGCCGGGCACGCGGATTTTTAGGCGGCGCTAGCGCAAAAAGACCCATGCCCGGAAACCCCTGGCCAAGATCGAAGCGGGCTCGCAGAAACAAACTCTCGGCGCGACTAGATTTCCGCGAACGCGCGCACCGGGAATGTGCCGAAGCCCTTCACCTTCACCGGCACGGCCGAGAATTTGAAGCCGACGCGCGGTAGACGGTCGAGTGCGGTAAGATGCTCGACGATCAGAACGCCCCGCCGAAGCAACGTTGAGTGGACCGGACGCCGGGCGTCTTGCGTGCTGTCGATGTTGTACGAGTCGATGCCGACAAGCACTGCGCCTGCGTCGGCCAGAAATTGGGCGGCATCTTCGCTTAAGAAAGAATGACCTTCGAAGTATTGATCCGTCTTCCAGTGGCGAGACCATCCGGTTTCGACCAGCACCGCCTTGCCGTGGATGTTCCCAGCGCCCGAGAACTGCGAAGCATCGATGCGCTGGAGGTCGCGCGCGGCGACCTTCACCGCCGCGAGTCCGGCAAGCTGTTCAAGCTCTAACTGAGACAGGTCGATTCCGTCGGCATAGCGGTGGAAGGGCGAGTCGAGGTACGTGCCGGTGTTGGCCACCATCTCGATCTTGCCTATCTGAAACTCGGTGTCCGGCGCATAGAGCTGGCGCGACGCTTCGCGGCTCAAGTAGTCGCAGATGATCGGCGCGGGCAAGCCCTTATAGGTCACGAGTCCGTGCTCGACGGCATGGCTGAGATCGATCAGCATGGATGAGCTCCTCGGCGTTGAGTCTTTTGCGGTTGGACGGTGATCAAGTTGCGGAGGCGTGGTCTTCGACTAGCGATACTGCACATCACCGAGTTTTATGCAATGTGCATCCTCCGCCTCGTTCATTGGTCGCGTCGGCTTCCCCGACGGCACGGACTCGCAACGCATAAACGTATCGAACCCGGGAGCATTGAACCCAAAGAGCGCTTTTGAAAACTCCTTATGGTCTGCAACAGCCCTTGGCTGCCCTAGTGAGTCTGCGGTTGAGGCTGAAAATACTTCGTAAAGAGCTGCTCACTGACACGCCTGCCTAAGGTGCCGCCGTCCTGGAGGGAATGGTTGTAGTGGAAACCAGCGTAGATACGTGCCCAAGACACCTCGTCATACAGAGCGTGCGTATCTTCGAAAGTGTGAGTATGGACCGTCTCGCCGAATGCGCGGCTGTCGACGACGAAGTGAACCTTAGACGTTCCGAAGTACCTTTCAAGCAGATCGGAGATCGCCCCGGTCACGCAGCCGTGAGCCGCCGGGTATTCGGGATGGCTGGGGGTCACGCCGAGCGACGTCCATTGAGGATCCGCCACAAGTTTGTCGCTAGCGCCGCCGGCCGGAATCGCGGTGGCCGGACGCCAAAAATTGTAACGATATTTCGCATTCCAACATCCGATGGCTGCATCAGCAAAGCCAGTCCAAAGAATGGCCATGAGCCGGGCCGAATCCACGACGTCTAGTTTCTTGTTCTCGGCAAGATAGCCAAAAGCACGAGCATACTGTTGCGCAGTGTGCTCTGTCCAGAACAGCGCAGTCTCCGTTTGTTGGGGAGTACGAACGGTACTATTAGTCCCCCCTAGGGTGCGCGTCTGATTGAAGTCGCGAACCCACTCCTCACTCGCGAGCGCGCTCGGCCCGGCTGGCAAGAACTGCGCGGCGGTTGTCATTGTGAAGGGTCGCATCTGGCCTAGCCAGGGCGTGAGCGCAGGAGCGAACTTCGGTGGCGTAGGCACCCAAACGCCGGGTCCGCTGCCGGGTGCATACGATACGTTTGCCTCAAGGCCATCCGCAGCGCGCGCAGTGATGAGTGCACCAGCCGCTGCCTCACCCACGGTGACGCCCGCAGCCTTGGAGTCCGCGGAGGCCGTAATCTGTCCGAGAGAAGCGTTGAACTGGGAGTCGAGTGTCGATTGCTGCGCCGGAAAATACTTGACTAGGATGCGGTGGGCGGCCGCAATGGCTGCCGCGTCTTCGGAGGCGCCGCCTGGTGCGGTGACGCTGTAATAGAAGGGACGGTACCGATGGTCGATGGCGTTGACTCCGTCGTAGACGGCGATACTCGTGTACGCGAACCACACACTTGCCGTCGATGATGCTTTTCCACCATTGGTCACAATCACGGACGATTCAATTGAATTCCAATCTGTGACGACATTCGACGCACGAGACTCACTCGTCGCCCATAGAACCAGCACGAGACTTAGGGCGCTACGGATGCACAAGAAGTTCATGCTCACCCTCCTTTGACGGATCCAAGAAGCTGGCGTTGGATCGTCGAAAAGCGAACTAGGCATCGTCGGATTTTGGCGTCGCCCGTTCATTATTATGTTATCTCTCGATATCCAAGAACAATAGGCACAAGCGTTCGATCTATGGAGCAGAACAATTCCACGACTTGAAACACGCGCTAGTGCAAGACAACGTCAGCGAACGTTCACGATTGAGAAGGCGCGCCTAACGGCGTTGTCTCCATTTATCAAGCGCTCGCCCGCGTAGCCGCTGGCGCCTCGTATAAGTGATCGACGTCGCGCACTAGGCGCAGGATGAGGCTACGCGCGCGGACGCGAGGCAGACCGAGCCTGCTGCTCGCGCCAGACCGCAATGCGATGAAGTCCATCAAATCTGTGAATTTCGAAAAATCGAAGCGCAAATTGGACTCGGCGTCTTTAACTGATCCACGCCACTCGACTTCGGCGGCTGTTGCCTCCCGCCAGATGCGGACGGCGAAAAGGTGCTCGGCGCGCGGCATCCGCTCTACGTCCACCTCCAATCAAACCATAGCCGGCCGGCGTCCTGAAATCGTCCGGGGTATCGTGGCGCTCGCGCTTCGTGGGACTATCAGCACTAACCGAGGTTTTACGCCACGTTATATCATTGGGACGCGCACTTCGGACTCTCAGGGCACGGAGGAGATTTTGTAATGATAAGTGGGCAGGCGGTCCGTGCGACCGCTATAATCGCCTTTGCCATGCTGCTGACCGTGGCTTCGGGATGCAGCGGTAATGGAGCAAGCCCGCCCACGCCGCAGCTGCCTGCATCTTCCAGCGGCGTACAAGGGCAAAACCCCAACGCGGCGGCTAGAGGACCGATCGCATGGCAAATGATGGCCGGAGGCAATCGGCGCGATCAAGCACTGCAAGCGCTCGACTTCTTCCCAGGCACAATTACCATCAACGTCGGTGACAGCGTCACGTGGACGGTCGGTGGGAACGCCCACACGATCACGTTCTTTGGGCCGCTCACGTCGCCGCTACAGCCCATCACGGCTCCCTTCGGAGGAAGCACTTACGATGGATCTGTATACACGAGCGCTGGTATGGTTTCTTCCGGCCAAACGTACACGCTCACGTTTACGAAAGCCGGAACGTATCCGTACGAGTGCCTCTTCCATCCTCCGGAGATGGCCGGCGTCGTCATCGTCCAGCCCAAGGGTTCGCCGTATCCCCATCCCCAAGGATTCTACACCGGCCAAGGTAATGCGGAAATGAATAGTGAGCTTGCCGCGGCGCAAGGCGCGCTCGATCAATTCCCGTACGCGACCGGCGGCCTGACCATCGCAGCCGGCATATCACCTGGTCTCGGAGGATCGCCTCCGAATACCAGCACCGTTCTACGGTTCCTGGACGCCCCGATGCTCGGTCCACGCAACGGTAGCACAGTAGTTTCGATCTCGGCGGGGACGACGCTCACGTGGACCGTTCAATCGAACAACGAGCCGCATACGATAACAGTGCCGCCAGCTGGACAACAGCCGCCGCCTAATCTCAGTCCATTTGCACCAGCCTTCGGAGGCACATCATACGATGGCACCAAGTTGATCCATTCCGGACCGCTGTTTCCCATGCAAAGCTTCAGTCTGACGTTCACCGCGCCGGGTACCTTCACGGTCTTCTGTCTCTTCCACAGTGCGTTCGGAATGATCGAAACGGTTATCGTCCACTAAGACGAGGGCCGTAGACGAACGCTCTGCCGCTCTTTGCGGCGGGGCGTTTTGTCTGCATCGCCTTAACAACGTAATCTCCTTTCCAGCGATTTGCGCAAACATCAAACGTCCGGTCGGCATTGCCGATGTCGCCTCACCGAGCATCAAATCGGTTAGACGGCTCGCCACGGAGTGAGTCGGGGAAGCCAGCGCGGCACATTGGCGCAATAGCTCTCATACTCGGCTCCGAAGCTTTGGCGGAGCGTCGGCTCCTCATAGGCAATTACGGCGATGTGAAAAAAGAGCCAGATCAACGCGCCATAGCCGAGGAGACGCCAGTCAGCGAATAACAGAGCCTGACCAAGAATGACGGCAACGACTGCGATATAAATCGGATTGCGCACATAGCGATATAATCCGCTCACCACGAGATTGCGTGGTGGCGCGATCGGCGCGGGCGTGCCCAGACCCTCCAACGCAAAGCGCGCAAACGAATCTAACAATCCAGGCACGCCGGCGATAATGAATGCGACCCCGGCCAAGCGCGTCGCTTCGACCGCCAAAAAGGGTGGTCGAAATTCCCAATGCGTGATCAACCATGGGATGACGCCCGCCAACATCGCCGGTGCGACGAAGAAAAACAGCGCGGAACCCAGGACTGCTGTGATCTTCGACATGCGTCCCCCCAATGTTAAACAAGCCTTGGATGGGTAAGGCGGCCCCCGGAGCTTCGATTATAGTGTGACCTCTTGAATATCGAGCGACGCAAAGGTCCCAAAACAGCCGGGAAGAACTCTTTTTAGGCGGCGCTAGCGCAAAAAGCCCCATGCCCGGAAACCCTGCCCAACCTTTGAATCCGGTCACACATGCTTGCAGCTCTCACCGCGCAGTGCTTCGAATCCTCATCGTCTTCACTGGCCCTTCATGTGGGCGAACACTGCCATCGGGATGTCGCTCCGTCCGAACAAGACGTTGACTCCCACACTGAGCACGGACGGATACGTTGTTGTGGTCGTTCCGACTAGACCGTGAAACGGGCCAGTTCCCGCCGCCGTGTAGGAGAGACCACCGTACGACATATAGACGGAAACATGACGACCGAAGAGCTGCGTCACGTCGACGGTAACCGGCCAGACATTGGGGTTGAAGCTGTGCTCTACCAATACTGCTGCCAAAGTGCCGCCGGGTGACTCCCAGTACGAAGCAAGTTCTGGATCGAAGCTCCAGCCACGCGAAGTCGTCTGGGTGCAAGTCGCCGGCGTAGAGCAGCTCGTCGACACGACGGTGAAGTTGTTGATCGGCAACGCAAACGCGACGCCGAGATTACGCGGTAAGGGTTGGCCGAGGATAGGGTTGAGCGTGTAGCTCGGCCCGGGTCCGCGAAAGGCCGCTGACCCAGTCGGCGCCCTATAGGCAAAATCCACCCCCAGCATCGTGAACTTCAACGGGTTGAGCAAGAAGAGCTGCTTGTACGCGAACGTCATGTCGCCGGCGCCAGCCGCGGCGACATTGCTGCCCGTGAACGCGGCGGCAGAACTTGAATTCACCTGCTCGAATGTGGGGCCGGTTATGCTGATCTGAGCGCGGCGCAACACGCCGACGTACACAGTCGTGGCGGGATATGCGAACGCGTGCGCGGCGGTTGAGAACGTCGTCGCTGCTGTGGCGCCGCCAGGGGTTGTGATATTCAGCGCCGTGTTCGAGGGGATGTTGACGCTGGCATATTGCGCCGTCAGGGCTGCTTCGCCGGCGACGAACACGCATGGAGTGAGGCCGATCTTGTTGAGGAGTTCGTGCGGACCGCCGCAAGGGTCCCAACCCGCGGGGATAGGCGGAAGTGTTGGCGCCGGCGTGGGAGCCGGTGTGGCCTGTGTGTCCGCGAAGCTCGGCGTCGCAGCAAAGAGAAGCATTCCGGCAAGCATAGCTCTGCCGATGGCGTGCGTCAATCTCGTGGTATCCGTGAACATGCTCGCTGTTCCTTTCTCGTATGGACGGGGTTACTGGATGCCCATCGCCGCTGCGAACAGGAGCCGATAGTACTCGGGGACCTGCGCCTTCGAGATCTTCATCGCGCCGGTGTGGAATACGACCTGCGAGATCGATCCTGTGAACTTGTTGGGCACCGTGAAGTTTTCGTCCACCGGCGTCGAGTAGTCCGCACCGATGTCGAGCCCTTCGAACCACGGCATCGTCGCGGGAACCGTCTTGTCGACCCGGTGGGTGTCCACAGTCTTCCCGTCAACGCTCAGCGTGCCGGCGCCGCCCTTGCCAAACCCACCTCCGTCGTACACGAAGCTGAAGACCAGTTTGTGTGAACCGGGTGCGAGTGCGCTCGCGCCTTTCCAGCGGTATGTCTGGAGCTCGAGCAAGTTGTAGGAGAACACCGGTTTTCCGCCATCGAGCCACAGCGAGTATCCGCCGAACCGGCCACCGTCCGCGACGATGACACCGTTCGCACCGCCAGCGGAAACCGTGATGTCGCCTTCGATGCTGTAGTCCCGATTGAGAATGTTGGGCGTGTCGGCCTGATTGAGTGCCACGATCCCTGAATGATACGTGACTATGGTACGAGCGCCGATCAAGCTTGGACGGGCAGCGAAGGGGCTGGGTAGGTTGTTCAGAGGGAAGACGTTGTTCTTCTGCGCCTCTGTCACGAAAAGATCTTGAAGCTCCTTGAGTTTGTCCGGATACTTGGCCTTCACGTCCGAGTATTCGGTCCAATCGTCGTCGGCAGCGACGTGGAAGAGAGACCACTTCTCCGTTCCCCACACGTTCTCAATGGGCTTGTTCGCAAGCACAAGCCATGGCAGGATGTGCGGCTCTGTGGTCGCGATCCACCCGTCGTTGTAGAGCGCGAGCGCCCCAAACATCTCAAAGTATTGCGTATGATGATTGGAAGGCGCGTCGGCGTTCGCCTTATCAAACGTGTACTCCATGCTAACGCCCTCGATGGGCGTCTGCTTCACACCGTCCACCTCATCGGGGGGCGTAATCCCCGCTGCTTCGAGAATCGTCGGCTCGATATCGATCACGTGGTGGAACTGCGTTCGGATGCCACCGGGGTCATTGACGTGCCCCGGCCAGGATATGATGGCACCGTTCTTCGTACCGCCATAGTACGAAGCCACCTGTTTCGTCCATTTGAACGGCGTGTCGAGCGCCCATGCCCAGGCGACCGGGTAGTGCGGATCGGTGTATTCGCTTCCCCACAGCGGCAGGAACTTAGGTCCGTACTGCTCGGGCTTGAGAAACGCGCCGTTGACGGACATGACCTCGCTCGGAGTGCCGTAGAGCGAGCCTTCAGCACTCGCGCCGTTGTCGCCATGGATCCAGATGATCAAGGTGTTGTTGTAGCGCCCGGTGGTCTTAAAGGCCTGGATGACGCGCCCGACCTCGTAGTCGGTCTCTGCAAGATAAGCCGCGTATACCTCCATCTCGTGCTCATACGCGGCCTTGTCACTCGCACCGAGCGAGTCCCAAGTCGGCAGGGTGATGCCGTCGTAGACGCTAGCGTGCTCTTTGTCAGGCCACGGGGTGAGCTTAGCCGGCTTGGGAATGATGCCCATCTCCTGCTGCCGCTTGAACACGTAATCGCGATACGCGTTCCAACCCATGTTGAACTTGCCTTTGAATTTGGCGATCCATGCAGGGGTGGGCTGGTGCGGAGCGTGCGAGGCGCCCGGCGCGTAGTAGAGGAAGACCGGCTGGTTCGGTTTGAGGTCATTGATGCGGTTCAGCCAGGCAATCGCCTTGTCGGCGAGGTCGATATTGAGGTTGTATCCCGGATGGCCGACGTCGGGGAAGATCTGGTTCGTGTTCTCATAAAGCGTGGGGTGCCATTGGTCCATGTCGCCGCCGAGGAAGCCATAGAAATAATCGAAGCCTTGGAACGTCGGCCAGTTGACCTTCGGGCCGGCCTCAGTCGCTTCCCAAAGCGGCACATTGTGGTCTTTGCCGAACCAGGCTGTCGCATAGCCATTTGCCTGCAACAGCCGAGCGACGGTCGCGCTCTCCTTGCCAAACGAACCCTTGTACCCGGGAAATCCTGTCGCCAACTCGGCGATCATCTCGAACCCGACCGCGCCGTGGTTTCTGCCAGTAATTAGGGCCGCGCGCGTGGGCGAGCACAAGGACGTCGTATGGAAGTTCGTGTACCGCAAGCCTTCTTTGGCGAGCGCGTCGGAATTCGGCATAGGCACAAGGCCGCCAAACGTGCTCGGCGCGCCGAAGCCTTCGTCATCGATAAGCACAAGCAGAATGTTGGGTGCGCCTTTATGAGGTGCGACTTGGGGCTCCCACCACGCCGTCGAATTGTAGGCGTTCTTGTCGATGACGCCTCCATACGTTGGTGTGGGTGCGGGAATGACCGTGCTCTGGCTGACATCTCGGGTAGCGACGAGCGACGCCATATCGGTCTTGATCAAGCCGTTCCATTGCTCTGCGGCTAGTGTCGACGCGACTACGAAGATAAGCAGGACGGCGGTGGCGATAGCTGCGCGCTTCATATCGAGCGATCGCTCCTTTCTCGACAGCCGGTTATGGAAATTTGCGGCCACGCGCTCTGCGCAAGCGCCTGTTTATTGGCGATGATCGCTGACTTTATGTGTGCGGCTTTCCCGTGCCGTTGCGAATTGTCGTCGAGCGCTGCTGTCGCGCAAAGCGCGAGAAGAGCGGTGCCAAACGGTACGAAAAAACCGCGCTCATTCACGAGAAGCTCCTCCACCTTTGCTAACCGCGACCATTTCCAGACGCGGCGCGAGGACTCTGGCGTCTTGAGAATAGCAATGAGGGTCGGCCTCAGCAACCCTTTCGCGAGGCTCCTATTAGAAAACGGCCTCACTTCTCAAGCCTCCACAGAGCCCGCTCGGCGCGACTGCCGGAAGGGCTGAGCTCGTAGATGCAGACCGAACTTATTTCAGCGTCAAATGCTGCAAAAGGCTCGCGCATGAACTCCGGAACAAAGATTGGCTGGGACCGAAACCAGGGTTCATCGCACGTGCTACCAGCGCCGCCGGCCTCAAGCGCTGGAACAATGGCGTCCAAGATCCGGCGACGTAGGCGAATCAGTGGTGAAATCGGCTGGGGGGCCGTGGCGAAGAACCGATCTGCGCCGATGATGATATCGCGCGCGACAATTGAGAGGCGCACTTTGTCGAGGACTTTTCGGGGCAAGATCCGTTCGGTCGCGCCCGCTATGTTCTCAACGTGGCGAGTGTGCGTCAGACCACGGCAGAGCGAAATGCGCGGCTCGCCGAGCGTCACCGGCCGGTTGGAGAAAACTCCCTTCGGTCCGAGATCGAACGCGATATCGACGATGATCATCCCGATGCGGGTAATCGCCATCGCTAAGGCGCCGCGGTTTCGCGATTCCTTCATCAGAGCTTCACTAAAATAGCGGATATCTTGGGTCTGAGTAACCCTTTTTCAAAGGGTGCCCCAGCCGCAGGCCCTCCCCCCAGCACTATTGGTCTAAGCTGAGCACCCGACTCAAGGCGTTCGTATGCAAGACGGCGGCTCCGACCACCATCAACTCGGTGTCTTTCTCAGGACACGGCGCGAACGCGCGCGGCCGAGCGACTTCGGTATAACCTCTGCCACGTCACGGCGAACGCCGGGACTCCGGCGTGAAGAAGTCGCCTTTATGGCTAATATCGGAGCGAAGTGGTACGCAAGCGTCGAAGCGGGCGACGAGACGCATCCATCCCCAAAGACCCTCTCGGCGATCGCGAATGCCCTGCGACTCAGCCGGATGGACCGCGATTACGTCTTCCATTTAGCGGGGCTAAGCGCCCCGGTCGATCGAACTATCGATTATTCGTTTGTGATTCCGCCTCTTATGCACAAGTTGTTGTGTGCGATACACGGTGTTGGCGCTGCGATTTGGGATTTGTTTCTGACACCGTTGGCTTGGAACTCGATTTCTGAGGGCTTTTTTGGCAGCTCCGCGTTCGCGTCGCCGCTTGAGCGCAACTTACTCGTGCAAGGATTTGGTGAGTCGCCGTTTCTAAGAGACTTGCTCGGGCGGGACTTTGACCGGCTAGCACGCAACGCCGTCGGCATGTTCCGTCGGTACTACACGACAGGCGAGCCCTCCGACTTCGCCCGGCAGGTATACGATTGCGTCAAAGGTTCGGAGCTATTTCAGCAATATTGGGACGAGTATGAAGTGACGGATGAGCTGGCAGAGTCTGAGACGGTCATTCGAGATCATCCGAAGCTGGGAACGGTGAAAGTGCATCCGTTCGACTTGCATCTGCACAATCGCGACGATATCGTTCTCAAGTTGTGGTTTCCCGCCGATCAAAGGACCGCAGAGATATTCCGGGAGCTTGAAAGCAAGGGCGGGATTGAGGCGGCTCCCCTAACAGGCTGAGAAGCACGCATCTCTTTTTTAGTAGTCGCAGATGATCGGCGGGGGCAAGCCTTTATAGGTCACGACTCCGTGCTCGACGGCATGGCTGAGATCGATCAGCATGGATGAGCTCCTCGGCGTTAAGTCTTTTGCGGTTGGACGGCTTTGCAGTTACATCTGCCGCGCTAGGGCGATGAAGAGAAATCGCTGACGACCAAATCAGGATTGACACCCTCAATGAGCCATTCGAAGAGCTCGTAATCTGCGAACACACCCTCTACAGCGAAAGGATCTTGCTTGAGAAAGGACGACGCTTCTTCCCTGCTGACCGCGTTGTAGACAAAAAGTCCTCCCTCATCGTTGGCGAAGGGACCTGCCAACGCCAATTTGCCGGCACTATTGAGTGTCTGATCGTACTCCCAATGCGCCGGGCGAACGGTCGCGAGTCTCGACTTGTCGGCGCCGTATTTCGCGTAGTTCGCGAACAATCTAATATGCGTATTGCCGCCGCTCTGGTCGGCAGATCGATTTGCGTTTATGAGAAGATCGAGATTCACTCCGCGAAGGCGCCATTCGGTGATCTCGTAACTGCTCAATGCGTTCGCAAGAGTGAAAGGGTCTTCGCGCGCAAAGGCTAGCGCTTCGTCTCTCGAAACGGCTTCGTAGACGAAGAGCAACCCGATACGCCGACCCTGATCATCCAAGAGAGGGCCGCCGATGGCTAGCTTGCCTTGTGCCCGCAGCCGATCCGCGTATGCAAAATGGGCCTGGCGGGCCTGAGCGATCCTGTCTAAGTCGCTGTACTTGACGAAGTTGACGAACTTCATGGCAGCTGATTACCCTCAATTCGCTCCGACGCATCAGCACGTCGCGGGGCACCGGTCATCCCGCCACCAGTGCCCCAAGGTACCCGAAACGAACCTCTTTTCTTAGGCGGCGCTAGCGCAAAAAGGCTTGTGCCCGGCCATTTTGGGACAGCAGCAACCGTTTAGCTGCGATGTGTGAAACGTCCGGTTACAAATCGCGAACGTCCGGTGTGTGGATTGGCGCAAACGTCCATCAGTATGTAGATGTCCTGTTATCCGTGATCGGCGTATGTGCGCAAATACGAACTTCACACCGGGACGGAGTCAAGGCTTCTTGCCTTTGACGCAGAGCCAGCTCTTAGCGCGCTCCTCGAAGACCTCCACGTCACCGTAGCCCGCTTTCGCGAAGAGCTCGCGCTGATCCTGAACGCTCAGGCTCGACGAGCCGAGCAGCTTCATGATCCACCCTTGTGCGAAATCGTTTGACGCGCCTTTGTACGTTTCGGCGATTACCAACAGCACACCGCCGGGCTTAAGCACGCGAAAAATCTCGCGCATGTCGTTGATCAAATCGGGCCAATAGTATTGCGTTTCGATCGCCGTCACGAGATCAAACTCATCTACGCCGAACGGCATGTGCGATACCGAAGCCTGCTCGATCGTCACCCGGCCCGCACTTATCAAGTCTGCATTCTTCGCCCTCGACGCTGCTACGCTTCCGGGTGCATAGTCGATTCCGCATACCTTCCCATCAACGGCCAGCGCCGATAGCTTTTCGATCGTTCGGCCACCGCCACAACCGACGTCCAAGATCGAAGCATCGTGCTCGATTCGGATATGTGTCAATCCCCAATCCGTGAGATCGGAGTGAGAACGGTTCATTATGCTCGTGAATAGCCGACCCAGCCATCGGTCCGGCTTGCGCACCTGCCTCATTACGTAAAATATCGCACCGAGCGCGATCACGATCTTCAGGACGAACAGCGGCATCTTCTACCCCGCTATGTGTGCAACCGCGCTTCGACTATGGGTTTTTAGTTCGCGGTAGGGGTTGCTTCCTATCTACTGCCAAACCCGCACAGGGCTCTTCCGTAGACGTCTTTTTTAGGCGGCGCTAGCGCCGTGGCACTTCTTATATTTTTTGCCTGAACCGCAGGGGCACGGATCGTTGCGTCCGACTTTCGCTTCGGCTTTGCGCGTCGGCGCGGGACCGCCGGCGTCGTCGCGATTCGTGTGGAGCTGGTCGAAGCGGCGCGCGGCGCGCGCGTCGAGCGGAACGGTCTCTCGGCGCGATTGGCCGTTTGGCGGCGCCGCAGTTTCGAAAGGCGCGCCATCTGGATGCGATTCAGTCAGGTCTTGCGTGGGCGGCGCCTGCGGTGGCTGCTGCACGACCAGATGGAAGTCCTCGCCCTGTGACATCGCGCTCAAGAATTCTTCCTGGATGCTCGCCTTGAGATCTTCGAATAAATCGAACGCCTCACGCTCGTACTCGACGCGAGGATCTTTTTGACCCCAGCCGCGCAGGCCGATGCCTTGCTTGAGGCTGTCCATCGTATACAGATGGTCGATCCAGAGACGGTCGACGATCTGCAGCATCGTGCCGCGCTCGAGCGTGCGCAATCCTTCGCGTAGCCCCTTCTCGTCCAGCTGGTCTTGATAACGCTTGACGAAGCGCTCTTCTTTTTCCGTGTACATCTCATCGGCGTCGCGCGCCAATTTGGAGATCATCTCTTCCTTTGAAAGCTTCTCCAATTCTGTGACGCTCTCGCGCTTTGCCAAGCCCCGCACGATTGTGTCGAAGTCTTTGATGATCGCTTCGCGATCCCACTCGTTGGGATGCACGCTATCTGGGCAGTTTGCCTCGACGAGCTGGCGGGCTTTGACTTCGAACATCGTCGTCAACGACGGCCGCAAATCGTGACCCTCGAGCACGGAACGCCGCTCGGCGTAGATCACCGCGCGCTGCTTGTTCATCACGTCGTCGTACTCGAGCACGTGCTTGCGCGCCTCGTAATGATGCGCTTCGACCTTCTTCTGCGCGCGCTCGATGCTCGCGGTAAGAATACCGGCCTCGATCGGCGTGTCATCGTCGATCTTGAAGCGCTCCATAATGCCGCGAATGCGCTCGCCGCCGAAGATGCGCATCAGTTCGTCGTCCAGTGCGCAATAGAAGCGCGACGACCCCATGTCGCCTTGGCGGCCCGAGCGGCCGCGCAGCTGATTGTCGATGCGCCGCGACTCGTGACGCTCGGTACCGATGATGTGCAGGCCACCGAGCGCGGGCACGCCCTCGCCGAGCTTGATGTCGACGCCGCGGCCCGCCATGTTGGTCGCGATGGTCACTTTGCCGCGCAGGCCGGCGTCCTTGATGATCTCGGCTTCCTTCTCGTGGTACTTCGCGTTGAGAACGTTGTGCTCGATGCCGCGTTTTGACAACATGCCGGACAAGCGCTCGGATTTCTCGATCGAGCGCGTGCCCACGAGCACCGGCCGTCCGGCCTTGTTCAAGTCGATGATCTCATTGATCACCGCGCGGAACTTGCCTTCTTCGTGGTTGTAGACGACATCGTCGAAGTCTTTACGGCGCACAGCCACGTTAGTGGGGATCGATATGACGTCTAATCCATAGATCTCGCGGAACTCGCGCTCTTCGGTCTTGGCCGTACCAGTCATACCCGCGAGCTTCTTGTAGAGGCGGAAATAGTTCTGGAAGGTGATGGTCGCGAGCGTCTGGTCCTCGCTCTTGACCTTGATGCCTTCTTTGGCCTCGATGGCCTGGTGGATGCCGTCCGAGTAACGGCGGCCGTACATCAGCCGGCCGGTGAACTCGTCGACGATGATGATCTCGCCGTCCTTGACGACGTACTGCTCGTCATTGCGGAATAATTCTTTGGCCTTGAGCGCCGCCTGCAGCTGGTGCGCCATTTCAAGGTTGGCGGGATCATACAGATTCTGCAGCGCGAGCAGCCGTTCGACTTTGGCCACGCCTTTTTCCGTGATCGGCACGGCGTGCATCTTCTCGTCGACAGTGTAATCCTCGTCCTTAGTGAGCTGCGGCATGATCTGACGCGCAAAGCGCTCGTACAAGTGCGACGGGTCGCGATAGCCCGGACCAAGGATCGCTTCAGGCGATCCGCTGATGATCAGCGGCGTGCGCGCCTCGTCGATGAGGATCGAGTCCACTTCGTCGACGATCGCGTACCACAGCTGGCGCTGCACGCAGTAGTCGATGTGCGGGGCCATGTTGTCGCGCAGGTAGTCGAATCCGGCCTCGTTGTTGGTCACGTACGTAACGTCGCAGGCGTATGCGGCGCGACGTTCGACCGGCGGCATGAAATGCTGGATGACGCCGACGCTCAGGCCAAGGGCGCGGTAGATCGGACCCATCCACTCGGCATCGCGCTTGGCGAGATAATCATTGACGGTGACGACATGCACGCCTTTGCCCAGCAGCGCATTGAGATACACCGCCAACGTGGCGACGAGCGTCTTGCCTTCGCCCGTGCGCATCTCGGCGACTTTGCCTTCGTGCAACACCATGCCGCCGATGAGCTGCACGTCGAAGTGGCGCATACCAAGCGTTCGCCTGCCGGCCTCGCGCGCCAGCGCGAACGCCTCGGGCAGCAGCTCGTCGAGCGTTGCGCCGGCCTCGAGCTTTTCGCGCAGCGCGGGCGTGCGTGCGGCGAGCTGATCGTCCGAGAGCGCCTGCATCTCGGGCTCGAACGCGTTGATGCGTCCGACGTTGCGGCGCAGCCGGGCGACTTCGCGGTCGTTTCCGTCGACCCACGATTTGACTGTTGAGAACAGTGACAAAGAAGTGGTGTACCTTTTTCGCTAGGTGGCCGGCAACGTGTGGCGCTTCTCGAGCCGGCGCGTCTTCATCTTTTGGATGTGATGCTCGAGCCGGTCGCGCACCAGATCGATCGCCTCATCGATGCCTTTACTGCGTTCTTCCGCTTTGACCAGGCGATGCGGCAGGTGAAGCGTCACATCGACGATGCGCATCTGGCGCTCGGCGCGCAGCGTCACGTGAGCCTCAAGAATCCGATCGTAATGGCGCGAAAGGCGGTCGAGTTGCTTTTGGATGTGCTCGCGCAGCTCATCCGTGACTCGCAGATTCCTGCCTCTGATATAGACTTTCATGGCCGCCGGCGTCCACGCATAAGATGTCCTCTTCGCATTCCGGTCAGTGAAAATGAAGTCCTGCCCGCGCAGCCAGCTCGTATGCGAGAAAAGCAAGCGCGGCGACGACGAGCACGATGATGACGATGCGGGCGACGATGTACGGCCGCTGCGGCCTCGTTTTGATGATCTGGCGCTTCACTGACTCACCGCGACGGCGACCGGCGTGTTGATCTCGTCGAGCGGCACTCGCCGTACGAGATCTGACAACGTCACGAACTCGAATCCGGCAGCGCGATATGCGTTCACGATCGCCGGCAGCGCGTCGATTGTCGCAACTGATCCGTTATGGAGCAAGATGACTGCAGGCGCGCGCGCGTGCATCGTGACGTTGTCGACGATGAACTGCGAGTTCACGTGCCGCCAATCGCCAGGATCGACATCCCACAACGCTACTGTTTCTCCGTTTCCTCGAGCCGCATCGATCGTCGCGGCGTTGAAGTTGCCGTGCGGTGGCCGGAAAAACACCGGCATGCGACCGGTCGCGCGGTGCAATGCGCGCGCACCGTCAGCGATTTCAACATATTGAGGACCGGACCCGATCGTCGCCATCTCCGGGTGCGTCAGCGTGTGGTTGCCAATATCGTCAGGACCTCCGGCCATGGCTTGCGCGAGGGCCGGTTGTTCGATCGAGTCGCGACCGATGACGAAGAACGCGGCGGGCACGCGCAATCTGCGGAGCTGCGCCAACAGCGCGGGCGTCGTCACAGGATATGGACCGTCATCAAACGTCAGCACCGCCAGGCGCGGCCGTTGTGGCCGATGCACCGCGTCACGTGCATCAGCGGCCATCCTCGTGATGATCGCCTGGGCAGACGGGTCGAGAACCTGGGAGCTTGGCAGCGCTGCGGGCACGATGACCGGTACGAGCTCGATGCGCGCGTGGTTGACCCAGCGCCGAATGCCGACAACCGCCACGAGCACCAGCACGATGCACGCGATCCCGATCGCAGCGGTTTTCCAGGTCACGTTATTGCGTGCGGTAATCCCGGCCGATGACGATTTGGATGTCGCCGCCTTGCACGGCGCCCGCCGTGACGTCGGCATCCTTGACGGGCAGCCGTTTGGCGACCTCGCCGGCGACGTTCTTATCGTTTCCGGTCACAACGGTTCTGGGGTTATTGAAGCTCGGCGCATTGCCGGTCGCTACGACGACGAATCCGCGCTGACGCAAATAATCGGCCATTGCCGACGCTGCACCAGGGCGGCCTGAACCGTTGTCGACGATGACGTGCACCGTCGAGGGGTCGAACTCGTTGCCAAAGCCGGCGACGAAGTACTTCTGCACGATCGGACGTCCAGCGACGGCATCGTAGAACAACACCGATTGCCCGTCGGTGAAACCTTCCTCGGCCGGCAACTGAACCGTATGCACCATTCCCGGCGTCTCGCTGCGCAGCGCGAGCCCTAGATAGAACAGTTTGTCATACGTCATGTCGGTGCGCACGTTCTGCTGCACAAGGCCGATAAGCGCCGGCAGTTTCGCGAAGATCTCGGGATTCCTCATCTGCTTGACGATTTCGCCGATCACTTGGCGCTGGCGCCGCATGCGGCCGTAGTCGCCCTCGGGGTCGTGGCGGAAGCGGATGTAGCCGACGGTTTGCTCGCCGTTAAGATGCTGCGGGCCCTTCTTGAGATGGATGTGCAGGTGGCCCCAGGTGTCGTCGTAATCCATGTCTTTTTCGACGTTGACGTCAAGGCCGCCGATCGCGTCGACGAGATTCTTGGTCGCGTCGATCTTCAGCACGATATAGTTGTCGAAGGGCGGGAAGTTCAGGTTGTCGACCACGGTCTGCTCGGAGCGTTCCGGGCCGGCGTCGGCGATTGCCTCGTTGATCTTCTCGTAGCCGCTCTTGGGAACGTGCACCCATAGGTCGCGAGGGATGGAGACGATGCCGACCTGGTGCGAGTTGAGGTCGACATTGACCGCCAACATCGTGTCAGAACGCGCGCTGGACGTGTACATCTCGTCGCCCTGGGTCCAGTTCTCGTCGAGGCCAAGCACCAGCACGCGCAGTTTTTGTTTGCCGAAGACCTCGGTGAGGTCGGGTTGCGCGAGATTCAAACCTGCGAGCGCATTCTGCAGCCCGTGCTTGTGCTTGAGGTACACGCCGAACGATATGCCACCGGCCACAAGCGCGAGCGCGAGCACGCTCGCGGCGAACACCTTGACCGGGTTTGGCCCGGGCGTCTCAGGCGGGATCGGTAATGAGTTTACGACTGGGATCGGCGCCTTCGGGCCGGACTGATCTGACAACGTTCCTCCGCTCTTGTGCGTGCCCTACGAGGCCGCGCTGACAGGGTTGATCGCGGTCGCCACGCGGTCGAAATCCGTGTGGCCAGCGAGTGTCGCTGCGACGAAATCTCCTTGCTGATGTTCTCCGGCGAGGTATACCAAGCCATCCACCCCCGGAGCCTCGCGCTGCGACCTTCCCACGGTGCACATGCGCGTCAGTCCCAGTTCACGGAGTGGCGACGAGGCCGATAGCAGTCTCTTACCCTCGATCAACACGTCCAGACGTTCGCCTGCGCGAGCCGCGTCCAGCGAGTTGCTGATGCGCCGCTGCACCTCACGCGCCTGCGCGAGCCTACGGCGTTTGACCTGCGCGGGCACCTGTCCCGGCGCATCATAGGCGCGCGTGCCCTCTTCTCGCGAGTAGGCAAAAAATCCGACTCGATCGAGCTGCGCCCGTTCCAAGAACGTGAGAAGATCCTTAAAATGCTCTTCGGATTCCCCGGGAAATCCTATAATGAACGTGCTTCGGATCGTCGCGCCAGGGAGCGCTTCGCGCAGCGACGCGAACAACTCGAGATAACGCTGCGGCTGCGGCGGGCGATGCATCGCCTTGAGCACGTCGGGATGAGCGTGCTGCAGCGGCATGTCGACATACGGCAGTACCTTGGTCGACGCGCGCATGGCTGTGATGATCGCCGGCGTCACGGATGTCGGATAAAGATACAGGATACGGATCCAACGTATCCCGTCGACCTCCTCGAGCGCTTCGATCAGCCGCGCGAGTCCGTCGCGGATGCCCAGATCGCGTCCGTAGTCTGACGAATCTTGCGCTACAAGGATCAATTCACGAACGCCACCTTCTGCCAGCGCACGCGCTTCGCCGACGAGTGATGCGATCGAGCGGCTCTTGCCGAGGCCTCGCAGCGCCGGGATGATGCAGAACGAACACGTGTGGTTGCAGCCCTCTGAGATCTTCAAATAGGCGGTCGCGGACGGCGTCGTGACCACGCGCGGCAGAAATCCAAGGCGCTCGACATAGGCATCGCGATCTTCAAGGTGCAGCGGGCGAAGGCCGCGATCCGCCTCGTCAATGATCTCGGCGATCTTCGGAAAGGCGCCGGTGCCCACCACCGCATCGATCTCCGGGATGAGCTCGCGCAACTGTGCGCCGTAGCGTTGCGCCAAACAGCCGGCCACGATCAAACGCTGATCGCCGCGCTTTGCCGACGCGTACTCGAGGATCACATCGGTCGACTCGGCCTTGGCAGGGTCGATGAACGCGCACGTATTCACGATGATCGCATCCGCGTCAGCGGCGCGGGTCGCGATCTCCCAGCCCCCGCCGGCCAGCCGCCCAAGCATGACCTCGCTGTCGACAAGGTTCTTTGCACAGCCTAGGCTGGCGAGGAATGCGCGACGTGGCGCGGCGCCCGGGCGCGCCGTGCGCCTACTCAGGCGCACCATCAGCGATAGTTGACGAACTGGACTGCGAAGTCGAGCGGCATCGCTTTCACCAGTTCGATGACCTTCTGCAGGTCGTCTTTGGATTTACCCGACACGCGGAGTTGTTCGTCTTGGATTCGCGTTGTCACTTTTAATTTCGATTGTTTGATGGCCTCAGCCAACTTCTTGGCACGGTCGGTCGAGATGCCTTGTTCGACAGTGACGACTTGGCGGATCGTGCCGTGCGCAGCAGGTTCAGGTTTTCCGTAGGAAAGCGCCTTGAGCGGCACTCCACGCTTGACGCACTTGCTCTGCAGCACGTCGACGACGTTGCGCAGCTTCATCTCGTCGTCAGCGATGATAGTGATCTTCATCTCGCTCAGCTCGATGCTCGACTTCGAATTGCGGAAGTCGAAGCGCGTCGCGATCTCGCGCTGCGCTTGCGCCACAGCGTCGGCGAGGCTTTGCTTTTCGACCCGCGAGACGATATCGAAAGAGTTTTCGCTACTCACGCGGCCCCGTGGTCAACGAGGCGTTCTGGGCAGCGAACTTGCGTTCTTCGACTTGTCCGTGCTGCCCGAGGGACCCCAGCGGCTTGCCGTCGATAGTGGCATTGACGCCGCCCGCGTTGCCGGCGCGAAGCGTTATCTCACGCACGCCGTGGAAGTCGCGCACCGTGCCGGCCGGCAGCGTCTCGTAGACGACGCGTTTGCCGTCGACGGTGACGGACAGCCAACTATCCTGAGTGAGCTGGAGCTGTAGATCGACACCGCCCTTCGACGGCGAGGGCGCACCCGCGCTGCCGCCGTTGAAGATCGCGTCATCTTGTGGTGCCGGCGAAGGCGACGCCGAACCGTCCTGGACAACTGAAGTGCTGTCGGTCGCGGATTGTTCGTGCGGCGCTGGGGCGAACGCGACGTATACTGCGGTGAACACGAGCATGGCGGCAAGCGCGAGCGCGATTCCTAAAATCCAAGAATACCATGACGGACGTGCGGGCGCACCGTACTGCGCGCGGACGGTCAGCGGTTCGGGCTCGATGACGGCCGAGAGTTGCGGCACGTCGCGCGCCAAACGTAGATCGGGGCCGCTCGCTGGGATTGCTTCATCGAGCGGTGTGGCGATGTCGGCTGAGTCCAGCCCGACGAGTTTGGCGTAATTCCGGATAAAGCCGCGTGCATAGGCCGGTGGGCCGAGTTTCTTCCACTCCTCGGCCTCGATGGCCGCGATGAAATCGGCGCGAATGTGCAGCTGCCGCGCCGCCTGAACGGGCGTCATGCCGCGCTGTTCGCGCGCCTTTGCGATGAGCTCACCTAGACCGGGCATCACACCTCTCCGCCCGTCGAGGGCGGAGCCGGAAAGCGCTTAAAATGGATGGGGGCAGTCCCTTTGCCGTGAATTGGAGGGGAATCCGACCCCTCCCTCTGTGACGACGATGACGTTATTGACGACTCCAACACACGAAAACCGGCCCGAACCGAACGGTCGCGCGTGGCCGGATGGTTTGGCGTTGGCCGCGATGAGCGGCGGCGTCGACAGCTCCGTGGCCACGCTGCTGGCCGTGCGGGCGGGGGTTCGCGCGGTCGGGATCACCATGCGCCTGTGGAGTCCGGGCGATGGCGAGCTGTCGGCTAAGGTCAGGCAGTGCTGCGGGCCGACCGCCTACGAGGACGCTCGTCGCGCGGCTGCGCGCGCCGGCATCGCTCACCATGTCGTCAATTTCGAGGCGGCGTTCGAAGCAGCCGTCGTCGACTACTTCGTGGCCGAGTATCGATCCGGCCGCACCCCCAACCCGTGCGTCGCCTGCAACAACCTGGTCAAGTTCGGCGCGTTGCTCCAGTTCGCACGAGCGCTCGGAGCGACCACCATGATCACCGGCCACTACGTGCGCATCCGCGTCGACGACGACGGTGCGCACCTGTTGCGCGCGGTGGACCGCACAAAAGATCAATCGTACATGCTCGCCGGCCTACGGCGCGACCAGCTCGCCTCGATCGTGGCGCCTCTTGGCACATATACAAAGGAAGAAACGCGTTCTCTTGCCGCCCGCATGGAGCTCGGCGTCGCCGACAAACCAGATTCGATGGATCTCTGTTTCGTGGACAGCGATTATCGCGGTTTCATCCTGCGCCGTCATCCGGATGCCGCTGCTCCCGGCCCGATTCTCACAACTGACGGCCAGGTCGTCGGCACGCACGATGGATTGATCAATTACACAGTCGGTCAGCGCAAGGGGATCCCCGCGGCAGGTCTGGGCGACGGACCTTGGTATGTAGTACGCACGCAGCGCGAACAAAACGCGGTCGTCATCGGACGACGCGACGACCTCGCTCGCAGCTCCGTGCTCTGCAGCGCAGCCAACGTGATCGACGCGCGCGCATTCGCATCCGGCGCCGCTCGCGGGCTCGCGGTGTGCCGGTATCGCGCTGCGCCCGTGCCAGCCACAGCGCGCCTGGCTTCCGGCGGCCGTCTGTTCGTGCAGTTCGACCAGCCGGTGAGCGTCGTGTCTCCCGGTCAGTTGCTCGCGTTTTACGACAACGACGATCGCGAAGTGCTGGCGTCGGGAATTATCGAGCCCGACGAGGCCATGGCCGCGGCGGCCGGGTAAGCGCGGGAATAGGGCGGCGCCGTGCACAAACTGGCGGGCCAGATATGAGGATGAAGCTGTCGAGCACTGCATGTCTTACGGTGCTTGCGGTTAGCTTCGCGCTCGCGGGCTGTACCAAGCCGCCCCCTCCGACGTACAAGCCGGGCGTGGTTCCGGGCATCGACCGCGCTCGACTGGAAGCGATTGCCGGCAAACCGTCGAGCACGCTACCCTTCCAGCTGCCCGGCCTCGCCGCGGAGATTCTGGCGTATCCCTTCGGCCAAGCCGTGCTGCAAGACGACAAGGTGGTCGTGGTGACGATTGCGAGCGACCCAAGCTACGTGGGCGCCCATGGGATCACACTTGGCATCCCTGAGGACCAGCTCTTAAAAGCTCTCCACGGCACTAAGGCGAAGGGGCACCGCGACGCCTACGATGTTATCGTCGGCGACACCGATACGCGGACGAAGGACTACTACGACAAGACCGGCCACGTGATGTACGAGCTCGCCGCTGCGAACCCAAACGACCCGCTCGCGCCCTTCAATGTCATCGGTATCAATCTCGCGAACGCCGACGGGTTTACGTTCCTGGAGAACCTCACGAAGGCGAAGGTATCCGGATTGTACACAGGCCAGCACATCGCCAATTTCGTCTCGGATCCGTGGTCGCTATGAGCGAACAAGAGACCGGCGCGCAGGAAGGCTTCGGCGTCTCGCTGCCGCCGAACGCTCGGCTTTCCGGCATGCAGTTCGACGATGGCGCCGGCGTCTTGAAAGTCTCATTCTCCGACGGCGGCGACCGCACGGTGAAACCCGACGACGTTATCGCGTTGCACGGCGGTCGCATCCGTCACGAGCAGGTCGTCAGCAGCCCGCGTAAGATCAGCGGCGCCCAAGTCTTCGTGGCGGAGACCGTCGCCGGCAGCACGGGCCGCGCGGTGCGAAGCTCGGGCGGCGAACTGGTCGCGACCAAAGAAGATCTGCATTTCGCGCTGGCATTGCGCGTGACGGGCGTCGGCGAGCTGTGGTATTTGCTGGCCGATTCGTTCAACTTCCGAAAAGCGCTAGGCCCAGACGCCGGCTATTCCACTGAGATCAACCTGCGCGCGCTGGTGCGTAAGCTTGCGGACTTCGCGCCGCGCGCGACGCAAGACGGCTTCTTCACGGCGGTCGTCGGCGGCTTGCCGCTGCCGCCGCCGGTCGGCTCGCTTCTGGAGTTCTTCCGCACCGTCAGCAAGGACCTGACGTGAAAAGCGACGAGGGCGCGGGCGAACTATCGGTCCATATGCCGGCGCACGCGCGGCTGGCGACGATCTCGCTTCAAGCGGCTCCGCTCGCGCTCAAGGCCGGCTTCACCGACGGCGGTGAGCAGGCTATTCCCGCCACTGCGATCGCCGCGCTCAGCGGCGCCAGCATCCGCACTGAGATGATCTCGCTCGAAGCCGAACATCACACGGTGCATGGATTGATCATCGACTCGACGATGTATCCGCGCGGCTCGATGCGGACGTGGCGCTACACAGGTCCGGGCCTGTCATCCGAAGGTGCGACGCTGGTGTTTGGACTGCGCACGCGCGGGCCTGGCGAACTGCTGTATCTTGTTGCCGATTCGTTCAACTTCCGCGCGACGCTCGGCGCGGACGCCGGCTACTCCACTGAGATGAACCTGCGCGAGCTCGTGCGCCGCGTTGCGGCGCTTGCACCCACAGCGACGCGCGACGATTTCGTCAAAGCGATCATCGGCCGCGTACCACTGCCGCCGCCGCTGGCATCACTCGTCGAGTTCTTTAAGGTCGCAGTCCACACGCAACGCGCCACTCAGGCGGTTTTATTCAAGGACGTTTAGCCGCTACGCCGTCGCGAGCGCGTAATCGCGTTTGTTGAAATACGTGTCGCGCACGACGGGCTTATAACCGATCTGCCGGATCGCGCGTTCCAGTTCTGCACGGTTGGCTGAATTCGTGCTCCCCGCGAGCGTCACGACCTTCTCTTCCAAGATCGTGCCACCCATATCGTCGCAGCCGTACATGAGCCCGAGCTGACCCAGCTTGAGGCCCGGGGTCAGCCACGACGACTGCAGGTGCGGCACGTTGTCCAAATACAGCCGGCTGATGGCGAGCACGCGCAAATAATCGAGTCCACTAGCTTCTTTGCCGCGCAGCGGTGTCTTGAACGGCACGTAGTACCAGGGGATGAACGCGGTGAACCCCTGCATCTCGTCCTGCAGCCGGCGTATCACATCAAGATGCTGTACACGCTCGGCATCGGTCTCGACCGAACCGAACATCATCGTCGCCGTCGTCGGCATCCCGAGACGCTGCGCAACGCGCATGACCTCGATCCAGCGATCGTCATCGATCTTCCGCGCGGAGATGCGCTTGCGCACGCGGTCGACGAGGATCTCCGCGCCGGCGCCGGGCAGCGATTTCAGCCCCGCGTCATGCAGCGTGACGAGCACGTCGTGGACCGACATCTGCTCGCGCTTGGCGATGCCGCAAATCTCACTTGTCGAGAGCGAGTGGATGTCAGCGCTGGGGAAACGAACTGAAACGGCGCGGAACAGTTCGACGTAGTAGTCGAGCGGGATCTCAGGATTGACACCGCCCTGGATCATGATCTGGGTAGCGCCTTGATCCACCGCCCAACGCACGCGCTCGAGCACCTGCTCCTGGGTCATCGTGTAGCCTTCTGGATGCCCTTCAGGACGGAAGAAGGCGCAGAAGCTGCAGTGGACATCGCAGATGTTCGTATAGTTGATCGTCGTGTCGATCACGTAGGTCACTTCGTCACCCGGATGCAGCTGAGCGCGGCGCGCGTGCGCCGCGGCGCCCAACTCGTGCAGCGGCGCTTCTCGATAGAGCGCGATGCCTTCGTCCAGCGTCAAGCGGCCGCCGCCAGCGGCGCGCTCCAGCAGCGCAGCGATCTCAGACACGATCGACGAACTCCGGACTTTCCGGCGCGCGACCGATGGTCACGCCGGCATCGAGCACGCCGCACGCCTGCGCCATCGTGCAAAAACGCAAGAACCCATCCTGCGCTTGCTCGTCGTAGTCGTAGTTGAGCGCGCGGTAGTAGCTCTCGTAAAAACCGTCGGGTCGAGGGCGCTGCGACTGCGCTAAACGGACGACCTCATCGCCGTGATCGCGGCCGAATGCGGCCGACGCGCGCAGCGCAGGCACAATTGCCTGCAACGCCGCCCGCATCCGCTCGGGCTGCTCTGCGACGCGATCCTTGCGCATCGCCCACAACGCGTACACCATGTCGGCGCCTGTGAGGCCGTACCACAGCGTACCCACATCGTGCGCCTGCTCTGGATGCGCGAAGGCTGCGTCGATCGCGACGTCGCCAATCACCAAACACGGCGTGCCGTCGCGCTCGTGCTCTGCAACTGGATCGTCACTGGATTCGAGCGACGGGGTGAACCCGAATCCGCTGCGGCAGATGACATCGAACAACGCCCGGCCGGTCGCGGACTCGGTGGTCACGGCGATGCGCGTGCCCGCCAATTCGCGCGGATGAACGGCGCTGATGCACTGGATGCTTTTCGCCTCACGGCGCGATCCGATGCAGATCCCGCCGAGAAGTGCGAGCTCGTCGGCATGTTGTGCGTAGAACATCGACGACACCGGGCTGACGTCGAGCTCGCCGGCGAGCAGCCCACGGTTCAGTTCGCTTGGAACCGCGTCGATGAGCACACCGGGGAACTCAAGCACGCCGAGATCGAACGCGGCATACAACGGCAAGTCGTTCGTGTACTTGATGCGTCCGCAGCGCAGCGCCGGTATGGGAGCCATCGCGTTAGGCCGGCTCAAGCACGCGATAGAGCAGGTTGCGACGGGTCGGTTCGAATCCGGCCTCCTCGACCGCGCGCCTCAGATCGTCCAGCGGCGTGCTCTGGTCGGTCTTGCTGCCGGCATCGCGGTAGATGCGCTGCTCGTTGTCGACGGGTCCATCGATATCGTCGGCGCCGAAATGCAAGCCGAGCTGGGCCATCTTGATGCCGTATGAGATCCAGTACGCCTTGATATGGTCGATGTTGTCGAGCATCAAGCGCGAAACGGAGATCGTCCGAAGGTCATCGACGCCGCCGGTCCATCCGTATTCGTGCAATTCGTTCTCTTCCGGGTGGAATGCAAGCGGCACGAAGCATTTGAACCCGCCGGTCTGCGCCTGCAGCTCGCGCAGCAGCGCCACATGCTCGACGCGTTCCGGAAGCGTCTCGACGTGACCGTACAGCATCGTGCAATTCGTCTTCATGCCGATGCGATGGGCGACGCGATGCACCTCAAGCCACTCTTCCGCGGTCGCCTTACGCGGACAGACGATGTCGCGCACTCGTTTGACCAGGATCTCCGCGCCGCCGCCGTTGAGCGACGTGACGCCCGCATCGCGCAGCTGTGTCAAGCCCTCCTCATACGAGCATTTGGCGCGCTTGCACATGTAATCGATCTCGGCCGCGGTGAAAAGTGCTAGCTGCACGCGCGGTATGCGCTCGTGCATCGTCTTGATGACGGGCAGCCAAAACTCGAGGCTCGTCTGTTTGGGATCGTGGCCGCCGACGATGTGCAGCTCGTCGTAGTCCGATGGTTCAGCGCACGCCCGCTCGAGGATCTGCTCCGCGCTCCAGCGATAAGCGCGCGGGTCTTTCTCCCATGCGGCAAATGAGCAGAACTTGCAGTCCGCATAGCAGACATTGGTGGTGTTCAGGTAGCGCTTGAAGACATAGTACGCGCGGCGGCCGTTCTTCTCGGTCCGGACTTGGTTCGCAAGCCTGCCTACTTCATGGAACGGCGCTTCGGTGAAAAGATACTCACCGTCCGCCCGGCTTAGCGGCTCGTGTGCGTGAAGCTTCTCGGCGATCGCCGACATGCGCGTATCCGCCATGGGCGCTTCTCGTTCGTCGCGCACGTGGGCATTCCCGGCCGCGCTGCGAACAGCGCGCGACCGGACACGATGTCACAACAGCGTTTGTGCGCGATTTCGCGGTGCGAGAATAGTCGCTAGATTCTCCATGTCGGCGTCGCCGACGAGAATCTTGCGCGGCTTGGTGCCTTCTGCGGGCCCGACGACGCGGAACTGCTCGAGGATCTTCATGAGGCGCACGGCACGCGGATGGCCGATCTTCAACTCTGCCTGCAGCAGCGCGACCGAGGCCATCTGCCGTTCGACGATGATCTGCGCTGCATCGAACGCCAGCTCATCGGCTGGGCCGCCGGACTCGTCTTCCAATTCGGCGGGTGAGATCGCGAGCCGGTTCGCGGGGTCACCTTGCTCGCGCCAGAATTCGCACAGCCGCTCGATCTCCGGACCGGTGACAAGCGCGCCTTGCACGCGCAGTGGCTTCGGCGCATCGATCGGCAAGAACAGCATGTCGCCGCGACCGAGCAACCGCTCTGCGCCTGCCATGTCCAAGATCGTGCGTGAATCGACCTGAGAAGAGACGGCGAACGCGATGCGCGACGGGATGTTCGCTTTGATTAGACCGGTGATGACGTCTACCGACGGTCGCTGCGTCGCGATGACGAGATGGATGCCCGTCGCGCGCGCGAGCTGCGCGATGCGGCAGATCGACGTCTCGACGCGGGTGGGCGCGACCAGCATGAGATCGGCGAGCTCGTCGATGGCGACGACGATGTATGGCAGGCGCTCCTGCGGACGCGCTAGATTGAACTCTTCAATTTTGCGGACACCGGCGTGCGCGAACCGCTCGTAGCGGGCATCCATCTCTTTCGTCAGCTCGTAGAGCGCGCCGGCCGCGAGCTTCGGATCGGTGATGCAGTCAGAGATGAGGTGTGGAACCCCGTTATACTCGGCCAGCTCGACCCGCTTCGGATCGACGAGCAGCATCTGTACTTGATCCGGCGTGCACGTCGAGAGCAGCGATGCGATGATGACGTTGAGGCAGACGCTCTTACCCGCGCCCGTCGCTCCGGCGACGAGTAAATGCGGCATGCGCGTGAGATCGGCAACGATCGGCCGGCCCGTGATGTCCTTGCCCAAGCCGAAGCACAGCGTGCCGTCGCCTTTGGGGACGTAATCGAGGATCTCTCGGATGGCGACCGTCGAGACGGCGCTGTTGGGCACTTCAATGCCGACCGCGGCTTTACCGGGGATGGGCGCCTCAATGCGGACGCTTTGCGCCGCGAGCACCAGCTGGATGTTGTCCGACAGCGACTTGATCGCGCTTACTTTCACGCCGCGGCCCGGCGTGATCTCGTAACGCGTGACGCTCGGTCCGCGCTCGATGTGCGTCACCTTGCCTGCGACGCCGAAGGATCCAAGCGTTTCCTCGAGCAGCATCGCAGCGCTCGCCTCGCTCTGCACGCGTTTCTCAGGGGGATTGAACAACGCGAAATCGGGCAGCCGATACCCACCTTCTGAGCGCACGACCGAGCGCGGTTGCTTCGCGGGAGCAACCGGAGGGGTCGGCGCGACCGTATCGATCTCAACCGTAGGTTCGGGCTGCTCGATTGGCTGAGTCGTTTCTGCGGCTGGCAAACTCACGGACTCGAGCCGCTGCGCCGCCTCCTCAACCGCGAAATCGCCGGCTTCTTCCTTTAGATTAGGTTCGAGCAGGGGCGCGGGCGTGGGCGCAAGCGTGGATGCGGTCGAGGCTTCGAACGCGGACGCAAGCGTGGGCGAAGGGGGCACCTGCTCGGTGAGGCCGGCAGGCCCCGTCTGCGTGCTAAGCGCGCTGCGCTCTCGCTGCGCCTCGAGACGTGCCTGCCTGGATCGGCGCATCGCCTCGCGTGTCGTGTCTGCTAAACCGCTCGCCGCCCCCGCCACCGAGGTGCCGACAGATCCGAAAATGCGTTTAAGCGAAATACCGGTCGGCGTCACGATGCAGGCGACGACGACGAAGATCAGCACGATGTTCGCACCGGTGACGCCGAACAAAGTGCTCAAACCATGAGCGATCGCATCGCCGACCGCACCACCCGCGTTGGCCATGCCGAAGAGACCGGCGAGCGCCAAGAACGCGCCGCCCGCACACGCTGCGTATGCGGCCATGATCTTCGGCATGTGGATCTCGAGGAACACGATTGTGGCGATGACGGCCAACGCAAGCACACCGAGCCATGCGGCTCCGCCGAACCACGAATGCATCGTCGCGTTTGCAATCGAGCCGAAGAAGCCGGCCGCGCTCGCGCGCAGCAACGAGATCGCCAACAAGCCGGCGAGCACGAAGAGCGCCCCGCCGACGATCTCGAAATTGAGCGTGATGCCCGGAAGCGGGTCAACCCGGCGCGAGCGCGCGGATTTGGTGCGCTTCATAACCGTGGTTCGTGCCACCGCACAGGCGTTCGATAGGCCGGAACGAGCGACCTCCGATTCAGCGCCGGCGGCACTTTCGCGCGGTCATGCAGATTTGGGATCGAGCGCGTCTCGCAACCCATCGCCAAGCAGATTGAAGCCAAGTACGGTGATTGAAATCGCAAGGCCGGGGAATAGCAACGCCCACGGCGCGGTGAGCCAGTAGTCGCGCGCATCGTTGAGCATCGAACCCCACTCCGCTGTCGGCGGCTGGATGCCGAGCCCCAAATACGACAACCCCGCCGAATCGAGCGTGGCGGTGCCGACGCCAAGCGTCGCCTGGACGACGAGCGGCACGAAGATATTCGGCAAGACATAGCGCGCGAGCACGCGTGCAGTCGTGCTGCCGACCGCGTGCGCGGCTTCGACGTATTCCATGTCTTTGATCTGCAGCACTGATGCGCGCGCGATGCGCGCGTACACAGGAATCCCGACGATGCCGACCGCGAGGAATATCTTCACGACATCGCTGACTCGCTGGTCGAGGATCGCCGAGATCGCGATCGCCAGCAGAATGCTCGGGAACGCGAGCATCACATCCATCGCGCCCATCAGCGTCGTGTCGATCGCCTTGCCCCAATACCCGGCGACCAACCCGATAAACGTGCCGATCGCCAATCCTATGGCGACGCTGGTGAAGCCGATCTCGACGGAGAGACGCGCGCCGTACAGCAGGCGCGTGAAAATGTCTCTGCCGAGCTTGTCGGTGCCGGCCGGATGGAGCCACGACGGCGGGAGCGTAGCCGCCGCGAGATTCTGGGCGAGCGGATCGCGGTGGCCGCATAACCATGGCGCAAAGATCGCGCACGTGGCGAGCAGCGCGATGATCACGAGGCCGATGATGGCAGATCGGCTGCGGCGGAATCGACGCCATGAATCTTCGAGCACGCCGACATGCGGCGTTTCGATGCGAGCCTCATCCGCCGTAAGTACCGCTTGCGCCAATGCGGCGTCAGACTTCCATGACGACCGGCACAATCATAGGCCGGCGCTTTGTCCGATCGTAGATGAACTTCTGAAGGCCCTTGTGCACGTGTTCGCGGATCGCAGTCCACTCGGTGAGACCTTCGCGCGCACCGGTCTCCATGATGGAGACGGCAGCGCGCCTGACCTCCTCGAGCACACCGTCTCGTTCGCCCGCGCCGAGGAATGTGAAACCGCGAGACGTGATGTATGGTCCGGCGAGCACTTTGCCGTCCGAGCTATCGACCGTGACGGTCACGACGATCATGCCATCGATCGAAAGATGTTTGCGATCGCGCAGCACGACTTCGCCGACGTCGCCTACGCCGAGGCCGTCGACGTACACCGGCCCGCCGTAGATGCGGCCCACCTTTTGCGCGCTGTGCGGAGTGAATTGCACGACCTCGCCGTTGTCGACGACGAAGATGCGCGAGCTCTCAACGCCCGTCCGCACGGCAAGCGACGCGTGTTGCACGAGCATGCGATACTCTCCGTGCACCGGCATAAAATATTTCGGCCGCGTCAAGTTGAGCATCATGAGCAGCTCTTCTTGACAGCCGTGACCGGACACGTGCGCCATGCGCTGGCGCCCATAGATGACGTCGACCCCAAGCTTGAACAGATTGTTGATCGTACGTCCGACACTGCGTTCGTTGCCCGGGATCGGCGTCGCCGATAAAATGACTGTGTCACCGCTGCGCAGCTTGACGCGTGGATGATCGCGTGCGGCCATGCGGACCAGCGCTGAGGTCGGCTCGCCTTGGCTGCCGGTCGTGCAAATCACGATCTTGTGCGGCGGATAGTCGTCGAGCTCATGCTCGCGGATCTGCTGACCCTGCGCAAGAGCGAGATAGCCGTGCTCGATCGCGATGTTCGAAACGTTGAGCATGCTGCGGCCGACGAAGCAGACTTTGCGATCGTACCGCGCAGCTGCGTCGACCGTCTGTTGCAGGCGGGGCACGTTCGACGCGAACATTGTGACGATGATCCGCCCCGCGCAATGCGCGAAGATGTCGTTGAACGCCTCGCCGACGACGCGTTCAGACGGGGTGTGGCCGGGCAGCTCCGCGTTCGTGGAGTCAGAACATAAGAGCAACACGCCTTCCTCGCCGTAGCGCGACAGCGTGGCGATGTCCGACGGCCGTCCGTCGACCGGCGTCTGGTCGAATTTGAAATCGCCGGTGTGGATGACCGTCCCTAACGGCGTTTGCAGCGCGATCGCGCACGATCCGGCGACGCTGTGCGTGATCGAGATGAAGTCGGCGGTGATCGATCCTATGTGGATCTCTTCGCTGGGCTCGATGACGTGCAGATCGGCGCGCTCGAGCAGCTTGTGCTCTTTGAGCTTGCCGCGCAAGAGCGCGATCGTGACGTCTGTGGCGAACACCGGCACGTTGAGCTGTGCCAAGAAATAGGCGACGCCGCCAATGTGATCCTCGTGCGCGTGGGTGAGCAGCAGACCGCGTACCTTGCTCTTGCGGTCGAGCAGGTACGAGATGTCATTGATGACGAGATCGACGCCGAGCATCTCCTCTTCGGGGAACTGCACGCCCGCATCGACGACGACGATGTCCTCGTCGGTCTCGTAGACCGACATGTTGCGGCCGATCTCACCGCAACCACCCAAAGGGATGACGCGCAGATACGGGCCCTGCGGGGCGTCGGGTATCCGCTCGTCTCCGTCCGGCGGCGACACTGGAAAGTACTCGTGCTGCATCTGGTTGCAGACTTAAGGCGCCGGCAGCGGCAGGCCTTCTGCCGCCGTCACATCATCGTTGCAGCGTCCAGGTCAGCGACACGGGACTTGCGCGCGCAGGGCTGAGCACTTCGATCTTTTTGCTCGCACCCGGCGCGAGGCGCTCGATCGCGACGCTCGCACGCGTGAGCGCTCCGGTCGCATCGCGCATTGTGACCGTGAGCAGCGGCGACACAGACGATGCAGTGGTGTTGCGTACCGTTGTACGCACGACCGGGCTGCCGAGAAAATCGATTGCCACACTCGTCGGACCGACGACAATGCCGTCGCCTAGCGATGAGATCGCACGATCCTCGAAGACCGGCGTCTCGGTATGTGCTTTGGCAAGGAAGTCGAAGAGCATGGCCTCGCGCCGCTCGAACATCTTTATCCGTGCCATGCGCACGACGCGCCGGCGCAGTGCGCGCTCTTGCATCGCGGACGGGCCCACCGATGACAGCACGGCGGGCGGCGGGTGATGATGCTTCGTCTTCCTTTTATAGTGCGGGTGTGGAAAGGCCGCCACCACGGCGGCCACAGCGATTTCTATGAGCATGCGTGCCGTATCACGCGTTCAAGAACGCCGTCTAGGTCGGCCCTTCGCTTCACGCGCGCCCGGGCAAGCATGCGTGGCCTCGCTTTTGAGCTCAGGTCGGGGAAATCGCGGAGGGCGATTCTTCGCTGATGACGGAACTCTGGTAGGCCGGCGTTTTGGTCACCGGCAAGGTTTTCTTGGAGGCTCGTCGATCATGTCGAAGACCCTGAGGCGGGTGCAAACGACCGCCCCGTGGCTGCTTGCCGGTGCGTTGATTCTCATACCGCCGGCGCCGGCTGCGGCGACTGGATTCTTGCCTGACGGCACCTACGAATACGCGTTCAAGCAGGGCGCCAACGTCGTGGCCAACAGCACCGTGACCGTGAAACGGTCGGGCAGCGTCATCAGTATACACGAAGCGCAGACGGTCATGCAGACGCAGGTCGGACAGGTCGAGCTCACCGCGGATCAGACGGTGGTCGCCGATTCGATCCAACCGCTCTCATTCAGCGGCATCACCGTGTCGTCGGGCAAGACATCCGAGGTGAAATTCGCGTATGCCAACGGCTCCGGATTCTTCGTGGTCAACGGAGAGCGTCTCTCGGTCCCGGTGCGCATGTTGCCGGGCACGCAGGCGATGCTGGTGCAGGATCAGTCGCTCGCGATGAGCTTCTTGACATTGCCCAGCGTCTTGTCCGCGTCGCGGGCGTTCAGTCTCACCGTGGTCGTGCCGACCGCCTCGCGCACCTTTATCATGAGCGTCGATCCCTCGCCGCAGACGAAACCGCCGGGATTGCCGGGCGCCGATGTCGGGGTCGGCATCATCACGCCGACCGTGTTCTCAGTCTGGTTCGACCCGAGCACCGGCATCGTCGACGAGGTCGACGTGCCTTCGCAATCGCTGACCATCAATCTCACGAAGAAATCCTAGGACGGAGGAGCCATGGCCACCACACCGGAGGCGACCGGCACCGCAAAACCTGAGCAGGCAAACGGCCTTGCGACCTATCTGAAAGTGATCTACGCGCCGGGCGACGCGTTCTCGACGCTGGCGCGCGTGCCGATGTGGGGCTGGGCGGCGATCATCGGCATCCTGCTCACGCTGATCGGCACGATCGTGCTTATGCCGGCGACGTTACATTACGTCCACGCCACCCAGGAGCAGTCGCTCTCGCAGATGAGCGCAGACCAGGCCGCAACCGCGCGGGAGGCGATGGCCAAGGTCCCGCAGTGGATCTATCCGCTTTTCGGCGTCATCGGCTCATTCTTCGCGCCCTGGATCTATTGGCTGATCGGCGCGGTCATCTTCATCATCGGTGCGGCACTGAGCGGCGGCGACGCGCGCTTCAAGATGGCATGGGTCGGCGCGGTCAATTCATACATCATCCCTGCCCTCGGCTCCATCGTGTCAGCGATCATCGTGTCGCTACGAGGCGCCGAGAGCGTCAACTCTGCGGCCGACCTGTACGCGCTGCCGTCGCTGGCGCCACTCGCGCACGGCTCGGTGAAGCTCGCCGGTTTTCTGTACGGCTTTAACATCGTCAACATCTGGTACTACATCATCGCAGTGATCGCGATGGAGCAGCTCCTTAAGATGAGCCGAGGAGCAGCGATCATCACGGTCGTCGTGCTCGCGGTGATTGGTGCCGGGTTGGCAGCCCTCTTCGCGAAATGATCCTTGGCCTTGTCGCCGCAGCAGTGCTCGCGCAGGCACCGCCGGTCAAACCCGCGCCGACGCCGACGCCCGCCCTTATGACGCTTGCGCAGGCCGTCGACTTCGGTTTGGTCCACAACACGAGCGTGCTGCGCGCCGTCTCCAACGCGGCGCAAGCCGGCGCGACACTGGCGCGCGACCGCGCCGTCACGCTGCCGACCGTCAACGGCGGATTGGAGAGCCAGCTCAATAAGCAAACGGGCTCGGGCTCGTTCGGGCAGATCGGGATTGCGCCGTCGGAGACCTTCTCGCAGAACACTGCGGCGTTGACAGGCACGTTCAATGGTCTGAATCTGGTCAACATCTATCAGGCTCGCGTCGACAAACAAAGCTACGATGCAGCCAACGAAGATCTCTATCTCGCGCGCGAGCAGTCGATCTCGGATACCGAGACGGCTTTCTACAAACTCGTGCAGGACCGCCAGCTCACCGAGGTGGCGCGTGAGAACGTCAACTACAACCGCGTGCTCGAGCAGATCGCAGAAGCGAACTTCAAGGCGGGCCGGGTCGCCGGACTCGACCAGCTTAAAGCGCAAGTGTCCTATACGCAAGCGCTCGAGCAGCTCGCGTCAGCTGGCGCCGACGAGGAAGACGCGCGCGAGAATCTCGCGCAACTGATCAACGCGCCGATGAACCAGCAGTTCGCATTACCCGACGAACCGCCTCAGCCGCCCTTACCCAACCTCGACGAGAAAATACTCGATCAGCTCGCGCTGACCAACCGGCCGGAGATCGCGGCCGCCTCGGCCCAGCTGAACAGCGCGTTCATCTCATACTATCAGGTCGATGCGCCGAATCGTCCGACCGTCGCGCTCA
>Ga0126371_10000321_pt1 | contig 38676 bp, 28 predicted proteins | sample PanSoiMetaPlot_4_FD_110145 | JGI IMG/M metagenome (GOLD analysis project Ga0126371, IMG submission 110145) | Tropical forest soil microbial communities from Panama - MetaG Plot_4 | ecosystem: Environmental > Terrestrial > Soil > Tropical forest > Bulk soil | place: Panama | collected 2016-02-17
CCCAAAGAGGTTTCGCTCCGAGCAGCTTAAATATCTCCGGAGTGACCCGCGCACTAAGCACATCTTGCTTGCCTGCAGGCCCGGCAATCACACTCGGACGCCACGCATAAGTCGCGGCGCTAGCTACAAGCGGATTGTGGGACCAATCCACGGCGGCATCCCACAGAAGCTCCGGCTCCAGCCAATGTGAATTTCCGTTAAGCGATACGCTCAAAAGCGAGCCGGCATTGCGTGCATATTCAGGCGAGCGCCACAGCGACCCGGGACTAGCGGCTAGAGCGGCAAGAACGATGAGAAAAATACTGAGTAGGCAAAAACGCGGGGTCGCCGGATACGATCGCACGAAGGCGAGCGTTCTATCTCGATTGAAACGGCACCAAAACGCGTCGGCGAATGACCCCCAGCAATATCTGAAAAGTTCCTGCTCTGTTTGGATAGTGAGACGGTCAGACTCCACCAGAAAGTGCACCCAGTGCCAGACCTCTCGGCGTCTTTCGCGAAACCACTCGACGCGACGGCGTCGTGGAACGATCAGGCAAGCGGCATAAAGAATGAGGTTGCACCATCGCAGCAGTCTTCTTGCGATCCGTTCCTGCATGCAACCTCCTAACGACTCGGCGAACCCTCGGGCTTAGAGAGGGCCCGAGGGAGCCGTAGCGCTACAATGTGCCGTTGAGCACACCTGCCTTGGTGGATCAGTTCTTGTATCTGCGGGGGGAAACGCCATTCTGCAAATATCTCGCGGTCCCACCTCGAATCTGTGGAAGTTCCTGTTGTTTGAGCCGACGAAGGGCTGGATAGACAGTGCCACCGAGACGCCCAGCCAATGCTCCCGTGTACGAGAGCTGGCCGTCTTCCATCAGCAACTATATAGAGCATCTATATAGAGAGGTCAAGCTCAGCGATTCGAGAGATCGCGATCAGAGTGGCGGTCGTCGGCTGGCACGTTTTCTGGAGTATCGAAAGGCACTGACTCGTACAGGAAGGGTGAAACAGCAGTCTTCGTCGAGGTGTTTCCTAGTCGGTGGCTCCGAGATGCGAACTCGCATTCTCGACACTTGGCAGGGACGCGCTGTGGATGTTGACGGGAAGATGTCCGGAGAAGCGGATTTCGCCGAACAGTGCGCGCGCCGCGCTGACTTCCGAGACGGTCGCATTTGAGAACGTGCAGATGTAGTTCTGAATGGTCGGAAAATCGTCGGTCAGATACGGAGTTCCCATCGCCAATACTGCGGTCTTGGCGGCGGCGCGCGACAAAATCGAATGCAGCAGATTCGCAGTGGAATCCGGAAGGGAAGCGATGTTTTTCTGTCCGCGGGCGACTGTGCGGGTGCGTGCCGCTGAGGGAACAACGTACACCGCCACGATCACCTGTGGCGCCGCGTCCACAGCTCGCAATACGCTGTCGTAGCGGGCGGCTGCCACCCGGGGATCCACGTAGATTACAACCGCCTCTGGGCTGCGTTCGCGAACCTCACGTTCCAGCACATGGCCATCTTCGGCATACAGATGATCGCAGAGGATCACCAGCGCCGGAGGAGCCGGTTTCACGCGCTGGTATAGCACAAGGAGGTTCTTATCAGTGCGCTTGGATCGTAAGGGCAGGAGTTTGCCATTGTCCCGAACCAGGGTGACTGAGTCGTCCGATATGTGCTGGCCCTCGGCAACGTTTTCGGGGCTTCCGACGAGCCTCGGGATCGCAGCGATATCGACGAAACGATCTTTCTGAAGTCCAAGTGAACCCTTGGCCCTGAGAATCTTAAGTACCGAAGCATCGAGACGTTCCTGCGAGATTTCACCGGAGCGTATGGCGTAGATCATGGCCTGAAAGCTTGCGTTGAGATCCGTGGGCATAGTCAGGACGTCGCTTCCAGCCTTGAAGGCATCGACGGCGGCGCGGCCAGGATTCGTCTTATAACGATTGCTGAGACCAGCCATATCCAGTGCATCAGTGACCACGAGACCTGAGAAACCAAGTTGAGTTTTGAGCAGATCGCTCACGATATGCGGCGAAGTGGTGGCGACGTGATTGGGATCAGGATCGAGCGCCGGAACTCGGACATGAGCGGTCATAACTGCATCGACACCAGCGGAGATGGCTTTACGGAAAGGTGGCAGATCGACAGCAGTCAGCTGGTCGAGGGTCTCATCGACGCGCGCGACCGCAACGTGCGAGTCGATTGCGGTATTCCCATGCCCCGGAAAGTGCTTGGCCGTGGTCATCATGCCGCTGGCGTGGGCGCCGCGAATGTAGGCGGCGACCAAGTCGCCGACCTGCGACGGATTTGCCCCAAAGGCGCGTGTCCCGATGATCGGATTGGCGGGGTTGGAATTAACGTCTGCCACCGGAAACAGGTTCCAATGAACACCGAGCGCTCGACTCTCCTGAGCCGTGATGCGTCCGAACTCTTCCGCGTACTCGAGATTGTCGGCGGCGCCGAAAGCCATGGCGTGCGGAAAGACCGTCGTACCAAACAGATGGGGAGGAAGAACGCCGCGCTCAAAATCACCTGCGATCAGCAGCGGCAGCTTGGCTTCCTTCTGAAGATGGTTGAGTAAGGCGACGGTTGCGTAGCGGTTGTTGCCTTGGCGAAAGTGCCCCTCGGCAGGAATCGACATGGCCAACGACCCGATGTGATATCGGCGAATGCTGTCGCCCAGATGCAGATATTCGGGACTATCGTCGCCGAGCAGCTCGACGCGCATGCGAATCATGAAGAGCTGGCCGACCTTCTCTTCCAGGGAGAGGGAGCGCAGGGTGTTTTGCGCCCAAATTTCGCCTTCGCTGGGACGTCGTGGTGGAGACGAGGCGTGTGATTGTTTCCGGATAAGAGCCGCAGAGACTAACAGCGCAAGTACCAGCACCAGGGGGAGGGGGCGTCGGAACATTTGGCGAGAGCATATAGCGGAAACGCATGGACATCATCCACAGAGTTATTCACCGGTACCAAACGAAAGTGCATGTACCGCGTAACAGCGAAGAAAGTGGCCACCACCAAGGCAGGGACAGGTCCAAAGGTGGGTATCGTTCTTGGTACGCAGCTGTGCGCTGTCAGCCTTACCGCTGCGCCATCCGCCAGGACCACATCAGAAAAGACGTTGCCGTCAGATCGATGGCGGGCTCGGTGGTGCTAAAGGATTGGACGTTGTCCTGGTAAAAGGCTGTCTGCGAAGGGTCGAAGGCGCCGCCGTTCCCATTGAACTTCTTGAACGGGTCGGCGCCATCAGCCGGACACAGAATCATATTGTCGAGCACTCCGGAACTGATGTAGCCCCCGGGCCCCTCGGAAGCTGCGCCCCAGAGGACCGGAATGCCTCCTGAGGTGCCGTCGAGCGCACCGGCGAGATTTGCCACCTGATGCTGGATGCAATTCGGAAAGATGCTACCGTCGCCAACTATAAAAGAGGATCCCCACGCATTGGTACCCAGAATGTTCGCGAGCCAGCGCCGCGAGTAGGTGTCGTAGGTCTCAGAGTGAGTCAGAGCATACGCCTCGCTCGCCATCACCGACAAGCCGGCACCGTGCGAGGTGCTGTCACCCGCGCTCCAGGGATAACCGAAGCCCCAAGGATCAGTACTGGCTTGGCCGATTGCATCCGAAACCTGGCGGAGAAGCTGGCTGCGTATCGAGGCTTTTGAAAAAGCAAGTCCCGCAGGATCTTCGGCCATGTCGAGTGCACGGTACAACTCGAAATGGGCAAGACCGCTAACGTCATAGAGATTGAGCGTATCGGTGTTGCCGCTGTTATAGATGTTCTGGATGTAGCCTCGGGCGAAGCGGGCCGCCTCGCGCAGGTAGTCCATGGGATTTGTGTGTGCGAGCCCTTCTGGGAGATTCTCATCCTCGCCGGCCGAGTGGAGTGCAAAAAAAAGCTCGGTGGCGCCAAGTTCCATATCGTCTTCCCACACGGTTTCGGGATACCCGTCGAACGGCGCGATGGTCCGCAGGCAATTGCTGCAGCTCCCGGAGCCGGAGCCGCTGGGTGCCGGATCCGGGTGCGAAGTATCGGCAAGAGCGAAAATGTCTTCCGCATTTCTTAAGCAGCGGTTAGCCAGCGAGGGGCGCGTCTCGCGATTCAGCTGGTAGCAGAGTGCAAAACTGGCCGCGAGCCGTCCCGCGAGATTTGGGCTGATGCGAGACCCCGCAGGTCCGGCAACGTACACGGGACGATTACAGATATAGAACGTTGTGAACGGATCGCATGGCTGCGGATCACCGGGCTGCTGATAGTGGTCGGCTGCTTGCGGAAGCGTCCAGATATCGTATTCGGTGATGAGACAGAAGGGGGTCACGTACGTGCCACCGCAGTTGCCGGTGGCGGAGCTGGGATCACCCTCACCGTAGTAATTCCAGTCTTGCGTGTTATCCACTTGGTAATAGAGGGTGTGGGTCTGATCGCCCCACATTCTTAGAAGCCAGTTCACTCCGAACCGAGCCTCGGCACTGAAGTCGGCGGAACGCGGAGCACCGGGGCCACTCTTTCCGGCATAAGACAACGAGCCTGGGGGCGCGGGCGGGTGCTGGCGAGCGCCGGCGCCCATCTCGTCCGGAAAGTCACGGATCCCGATCTGCATGAGGGCGACCGTGTAGCTCGTCGTCTCGACGTACTTTGTGTAGTCGCCAGCATCCCACCAGCCGCCGGAAGCGTCGACGTTCGGCAGTCCAGCCGTGGTTAGCGGAGGAGCGGGCGGTAAGTGGTTGATGAAATCGTTATCGTCGAGTGGAGGCGTAACGAAGACGCGCGCATTCGCATCTTTGAGGTGACCGGGTTCGGTGCGTAGAGCATTGGGTATGAAATTCGCTCCGTCGCGTTGCGTCTCGTAGAAGAAAAGCGTATTCAACAGAAGGCCCGAGTAGAGTTTTTCGGGAGTATCAACGGCGAAAAGCGGAGAAGTTGCCAGAGGGTGGGCCACAGAAATCCTGTAAAGGTCACCGGCGGGCGCTTCGAAATCGAGCGCATAAACCTTGTAGACGATCTTTTTAGAATGGCTCCAGGTCCCGAGGAGCGGGCCGACCTTACCCGCGTGAACAATCCCACCAGCGGTATTCGACACTTTGAAGCTTGCGCCAACCGCGGTTCCTGTCGACATCAAATAAGCGCGAAAGGGAAAATTTCCGGTCTCGTATCCCACTTGGCTCACGCGCACGTAAGCTGACTGCGAGCGTGCGTACGGAACGAATGTCAACAGAGCGCAAGCAAAGAGCCGAAATCTAGCTTGAGTGAGGATTCTGACAAGAGCGGGCATGGCAGACTCTCTCTCGGGCGGGAATACCTGTATTAAATGCATTTAATACAGGCGAAAATACTCCCTCAAATGCGCTGAGGCTGTCAAGGGGAATGCCAGTTCTTACTCGTCGCAAACTCCGAGTTCTTGTTCCCAGGCTTGCGGGTTTGGCCCGTTCGATCGATTTCATGGAGCGTGAACAACACCTGACATGAAGGCGGTGCTGGTGAGGTGGTCAGGCAGGGCCATGGTGTTTTACACCCACGGCGGCCGTTGCTTTGGGAGGCAAGATGAACTTCAGCGGTGACTTTATCCCTTCGCGTACCAAATACCGCAGAATGGAAATCTGTTCAGAAAGACTGACATCGTATGCACGCAATGCGACCACGCAAGCGATCGTGAAACTAACGAACAAGTTGAGTACGAAGACAACAGCGATTCCTGCCACGGCTGTATAGAGCCATACACGACCCAGACTTTCAGTACCAAAGCGTGAAGCGGCTAATGCGAGGGTTCCAGTAGAAAGCGTCACGTGCCGGACGTCCAGCGGGAGTCCGAAGAAATGTCCCAGCACCGGCGTAAAGCCAAGCAGATAGCCAAGCACGACGCTGGTCGCCCAACCGCCAAGATTGTGTCGCAGGCTCGCGTCTAGCCGACGCATCCAGGTCGGGTTGAGGCTAGAAGCCAGAGGGTGCTGAGTGATGGCGTCGGAGATACGGTAATAGGTAGCGAAGTTTTCGCACCAACCGCCGGCCAGGGCGGCAAGCCAAAGGATGACGCCCGTGATAATCGCATAGAGCGCGGTGTGAGACTCAAAGGGGTGAAGCGTTCTGTAGACGTAGGTGGCGCTTTGTTCCGGCAAGTAGGAGTGTCGGAAGACCCAGCCCCATAATCTCTCGAAAAGAACAGCGCCGACGGTGACGGCGAGAACGTTGCCTATCGCCGCCGCCAACTGGGTACTCGTGATGTGCGAGACGAAGTCGGCAATCTTCATCGAGCGTGCAACGCCCCGATTGTCGCGCACGATACCGGCAAACGTGGCGGCTGTAGCGGCAGGCTGCTTGGTGGCCAGCACTAGGCCCAAGACTTGGAGGATGACAAAACTGACTGCGTAATTGCTGCCGCTCGCGAAACCCTCGAGAAAAGGCGGGAGTTGCGCTTCCATAATGCGCATCTTGACGGCGGCTGTAAACACGGTAAGAAGACCTCCACCGGCCGCCGCGCGCCACATCAGCCAATATTCGGAGCGGTCATGGGCGATGTAGTGTTCGCCACTTCGTCCTGTGCGCTCGACCGTCTTGCGCGCGATGAGGTCAAGGTTTTCGCGCAGAAGCACCGACACACTGCGGTCCTCTCGACGCGACGCCATCAACAATTCCACTAGATGCCTCGCGGCCTTGACGCCGGCCTCCGGCGTGGCTGGACAGAGAGTTGCGATGATGGCCTCCATACGCGCAAAGCAAGCTTCAATCTTCCTGAGATCGAACACGAGTTCGACGCTCACTCCCTCAGTCTCCATGTGTTGGTGGACCAGGACCATCTCCTGGCGGCAACGTTCCACCACTGCCTGCCAGGTGGGGACTGCGGCACGAGCTTCCGCCAGACCGGGATGAAGGAGTTCCTCGGTGCAGGCGACGAGTTCGTAGAAGGGGGAGTGTGAAATACCTCTTGCAATGCCCCGATCGCGCATTTCAGGCTTCAGGCCGAGCCACGCGATGCGTGTAGCCAGCAGGCGCAAGGCCTCACGCAAATCCGTCCGTTGCCGTTGCCACAGATTAGGTTCGTTGGTGGGGAGTAGCACAGCCAGTAGACGCGCGAACGTTTGCGGCGGGACGTCGGCAAACCTGCGTTGCGAGATGTGCGAGGAAGAGAGACCCACCAGCAGGCGGCCGGTATCGCAGTCCTCGCGGGCGCCAGGCAGAATCCTGCCCACAAGTCGCTGGATGACTTCTGTAAATAGTGAGTGATCGCTGGGGATGCCGCTCTGGACAAGCAAGTCGAGCGAGTTGAGATCTCGAACGAGTCGCGCCATCGCAGTCTGAACGCGACTTCGAACAAGTTCGTTTCCCTCTAGGTATTCAATCAGGCTTCCGAGACGCCGCCCATCGGACGAACTGGTGTTCTGAACCCATCGGGCTAGCTCGAGGAATCCGGAGAGGTAGGAGGGGATATCGGAACTCCGGCTAAAGGAAAGAATAAGGTCGACTAGGACGGACGACACGGGAAGGGAAGGGGAACGTTCAGAACGAGCGGTGAGAGCATGTTGTGGAATACCCATAAGGTGTCTCCGGCGCAGCGCCGTCGACCGGAGAGTCTGCGGTTGGAGCAGCCGATTTAAGAGAATGTAAGGCAATACCAAAGTGCGCAAGAGGTAGAACTAACAGATGCTTTGCTGCAAACATTTGGGAGCGCACTTCATCCGAAAGAAGATTCTTCACGCTTCGCCAAGCACGATTTGAGAAGGGCAGCGCGGAGCTTCGTTTCCATCCCGAGGCTCGTCGGATCCGATAGGTCAATTCGTGATGGATCGGTCGCGGAATTGGATGGATCGCATATCACGCAGGCGATAAGGAATGTTCGAGAGCGGTGGTAAGGCGCCACCGCTCTCGCCAGAAAATTCTCAAGCAGCGGGTCTTAGTTTCTTGGCGCGCTCTTCCATCTCCTCGGGAGAAACATCTTCAACGTGAGTCGCAACTCCCCAGAGATGTCCGAATGGGTCTTGGATAAAGCCGGAACGATCGCCGTAGAACTGATCCTGAACCGGCTTAAGAATTTTCGCCCCCTCCGCTACCGCGCGATCGACGACGGCGTCCACATCCGGGAGATACAAATACAAGCTTACAGGGCTTCCGCCAATGGTTGTGGCACTCGCATGTCCGGTGCCCATGCTTGGATTCTCATCCGCCAGCATGATGTGTGAATCGCCGATCTGGAGTTCGGCGTGGCCAACTTTTCCATCCGGTCCATCCATGCGAAACAACTCGGTCGCTCCAAAAATTTTCTTGTAGTAATCGATGGCTTGCGCAGCACCTTTGATGATCAGGTAAGGCGTTACAGCTTGGTAGCCTTTGGGGATGTGCGGGACTTTACTCATAGTTCTTCTCCTGAAAATATTTCCGGACTGAAGGTGAAAAATTGTATCCCAACGCTGGGCTACAGAGAATCGGTTTAACGCGGTATCTTCTAGCGAGTCCGTTGATAGGAAAACTCAGGTCTCCTAACAAGACAGGAGACCCACAGAACGCTGGTCTGCCCAGCGCTAATCAACGATCCAACACTTCGGTAACGCGTCCGTAACAATCTTTAATGTTCAGCGAGTGTTTAGTCTTCCCGTGTTGAAACGTCCCCAAAGTAAAGAGGGGATGATTCGAAACGAAGACTGCACTCGCTCCTTAATTATCAACAACTATCGTTAGCAATCAGGATGATCGCCGTGGCAAAGAGTCCCATCCTGCCGGTAATCGGGATCGGTGACTGGCGTACATTGCCGACACCGGGAACCTGGTCTAACGTTTCGAATCGGCATGAACCCAAAGTCGCCGGAACACAGCGCAAAAGCTCTTCGTCCTGATCACTTCACTGCGCCCAGCAGCCGCATCCCGATCGCAAAGCGCCGAAGTACGCGTATGGGTCTGAAAGCGCCGGTAGCGCTGTCAGGAGAAGATCGCCAAAAATCCTCATTTTCGATGCCGGCGAAAGCGACCGGACTGAACAAGCACGGCGGAGCAGTGCGCCTAAACCGTGAACTGATAATCGGTTCTACCGTTATTTTGCGAAATCAGCGTGGCGTCCAGATTTCTGCCCGAGTCGTCGCTAAATTGCAGCCCCAACAGGGCGTGCCTACGTACGGAGTTGAGTTTGTCGAACAGGACGAGAAGGCGAGCAATTTCTGGGGAATCACTTTTCCGTCGAACACAAATTAGCAACTCCTTTTCGGCCCTGAGGGATCACGCTCGAAATTCTCATAAAACTGTGACGAATGGTTTTGTGTCGCGGCGACAAGGTACCATTCGGAGTGTCGCAGCCAGGCTGCTTTAACTGCGAAGAAGGATCACTTCACTTCGAACGTGTGCGAGCCTGAACCCACTTCAACGATGTAACTGTCACCTTCCGCTTTAGTATTTGCAGGTTGGCCGTCCTGCGTAACATGTGCGGACGCTATCGCCGGAAGAAACACCTGCGCAGTCGTGTTGGCAGGAATGGTTACGTCCAGTACGAACGGGCCTGCGGGCGTTCCTTTCCAATCGCTAACAATTTTTCCGTAAATAGACTGATACTCCGCGCGCGCGTATGTGAGTCGCGAATCCAGGTGAGGGTGGATAACGATCTCTCGATAGCCCGGCGCCGCCGCGGTCGTGTCAATGCCAACGACTGATCGATAGACCCACGCCACGACCGATCCGAACGCGTAGTGATTGTATGAATTCATCGCCGGATCCCCAGTGTCTCCATTCCAGCGTTCCCACCATGTTGTGGCGCCTTTTGAAAGCATGTAACCCCAGGAGGGGTAAGTCTCGTTCATCAACAACCGATACGCGACGTCTGCTCGACCATGGTTGGCCAGCGTAAAAAGAAGGAAGGGAGTTCCTAGAAATCCTGTGGAGAGATGCCAGTCACGCTTCTCAATATCCGCGACGAGGTTCTTCATCATGGCCGCTTCAAGCGCAGGCGGGGCCATCTTTGTGTAAAGCGTGACAACATAAGATGTCTGCGTCCCGCCTTCCACTTCGCCGGTATCTCTTATATAGGCTTTTTGATAAGTGGCCCGGATGTTGCCAATCAACTCGTCATAGTGTTTGGCCTCTGGCTCCTTCCCGATGGCATGAGCCATCTGCGACATCATGTCGGCAATTAAGGCCCAGTAGGCCGTCGCGAGAAGGATTTTGTTTGTATTTTGGTCAGGAGCTAGCCAGTCCGCGTAGTTCGGTCCCAGTCCGTGGTTCCGTAAGAAGTCCGGATTCTCTAGCAAGATGAAGTTCATCCACCGTACCATCGCGGGCCAGTGCTCTTCGATGATTGACCTGTCTCCGTACTGGATCCACGTAGTCCACGGGACGATGATGCCTGCGTCTCCCCACCCCGGAGCGCCTTCGACTTCGCTCCCCAGATTCCGCAGCACATCCGGTGAAACATTCGTGAATTGTCCCTTGTCCGTCTGCCCGTCCACCACGTCATCCATGAACTTGTGCGAGAACGCATCGATATCAAAGTTGTAACTGCCTGTTCGCCAGAACACGCCAGCGTCCCCCATCCACCCCAGCCGCTCGTCTCGCTGCGGACAATCAGTCGGAACGCTGAGAAAATTCCCGCGCTGTCCCCAAATCCCAATCGACCACATGCGGTTTATAAGATCACTTGACGTATTTAGCGTCGCGGTTGGACGCCCACTGACACTACTGACGACCTCGCCTGTGATCGCATCCGGCGCCGGCGTACCTGGGTAGCCGGTTACCTCGACGTAGCGGAATCCATGAAAGGTGAAATGCGGTCGAAAGGTCTCCCTTCCTTCGCCGCGAAGAATAAAGAGATCCGTAGCGTCTGCATTGCGCAGATTCTTTCTATAAATTGTTCCGTCGGGGTTCAGAATTTCTGCGAAACGCAGTCGTATCGCAGTCCCTGCAGGACCATTCGCTTTCAGCGCCACCCAGCCGACCATGTTTTGTCCCATGTCGAATACAAAACTCCCATCGGTGGACTGTATGACACTCTTGGGCGTGAGGGTTTCCGTGACACGCGCCGGGGCATCCATTTGAGCCGCCAACAGGATCGACGGAGCAGCAGCCAGAGTTACCGGGCTCCAACGGTGATCATCGAAGGTGGCCTCGTTCCAGCTTGGTTGCTCCGCCCGGGCGTCGTAGATTTCGCCCGCGTAGATTTCGGAGCGAAGAATCGGAGATGCGGCACTCTTCCACGACTCATCCGAAACGAAGCTTGCTCGAGTTCCGTCTGAATACTCGATTTCGAGTTGAGCGATCAACCGAGTTGGCGGGGGAAGGAAGAGATAGGATCGTCCTGCCCATGTCATTCCGCTACCAAACCAACCTTCGCCGAGTTCGGCAGCGATGGCGTTCGGGCCATCCAAGAGCCATTCAGCTACGTCGTACGTCTGATAAAGAACGCGCTTGCTGTAATCAGTGAAATCAGGAGTAAGGACGTCATTCCCAACCCTGTGGCCGTTGAGGAACATACGATAGCTGCCCAGCGCAGTCACGTAGAGACGAGCTGCTTTCAGTGGCTTGGTCAAAGTAAACCCACGACGCAGAAGCGCGGTGGGGCCAGGTAGCGGCGGAACGTCTCCCATGCGTTCTTCATTAAGGTCTCCGACAATGTTGGCTGCTTGCCATGCTGATTCAGCGGCGAGGCGCGCTTGCCAATCGCCATTCGTCGCAAAGCGGTGGATAGTCCCATCTGCGCGTGTGATTTTCAGTAAACCCGCAAGTGCCGCTTTTTTGGTCTTGGCGCCTGCATCCCATTCGAACCCCTCCGGCGGCCGGACCGTGACACTGACTTCGATCAGATTCTTGCCGGGGACAAGTTCCTGGGCGATATCTTGCCGATCAAACGAGTTCCACCTTTCCTTCGCACCCACGACATGACCATTCACTTTCGCGACCCAGTCTCCACGCGCGAGAAGAAACAAAGCGGCTTCCCGTGGTTTTTCGGGAATGTCCACTTCTGCACGGAAATCAGCCGATGTTTTCGGCGCCATGCTGAAAGCATCCTGTCCGGTGACCCAGATCCATCGAATGCCATCGCGATCCATTTCCTCATCTGGATTCGTCCATGTAATCCACTTGGCTTTCCAGTCCTCCTTATTCAGCAGCCCCATCTCCCACCAGGCCGCGTCAGAGGACTGCGCTGACTTTCCCGTACTGTCCCAGACACGCACGTTCCAGTAGTACCGCTTGCGGGATTCGAGTTGCGGTCCCTGGTAGGCGATCCCGACAGATTCTCCTGAACTCACTTTGCCACTGTCCCAAGCATCAGCTCGTCCTGCGCTGAGCTGTTCAGCGCTGCTCGACACCAGGATCTGGTAGGCGGACTGCTTCCAATTCGTCTCCTTATCGTCGCTTTGCCACGAAAGGTGAGGAGTGAGCGCGTCGATTCCCAAGGGATTTTGCAGCGACTCACAACGAAGGTGTACTGGGGCTGCGTATGCAACAGCTGAGAACGCAAAAACAACGAACAGCGCCATCCGAGATAATTGCATCGAAGGACCTTCTTTCAGGCAGGACCCAAGAGAAATTCGAGCGACGAATCATATCGTCTTTTCCGTTTTGGCAAGCGAAATTGTGGAACCATCTGGGCGCGCCGCGGCTCGTCCTCAGACAATTTCTGTGACCCTTGTGTTGCCAGGTGTACGGTTCCATACTTCAAATCTCGGGTTTTGCATAAGGAGCGTGACCTGTAAAATGCGGCGTGGGTAACCGTCCCCAGAGGGGCCTGGCATGGACTCGACGAAGGCTGAAAGCGTTTTTAGGGCGCTGGAGAAGTTCCGTATCGAAATCCCATCATGGGGCTTCGCCAATACTGGTACGCGTTTCGGAAAGTTCCTCCAGCCTGCAGCTGCGAATACCATCGAGGAAAAGCTGAGTGATGCAGGACAGGTCCATCAACTCACTGGTGTCTGCCCGACCGTTGCCCTGCATGTTCTGTGGGATTGTCCAGACGGCGCAAATGGCACCGACGAGATCAAGAGGCTCGCAACGCGCTATCGAGTTCAGCCAGGTTCCATCAATCCGAATCTTTTTCAAGATCAGGAATACAAATTCGGATCTTTCGGAAATCCAGACAAGAAGATCCGCGACATGGCTCTGCAACACACGAAAGACAGCGTCGAGATCGCGCGTAGGTTGCAAAGTCGCGACATTTCCATGTGGTTTGCAGACGGATCGAACTATCCGGGAACGGCCAACATCCGCCGGCGTAAGCAGTGGTTTGAAGAAAACTTGCAAGCGGTCCACGCGGCGCTCTCACCAGGCCAACGTCTTCTTGTTGAATACAAGCCCTTCGAGCCGGCTTTCTATCACACCGACATCGCGGACTGGGGCATGGCGCTGCTTCTTTCACGGGCGGCGGGACCGCAAGCTAGGGTTCTAGTCGATACTGGCCATCATTATCTGTCGCAGAATATCGAGCAGATTGTTACTTGGCTTCTATCCGAAGGCATGCTCGGTGGTTTCCATTTCAACGATCGCCGATATGCAGACGATGACTTGACGATCGGTTCGATCGATCCTTATCAGGTGTTTCGTATTTTCCACGAAATCCTCTACTTCGAGTCGGAAACCGGCAAGCAAGCCGATATCGCGTACATGATCGATCAGAGCCACAATCTAAAGGGCAAGATCGAAGCCATGATCCAAACGGTGATCATGTCGCAGTTGCTGTTTTCCAAAGCCGCCATTGTTGATCACCACGCCTTAGGGACAGCGCAGCTGAAGTGCGATCTGGTCGCTGCTGAGTCCCTGTTGCAGGACGCATTTGCGACCGACGTGCGACCGGTGATCCGGGAGTGGCGAGAATCGAAAGGGTTGCCGCGCGATCCTATGGGCGCTTTTCGCGAGAGCGGGTATCTGGAGCGAATCACCAAAGAACGCGCAGCTCGCAATGCGCGGAGTGCTACTTCCTATGCCTAGCGGTGAGGCGGGGAAGCCCTATCTGGCTTTCGATTTTGGCGCGGAAAGCGGTCGCGCCGTTCTCGCTCGTCTTCACTCGGGCGTAATCACGACCGAAGAAGTCCATCGCTTTCCGAACGAACCCGTCGAGTACGCGGGCTCGTTGCATTGGGATGTGGTGCGTTTGTGGCTCGAGGTTCGTCGCGCCCTAGCCAAGGTTGAAGAAACTGTCCTGGCCGGTATCGGCGTCGATGCTTGGGGTGTTGACTACGCGCTGCTGGGAGAACGAGGACAGCTGCTTCAGAATCCCTATCACTACCGAGATCGGCGGACGCATGGTGTGATGGAAGAAGTCTTCCGCAAGGTCCCTAAAGAGGAGATTTATTCAGAGACCGGCATCCAGTTCATGCCGATCAACACACTGTATCAACTGTATGCCTCGAAGCGGGAGACACCGGGCATTTTGGGTGCAGCCCAACACCTTGTCACGATCCCCGACCTGTTTCATTACTGGTTGACTGGAAATGCCGTTTGCGAATTCACCAATGCCACCACGACCCAACTCGTAAATGCAACAACCCGTGAATGGTCAACTCGCTTGATGCAGCGTCTTGATCTGCCTGCACATTTGCCGGCGCCGATCATTGAACCCGGTACTATGGTCGGCCCGTTGCTTCGGGAGATCGCACATAGTTCGGCGCTAGCCGGGACTTCCGTCATTGCGCCGGCTTCGCACGACACCGGCTCGGCCGTTGCTTCCATTTCGGCTCGCGACGGAACTGCGTTTCTAAGTTCGGGTACCTGGTCCCTTCTCGGAACTGAATTGGACGAACCCGTTCTTACCAATGATGCGCTACGCCTGAACTTCACCAATGAAGGCGGAGTCTGCCGGACTACACGACTTTTGAAAAACGTCATGGGGCTCTGGATGTTACAGTGCTGCCGGCAATCTTGGACTTCTTTGGGGCAAAGGTACGATTACCGGGAACTGATGGAACTTGCTGGGCGTGAACCGCCATTTGCGCACTTGGTTGATCCTGATGACGAATCTTTTTTGCGTCCGCCCAACATGTTGAAGGCGATTGACGAATTCTGCGTTAAAACGCACCAGTCCACGCCCACGACTCCTGGTGCGTATGTGCGAACGGTGCTCGAGAGCCTAGCGTTCAAGTATCGCGTCGTTCTTGGAAATCTCGAAGCCGTGACTCGTCGCAAGATCAGTCAAATTCGCGTCATTGGAGGCGGATCGAAGAGTCGCCTCCTGAATCAATTTACAGCCGAGGCGACGGGCCGGAGGGTTCTTGCCGGTCCGGCCGAGGCCACTGCGCTGGGCAACGCAGCGATCCAAATTCTGGCCACCGGAGAGGCAAGTTGTCTTGCCGAAGTCCGCGCTATCGTGGACCGATCCTTCCCGACGGAGATATTCGAGCCAACAGAACCCGGCAAGTGGGATCAGCATGTGCTCCGCTTCCAGCAATACAGCGAGATGACTTATGCCTGAAATCGAAGAGACTTCCCATCTCAAGGATTTATGGAACGAGGACAAGGCCCGTTCTTTAGGGCACGACCAACTCGCGCTACTCCGTTACCGTTCGAACCTGCTAGGTGCCGATCTCCGCATCACGAACTTCGGTGGCGGAAATACCAGCTCGAAGATTGAGTTGCCAGATCCCTTCACTGGCGCCCCGACGCGCGTGCTCGCCGTCAAGGGGAGCGGTGGAGATCTGGGTTCCATCAAGGAATCAGGTTTTGCTCTTCTCTACCTGCATCGGCTTGAGCAACTGAAAGCCATCTACCGCGGCGAACAGTATGAGGACGAGATGGTGAACTTTTACCCGCTCTCCGCGTTTGGCGAGAACCGCATTGCTGCTTCGATCGATACGCCACTACACGCGTTTCTGCCGTTTGCCCACGTCGACCATCTGCATCCGGATTGGGCTATTGCGTTGGCTGCGAGCGCCAATGGCAAACGCACGCTTGAGGAATTCAACAAGAAATTCGGTCGCAAGATCGCGTGGGTTCCGTGGCAGCGGCCCGGATTCGAACTCGCTTTGCTGATCGAAAAAGCGGTCAAAGAAAATCCCGGAACCGACGGACTCATTCTTGGTGGTCACGGTTTGTTTACATGGGGCACTACGCAACGCGAGTGCTACCTCAACAGCATTCACACTATCGACCAGATGGGCGAATTCATTCTCGAGCATCAATTCCGCAATGCTTGTCAGTTCGGCGGTGTCGAGTTGGCGCCTTTACCGCAGCGTGCGCAAATCGCCAACGAGATACTGCCGACCCTGCGTGGCGCTCTTTCGAGCAATCGTCGAGGCGTTGCGCACTTCACAGATTCCGAAGATGCTCTTGCGTTCGCGGGATCGAAATGGTGTGCCGAACTCAGTGCGCTGGGAACCAGTTGTCCCGATCACTTCCTGCGAACCCGGGTTTGTCCGATGTACGTTCGTTGGGACCCGGTTAAAGATGACGTACAGGCTCTCAAGCAGCGCATTCATGAAACCGTCAGCAGATATCGCACTGACTACGAGAAATACTACGATTCCTGGGCCACGAAAGATTCACCGAAACTTCGCGATACCAATCCCTCAGTAGTAATCATCCCGGGTCTCGGTCTGTTTGGTTTCGGAAAGAACAAGAAAGAAGCTCGCATCACGACAGAATTCTTTATCAATGCGATTCACGTGATGGCTGGCGCCATCGCGCTCGAGGATGGCGCGTCTCCTCAGTCCCTTCCGCAGGCTCGCACCCCAGAACAGTCCGGGCAGTTCCAACAGTTTCACAACTACGTCGCTCTCCCGCGTTCTGAGGCGTTTCGCATTGAGTATTGGGCTCTAGAAGAAGCCAAGTTGCAACGAATGCCAGCAGAGGCGGAGTTCAGCCGCAAGATCGCACTCATCGTCGGAGGAGCGAGTGGCATCGGCCGCGAAGTTGCCTTATTGCTGGCGCTGAAGGGAGCGCATATTGTCGTTGCCGACTTCGACGAGACGGGAGGCAAGAAAGTTGCCGAAGAAGGTGGCATGCTGTCGTCTGCCGAGTTCGTCACTTCTACCCGGGTGGACCTCAGCTCGGGTGAAAGCCTTGCCGAAGCAATTCGATTCACCATCGCCCAATTCGGTGGCATCGATATCGTCGTCAATACCGCAGCCATTTATGCGGTCCCCGGCGCTAACGGGGAACTTACCGACGCGCAATGGGCCAAGACTTTTCTGGTGAATGTTACGGGAAACTATCAGCTCGCCCGTGAATCCGCGTGGGTGTTCGAAGACCAAAAACTGCAGTGCTCGATGGTCCTTACCAGTTCCGCGAATGCTGTCGTTCCCAAGAAGGGCAGCGAAGGCTACGACACCAGCAAGGCCGCCCTCAATCACCTGATCGGAGAACTCGCCATCAAGCTCGGGCCGCTTGTAAGAGTCAACGGAATCGCTCCCGCCACCGTCGTCGCCGGTTCGACCATGTTCCCTCGTGATCGCGTCGTCCAGTCTCTTGAGAAATACGGGATTGCGTTCACGAAAGATGAATCGACCGAAGACCTTCGAAGTAAGCTCGCGAACTTCTACGCCCAGCGCACGCTCACCAAGCAACCGATTCTTCCACAGGATTGCGCGGCAGCCATCGTATGGCTCGCAGGGGATCTAAGCGCGAAGACGACCGGGCATGTGATCCCAGTTGACGGCGGCCTGTCTGAAGCTTTTTTACGCTAGGGGATACGGCATGAAACGAATCTGCTTTGTGCTCCAGGTGAAGCCGGATCGGCTGGCCGAGTACAAGGAGCGGCATCGCACAGTCTGGCCAGAAATGCTGGCTGCGCTACGCGAGACAGGGTGGAACAACTACTCCCTGTTTCTGCGTTCTGATGGCTTGCTCGTCGGCTATCTTGAGACCGAAGATTTCGAACGCGCTCGGGCCGGGATGGCGCAACACGACGTGAATGAGCGATGGCAACGGCAGATGGCTGGATTTTTTGTGCAGCCAGAGGGCAAGCTGCCAGATCGTGCCATGGAGCCGCTGGAAGAAGTCTTTCATCTCTAATCCAATCGTCAAGGAAATCATGGTTCCAAATCCGGCTTTGGGTGTTTTCCTGCACTGGTTAGGCGGCCTGGCTTCGGGCAGCTTCTATGTCCCATATCGTGGCGTGAAACGCTGGTCGTGGGAAACCTACTGGCTTGTGGGCGGTGTCTTCAGTTGGATCATCGCGCCGTGGTTTTTGGGCGGTGTCCTCACCCGCGACTTGCTCAGCGTACTTGGCGAGGCGCCTGCGAAGACTTTGTTCTGGTCTTTCTTCTTCGGATTGCTCTGGGGTGTCGGCGGCCTTACTTTCGGCTTAACGATGCGTTTTCTCGGACTCTCGCTCGGGATGGCAGTCGCACTCGGGCTGTGCGCCGGGTTCGGCACATTGATGCCGCCGATCTTCAGCGGTGTCTTCATGACCCAGGTCCTCGGTACTCGATCCGGGCAAGTCATCTTGTTTGGAATTTTTGTGTGCTTGCTCGGAATCTCAACCGCAGGTCTGGCGGGGATCTACAAAGAGCGAGCGATGTCGCCCGAGCAACAAAAGGCCGCCATCAAAGAATTTGATCTGAAGAAAGGACTCGCCGTCGCGACTCTATCCGGCGTCATGAGCGCGTGCTTTGCCTACGGGTTGGCCGCCGGTGCGCCGATCAAAGCGTTGACGTTGCGTCACGGAACTCCAACTCTGTGGCAGGGGCTGCCCGTATTGGTCGTTGTGCTCATCGGAGGCTTCACGACAAACTTTCTGTGGTGCCTCGCTCTCAATGTTCGCAACAAGACCGGCTATCAATACTTCACGGGTGACTCGTCCCGTTATCCAGATGCCACAGACGAGACGATCGTAGAAACCGCGATCGACGCGCCCAGCCGCGAAGTTGTTGAGCACATCCCTGCGGTGAAAAAAGAAAACGGGGCTTCGGTCCCGATGCTGGCCAACTACTTTTTCTGCGCCCTCGCCGGAACGACGTGGTACTTCCAATTCTTCTTCTACACGATGGGCGAGACCCAGATGGGCAGGTACGGCTTCTCGAGTTGGACGCTTCACATGGCGAGCATCATCATCTTCAGCACACTCTGGGGACTCGGCCTGAAAGAATGGAAAGGTGCCGGCACACCTGCTAGGCGCTTGCTCACGCTCGCTCTCGTCTTGCTCGTGGGATCAACCGTGATCGTGGGATACGGAAACTATCTGGCCTTGGGACACTAGGAGCCATCAAAACCGTTTCTTGCTCCTAGTCCGGAAGCTTCAGTTTGGCGAGCAGCGCATGAAACTCAGTAGTCGAACGCAGGGGGTCGAGACGAGGCTCCCCGGCGATGACGAAAAGAGCCCAATCCTGTTCATCGTAAGCCTTTTGCAGATCTTCCAGTGCGTTTTGATTTTCGCCGAGGGCGGTGTGAATCACCGCAAGATTGTAGAAGGGAACAAATTCGCTCCTCGATTTTGCGGTGAGATGATCAAGAATCTTGCGGGCTTCCGGTTGGCGACCCGCGGTGGCCAGACTGTAAGCCATTTCGGTTAGCCCGACGGTGCTGTCGGGCATGGTTTGCAAGACCTTGAGCGATTCTTCAATTGCCTCGCGATGCATCCCTTTTTGCGCATAAACGCGACCCATCCAAAAATGGATGCGGTAATAATCGGGGTTTAGTTGGAGGGCTTTTTGTGCCTGCCGGAGCGCGCCGTCATAATCGCGCCTGTAGTACAGTGTGCGTACTACTTCGGCGTTGTTGGGTAATGACAACGGATCGGAACGCATCGCCTCATTGATCTGTTCCCATGCTTCGTCGTAACGTTTTTCCCCTCCAAGAAGCGCCGCGTAGATTCGATGTTCCGGCGAATAGCTCGGATTTAGCACGATCGCACGCTTGAACTCGCTTTCCGCCTCGTTCCATTTATATTGACCCATCAGAACATTCGCGAGCGCGCTGTGAGATTCTGCGAGGCCTCCATCAAGAGCGACGGCGCGTCGCGCCGCATCGAAAGCCTTTGTCTCGCCCTCCGCGGCGGACATCGCATCGGTGATGACTAAGAAGTAATAGGAATCCGCGATGCCGGAATATGCTTCCGCAAACTTTGGATCGCGATCGATGGCTTGCTGAAAATAGTCGATCGCTGTCCGATACCCGTCAACGGTGAACTGGTTCCAGAAATATCTCCCCCTCAAGTAGGCCTCATTCGCCTGAGGATCGAGCGAGCTCGAATGCGTGGCCGCCGTATACGAAGGACTCAGCGTGATCCGAATCTTCTCAGCAATCGCTTTTGCGACATCTTCCTGCATGGCGATCGAGTGACCTATTTGACGATCGAAACTTGCCGCCCATACGTGTACCTGGTCAGGCGCACGAATGAGCTGCACGCTGATGCGCATCTGATCGCCGTCGAGGCGAACACTGCTCTCCAGAATGTAGTCAACCTTTAGTTCCCCAGCGATTTGTAGCGCACTCTTCGACGTGTGCTTGTATGCCATCGAGGTGCTTCGGGCGATCACCCCGAGTTGTTCAGGGCTCAGGGATCCGAGTTGGGTGATGATTTCTTCCGTGAGGCCGTCTGTTAGGTAATCGTTGTTCGCGTCTCCACTTAGATTCTCAAAAGGCAAGACGGCCAACATAGTTTGATGCGGAGAAGGGCGGGCGCCCGATGAGTGTTGAAATGTGCGGATGGCAAGCAAAATGAGAACAATAGACAGAGCGCCGAAGATCGCTGATGCCCATATGAGGCCTTGGCGATTGGGCAACGGTGAACTCGGCGGGGCCTGTGGAATTTCTGACGGCCATGGGGGTTCATCCGTCGTATCAAGGGTTCCGATGAAACGATAGCCTCGTCGCGGAAGAGTCTCGATATACGCGGGCTTTGAAGCCGAATCCCCCAAACAGCGGCGTAACCGTTCCACAGCGGCGTTTAGGCCGTGATCGAAGTCCACGAAAGTCTCTTGGGGCCAGAGCTTACGCCGAAGCTGTTCGCGTGTGACAACTTCGCCCGGCGACTCTAGAAGCATGACGAGGACCTGAAACGATTGGTCCCTTAGCTTCAGTTTGGTTCCAGAGTTGAAGAGTTCTCCGGAACGCGGGTCGACCATAAACGGACCAAACCGGATTGGTTGTGCGACCGAGGATCCTTGGCCCATCGAAACACCCGAGGCCCAGGGGAAGAGGGCGAGGAAGGTCGCCGTTTGGGCGCGAACATCCTACCAAGAGTGTCCGAGAAATAGAACTGAAGTATGAGGTCGATCCCAAACCAGAGATGTAAGTCCTGCGCCAGGTGTGAGTTGCGCGGCGACCTCAAAATGTCATCCTGGCGAGGCCGATTGCATTGCGCCACTCGCCCGCCTTCGAGGATAGTCCCACACTCGCCGGATGCCGGTGACAGGCACAACGCGAATTTGAGGAGCTGTTGCCAAAAATGTGCCCGGAGGGGGACGGGCATTCGGCGGACCTGTACTTCCAGCAGGATTCTTCGAAAGGATGAAGTCATGAAGAGCGGAAAACAAACGGGGAAAGTGTGTCTCTTGATCGGCGCTGTGGTCGTCGGGCTGGCCTCCGGGGTGTGGGCGCAGTCTGCGAATGTCTCGGTCTTCGCCACGGGGTTTAACAACCCACGTGGGTTGAAGTTCGGTCCAGACGGATATTTGTATGTGGCAGAGGGTGGTGCTGGCGGGGCCATGTCGACCGTCGGGCAGTGTGAGCAGGCCGCAGGACCTCCCGCAGGGCCAGGCCCCTATTCGGGCGACTTCACCGCGCGCATTTCGAAAGTGGACAAGAATGGCGTGGTTACTACGGTGGCCGACAAACTCCCATCAAGTCAGACCAGTGCAGCCTTTGGCAATCTTGTCAGCAGTGTGGCCGACGTTGCGTTTCTGCACGGGCAACTCTACGCGCTGTTGTCGGGCGCGGGATGCTCTCACGGGCTTGCCGGAACAAACAACGGCATTATCCGCATCCATCGCGATGGCACTTGGGACATGGTGGCCAACCTGAGCGTATTTCAGAAAGCGCACCCGACTGCGAATCCCGAACCGGACGATTTTGAACCAGACGGTACCTGGTACAGCATGGTAGCGGTGGATGGTACGTTTTTTGCCGTCGAACCGAACCACGGGGAACTCGATGCGGTCGCCCCGGGGGGGCACATTCGGCGAGTTGCAGACATATCGAGCGTAGAGGGCCACATCGTTCCGACGGCCATCGCTTATCGTGACGATAGCTTTTACGTGGGAAATCTCGATACGTTTCCAATCAAGGACGGATCGTCGAAGATTCTGAAGATCAGCCGCGACGGGAAGATTCGTTGTGTGGTCATCGATCTGACGATCATCACTGGGCTTGCGTTTGATCGCAAGGGAAGACTCTACGTCTTGGAAAACACCACCGGAAATCAGATGCCTACTCCGGGAACTGGCAAAGTCGTGCGAATCGATGGGAACGACCAGGTGACCGAAATCGCCACGGGACTCTTTCTTCCAACGGCGATGACGTTTGGTCCAGACGGAAACTTGTATGTGTCCAACGTAGGCTTCGGACCGCCACCTGTCGGGCTCGGCCAAGTCGTGAAGATTACTCTACCCGACTGATAGAGCATTTCTTTGACTAGAAAGACACGGCCGGGCCACGCCTCGGCCAACAAATCCGGCCTGGCTGATCTCGATTAGCTGGGCCGCTTCAATCTCATCAAGAATAATCGCGCTACGCTGGGATCGATTTCGGCACGAATGGTTCGAGCAGGGATTTGAACTCTGGAGTCAAATGCAACTCTGCCCCACGCCTGTCTAGCACGGCTCGTGCATCCATTGCCGTCTTGAGCGCGTAGCGTAAGTACGACAATTCCATCAGCCAGATTCCGTGTTTCCATTCTTCGTCGTTGCGAACATTGGTTGTGATCCACCCTGAATCAGGCACCCACCGATGCTCCTCGGCAAGACCATCCCTTAAAAGCACATCGTGAACCGATCGCGGGAAAGGGATGTCGAGGACACCACCGATGTGAATGTGCCCGATTTCCGCTTTTCCGAAGCGGAATTCGCGCCCGCCAAACCTGTGCGGATGCCTGGAAACATTGGGCCATTTGAGGATTTCTTCTGAAAATCTTTCAACGTACGTCATAGGTGAACCCTGCTTATTTCGATGCTTGCCCGCAACGGCGCGATTCGCTCTTGGCCCAGACACAAGCTGGGTGATTAGAATGAACATTCAATGTCCAAGACTATCCGTACGCAAGTCGGCATCGTCGGCGCTGGGCCGGCGGGTCTCTTCCTCTCAGAACTTTTGCGCCCGCAAAACATCGACAGCGTCGTTATTGAGAATCGCAGCCGCGAGTATGTGCAAGAACGCGTGCGCGCTGGAGTCCTGGAACAGGGAACTGTCGATCTTCTGAACGAGATGGGTCTTGGCTCGGGGGTGAAGCGCGCAGGGCTCATCCATCACGGAATCGAATTGCAATTTGGTGGTCGTCGCCATCGAATCGATTTTGCCGATCTAACCGATGGAAAAGGAATTGTGATCTACTCGCAGCGAAACGTTGTGCGAGATCTCACTGAGGCTCGGCTCGCAGCAGGAGGTGAGATTTATTTTGAAGTCTCCGACGTCAGCGTACACGGCCTGGCCAACTCGCCGCGCATTGCCTATACCAAAGAAGGTGAGCCGTTCGAGATTTGCTGCGACTTTATAGCTGGCTGCGACGGCTTCCACGGGATCTGTCGTCCCAGCATTCCGAGCGGCGTGCTATCGACCTACGAACGCGAATATCCCTTCGGCTGGCTCGGAATTTTGGCGCAAGCGCCGCCTTCGTCGGATGAACTTGTTTACAGTGCTCATGATCGAGGCTTTGCTTTGCTCAGCATGCGCAGCCCGGAAGTCGGTCGACTCTACCTTCAGTGCGCGCCGGACGAAGATATTTCTGGCTGGGCCGACGACAAGATATGGGATGAGCTCGAAGTCCGGCTTAGCATTGATGGCTGGAGACTTGTCCGGGGGCCGGTCCTGCAAAAAGGTGTGACCGGTATGCGGAGCTTTGTAGTGGAGCCAATGCAATACGGACGATTGTTTCTGGCTGGCGATGCGGCCCACATTGTTCCGCCGACCGGCGCGAAGGGCCTGAATCTGGCGGTGGCCGATGTTCGCATTCTGGCGCGAGCCTTAAAGGAGTTCTACAGGAGTGGCAGTGAAGTTCTGCTGAGATCGTATTCGGAAATCTGCCTCAGGCGCGTTTGGAAAGTGCAGCGCTTCTCCTGGTGGATGACGTCGATGCTCCACCGCTTTCCCGACGAGGGGCCATTCGACTATCGACGAAGGATGGCAGAACTCGATTATGTGACCAGTTCGCGCGCGGGGTCGCAATCGCTGGCGGAAAACTACGTCGGCTTGCCGATGGAATTGCCCTAGCCGCATATCTGCGTGAAGCCCTCATTTGTTAGGGTGGGGCCGCATTTGTCTAGCCGCCCAAATATCCCTTGAAATTCTGTAACCTTACAATATCCTGCGAATCCCATGACCGGGTAGGATCTCGCTTTTTGAGGGATCGATTGTGATGGACGAGCGCAAATTCAAAAAAATCAGCCGGCGCGAACTCTTGACGCTCACACCGGCGATTGCTCTGGGGGCATTCGCCATTCCTAGCCTGCGCGAGCCGTTGTTGAAGAAAGGCCTCGCGTTCAGCGATTGGGTCTCGGGCAAAATGTTTCGTGCTAGCCATCTCGCAACCACATTTTCTGATTCTGAACTCACCCCCTTCGAAAAATTCCCCATCAACGGTTACGACGTCGACGATCCGGGGGTAATTTTCGAGAACTGGACCCTCACGGTGTCAGGTGCGGTCCAGAAACCCGGCGATTACACGCTCGCACAGATCCAGGCATTGCCGAAGACGAGGCAGAATACGCGTCACATTTGTGTAGAAGGCTGGGACGTAATCGGTCGTTTCGGAGGAACTAGACTCTCAGAATTCCTGAAATTGATCGGCGTCGATCCAACCGCTCGGTTTGTGTCTGTTCAGTGCGCGGACGATTATTACGAATCGCTCGACATGGCTACAGCGATGCACCCTCAAACGCTCCTTTGTTACGAAATGTACGACCAGCCTCTCACCCGCGAACATGGCGCGCCTGTGCGCCTGACTGTTCCTACGAAAATCGGTTACAAGCAGGCGAAATACCTCACCGACTTGAAAGTGAGCCACGTGCTCGAGCGGGTAGGCTATTGGGAAGATCAAGGCTACTCGTGGTTTTACGGGTTGTGATTTCAGAGAGAACATGCCAGCCCAGGTAATCGAATTCGAGTCTGCAAAGAGCGGTGAAACTGTTCAGGCCGTTTACGAACATCCCTGGCCAGTGAGGTTTTCCCACTGGCTGAACACCAGCGCACTGTTTGTGATGGTGGGCAGTGGCCTTCAGATTTTTCGGGCGTTCCCAAGTTTCGGCGCGAAAATTCCGCAGAAGGATTTAGTGAACTGGCCCAAGGCATTCGCGATTGGCGGATGGCTCGGTGGCGGGTTGCAATGGCATCTCACTTTCATGTGGATCTACATTGGGACCGGCCTCTTTTATATCGGGTACGAGATCGTCAGCGGAAACTACCGGCAGATACTGTTTCTTCCGAAAGACACTTCTGGCGTGTGGCCCATGGTGCGCCGTTACTTTCTTTTTGGTCCCAAGCCGCTCGTCACTGAGGCATACAACCCACTGCAAAAGCTCGCCTACACCTCTGCAATCTTGCTGGGCGTTCTTTCCGTTCTTACCGGATTCGCGGTCTGGAAACCGATTCAGTTTTCATGGCTCGCTTGGCTAATGGGCGGATTTCATCTCGCGCGCGTCTGGCATTTTCTCGTGATGTGGGCGATTTTGCTATTTGTTCTGGGACATCTGGTGATGGTCATACTCCACGGCTGGAACAACTTTATGTCGATGCTGACCGGGTGGAAGACTGACCCTGAATATACCCCGCGCTAGCGGCACATCTTGTCTCGACGCGTTGAGGATCATTGAATGGGCAGCGTGCCCCAGAAACTGAATATTCAGGTGAAGACACCCGACGCGTCCGAGATTCGTGAGCGGGATTTGCTTCGCCGCGTTCAAGGCGGCGAAACGCAGTTGTTTTATGAACTGATCAAACCCTACGAGCGTCGGATTTACACCACGGCTTTCGCAATTCTTCGAAACGAAGCGGAAGCCGAAGACGCAGCTCAGGAGGCGGTACTCAAGGCTTTCACCCACATTGGGCAATTTCGGGCCGAAGCGCGTTTCAGCACATGGCTCACCCAGATCGCGGTCAATGAGGCTCTTATGAGGCGGCGCAAAGCGCATACCGAAATTATGGAACCGATCGGTGAGCGCGAGGAAGAGGACGGTACGTATACGCCTCGCGACTTCGCCGATTGGCGCGAGATTCCTTCCGAGGTTCTCGAGAAGAAAGAAATCCGCCAGAAATTGGCGAGTGCTCTGGCTACGCTCGCCGAAAAATATCGCCAGGTATTTGTGTTGCGCGACATTCAACATCTCAGCATTGAAGACACCGCCGAAGCATTGGGCATTTCACGGGCCGCGGTGAAAACGCGCCTTTTGCGCGCGCGTCTCATGCTCCGTGACCTCCTGGCGCCGGGTCTGGGCGGAGCCTGGTTCAACCGCTTGCCGTTCGAGAAGGGAACAAAGCCATGGTAGTCAACTGCGAACATGTCTGGCGGGAGGTTTCGAATTACCTCGAAGGCGAAGTCGATCCCGTATTGCGCGTCGCAATGGAGGAACATTTCAAAGGATGCAAGCACTGCACAGCGGTCCTTAACGGGACGCGCAACGTTGTGCAGTTGTACGGAGACGAACGCCTGCTCGAAGTGCCCGTCGGTTTCAGCCAGCGCTTACAGCATCGGTTAGCTCAGCAGACTGCGCCATCCCGCTGGCGCGGCATTCGTCCGATCTGGATGATGGCAATTGCCGCGACAACTCTGGTCATCGGCGGCCTTGCTCTTGGCAGCGCTACGGTTTTTCGTCAGCCTGAGTTGCGCTCACAGTTGGCCCAATCGCCGCATGGAATTCCGCCCGACTTGATCGTTTACGTATCCGATGATAGCCGCGTGTTTCACGCTCCCGGTTGCAAATATCTACACAAGAAAGATGACGAACCGCCCAAGCAGATGAGTGCTTCCGCGGCGATGAGGCAGGGCTACGTACCGTGTGTGCGTTGCTTGCGCCAATACCTGACGGCAGACACTGAGTGTCCGCGACCACCGGGATCTGTCAGCCGATGGGCCATGAAGCGCGAAGACAAGTTGAACCAACCCGGTTTCTAGGAAGTCGCGTGCCGGCGATGTGACATCCGTCTTACCTGCCGGTAAAAACGAGTGCTAAGCAAATAATCCGGGCGGACCTTGTCAGGTCGCTCACCCGGAATCAATCCTCCGCAGTGGGTCTGCGAAATTCAATTCTTCTTCGTGTCGTCGTTCTTCATATTGTCATTTTTCATGTTATCGTCTTTCATCTGATCTTTCTTGGTTTGGTCCTTCTTGGCCTTCTTCGTCTTCTTGTCTTTCTTGGCGTCGCTCTTGCTGTCATCTTGTTTCATCTGGTCATGCTTCATGTTGTCGTCCTGCTTCATTTCTCCGCCGGACGATTGCGCGAACGCCGTCAAGGACGTGACGAGCAGACACACGGCCATGATCCTACTGACTGTCTTCATACTTTCTCCTCATTAAGTTGATGATCCTCTTGGAACAAGAGAGTGCAGGTAGGATGTGCGGGCGAACAAGAAGTTACAGCGATGATAGGTTGATAATTCGGCTTGACCCCCAACAGATGTCTGTTGGGATCAGCAAGCCAGCTGATCCCGTGTGATTTTCAGGCCGTTCAAATTTCCCAAAACTGTGACCGCGATCGACTCGGTACGGAAGAAGTCGTTCGACATTTCTTGCAGGTCTTCGGCGGTGACAGCTTCGATCTTCTGAATCAGTTCGTCCATGCCGTAGAACCGGTCGAAGTACATATCCTGACGCGCAAGATTCGACATCCGCGCCGTTGACGACTCCAGGGAAAGCATCAGACTACCCTTTAGTTGATCCTTCGAGCGTCGCAACTCCTCTTCAGGAATCAGCTCCGTCTTCAATTTCTTGAACTCCGAGACGACAGACTGTACGACCTTCGCTGCTGACTCTCGCGATGTCCCCGCGTAGACGGAAAGACAGCCGGTATCTCGATATGGATTCAAGTCACTGTAAATCGCGTATGCCAGGCCTTGCCGCTCTCGGATGTTCTGGAACAGACGTGAGCTCATTCCACCGCCCAGCAGTGTATTGAGGATGTATGACGCGAACCGTTTTTCGTGCGCGATTGGATGTGACGGCACGCCCACACAGATTTGCACCTGCTCCAACGACTTCTTATTCCTCAGCGTAATCTTCGGGACGATCTTCGGCGGCAGCGAATGCAATCCATTACTGTGCGGTTTCATGGCGTCGAAATGCTTGTGCACCAACTCCACAAAGCGCTTGTGATTTAAGTTGCCGGCAGCCGCCACGATCAGATTGCCGGGCGTGAAGCGCTCCCGATACAGATCAAGGACCGCAGGCTGCTCAAATCCTTTCACGGTCTCCTTCGTGCCAAGGATCGGTTTGCCCAGCGGATGATCCTTCCAGAAATTCTGCGTGAAGATTTCGTGAACGAGGTAGTCGGGATTATCCTCATCCATCTTGATTTCTTCGAGAATGACTCGGCGTTCTCGGACAATGTCCTCAACCGCAAACACGGGATTCAATACGAGGTCAGAGAGAACATCGAGCGCAATTGGCAGATGTTCATCCAAAACCTTGACGTTGAAACAAACGCACTCTTTCGCCGTGAACGCATCCAGGTTTCCGCCAATCGAATCCACCTGGCGCGCGATCGCCTCGGCGGAGCGATTGTGGGTCCCCTTGAACACCATGTGCTCGATGAAATGAGATAGGCCATTGCGCTCGGCTTCCTCGTCTCGAGATCCTTTCTTGATCCAGATCCCAATCGAAACCGAACGGATGTGTTTCATCTCCTCAGAGATGACGGTCAGCCCATTTGGCAAGATCTGCCGATGAATATTGCGAAGCTCTTCAACCATAAAGACGTCCCAGTCGGATGCCAAAGTGCCATCCCAACAGGACGCTCCTATTTTCCCACACCCGCGCGGTACCGTTCCGCACTAACTTTGTTAAATAGAATCAATAGCTTAGGTGCGTCACTGAAATAAGTACTCAGCTCATTGCGGTCCCCAAAGGCACACGATAGTCATTTAGACTTTGTAGTTAGGCACAAGTACGGTCGGGCGACCGTGAACTGATCATGGATTTCAAGACACTGCTGGGTATGGATTTAGCCGAATTACGCGCGCTCGCTGAAGAATTCGGCGAGCCGCATTACCGAGGCCAGCAACTCTTTGAATCGCTCTATCGCCAGCGCCACGAAGACATCGCTCAGGTTTCCCCACTCCCCGCACACTGGCGTGCGCAACTGACCACCGCCGGATACTCAATTGGTGCCCCTCGGGTCGACAGCAAATTTCAATCGATCGACGGCACCGTTCGATACCTCATCGCTTGCTCCGATGGACAGACGGTTGAAGCTGTTTGGATGCCGGAAGGTGACGGCGGCGAATCTGCCGACGGCACCGAAGCGGGCGATGAACTAGACCCGCCCTCACGTTCCTGGCGACGGGCCACCATCTGTATCTCGAGCCAGATTGGCTGCGCGGTCGATTGTCAGTTTTGCTTGACGGCCTTGCTTGGTGTGAAACGAAATCTAACCGCGGGCGAAATCGTTGGCCAGGTCTGTGCCATCCTGCGCGACCAGCAAGTATCTCCTCCCCAGGATCGCGTGAACCTGGTGTTCATGGGAATGGGCGAACCGTTCCTGAACTACGACGAGTTCATGAAAGCGGTACGTCTCCTCGCGGATGGCGTCGGAATTCCAGAGTCGCGGATGACAGTCTCTACCGCAGGCATCGTTCCGCGAATTCGCGATTTAGGCGCCGAACCTATCCGGCCCAAACTTGCAATTTCGTTAAATGCGTCGAACGACGCCCTTCGCTCCGAATTGATGCCGATCAATCGCAAGTGGAATCTATCAGCGCTGATCGGTGCTGCACGGGAATTTCCGCTACGTCAACGAGAGCGCCTGACCTTCGAATACGTTCTTTTAGACCAAAAGAACGATGCTCCTGAAAATGCGCGTGAAGTGGTCCAGCTAATCGGCGGCCTACGGGCAAAGGTGAATCTGATCGCGTTGAATCCTGGCCCGGGGATCAATTTTCAGACACCGTCAGAGGAACGGGTGGCAGCATTCCAAAAAATTCTCCGCGATGCCGATATCCCAGCCTTCGTTCGCCGTCCACGCGGACGCGATATCTATGCCGCCTGCGGTCAGCTCAAGCGGACAATCGAGCAGACACGTCCAATAGAAATCGCTTCTGGAAAACAGCGTTAGGACTCGACTCGGGTGGCTTCGGGAGAGGATTGGACCGAAGGCACCGCTGTGGGTTGTTCCTTGGGCGCGCTCGACATCGAGGGCAATTCGATCTGAATCGTCGTTCCGCCTTCCAATCGATTGGTGCACTGAATCAGACCGTGGTGTTCCTGAACGATTCCGTAGCATGCGCTCAGCCCGAGTCCCGCTCCCTTACCCACTGGCCTTGTTGTGTAGAACGGGTCGAACACACGCTCGGGCTCGCGAACCCCGGGCCCATTGTCTGAAAATTCAATGACCACCTTATCGGGCTTCGCGGATGTCTTAACCGTAAACAGGCCGCCACCTACTTCTTCGAGAGCGTTCAGAGCGTTGCTACCGATGTGAAGACACACCTGCAAAAGTTGATTAGGATCGGCCCATACCTGCGGTAGGTCCGGCGCAAGCGCTGTCTGCACTTCGATCTTGTGCATGCTGAACTGAGGCTGGCCGAGCTTGATCGCCGTCTGAGCTATGCCGTTCAGATCCACCAGCATCTTTTCGCCGGGCGTTTGCCTCGCGAAACTCAACAGGCTCGAGATCAGGCCACGTGTGCGTTTTACTTGCTGAGCGATCTTGGTGGCGATGGCTCTTTGCTCGTGCGTTGTTCCTTGCTCCGCCAACATCTCCGAATAACCGAGCATTGCCGTTAATGGATTGTTTAATTCGTGAGCAGCGCCACCGACTAGCTGGCCGAGCGATGCCAGCTTTTCCGATTGCACAAGGCGCGCCTGTAGTTGTTTGAGGTCTTCGAACGAATCTCGAGAAGCTTGCAGCAATCGAAGCAGCTCCCGATCCAAGAGATGTTGCCTAATGAAGACAATTGCGCCCATGACCATCATCGTGATGAGCGTGGTCACCATCCGCATGGTGCGGACGCGCGCAGGAACCGAGTGGTCGAACAGGGACCAACCCGCTAACACCGGTAACGACAAAATGACGCACATTCCCATACGGGCGACCCAAACGCCGTTGCGGCCCGGAGTCGGTTCTGAGATTTCTTGCTTCGGCCGTACATCCTTCGCGATCACACCCACTACGGTGATCCACCCCATCGAAGCTGCAACAGGCAGGTCATAAAGACTACCGGTGTAGTAGACATCGCGCTGGATTGCCCAATTCGCCACGTAGGAACTTAGGGCATAAACCAAGCTTGCCCCGAACCAGTGCGCATAGACAATTCTCCATCCACGCCCGCTTCGCCACCACACGAAGACCAAGCCAGCGAGGAAGACCATCTTCTCGGTCAGGTATAGAGCATTCAAACTGCGCCCATACGCTAGCGCATCAGTGTGGGCGTATTGCCACGGGATAACTCCAAACAGATAGACAAACACCCACCAGGTCAGGAGCAAAACGAAGTCAAGCCTACCCAACTTGGCTTCGTGATCGTCCTGCTGATTCTGAGGTTGCAGTGCCAGAGCCGCCATCATGGGGACAAAGTGCAGGAAGATGACGATGTCGCCCACAAACGGCTCGGGCACTTCCTGACGCAGAACCACCTCGATGTAGCTCCACATCAGCTGATAGGACAGCCAGAAGGCGATGCCGAGGGTCATCAGCCCCCAAAACAAACGAATACGCCCTCGGTTGTTGGCAATGTTCGGCAGCAGTGCGGCGGTGCCCGACAGGAGCAGAATGCACTGTGTTACGTCGCTAAATACGGTGAGCGCAAAGCCCGGCGCAATAAGCACGGAGGCACACGCCTGGGCGAACACCAGGCAGCCCGCAGCGAGAATCCAAAGCTTGGAGCGCTCTGACAAGAATTTCCCTTTTGACCTCTGATTCTATCTGTGGACAAGCGAATCGAGAGGTTACTTCCGTAATCATGGACGGCGCGAGGGGCTTTGGGAGGGGCGCTCTGGCGGGCAATCTTCCAAAACCGAACTTTAACTTGCTATCCTCCTACTAAATCAATACTATCCGGTTTCACTACTCCTCAAACCCACTGTGCAATCGTGACGCCCTTACCCTTCCAAGCAGCCGGCTATCGCCTTTTCTCCCGATTGCGGGCCCCCGTGACCCCAGGCGAAGTCCGTCGCATCGAGCGATGGCTTGCCTCCGCGCGCGTGTTTCTCGCGATTGCAGCTCTCGTCGCCATCTGGATGGACCCGTCCGAACTTGGGTATTCGCGCTGGGCCTACTGGATTCTCGGCCTGTACATCGTCCACGGCGTCGTCGTGATGTTGCTGGTCCGATTTCGGAAGGAATCGACTCCGTCGTTCCGGTTGCTTGTTCATGCGGCCGACATTGTTTGGCCGGTTCTGGTAACTCTATTCGCCACCGGCCAAGGCGGCCCGTTCTTCCTGGTATTTGTGTTCGTACTGGGGGCATCGGCGTACCGCTGGGGGCTGCGCGAAACGTTCGGAACCGCGATCGCGACGGTCGCGCTGCTCTGGATGGAAAGTTTTGCTGTTGGTCACGGGGCAGCCCGCTGGGCCGATATTCAACTTGCGCGTTACCATCTGCCGCCTCTGGGTGTAAACGTCTCGCAGTTTGAGCCGAAGCGTCTCTTCATGCTGTCGGCGTACCTGCTAGTGATGGGCCTCCTGCTCGGCTACCTGGCAGAACAGCAGAAACGCCTGCGCTCCGAGCGGGCTGTGATCGCATTGGTCCTGGGGCGCGTGCGGGTCGAAGCGGGATTGACCGGGACACTCCAGGAGATCCTGAGCGAGCTCCTGACCATGTATGGCGCGCGGCGTGCACTCATCGCTTCACAAGAAACCAACAAGTACCGAGTGTTCGTTGGGGAAGTTCAGGCAGGCAGTTCGGGTGTCCCGCGAATGCACTGGCTCGAGTCGCTGCCGAGCGATCGTGAGACTTATCTCTACGAATCCGAAGCGGACGCAACTCTTGCGGTGCGCCGCAGCGACGGATATCAGTTTTTGTCTCTCAATCGAGAAGGCACTAGACTTCGCTCGCCAGAGCAGCCCTTAGCCGGTCTCACGAAGCTCTATTCATTCGACACGTTGGCCACAGTCTCGTTCCTTTTCGGTCAGGAGTGGTGGGGGCGCATTTTCCTCATCGATCCCGAGTTTGGTGCAGAGCGCGAAGAGGAACTGCGTTTCTTGCAAGAGTTGGTTCGCCAAGTTGGGCCGGCAGTCTATAACGTTTACCTTTTGCGGCGGCTTCGTCAGCGGGCGGGAGCGGTCGAACGCGCCCGAGTCGCTCGTGAGCTGCACGACGGCGCCGTGCAGTCGTTAATCGCTATGGAAATGCAAGTGGATGTTTTGCGCCGCCAGGCATCCGCGCAATCCAGCCCACTGACATCGGAACTCGGACGCATCCAAAGCTTGCTTCGTGAAGAAGTGCTAAAGCTGCGCGAGTTGATGCAGCAGATGAAGTCTCTCGATGTCGATTCCTCGACATTCCTCAGATTCATGGAAGACACCGTGGAGCGCTTTCAGCGGGAGACTGGAATCACTGCGCATTTCGCGTCCGAAGTTCCTAAGGTCGAAATTCAGCAGCGCGTATGCCGTGAACTGGCTAGGATTATTCAGGAGGCGCTGGTGAACGTCCGCAAGCACAGCGGTGCGAAGCACGTTCTTGTGCGTCTCGGCGATAATGACGAGCGCACCCTCGTTACAGTCGAAGACAACGGCCGCGGATTCCCGTTTTCTGGCAAACTGTCCCAGGCGGACCTGGATAGAACCGGGAAAGGTCCGATGGTAATTCGCGAGCGCGTTCGTTTGATTGAAGGGGAACTCACGATAGAATCAACACCGGGCCAAGGCGCACGAATCGACATCAGGGTGCCGAAAGTACGAGACGCTGTTTATGGATAAAAGAACGCAACCCATTCGCATCGTAATTGCCGACGACCATCCGATCTTTCGCGATGGCCTGCGCCGGCTGCTCGAGGCAGAGCCCGGATTAAAGGTGATCGGCGAGGCTTCGGATGGCGCCGATGCCGTCAAACTCGCTCGCCAGATGAAACCAGACATTCTTCTGCTGGATCTGGCCATGCCCCGGCAACCGGGACTCGAAGCCCTGCGCGACCTGAGCGTTGGACAGGGAGCTAACGGAGTCCGTGTGATCTTGCTTACGGCCGCCGCCGAGAAGCACCAGATCGTGGAAGCACTGCAGTTGGGAGCGAGAGGTGTCGTTCTCAAAGATTCCGCGACTCAACTCTTGCTCAAAAGCATTCACACCGTGATGACAGGGGAATATTGGGTCGGACGCGAGAGCGTTTCCAACCTCGTCCAGTATCTGCGCACCTTGGTGCAGTCCTCTGGGGAAGAGTCCCGCCAGAAGAAATTCGGCCTGACGCCGCGCGAACTCGAAATCGTCTCCGCCGTCGTAGCCGGATTTTCCAACAAGGAGATTGCTGAATATTTCAAGATCAGCGAAGACACGGTGAAGCACCACCTCAGCAACATATTCGACAAGCTGGGGGTCTCCACCCGCCTCGAACTGGCACTCTTCGCGGTAAACCAGGGACTTCCGCTTAAGGGCATCAATTAAAAGGACTTATCGACATCGAGCATGCCTTTGTCCGTATGGCACTTTAGTGCCATGCCGGGTCACTTAGGTGCTATTGGCTCCCTCATCGCAAGAAACTACCATTGGTGAGAGTCATCTAGGCAAAAGTTTGCATTCTTGGAGTATGAAAGACTTTTGTCTTCCTGCTCTGGTTGTTCACCCGTTTTTAGGGAAGGGAGCCCGTGATGGAGTTCTTAAGTCAGTTGTGGTCCGAAGAGTCCGGACAGGATATTGCTGAGTATGCAGTTATGCTCGCGGTCATCCTTGTGATCGTTGTTGGCACGATCCGGCTGATTGGATCCAACGCGAATACAGTCTTCTCGCAGGTGGGAAGCGCGATTCAATAGCGAAGGAAGCGCCTGACGCTTCCTTTTGCAGCAGTTAAGTATGCGAGACGCTCTCTCAGACTACCGGTAAACCCTCGACCGCCAGTTTGCAGCCCTTGCTCTGTACTGGTCCGTTTTCCAATCAATACAGAATCTGATCCCGTTTACTTTGCGCCGGGACTTGGCGCCGTTGAGGCGACTCTTTCACCGCCGCTGGTGGCCACCCTGGTGAGGTAAGGAAAGAACGGCGTCACTTCAAAGGGCATCTTCTCGCGGGCGGACAGCAGCGCCACCGGCTTGGTCTTCGCCATCGTGGCGTCGTTGTTCCATGGATCAACCTTGATGCGGCCCCCGAGCGGCAGAGCTGCAATCTGGTCTTTCTTGCGCTCGTCCAACTGCGGCGCACCGTTCAGCAGGGCCGACATGCGCAGCGTTTTTCCGGTGACCAACCCGTCGCCGAGCCGAGCCCGAATCAGGTTTTTCAACTCTGGTGCGCGATCCTGCAAGGCCTTGAGGAACAGGCCGGCGTTGCCCAGCTTGTCTTTGTAAGGTGAGTTCGTCAGCAGATCCAGCGCCTTCTTGTCTGCCTCTTCCTCGTCGGCGGTGCTGCGCTTGAAATTGAAGGTCGAGAACGTGTCCTCGTCGGCGAAGAACATTCGGTCGTTGAAAGCGTACTTCGTGTCCAATTGATGGCCAAGCGCAATGTGGCTCAACTCACGTGCCAGCACCATCGCCAGCGACGCTTCATCCGGAAGTACGTCAAGCAATCCCTTGCTCACGACAATCGTGTGCCCGATTGTAAAAGATTCCAATGGTGAGGTGAGCAGAACTTTCGCCCGCACCTCTGGCTGAATATCGAGATTGTTCGTGACAATCAAGTTATTGACGACCGTTGTCAACACCTTGTCGACATCACCGCTCGGCGCCAGCAACCCAATTTTCTGCAGTTTCTCGATCGCGTTGTCTTCTGCCTGGCGCTGCCACATGCGCTCCGCTTCAACCGGAGTGGCATCCTGCGCCGTTTCGCTTTGATCTTTTACCGTCTGCGGATTGTCGATTTGGATCGACGTGAATTCCTCAGTCCGCCCCAGATTCTTGAGGTCGTATCCCCACAGGCGTGTCTGTGCCTTGAAATGGAGATTCTGCGACATGCGGTATTTCAGATCCGACTCTTCGCTGTAGATGTAGGAAGGCAGCCAAACCCCGGGACGTAAATTGAGCCGCCACGCGTCAAAGTGCAGATAGAAGCCGTTTCGGGGCTGCGGAGAATACGTTCCATTATAGCGAACGATGTTGTAGTCCTGATCCTCCACCCAAATCCGGCCTAAGAAGCCCGCGCGTTTCTCCCCATCCCGGGGCTGGACGTCGATGACAAGGCAGCGCAATTCTCCCAGGAATTCGCGGCGAACGAACGTAAGCTTGTAGAACCTCTTCTGGAAGTCCTCATCCAGGAGAACCATCCGTGCGAATCCCATCGGAACGAAGTGCAGGGCATACAAGCTGGTGACGCTCTGAATCATGCGCTTGCTGAAACCGGGTTGTCCCACGAAAAGTCGGTCGTCCTTTCCCTCGCTGATGTCCAACCGCCCGAGGAAATAGTGATCATTCGTCGGTATCGCACCCATTTCCTTGTCGGACTTCATGTTCTGAATGTAGGTTTCCACCAACGGGTGTGAATGCCGCATCTGCGCGACGAAAAAGTGTTCGCGCTCGACAACTCGGTCGAGTACTTGGTCAAAGGAGCCGGGTGCTGGCTGCGGCGTCGAAGGCAGCTGCACAACCGTGGCAGGTGCCGAACCGTCCGAGGGAGTCGCGTCTTGAGCAAAGGCAGCGAGGCTGACCACCAGAATCAACGAGAGCAAAACCAAGCTTAAACTGCGCATAGACCCCTTTGTCGAAGCAAATTTTGCTTCAGGCCAACTGGAAAATGATATGGAGTACGGCGGTCGAATCCGCGGGCTGGCCGTCCCGCAGTGCCGGTTTGAAGTTGATTTGTTCCGCAGCTCGAACGGCAGATTCATCGAGACCGTGGCCGAGTCCGCGCACAACGCGCACGACTCTCAGGCGGCCTGAAGCTTCCAGCACCACCTCAAGCAGAACCTCACCCTCAACATGCAGCTTTCTCGCCTCATCGGTATAAGCCGGCGTCGGCTTGGAGAGAATTTCGGCAGGAACGATCTTTGGCGCAACTTCCGCTACCTTGGGAGCCGCTTTTTGAGCCACGGGAGCGTCCGCGTCGCCAAATCCCGCCTGGCGGACAACGCCGTTCCCTCGCGACGAATTTACGCGCCCACTTCCATCACCCGTGGCCACACCGTTTCCAAACCCGGTACTCGCAACCACTCCGCGAACACCCTTCGCTCCACCCGTTCCGTTCCCATAGCCCGGACCGGCCGGCAGGTCAAACGACCCGACAGCCGCGATGGTCGCCGGTTTGCCATTTGAGTTTTCTTTGGCAGGCACGCCATTTGGATCCCCAAAGCCGCCCGTCTGTACCTTCGATGGCGCGGCGGCAATTGTGGGCGTTGCCGAACTCCCCGTCGAGAAGACATTGGTTTGCACCAGACGCCTCGGAATCGCTGGTGCGCTTTGCGGAATGTCGGGCTTTGCGGCAGCGATCTCCACTTTTGGAGCTTCTGCCACTTCCGTCTGAACCTTGGGTTTGGGCGTCGGTGCGGGCAAGCGGAGATTGTCGGGGATCGGCGTGTCCAGATGAGCCACAGGCTCGGGTACCTTGAACTCACGTACGGGCGCCGGCTTGTGATTCACCGGGGGCGGCGTATCCGCAAGGGCAATGGCATGGTAATCCCTGGCAGGCGGCGTCAGAATCTGCGGCCGGAAGATTCCGATCCATAGCAGCAGCGCAATGGCCCCACCCTGGGTCACCATGCTGAATACAAACTCTTTCCATGGTGGCCTGGAATCGGGCAGAAGCGAGAACGGAGTAGGTTGCGGGTCGGAAGCCATACGCTCTGATGACCGAGAGTTGAGCAACGCTACCCGGTCACAATTCTCCTGAATTTTCGGCGGCCGATCCGATTGGGGTGAACCTGGGTCGGGCCGAACCTGATTAGTCTACCGCTTCGGACCCCATTTGCTGCAACCGGAAGGCCATTTCCAGCTGGAAGAAGTAGAACTAACCAATTCTAGGGTCGATGGTTACATCCTAATGGCGAGGGCGGGCGCCCGTCCAGACATCAAGGGGCAAAACTTTACATTTTGTGGGTAGGACAGCCGTACGCGCTGGGCTTAACTCTTTAGTTAACAATGGAGCTGCCCATTATCGTCCTAATTAATCTATTTCGTTTTGCGACTTCGGCTGGTCGGCAAGACCATTCGAGCGGGTTGCTCGCCGGAGGTCAACAGCGAACGATTTTCGGATCTTCGATCCCCTTGGTCGCATTCCTGGAATCCACTACCAGTTGCGCCTCCTTCACGATCTTGCCGTAGTCGTAATCGGAATGGTCCGTCACGATGAGCACACAATCGTATTGGCCAAGATGGTCGAGAGAAGCGCACTTCATCTGCAGATCGTATTTTCGTCCCTTGCCGATCATCGGAAAATA
>Ga0126371_10000322_pt1 | contig 38666 bp, 35 predicted proteins | sample PanSoiMetaPlot_4_FD_110145 | JGI IMG/M metagenome (GOLD analysis project Ga0126371, IMG submission 110145) | Tropical forest soil microbial communities from Panama - MetaG Plot_4 | ecosystem: Environmental > Terrestrial > Soil > Tropical forest > Bulk soil | place: Panama | collected 2016-02-17
AAAATCGCCGGGAAGTGGAAGGAGTATTCCACCCACACCGAGAATTACCAGAAAGCACGAAAGGTCCGGCAACAGGCCTTGCAAGATCAGGAGGCAGGAAAATTGCCGAATGATCTAGCGAAGTGCAGATTTGAGAAGGCATCCACGGATTGGCTGGAAGGGCGCCAGAAGATCGTCGCTCCCAAGACCCACCGGATTGATCGGGAACGGATGAAGCCGCTGCTGTCATTTTTCGGAGGTCAAAGGCTCTGTGACATCTCCGCTGATGCAGTCAGGGCTTACCAGCTTAAACGTGCTGGTCGGGTAGGACCTCGAACCGTAAACCTTGAGACGAAGGTTTTGCGGATGGTTCTCAAGACAGGTCGGCTGTGGTCCCGGATTGCCGAGGATTTCAGGCCGCTCCCGGAAAACAAGCAGGGGCCAGGGCGGGCATTGACGGAAGAGCAGGAACAGCAGCTATTCCAAACTGCGGCGTCCAAACCCCGCTGGGAAGTTGCCTATTACGCTGCTACAGTTGCCGCCCACACCACAACTCGCGGAGGTGAGATCAAGGGTCTCCGGTTGCAGAATGTGGATCTGCTAAACAAAACCATCACCGTTCGCCGCTCCACGACCAAAACCGACGCCGGTGCGAGGATTATCCCGCTCAACGAGAGGGCCACATGGGCCTTGGCTCGACTCCTGGAGAGGGCGGGGAAGATTGGCGCAACCCAGCCAGAGCACTACCTCCTCCCGGCTTGCCGGTACCGACACACCAAGGAAGGCAAGAGCACCGCCGGACTGGGGTTCGACCCGGAGAAGCCCATGGCGACGTGGCGCACCGCATGGAGAAAACTGACTGAGAAGGCGGGACTGAAAGGCCTACGCTTTCATGATCTCCGCCATCACAGCATCACGAAACTGGCGGAAGCAGGCGTCCCGGATCAGACGCTCATGGCCATCGCTGGTCACGTCAGTAAGGCGATGCTGGAGCACTACAGCCATGTGCGGATGAAAGCCAAGCGGGATGCCGTTGCGGCTTTAGAGAGCAAGCCCAAGCCAGTTGTTGAAGCCGAAGAAGTGCCAGTGAGGAAGCAGGCTAAGGAAGTAGCGAACTAGATGATGTCACGTCCACACGAATGTCCACACAGACGGTCAAACGTCCACACGGACCATGTCGAGTTGTGGACTGTGATGTTGTGCCACGCAGTTTTGTCCGACCAAATAAACCCCACGTTTTCCGAAACTTCAGAACACTGCGTCTCGCCCTGTGACAGCCCGTGGAAGCTTAATACGATTGCTTGGGCGCAGGGGGTCGGGCGTTCAAATCGCCCCGCCCCGACCAACTGATGCGAACATGCTGACGCGCAGCATCTGTGCATCGATTGGGATTTCATTACCGTCTTCATAAAACAACCCTGCCTGGAAAACCGAATTTGGTCTTCGCCTCGCGTAAGAAACCTGCGCTGACTGAGCCCACAACTTAAGGTGAGGAAGCGACTAACCTCGCTGGCCGCGATCTCTAGGCCATCCGCGCCCGCAGTGCCCGCACCCTCTCCACTACGGGCTTCCACTCCGGCGTGATCGGCTTGTGCAGGATCTCCACCGCCCCAAACTTCTGCGCAAGATCCAACACTGCCTTCCTGTGCGATTCACTGATCGCAATAACCGGCAGACCAGGGAAGCGACTCTTGATCTCCCGAATCAACGCGAGTCCATCCTCATGTCCCAGATTCAAATCCACTAGCACCACTGAGAATCCTAGATCCTTTGCCAGCTTGAAGGCTTGCTGGGAGGTGGACGCAAGAAAGACTTGCCGCTCCCGATTGAGGATCTCCCGTGCCTTCTCAAGGAATGCAGGATCGTCATCGACAATCAGAATCATCTCAACACCTGTGAATCGTCACATGCCGCTTCTACAGTCAAGCGCACGATCCTTTCGCAGCCGCGCCTGCGTTAACCGTCCTTCTAGCAATTCGGCCTCCGGCTTGTGCGGGAGCCATTTGTAAGCCGTGATCGGGGAGTAATTTACTACACAGAAGTCGAGAAAGGCATCAACCCTGCGCCCGGTGCATTTTCGCCGTTTGCCACGATACCTCTTCCGGCTGTTTACATCCATCACTAATCAGTGAGGATTTGCCCTGTAGCCGCCAGCAAGAAAGCATCGGGTTCAGATACTACAGAGTGTGGGAAGCGATCTCAGTTGTACTGGAGACTTAAGTGTGCGCTCCACGACGGTTGGCGTCAATCAGCCATTTGCTCTACGCGCCTACCGCCATTACCAGCGGTGGCAAAGCATATTCCTTATTCCACCGCCAATGCAGACGGTGGACAGGCCCTGGTCGCGCCGAACTGAATCAATGTCTGATTTCGATCTTTGGCAGGATCGCCAATTCAGACGGCCGTTTCGCCTACCTGGTACAACGGAGAACCAACACCTTCGAGTGAGTGGGGCACGCTACCCTCAAAGCTCCATCAAGCCCATTAGCATTGCCGCGCGTGTCAAGTCAGCGGCCTTGTGGGCATTAAGTTTCGTTTGGAGGCGGTAGCGGTGGCACGACACGGTTCTAAATGCTATGCCGAGATGCCTTGCGATCTCCTTGCTTGACTTCCCTGAAGCAATTAGCTTCAGCACTTCCCGCTCACGCCGAGTGAGGATGTGAGCGACATCCACCGTCTCAACAACCTGTTCTTCTTGTGGCGCGTTCTCTAACGCCAGCGCCGCTTTGAAATCCTGGAGAGCATGGAGGTAATTCTTCACCGCGAGACGTTGAGCGCGGAGCGCATGGAGATGAGCGTAGCTCCCATCGGCGGCGGGCATAACGTCTCCATCCTCATTGATCTCTTTGACGTGATGATGACTGGATTTCCATTTTAGGCGTGCGTCCTCCACTTGCTGCCATAGGAGATCTAATTTCGGCTGAACCACAGTCCCTCCAGCGGGATTGCCAACAATTATACCGTTACCAAGGGAACAGTATTCGTTTACGCCCGAGAACAGGCCAGGTCTTCAACAGCACAGTATCAGGCGACCTAAACTGCCAGAACGACGCGGCGATTCAAGTGGAGGGAACACGGTGTCCCAGCAGAAGCAGGGACCGTGCTCGGGGTTCTGAGAGTGGGTCCATCAAAACCTTCAGCACTTCGATCGGTGTCACCAGAAATAGGTTGCGACAACTTTCGGCGACGAGGGCGAGCCCGAGATTACTTTCACGTGCAGGACAAACTCGAGGTTCTTCTTTTGCCAGCCGGCAGGGGCGCCGCGTAGGGCTTCCGCCATCAGTTCGGACTGCGTGATGAGGTCGGCGGCTGCTTCGGTGCCATATTGAGTGATTCCGGCCACCTCCACAAGCATGGCCTGCGTGTCGGGATGAAAGACACGCGCGACGATGGCGTAGTCTTCGTCGGTACGGCGGTCGGCCGGAAGTTTGGGCAGCGACCACTGGGTGGCAGCGCCATTGTCGGTGATACCGATGGGCTGACGCGTGGTGTCGATGAAGTAGCGCATTTCACGGCTGATCTCGCGCCAGCGGGTATATGAGTAACCGACGAGAATGGCAGGGCCGGTGCGGAGGTCCTCGAAGGAAACGGCGTTTCCGATCTTGAGGCGGTAGGGGTGGCCTTCGCGAGCAAGGGCGGCGGACAATTTCGACACCGCGATCAGGTCTCCGCCACCGACAAATTGATCGGTGAGCGGAACAAAATCCTTGGGCTGCGGGGCTGGATTGGTGTCGGGCTCGAGGCGATAGACCGGCACATAGGCGGCCGATAGCAGTACTGGCGAATTTCCCGAGAGGACCGGGGCCCAGAACTGGTTGAGGGGCGTGTTGGCGGGCCGGTTGTGCAGCCAGACGACACCGGCAGCAGCCAGACAAAAAACCGCGGCGACCGCTAGCAGGCGCGGGCCGAGGTACACGCGCACTTTGCGAAGCTCGGGCGCGGGCGCATCGGGGACCGGAGGCGTCGGCAATGGTTTCGATGCGTCGGGCGCGATTTCCGCCAGGCGGAACTCCGGCACGTAGGTGCCCAGAGGAAGTTCGATGCGCAGGCGGTCGTCGGAACCCTGTTCGGCATAGTAGAGGCCGAGGCGTTTGCGAACTTCGCTGGCTTTCACCCGGACGGTGGCGTCTTCGCTCGGGTCGTAGTCCGTCGAACGCCCGAAGACCTCGATTCCGATTGTCCGTTCCTTCAGGAACTCGGACTGGCCGTTCAGAGTCTGCTCTACGATATAGCGGAGAAACTCCTGGCTGCGCTTGCTTGTGCGGAACTCGTGGCTGGACAGAACCCGGTTGAGGGCCTCGCGGACCGCCTCTTCAGACCACGGCGTACCGTGCGCGGCGGAAACCCCCGGTGACTGCCCCTGCGCCATTGCGCCCTATTTTAGCGCGGGAACACATTGAAAACCTAGCAGTGTTCGACGAGGTAACGAACGGGCTTTTAACAATCCTAACGGTTTGGAACTGGACAGCGCGTTGAGAAAAATTCGAGGATGAAGACGGTAAAGGTATGGCCGCGTTTTTAACGGTGTCTCCGCGGTACCGGCCGGCGCTCGACCCCGAGTTCGTTCCGGCTTCCCTGTGGAACCGCGCGTACCGGGCGGCAGTCCGGGCACGCGGAGGCGGAGAGGGTCTGGCGCTGGCGCTGGAGCGGAGCGACCGTTCGATATCGGTTTTCCACACGGCGGTGCTGCCGCATACGGGTAATTCGGTGGCGGTGAACCAGCGTTACGCCGAGCGGCTGGTGAAATTCCTGTTGTGGCAGAAGGGTGGATACCGGTTGACTGTGGGCGGGGATCCGCAGATCGCGGACTACCTGAGGACCGCTTACGCGCCAGGAGGCATCCGCGCCTTCGACTGGCAGTTCCTGGGAGACCGCGTACACGGACAGCGCCTGGAGATCCAGAACATCCGGTTTGAAGCGGCGCCGGAGGAGAACGAAGCCAAGGGGCGGCTTGGCCGCCATCTGGACGGCTGCCGGATCGGGTTCGACCTCGGAGCGAGCGATCGCAAGTGCGCCGCGGTGGTTGACGGAAAAGTAGTTTTCAGCGACGAAGTTCCGTGGAATCCAAGCGCGCAAGCCGATCCGCGATATCATTTCGAGGGAATTCATGACTCGTTGAAACGCGCCGCGGCCCGGCTGCCGCGCGTGGATGCAATCGGGGGAAGCGCCGCCGGAGTATACGTGGGCAACGAGGTTCGAGTGGGTTCGTTGTACCGTTCGGTGCCGCCGGCGTTGTTCGATAGCCGTATCCGGCGGCTTTTCTTTGACCTGCAGCAAGCTTGGGGTAATGTGCCGTTCGAGGTGGTAAACGACGGGGAAGTGACGGCTCTGGCCGGCTCGATGGCGCTCCACGACAATGCGGTGCTCGGGATTGCGATGGGCAGCAGCCTGGCGGCGGGCTTCGTCACGCCGGAAGGCGGCATCACGAACTGGCTCAACGAACTGGCGTTCGTGCCGGTGGATTATCGCGAAAGCGCGCCGGTGGACGAGTGGTCGGGTGACGCGGGAGTCGGGGTACAATATTTTTCGCAACAGGCGGTGGGACGACTGCTGGCTCCCGCTGGAATCGATTTACCGAACCACCTCGCGCTTCCCGCGAAACTTGAAGCAGTGCAGAGACTGATGGCTGACGGCGACGCGCGCGCGCGGAAGATCTACGAAACGATCGGCGTGTATTTCGGGTATGGCATCGCGGCCTACGCCGATTTTTACGAGATCCGCAACCTGCTGGTGCTGGGGCGCGTTTTGACCGGGGATGGCGGCAACGTGATCTTATCGATGGCGCGGGCGGTGCTGCAGGCGGAGTTTCCGGAAATCGCCGAGCGCATCCGGTTTCATGTTCCCGACGAAACCGAGAAGCGCCACGGGCAGGCGATCGCGGCGGCCAGCCTGCCGGCCATCCACGTCGAGGAAACAGTTCATGCGCTTTCATAATGCGGGGGCGGACCTGTTTGTCCCCGACGGGCTGGAGCCCGAAGCGGCACTGGGGCGCACCACGCACCTTTGCATTGCCGCGCACCAGGACGATGTCGAGATCATGGCGTACCACGGCATTGCGCAGTGTTTCGGCCGGCCGGACCAGTGGTTCTCGGCGGTGGTGTTGACCAATGGCGCCGGCAGCCCGCGCAGCGGTATCTACGCGCGGTACACCGACGACGAGATGCAGGAGGTCCGGCTGAAGGAGCAGCGCAAGGCGGCCTTCGTCGGCGAATATGGCTGCCAACTGCAGCTGGGCTTCTCGAGCGTGCAAGTAAAGAATGCCGGGGAAACCGGGCCGGTGGAGGACCTCAAGAAGGTTCTGCTGGCGAGCCGTCCGGAGATCGTGTACTTACACAACCTGGCCGACAAGCACGATACGCATGTTGCGGTGGCCTTGCGGGCGATGGCGGCGCTGCGGGCGGTGCGCGATCAGGTCCGTCCCAAGAAAGTCTATGGCTGCGAAGTCTGGCGCGACCTGGACTGGCTGCCGGACGAGGACAAGCAGGCTTTGCCTGTATCGGCCCGGACGAATCTGGCGGCGGCGCTGGTGGGTGTGTTCGATTCCCAGGTGAGCGGCGGCAAGCGGTACGACCTGGCCACTGCAGGACGGCGGCTGGCACACGCGACCTATTACGCGTCTCACGGCACGGACCAAGAGAGCGCGTTGAGCTTCGCCATGGATTTGACGCCGCTGATCGACAAGCCGGAACTCGCGGTAAGTGATTATGTCCTCGGGTTCGTCGACCGGTTTCGCGCGGATGTCGAGAAGCGGTTGCGAGCAGCCTCCGGCCGGTAGCGACTTACCCCTAACTCCTGAAGGCACACTACGTTCGATTGTGTAATGAACCCCCGCATAACGGGCCAGCAACCGTTGTGAACTGGACGGGCTGGGCCGGCTGCTGCACCATTGGCCCGTGAGCCTATGCAACTGACGTGGCTGGACTGGTGCTGGATCGGCCTCTACTTCGCGGGGAATCTGGCGATCGGTCTGTTCTACCGGGCGCGGGCCGGCAAGAGCGTCAACGAGTTTTTTCTGTCGGGAAGGAATGTCCCCTGGTGGCTGGCGGGGACGTCGATGGTGGCGACGACGTTTGCTGCCGACACGCCCCTGGCGGTGACGGGCATGGTGGCGCGAGGAGGCATCGCCGGCAACTGGCTGTGGTGGAGTTTCGTGGCCAGCGGCATGCTCACGGTGTTCTTCTACGCGCGGCTGTGGCGGCGCTGCGGCGTGATGACCGACATTGAATTCGCCGAAGTACGCTACGCCGGCAAGCCGGCCGCGTTTCTACGCGGGTTCCGGGCGCTTTACCTGGGAATTCCCATCAATTGCATCATCCTCGGCTGGGTCAACCTGGCGATGGTGAAGATCCTGATGCTGGCGCTGGGCATCACGCGGCTGGAAGCGCTGGCGGTGGTGCTGGCGATGATCGCGCTCACCTCGATGATTTCCACGATGTCCGGGCTGTGGGGAGTGCTGGTGACCGACCTGTTTCAGTTTGTCCTCAAGATGAGCATGGTGACCGTGCTGGCCGTGGTCGCGGTGCAGGCAACAGGCGGCATGCACGCGATGAAGACGAAGCTGATGCTTCTCGACCAAGGCAAAAACGGATCGGTGCTGAATTTCATACCCGATCTCGATTCGGCCTGGATGCCCATGATCACGTTTCTGGTTTACATTTCGCTGAACTGGTGGGCCACCTGGTATCCCGGGGCGGAGCCCGGCGGGGGCGGCTACATCGCCCAGCGGATGTTTTCCGCTCGCGACGAGAAGCATTCGCTGCTGGCCACGCTCTGGTTCAACATCGCGCACTACGCGATCCGGCCGTGGCCGTGGGTGCTGGTGGCGCTGGCTTCGCTAGTGTTGTTTCCCGGGCTGAAAGATCCAGAAACGGGCTATGTGCGGGTGATGATTGCGTATCTTCCGCCTTCGTTGCGCGGGATGATGCTGGCGGCCTTCGCGGCCGCCTACATGTCGACCATCGCCACCCAGTTGAATTGGGGAGCCAGCTACATCGTGAACGATTTCTACCGGCGCTTTCTGCGGAGCACCGCTCCCGAACCGCACTATGTGGCGGTGTCGCGGTGGACCACAGTGCTGCTTACGGTGATCTCGGCAGTGGTGACCTTCTATCTGGACTCGATTGCCGGGGCCTGGAAGCTTCTGATTGTGACAGGCGCCGGCACGGGCCTAGTGCTGCTGCTGCGCTGGTTCTGGTGGCGGATTAACGCGTGGAGCGAAGTCTCGGCGATGGCGGCAGCATTCATTACTTCGCTGGCGCTCCAAATCGGAGGTCGGATGGACACCGACCGGCCCGCAGATTTCGCGTGGATCATGATCATCACGGTCGCAGTGACAACCGCGGTCTGGCTTTCCGTCACGTTTCTGACGAAACCCGAATCGGTACAGACGCTGGTTAAGTTCTATTCGCGCGCCCGCCCGGGAGTGACGGGGTGGGGGCCGATCGCGCGGCTGGTTCCCGAGATTCCGGGATCCAATGCCGGCTGGTACAGCGCGCTCGACTGGATCAGCGGATGCGCGCTTATCTATGGCGTTTTGTTCGGTACCGGCAAGATTCTGCTCGACGAGTGGGCCGCAGGTTTGTCGCTGCTGGGGATGGGACTGGCGGGAGGCGCCATCGTGTGGTGGGATCTCTCGCGGCGCGGATGGAGTTCGGTGGTGCAGTAGGCGATGAACATGTTTCGTGCTCTTCTCATTTCGGCAATTTTGATGCGGGCCTGGGCGGCTCCGCTGCCGCTGATGCCGGAGCCGGCCCGGGTGGCGGTGACAGGCGGCAGCCTGTCGATCGGCGCCGGGTTTCGGGCCGGCATCGAGGGTTACTCCGATGCCCGGTTGCAAGCGGCGGTAGCGCGCTTTCTGACGCGGATCGAGCGCCAAACCGGAGTTCCTCAACTTCCCGGCAAAGGAGTCACGCTACGGGTGAACTGCCAGGGGCGTGGGAGTGAAGACCCGGTTTTGGGGGAAGACGAGTCGTACCGGCTTGAGGTGACTCCAGCAGCGGCGCTTCTCAAGGCCAACACCGTGACCGGCGCGCTGCGCGGTCTGGAGACGTTTGCGCAACTGATCGTCCCCGGGCCGCACGGGTTTCAAGTTCCGACTGTCCAAATCGAAGATTACCCGAGATTCCCATGGCGCGGGCTCATGCTCGATGCGGCGCGACACTGGATGCCGGTGCCGGTAGTTGAGCGCAATCTCGATGCGATGGCCGCGGTGAAGCTCAACGTGTTTCACTGGCACCTGTCAGACGACCAGGGATTCCGCGTGGAAAGTAAACGCTACCCCAGGCTGCAGCAGAACGGCAGTGACGGCCACTTTTATACTCAGGCTGAAGTGCGGGAAGTGGTCGGCTATGCGCGCGACCGCGGCATCCGCGTCATCCCCGAATTCGATATGCCGGGCCATACCACGGCTTGGTTCGGGGGCTATCCGGAGTTGGCCAGCGCGCCGGGGCCGTACTCGATCGAGCGCCGGTGGGGCATCTTTGAACCGGTGATGGATCCGACGCGCGAGGAGACGTACGCATTTTTGGATGGGCTCCTCGGCGAAATGGCGGCGCTGTTTCCCGACCGGTACTTCCACATCGGCGGCGACGAAGTCAAAGACTTGCAGTGGAAGAAGTCGCAACCGATTCAGGCTTTCGCCCGCGCGCACGGACTGGCGGAGAGCCGGGACCTGGAAGCATATTTCACACGGCGCGTCCAGAAGCTGCTGAAGAAACACGACAAGACCATGATCGGCTGGGACGAAGTGATGGAACCCGGGCTGGAAGCGGACGCGGTGATTCAGTCCTGGCGCGGGCAAGCTTCGCTGGCGGACGCCGCGCGCAAGGGATATCGGTCGCTGCTTTCCTTCGGGTATTACCTGGATCATTTGAAGCCGGCCAGCGCGCAGTACGCGGTAGATCCGCGGGACAGCGATGCCGGCTCACTGACGCCTGAGCAAGCAGCGCGGATTCTCGGCGGCGAAGCGTGCATGTGGTCGGAATACGTCAGCGCAGAGACGGTGGACTCGCGCATCTGGCCGCGGCTGGCGGCGATTGCGGAGCGATTCTGGTCGCCCCGCGAAGTAAGCGATCCGGATTCGATGTACGAGCGGATGGAGGCAGTCAGCCGGTCGCTGGAGTGGACAGGAATTACGCACCGTTCGAGCGCCGCGCCGATGCTCGACCGGCTGACGGGCGGCCGGTCCGCACGGCCGTTAGAGGTCTTGGCAGAGGCTTCGGAAGCTCTCGGGATTGAAGGGCGCCGCGGAGCGCGCCGGTACTCGAGCCTGGTGCCACTGAACCGGTTTGTGGACGCAGTCCAACCGGAAAGCGAGTTGGCGCGCCGGCTGGAGCGCGCCGTTGACCGGGTGACGTCCGATCCGGCCGCCGCGGCAGAACTGCGCGGCAAGCTGGCGGAGTGGGCCGAAAACGAGATCGGGGTGCGCTCGCTGGCGGATGGGAATGCGCTGTTAGCGGAACTGATCCCACTTGCGCACAATCTGTCGGCGATGGCGCGGATGGGGCTGGGGGCGCTCGACGTACTGGAAAAACATCAGCCAGCCGCGCCGGGTTGGGTGGCGCAACAGAGCAAGGAACTTGAAGAGCTGGATCAGCCAGTGGCCGAAGTGCGGCTGGCGGCGGCGCGGCCGGTGCGGCGGCTGCTCGCGTCGGTGGCGCGGAGGGCGGCGGAAATCAGACTGCAACCTCTTGAAACAGCGCGCGTTCGATGCGGTAATGAACCTCGCTGTAACGGAACCACAACGGTTGTGAACTGGACATATGGGAGTGTCCAGGCCAACATGACGCTGGAGAACAATGCTTTGGGTGGCCAGAGCGGACTGCATTAAAGCAACTGGAGAGGAGAGAAGTGAGGTCTTTATGAGAACGAACGATTCTCAGCGAAACCGCCGGATCGGACGCCTGCTAATAGTCTCGCTAGTACTGGCGTTGTTCGCGGCGATGCTGCCGGTGGCCGCGGCACAGGAAGTGACCGCCGCGATTACAGGTAAGGTAACAGATCCTTCGGGAGCCGCGATTGCGGGCGCCTCGGTCACCGCCACGAACGTGGAGCGCGGCACTACCTGGAAGAGCGAAACCAACGAAGAAGGAATTTACACCCTGCCCCGGGTGCCCACGGGGAATTACCAAGTACGCGTGGAAGCAGCGGGATTTCAGGCGGCCGTCCAGCCGCCGTTCACGCTGGTGTTGAACCAGACGGCGCGGCTCGACTTCGCAATGGTGCTCGGCCAGGTGTCGCAGACGCTGGAAGTAACGAGCACGGTGCCGCTACTGCAGACAGAGAACACTCAAGTCGGCTCCGTGATGCAAGCCAGCACGATCGCCAACCTGCCTCTGCAGACGCGTAATTACAACCAGTTGACGCTGCTGGTGCCGGGCGCGGTAACCATCAGCCCGGCGTCGTTCAACACTGGCCAGAAGACGTTCAACTCGGCGCGGCCCAACATCAACGGAAACCGCGAGCAGGCGAATTACTACATTCTGGACGGCCTGGACAACAACGAATTCGTCGACAATGCGGTGGCCTTCGTGCCGAACGTCGATGCCATCGATGAGTTCAACGTCATCACGAACAACCCAAGCGCGGAGTTCGGCCATTTCCTCGGCGGAGTAATCAACGTCAGCCTGAAATCCGGCACGAACCAGTTCCATGGCAACGCGTTCGAGTACCTGCGCAACGACTTCTTCAACGCCAACGAATGGTCGAACAACTTCAACGGCCTGCCGACGCCGCGGCAGCGGTGGAACGAATTCGGCGGTACGATTGGCGGTCCCATCAAGAAGAACAAGTTGTTTTTCTTCGCGGATTACCAGGGATCGCGTTTCGACCTTCCCGCCACTCCGAATCCGAAGACGACCCTCACCGCTTCTGATGCCGCGGGAAATCTGACTGATCTCGGACTCTCTCTGCACTACCCCGGCACCACGGTGAACATGCCGGCCGATTTGACGAAAGCGGCGATCTGCGGGGCCGGCCAAAAGATGGGAGTGAATCCCTGCATCACCGGTCTGAGCCCGGTTGCTTTGAAGATCGCCGGCGCGCTGCCGAAACCGAACCTTCCCGGCACGCCGGGGAGCCAGGGTACACTTGCCAATTTGGCAAACACGACCCAGACATACACGCACGGCGATCAAGGCGACATCAAGGTGGATTGGGCGCCGACCGACTTCGACCGGTTTTTCGCACGATACTCGCAGCAGCACGTGACGCGGCCGATCGTGAACAGCGAACTCTTCCAATACAGCGGTGACGGGAGCGGCGTCTTCCCCATTCAACAGGCCGTGCTGAATTACACCAGGACCTTCAGCCCTCGCCTGGTAAACGATTTCCGTTTGGGGATGAACTACTACCCGGCTGATGACAAGGCTGAGGCGCTCACCACCAACGCCGGCGCGAACCTGATTCCCGGCCAGCCGACTCCGTTTCTCCCCGGGCTGTATTTTGCAAATGCACCGCTCGGAGGCCAACAAAACGGGCCTTTCGCGTTCGGCACGACCTACGCTCCCGAGCTGTTCCACCAGACGGCGATCCAGGTCTCCGATACGGCGATCTTCACTAAGAACGCCCACACCCTGAAATTCGGGTTCCAGTTGATCCGTTACCGGAACAACTACATTCCCGCGACCAGCAACGACGGTGCGGCCGGACAGGTCGGTTTCACGGGAACCTACACAGGGAATTCGGAAGCCGATTTCTTCCTCGGGCTGCCGGCGTACATGGGCTACGGTCTTGGATTTGCCGGAACAGTCGGGCAGCGGAACGACGCGATCGGCGCCTTTGTGCAGGACGACTGGCGGATCAGCCGCCACCTGACGATGAACATCGGAGTGCGGTGGCAGCTATTCACGCCAATCTACGAAGTCCACGACCGCATGACGAACTTCGGGATGTACAGCGGCCAAATCCAACTGGCGGGACAGAACGGCAACAGCCGGGCGCTTTACAACCAGTACAACGGGATTGCGAACTTCTTGCCGCGCCTCGGCCTGGCCTACACCCCGGATGAGAAGACGGTGTTGCGCGCCGCCTTCTCCCGCTCCAGCTTCTGGGAAGGCACCGGCGAATATAACCGGCTGCCGACCAATTCCCCGTGGAACACGGACCTGGTAGGGCAATGGGGAGGAGTCGGCGCGAATGGCGCGATCCCCACGAACCAGGTAACGCTCGACCAGGGGTTCGCCGGACTCGGGGCCGCCGGAGTGCCTTGCACCACAGCCAACGTGCTGTCGGCACCGGCCTCGTGCTTCGCGGGGGTCCGCTTGCATGCGACGGATCCGAATTACCGCCCGGCCGTTTCGAATCAGTGGAACCTGAGCATTCAGCGGCAGGTCGGCAGTTCCTTCACCGCGCAAGCGGCCTATGTCGGCCAGCACACCGATCACATCGCGGCCATCTACAACATGGGGCAGAATTTCCTTCTGCCCGACGGCACTGCGATGCCGGGTCCGTATCTGTCCGGGAACCCCACATTGAAGAATGTCGGCACGGGCCAGCAGCGGCTCAATACTTCGACCGCAATCCAGAACTATGAGGCTCTCCAACTGATGGGCCAGGAGCGGCTCACCAAGGGGCTAGCCTTCCAGTTCAACTACACGTGGTCGAAGTGCCTGACCGACAACCAGGGCTACTACGGCCGCTACGGCAATGCGGCCGCCGCGCAGACGCCCGCCGACGTTTCGTTCCAATCCTATGTCTACAACGTGCGCGGCCTCGATTACGGGCTTTGCGATGCCGACGTCACGCACAATTTCAACGGCTACCTGAACTACGACCTTCCGTTCGGTAAGGGTCGGATGTTTGGAAAGAACAGTCCCAAGGTGGTAAACGCCATTCTCGGTGACTGGCACTATGACACGATTTTCACGGTGCACGGAGGCCTGCCGGTTTCGATGATTCAGTTCGGATACGACCCGACCGGCGCCTACTTCCAGCCCCGCCCGGATTGCATCGCACCCTCCCAGGCCACGCCTTACAAGAATTTCGTGGGCGGCGGCTACATCTGGTTCGATCCGACAACGATGCGGATTCCCGGAACCGGCAAGCTCGGAACCTGCTCCATCTCCTCCGAGCGCAGCCCCGGCTACAAGCAGATCGACATGAGCCTGTCGAAGACCTTCCGGATCACGGAGCGGCAGAACGTTCAGTTCCGCTTCGACGCGATCAACACGTTCAATACGCCCATCTTCACCATGGGAGGGTATTCGGCCGATGTTCTGCCCGGCAACTGGAACAATAACGTGAGCCGGTATGGAACCGATATTAACTACACCAAGAGCGTGCCGACCGGCGTGGTGAATACCTCGTTAGGGGCCCGCAATCTGCAGTTCGCTTTGAAGTACACCTTCTGAGTTTTCCCTTTCCTCGAGGCGGACCGGCGAGGGCCGGTCCGCCTTTTTTCATCCTCCCGCACGAGCCACCCCCCCGTTTGACACCGGACTCCGCCGCATGTAGGATCAACGGCGTGACCAACTCGATAAGGGCTGTCTTCGCTGCGGCCCTCCTTATTATTCCCGCGTCCGGGCAAGCCTACCGGGCGCCCCGCACAGCGGATGGCAAACCTAACATAAACGGCATTTGGCAGGCGCTAAACTCGGGCGATTGGGACCTGCTGGGGCACGCGGCCGCGCAAGGCCCGGCGCTCCAGTTGGGGGCCGTGTTCTCGCGCCCGCCCGGGCAGGGCGTGGTGGAGGGCGACGAGATTCCGTATTTGCCGGCGGCTCTGGCAAAGAGGAAGGCCAATCAGGCGGACTGGGTCAAGCTCGATCCCGAGGTGAAGTGTTATCTGCCCGGTGTGCCGCGCGCCACGTATCTCCCTTATCCGTTTCAGATCATCCAGTCCCAGAAGAACATCATGATGGCGTATGAGTACGCAGGCGCGGTTCGGGTGGTCAATATGGAGGCTCCCACGAAGGCGCCGGCCGATAGTTGGATGGGCTGGTCGAACGGGAAATGGGAAGGCGAAACGCTGGTGGTTGACGTGACCAGTCAGAACGAGGAGACTTGGTTCGACCACGCGGGCGATTATCACACCGACGCCTTGCACGTGGTGGAGCGGTACACGCCGCGCAGCGCCGATACGCTGAATTACGAAGCCACCATCGAGGATGCCAAAGTGTTTTCGCGGCCCTGGAAGATCAGCATGCCGCTCTACCGGCACGTGGAAAAGGACGCGAAGCTTTTGGAATTCAAGTGCGTCGAGTTCGCCGAAGAAGTATTGTACGGGCCTTTGCGGAAGAAACCGATCACCAATCCGTAAGCGAGGAGGATTCCATGAACTCCCGGCTGCTCCTGATCACAATGGTGCTGGCGTCGCTGGCGCCGGGACAAACGGCGAAATCCGGGAAAGGGCCGCGGACCGCCGACGGCACGCCGGATCTTCAAGGCATCTGGAGCAACTCCACCCTGACTCCATTGGAGCGGCCAAAGGGGCTGGGGACGAAGGAGTTCTATACGGAAAAGGAGTTTGCCGAGTTATCGCAGCGAGTCCGCGAGGGCAAGATCGGAGACGAAGCCGACATTGGCGCCGCCGCCGAGCAGACGTTGCGCTACGACCTCAGCCTGTACGGGTTTGACATCACCAAAGCGACGTTCGCGTCGAACCGGCGCACCTCACTAATTATCGGGCCGGAGGGCCGGGTGCCTCCGATGCTGCCGGAGGCGCGAAAGCGAAACGCGGATCGCACGGCCAAAAACCGAGGGCACGAGTTTGATAGCTACGAGAACCGACCGCTGCAGGAGCGCTGCATTTTGCTCGGGCAGGAACGAATTCCGATGCTCAGCGGGCCCAACGACAATAACGAACTACAGATTCTCCAGGGCCACGGCTGGGTGACGCTGCTGCACGAGATCAATCACGATACACGCGTCATCCCCACCGACGGCCGTCCGCATATTGCGCAGCGCATCCGCCAATACCAGGGCGACCCGGTCGGTCATTGGGATGGGAATACGCTGGTGATCGACACGACGAATTTCATGGATATCGCGAACTTCCGGGGATCGGGCGAAAAGCTGCACTTGATCGAGCGGTTCACCCGCACGGCCGACGACACACTTCTCTATCAATTCACCGTGGAGGATCCGGAGACCTGGGACAAGCCTTGGACGGCCGAAGTTCCGATGGTGAAGACACAGGGGCCGGTTTATGAGTGGGCCTGCCACGAAGGGAACACGATGATCTCGACGATCTTGAACGGGGCGCGTGTGGCCGAGGCGGATGCCGCCAAGAAATCCGGGAAGTAAGGAAATGGGAGGAAGCATGAAAGCGCCAATCGCCGCGTTTGCGGCGCTCACACTGATGAGTTTGCTGATAGCGACGCCCGCCGCCGGACAAGCCCTGGCAACCAACAAGACGGCCAAAGCCTGGGCCCCGCCGCACACACCTGACGGCGTTCCAGATTTGCAAGGAACCTGGACAAACAACACGGTCACTCCCTTGGAACGGCCCAAGGGGCTAGGGAGCAAGGAACTGTATACGGACGAGGAATTGCAGGCTCTGCAAGGCAAAGAAAAGGACCGACTCGCCAAGAACGAAGAGGAGGGTCTTCCCACCGAGGCCGGCACCGCCGCGGACGTGCACTACGATTTCAGCGAATACGGTCTCGACCGCGGACAATCGAAAATGGTCTGGAATCACCGCACGTCGATCATTGTCGGGCCGGAAGGGACCAGGCCGCCGCTGACTCCGGAAGCGCGCCAGAGATTGGCCGCGCACCGCGCCGCGGCCAAGGGGCACGAGTTTGACGGGCCGGAGAGCCGGCCGCTCGGTGCGCGCTGCCTGGCCCGCGAAAATGTCGGGCCGCCGCTGCTACCCACGGCATACAACAGCAATCTGCAAATCGTGCAGGGCCCGGGCTACGTGGTAGTGGAAACCGAGGAGATCCACGACGCCCGCATCATTCCCACCGACGGGCGGCCGCACATTGCGAAGAACCTCCGCCAGTGGATGGGCGATTCGGTGGGCCACTGGGAGGGTAACACGCTGGTGGTCGACACGGCGAATTTCACGGACTTGAATCCGTTTGAAGGGGCGCAAAACCTGCACGTGGTCGAACGATTCACGCGGGTTGACCCCGACACGATTCTGTACCAGTTCACGGTGGAGGACCCGGGCATGTGGACCAAACCCTGGTCCGGCGAACTGCCCATTACGAAGATTCAGGGACAGATCTATGAGTACGCGTGTAACGAAGCTAACTATGGGTTGGCCAACACGCTGCGCGGCGCCCGCGTGGCCGAGCAGGATGCCGCGAAGAAAGCAGCCGGCAGGTAGGATACACTGATTTCATTGACAGGGAGCTAGAGATGAGAACAAAGCTATTTGCAGCGATTCTGGGCGCCGGCCTTCTGCTGGCGGCCGTGCCTGTGTGGGCCCATCACGCGTTTGCAGCGGAGTTTGATCAGAACAAGCCGCTCAAACTGAAAGGCACTGTGGTCAAGTGGGAAGTGAGCAACCCGCACTCCTGGATCCATATGGAAGTCAAGGGCGATGATGGCAAACCCGTGACGTGGATGATCGAAGGCGGCAGCCCGAACAATCTGTACCGGCTTGGCTTCACGAAAGACTCCCTGCCGCCGGGCGCGGAGATCATGGTCGAGGGCTATCAGGCGAAGGATGGCTCCACGCGCGCCGTGGGAAAGAACGTTACTTTTGCTGACGGAAGAAGGCTGTTCCTCGGGCTCCAGGCCGGGGAAAGCGAGCCGGGCAAGAAGTAGCCTCGCCACATCATTACGTCATGCAGTCTCGGCTGGCCCCATTGCCGCGGCTGCTTTTCTCTCCGTGTCGCACGCTTCGCCCCCAGGGGGGCGTAGTATGTTAAGCGTGAGGCGATTTCGCGCATGAAGAGCCGCTGGGTGCTGGCGGCGGGCTTTGGGGGCTTGCTGCTGCTGCTGACTTTCGCCGGCGCCGACATGCTGGATACCCTCGGCGGCATTCAAGCTTCCAACGATAGCATCCGCGAAGACTTTCTTCGGCGGACGCACGTGCTGGAGCGGATTCGCACCGATCTTTACGCCTCCGGAACATACGTGCGGGATTACCTGCTCGAACCGGAGAGCGGCAGAGCCGAGGGACACCGTGACAGCCTGGTTGAGACCAAGCAGGACATGGACATGGCTCTGGGCGAATACCAGCGCCTGCTCACGGTACAGGAGGCCGAGATTTTCCAACGGCTGACGAAGGAACTGGCCAGCTATTGGAACGTTCTGCAGCCGGTGTTTCATTGGAGCGCCGAGAAACGGATGCGGGATGGCTTTCCGTTTCTGCGCGACGAGGTTTTCCCGCGACGCCAGGCGATGTTGGGCATCGCCGACCAGATTCGCGATATCGATGAATCTCAATTGAATGCCGTCAAACTGCTGGGCCAGCGCACAGATTCGCAATTTCGCCGGCGTCTGACAATTACGCTGGGCCTGACGGTGGGGGTAGGTCTGCTGCTGGCGGTCTTCTGTATCCGCAAGATCCTGCAACTGGAGCGCGAGACCGCGAGGCACTTCCGCGAAATCGAGAATGCGCGGGTGGAACTCCAGCAGCTTTCAGCCCGGCTTCTGGCAGCTCAGGAGGAGGAGCGGCGCTCCATTTCGAGGGAACTCCACGACGAAATCGGCCAGGCGCTCACGGGCGTGTTAGTCGAAATGGCCAACCTGTCGACGCTGATCCGCGCGCACGATCTCGATGGCGTCGACGCCAAAGCCCGGGAGATCAAGCACGAGATCGAAGGCTCGATCAGCGTCGCGCGCAACATGGCCTTGCTGCTCCGGCCTTCCATGCTAGACGACCTCGGCCTGCTGCCCGCTCTGGAATGGCAGGCCCGCGAAGTCGGCAAACGCAACGGCTTATGGATCAAGGTCGATGCGGCCGATGTGTCCGAGGAGTTGCCGGAAGAGCATAAGACGTGCATCTATCGCATCGTGCAGGAGGCTTTGCACAATATTGTGCAGCATGCCGGAGCGCACAGCGTGAACCTGACGGTGCGCCAGCAGGAAGGCAGCCTGTCGGTAACTGTGCGGGACGACGGCAAGGGCTTCGATCCGCACCGCCAACGCGGCATGGGATTGCTGGGGATCGAAGAACGCGTCGGCCATCTCGGCGGCACCCTCACAGTGGAATCGCAGCCCGGCCACGGAACCACTCTGCACGTGAAGCTGCCGCTGATGAAGGTGGCGGCTTGAAGACGGTTCGGATCGTTCTGGCTGACGACCACACCGTGGTCCGCAAGGGTCTTCGGCTCCTGCTTGAGAGCGTCCCCCAATTCCAGGTCGTCTCCGACGCGGCCGACGGACGCCAAGCCGTCGCGCTGGCCGAAGAGCAGCGGCCGGATGTCGTGGTGATGGATATCGCCATGCCCATCCTGAACGGCATCGAGGCCGCGCGTCAGATCTCCGCGAAGCTGCCGCAAACCGCCATCGTCTTTCTGAGCATGCATTCCGACGAAGCCTATGTCAGCAAAGCTCTGAAGGCTGGCGCGCGTGCCTATCTCCTGAAGGACTCAGCCGAGAACGACCTGATCAACGCGGTCGAGGCGGTGAGCGAGGGCAAGTCCTTTTTCAGTCCCGCCGTCAGCAAGGTACTGGCCGAGGATTATATGCGCCAGATGCGGGAGCACGGCGTCGACGACAGTTTCGATCTGCTGACCACGCGGGAGCGCGAGATCCTCCAATTGTTTGCCGAAGGCAAAAGCAACAAGGAAGTCGCCAATCTGCTGAACCTTAGCCTATACACGGTCGAGACGCACCGCGGCAATATTTTTCAGAAACTGAATCTGCACAGCACGGCCGACCTGATTCTGTATGCCGTCCGCAAGGGCGTCATTGCGTGACACGGAGCGCGGCGATATCGGCCGCAATCCCGCATTGTGGTGGTTTTCGGCCACCGCGGTTGGCGGTGCATTCTCTATAACTTCTCTGGAGACAATGGATTCCGCTTTGGCCGGGAACGTGCCCTTCCCATATTGCCCGACGCAGGGAGGTTGTCATGGACGGTTTGAGCTTCCGAAAAGCGCTTTCCCAAGTTCTCAGCATCATCTGCGTTCTGCTGCTCACGCTTAACCCGGCCGTAGGCTTGTTTGCCCAGGAACCGATACCGGCGCCCCCGCCTTCGCAGGCGCTCTCGCCGGAACAGCTGGACACGCTGGTAGCCCCGGTTGTCCTCTACCCCGACTCCTTGCTCGGCCAGGTTCTGGTGGCTGCTACCTATCCTCTGGAAGTTGTGGAAGCCAGGCAATGGTTGCAGCAGAATGGCAACTTGCGAGGGACTGCCCTCGTCAACGCCGCGCAGCAGCAGAACTGGGACCCGAGCGTCCAGGCCTTGGTGGTGTTTCCGGATGTGCTCGATCTGCTGAACTCCAACATTCGCTGGACCACCGATCTTGGCAATGCGTTTCTCTCACAGCAGGCGGATGTGATGAATGCTGTGCAGCGCATGCGCGCGCGAGCGCAGGCCGACGGCAGGCTGAATTCCAATAATCAGCAGATTGTCACCACGCAGACTCAAAACGGGCAGCCCGAGATTGTGATTACGCCTGCCAGTCCGGAAGTGGTCTACGTACCAGTCTACGATCCGGCCTACATCTGGGGGCCACCGGTTTGGGGCTATTATCCGCCTCTGTATTACCCGGCGTTTGGATTCGGATGGGGGCCGGGGATCTACATCGGAGGCTTCTTTGGCGGCTTGGGCTGGGGCGGCTGGGGCTGGGGACCGAACTGGTTCAACTGCTCCATCGGGCTGAATCCCTTCTTCTTCAATCACTACGGTTTTCATGGATTTCGCGGCGGGTTCCGCGATGGGTTCCGAGCCGGCTTTAACCGCGGCGTGTGGACGCACAATCCCGACCATCGCCTTGGTGTTCCGTATTCCAACGCCGGCGTAGCCAACCGCTTCGGCGGAACCACACGGTTCGCGGGCACGCGCCAAAGCTTTGGGCCTTCGCGCGGAGCAGCTGCCAACTTCGGTAGCCGGGGGCAAGGTGCAGTCAACAGTCCGAGCGCACAGGCGGGCGGCTGGCGGCGTTTTGGGGAACCGGGGGCAACTGGTGGACGGAGTCCCCAGTCCGCCGTTCTCGGGAACTCGGCAGGCCGGTCTGCCGCGCCTTCGGTGAACCGAAGCGGCTCCTGGAGCCGCTTCGGCAATACGGCGCCGCAGCAAGCCTTCCGTCCCAGCCCGTCGTACAGCGGCAACGCCGCGCGCGCCTATAGTCCGAATGTGGGCCGGTCTAGCCCTGCATTCAGCGGCGGGAGCGCCTACCGAGCTGCTCCCTCGTTCGGCGGCGGTAATGCTTACCGCTCCGCTCCTTCGTTCGGCGGGGGAGGATTCCGTAGCGGCGGTGGCGGATTCCGTTCGGCTCCGTCATTCGGCGGCGGCGGCGGTGGCTTCCACGGGGGTGGCGGTGGCGGCGGTTTCCACGGTGGCGGTGGCGGTGGACACCGCCGCTAGCCGCTCGAGAGGAAAGCACGCTCTCAGATTCGGAGTAGCAGCTTCCCGGTTGTCAGGCGTGCCTCCATATCCCGGTGTGATTGCGCCGTTTCCACGAGTGGATACTCGCGATCGATGCGGAGCGTGACCTTGCCTTCGGCGATCCAGCGGAAAAGATCCGCGGCTCGCCATGCGAGTTCCTTCGGATCCGAGACATGGCTCGCGAGTGTGGGCCGCGCCAGAAACACGGAGCCTTTCGCCGTCAGCGTGCGTGTGTCGAACGGATCGATTGGGCCGCTGGCGACACCGAAGTGCACCATCATGCCGCGGGGCTTCAGGCAATCGAATCCTTTCAGGTATGTAGCCTTGCCAACGGAATCGTACACCACATCAACACCCGCGCCGCCGGTCAGGCGTTTCACCCCGGCCACCCAATCCTGCTGATCATAGAGAATCGCGTCGCTGGCGCCGGCAACACGGGCCAGTTCCGCCTTCGCCGGCGTTCCAACGGTGGCGATTACACGTGCACCCACCATCGCCGCGATCTGCACGATCAGCCGCCCAGTTCCGCCGGCCGCCGCGTGAACCAGTGCTGTCTGCCCTCTCTGCAAGGGAAAGGTCGAATGCGTCAGGTAATGCGCGGTCATGCCTTGCAGCATGGTCGCCGCGGCCGTGGGAAAATCGACGCCGGCCGGCAGAGTGACCAGCATCTTCGCGGGCACCGCGGCGTACTCCGCATACGAGCCGCGCACCATGCAATACGCGACTCGGTCGCCGGCTTTGAACCCGCTGACGCCTTCGCCCACCTGCTCGACCGTGCCCGCACCCTCCGAGCCCAGCACCGCCGGCAGCGGGATTTTATTGATGCCGCTGCGCGCGTTGAGGTCGGTGAAATTCACGCCCGAGTACGCCAGTTTCACCAGGACTTCGCCGTTCGCGGGCGAGGGCGCCGAGCGATCGCCGAAGTGCAGCACTTCGGGTCCGCCGGTCTGTTCGATGTAGACAGCTTTCATAAGGTTCGATTCGCGTTGGCTATTATAATAGGTTCGTCCAAGTGGAGACCCTGCCATGATCATCGATGTTCACGCCCATGTTTGCGCTTCTCCCGAGTTATATCAGTGGAAGTCGGTCCAGATGTCCGCCCGCGGCGCGCATGGTTTTGCTCCAAAGCGATTCAGCGACGAGTACGTCCGCGACCACGCCGACACCAAACGCAATCTGAAGATCATGGACTCGGTTGGCACCGACATCCAGTTCCTTTCGCCGCGCCCCTTCCAGTTGATGCACGCGGAAAAGCCGCTGAAGATGGTCGAATCCTGGGCGGTGGCTAACCACGACTACATCACGCAGCAGGTGAAGGCGTACCCGAACCGCTTCCGGGGAGTGTGTGCTCCGCCGCAGGCGCCGGGCGAGCCCATTTCCATGGGGTTCCACGAACTCGAGCGGTGCGTAAAAGGGCTTGGCTTCGTCGGTCTTTTGATCGATACCGACCCAGGCGAAGGCGACAACAGCACTCCCACGCTCGCCGACGACTACTGGTATCCCTTGTGGGAAAAGATGGTTGAACTGGATGTGCCCGGCCTGATTCACTCCACCGGCTGCAAGCACGGCCGCGAAAGCTACAGCCAGCACTTCATCACGGAAGAGAGCCTGGCGGTACTCTCGCTTGTCAACTCGCGAGTGCTTGATGACTTTCCGAAGCTGAAAATCATCGTGGCGCATGGCGGCGGCTCAGTTCCCTATCAAATCGGCCGCTGGCAGGCGGATTATGTCATGAAGCAGGGCGGGGCAGTCGAGGAATTCAATCGGCGCCTGCGGCTGCTGTATTTCGACACTTGCCTGCACGCTAGAAAGTCGATTGAAATGCTGCTCGGCCTGGTAGGCAGCACCAACGTACTGTTTGGGACGGAAAACCCCGGCTCCGGTTCGGCTTTGAATCCGGCCACCGGCAAAAGCTTCGACGATATCAAGCCGCTCATCGATTCCATTGACTTCCTCTCCGATCAGGACCGGCGAAACATCTTCGAGGAAAACGCGAGGCGCTTGTTCAGCCGTGCCCGCATTCCGGCATCGCAAGAGACCGCGACGACAGCGAGGTAGCCCGTGGCGCGCATCACGTTAGGGCTGGGTACCTCACACGGCCCCATGCTATCGATTCCGTGGGAATACTGGTTCGACCGTGTTTCGGCGGACAAGAGCAACCCGCAGCATTTCTTCAAAGGCCAGACCTGCACGTTTGACGAACTGGTGGAATTGCAGCGCACTGCAGGCCTGGCCGCGCAGATCACGCCGGAAGTCTGCGACGAGCGGTACGCGCGCTGCCAGAACGCGATTCGCCAACTGGCCGACTCGTTCGAGCAGAACCGGCCAGACGTCGCCATCGTGGTCGGCAACGACCAGATGGAGGTCTTCACCAGCGATCACGTTCCCGCCTTTGCCGTGTTCTGGGGTGAATACGTGGAAGGCCATCCGCGCACGCCCGAGTTTTTGGCAAAGCTCAACCGCGGCGTGGCGCGCGCCGAAGCCGACCGCACGCCGCCCGTCTACACCCAATATCCATGCTTGCCGGACCTCGGCCGTCACGTCATCGGACACATGATTGCGAATGGTTTCGACGTCGCCCAGATCAAGAAGTTGTCGGTGGGCGAGATCGGCGTCAATTCCGCGCCGCACGCCTACGGTTTTGTCTACCGCCGCGTGATGCGCGATAAGGTTGTGCCGCATGTTCCTGTCTTCGTAAATACCTTTTATCCGCCCAATCAACCGCCCGCGGGGCGTTGCTTTGAGTTCGGCCGCGCCTTGGCGCGCGCTGTCGCGTCCTGGCCGGAGGACTGCAAAGTCGCTGTGATCGCTTCGGGTGGACTGACTCACTTCGTCGTAGACGAAGATTTCGACCGGTGCGTTCTCGATGCGCTGCAAAAGGGAGATGCCGCCAAGTTGGCGAGTTTGCCCGAATCGATGTTCCAATCCGGCACTTCCGAAATCAAGAACTGGATTGCCGTAGCGGGCGCGATGGCCGAAGCGGGTCTGACTATGAATCTACTGGACTATGTACCGTGCTACCGCTCCGAAGCCGGCACGGGCAGCGCCATGGGTTTTGCGAAATGGGTAACGCCGGCGGTCTTGCCGCCGGTGACTTAGGAGGCCGCCCAATGAGTCGAATCGGTTCCCTGTTGGCCCTGACCCTGGCCCTCTCCGCGTGGCCGCAAGCGCCGCTTCAGAAGATCACGATCAACTACCCCACGCGGACCGGGCAGGTTTGGCCGCTCTATCTGGCGAAGGAGGGCGGCTACTACCAGAAGTACGGCTTCGACGCCAACTTGGCTTTTGGCGTCCATCCCGCCGGCATCGCGATGGTGGTGAGCGGCGAGGCCGTGATGACTGCCTACACGCTCGAGCAGTTTATGATCGCAGCTTCCAAGGACGGCTCGTTGGTCGCCATCGGCAGCCCCTTCAAGAAGAGCCTCTTTGCCTTGATGGCCCAAAAAACTTTCACGAATGTACACGATCTGAAATCCAAGCGCATCGGCGTCAGCCAGATCGGCGATGCCCCTTACAATTACACCAACGGCTTGATCGCCAAGGCCGGCTTGAGCCCGCGTGATGTGCAGTGGGTTCCAATCGGTGGTGATGTCAGCGCGCGGGCCGCCGCCCTGGTCAGCAACCGCGTCGATGCAGTCATGATCACCGCGCCTGTCTATTTCAAGCTGGAGTCGGAAGGCTTCAAGAATCTCGGAAACATCAGCGATTACGACGACATCTACGCGCCGTCGCTCTATGTTTTCAAGAAGAGCACTGTCACGGCGAATCCCAAGATGGCCGAGCAGTTGATTAAGGTTCACGCGGAAGCCATCAAGCGCTTTTATGACGACAAGGCGTTCGCCCTGAAGGCTTACCTAACCTGGGACAAGCAGGATCCGGCGGAGCAGGCGCGCGTCTACGACCATTACGACATGGTCAGTACATATGAGCGTGTGCCGTACATCCCCGCCGCCGCGGTCCAATATATTCTCAATCACCCTGCCGACGCGCGTGTGGAAGCGCAGATGAAGTCGTTCGATTTCCGCAAAGTGATCGACAACAGTTTCGTCGACCGCCTGGTCAAAGAAGGGTTCTTCGAGCAGTTGTTCGGCCCGGGGATTAAGGCGGAGGAAGAGCGGAAAGCCAAGCTGGCGTACCGGTAGGGGCGGTGCCGGAACCGCGCCGATACCCCCGCGCTTACACGCTGGGCTGAAATTGCTGCAGCCCTGGGGTTGTTCGCCAGCGAGCGGCGGCTACGGAATCACATCAGCGATTGACTTCCCCGTCGCGTAATCCTCGCCGAGCAGCGCTGCAATCGTCGCGGCGATCTGGTTCTGGGTGACCGGTGCGATGTGCGATCGCTCGCCCAGCGGCTTTGTGTCCGGCCCCAAAAAAGCCATCCAGGTGTACCGGGAATCGGGAAGACGCGCACCGTGGCTCTTCCAATCGTTCGTGCCGTCGCCCCGGCCGTGGTCGGTAGCCACCACCAGCGTTGCGGTTCCTCGATATTCCGTCATGGTTTGTAGCGTGGACCAGAGCCGCCGCAAGTAATCGTCAACCTGGTGCGCGGCGTGCAAGTATTGGGGATAGTCGCCGCGGTGCGCCCATTCGTCCGTCTCGCCCAACGAGAGAAACAGGACGCGTGGTCTTTTCTGCTTAAGATATTCCAGCGCGGTATAAAACGGGATCGAATCGAAAGGCACACCGTCGAACAGGCGCGGTAGTTCCGCCTTCAGTTGGTTTAGGAACTCGAGCCGTGGCGTCACAGGGGACTCAAGGAAAGGCTGGAACCCCGCACTGACTGGAAAGCCCGCGCGCCGCGAATTCAGAATGGAGGTAAACACATCCCAGCCGGCGAAGGCCGCCACCCGGCCGTGGAACGCCGGTTTGAGGTTCAACCACTCCAGCACAGTGACGTTCGGGTTCGGAATCGGGTCGTTGGACTGGATGCGCGGATCGGCGAATCCGGTAAGCGCTTCGTTGTATCCCGGATACGAGAGATTCACGTTGTTGGTCACCGATGCGTCCGACCCCAGGTCCCGGTTTCCGAAAACCTGACCAGCCTTGGCGAGGTCGTGCCAGAAAAAAGGCATCAGGATCTCACGCCGTTCCTGCGGCGACTCTCGCCAATACTCGTGCCGTAGAGCCTCCACATCGGAGACGCCCTGATCTTTGGTGATGAGCGCCTCGTCGGCGCCCCGGAACACTTCTTGCCAACGCAACCCGTCGGTCATGACGAAGATCACAGCGCGTGTTTTGTGGTTCGCCGGCGCGGCTGACAGCGCCAGGGCCACGAGCGCAATTCCGGCCAAGCGGACGCGGCGCAACATACTCACGCCGCCGTTAGCAACACTGGCGTGCCTTTCGTGATCACCACCGTGTGCTCGTAATGCGCCGAGAGGCTCCCGTCCGCCGTCCGGACCGTCCACTGGTCGCGTTGCAGGATGCCCCGGCCCGTGCCGGCGGCGATGATGGGCTCGATCGTAATCACCAGTCCCTCGGTCAGCCGCGTGCGGGAGCGGGGATCGTAAAAGTTCGGCACGCTCGGCGGCTCGTGAATCGTTCGTCCGACGCCGTGGCCGCACAACTCCCGCATCACGTGAAAACCGCATCGCTTGGTTTCCTGTTCCACAGCGCGCCCGATTTCGGAAACGCGCCCCCCTGTTCGCGCGACTTCGGCCGCCTTCTGAAAAGCGGTCTCCGCGCACCGCGCCAGGCGGCGGGCAGTCTCTTCCGACTCTCCTGCGTGAACCGTCACGGCGGCGTCCGCATAGAAGCCGTCTTTTTCCGCGACCAGATCCAGCTTTACCAGGTCTCCGTCCTGAATCACACGCGCGCCCGGGATTCCGTGGATTGCTTCGTCGTTGATGCTGATACACAGTGCACCTGGGAATCCGTAGACCTTCGGTGGCGCCGATTCCGCCCCGGCGTCCGTCAGCACTCTCGCGCCGATGGCGTCCAATTCGCGAGTGGTAATTCCAGGCTGCACGGCCGCCGCAGCCCGGTCCAGCGCCCGCCTCACAATCTTCCCGATCGCCCGCAGTTTCTCAAATTCTATGTGAGACCGAATCGACATATCTCGCGGCGCCCTCTCAATTATACTGAGGGGCAGGCATATGGCCGGGCGCGCCTCGATTGACGTCTCCGAGATCATTGAGCAACAGAAGTTGGGCCGTTTTCTGGTCAGTTTGGTTTTGATCTCGTGGATCATCACTTTTTTTGACGGCCTCGATTCCAACCTGATCAGTTTCGCTTCGCCATATTTCGCCGCCGAATTCCATCTGAACAAGGTGCAGACGGGCAACATCTTCAGCATGGGCCTGCTCGGCACGTTGATCGGCGGATTTTTTCTCGGATACGCCGGCGACCGGATCGGCCGCCGCCCCACCGTCATCTTCGCCACGGCGGCGTTTGGAGTGCTGACGATCTGCTTTTATCTCGCCAACAGCTATGTGGCACTGTTCGCCCTCCGTTTGACTAACGGCATTCCGCTGGGTGGGATGCTGCCGCTCGCCTGGGCGCTCAACATCGAATACGCTCCGAAGCGCTATCGCGCCACCATTGTCACCGTGATCATGATGGGATATTCGCTCGGCACGGCGCTCGGCGGGCCCGTCGCCATCTGGCTGATCCCCAAGTTCGGCTGGCGGGCGGTCTTCATCTTCGGAGGCGCCGCCGCAATCGTCAGCGCCGTGGTTTTATATGCCATCCTTCCGGAGTCGATCCGCTTCCTCGCCAGCAAGGGACAGCACCTCGGACACATCGCTGCGATCATCCGCCGGATCGAGCCCGATCGTGCGATCGCTCCCACCGCGGAGTTCGTGGTTGGCGACGAATCCGGCCACGCGCGCAATTTCAATCCCGCGCTGCTCTTCCGCGGCGAGCTCCGCTGGATCACTCCTTTGATCTGGGTTGCCTACATCTTCAGTTCGATGGCGGTGTTCTTCATTGTCAACTGGACGCCGCTGGTCTTCGAAGCGCTCAAATTCAGCCGCACCGAAGCGGCCGCGGCTGCATCCATGAATTCGTTCATGGGCGCGGTGGGCGGTTTGGCGCTCATGCGCTTCACGGACAGGCGGGGCGCCATCGCCATCACCATCATGCCGGTCCTGACCGCGATCCTCCTGTTGTTTGCCGGTCTTGTCGCGGTCGGGCACAACGCGTTCCTGGTATTGAGCGCGATGATCGGCGGGTTTCTGATCGGCGGACACTTCGGCTTGCACAGCATCTGCGGCATCTTTTATCCCAGCGCTTATCGCGGCAACGGCGCCGGCTGGGCGACTTCGGTAGCGAAGATCGGCTCAGTCGCCGGACCGATCCTCGGCGGGATCATTCTCTCTACCAGCCTGCCCGTGCGGAATATTTATGCGGTTCTGGCCGTTTGTCCCGTGGTGTTCGCATTCTGCATCTACATCGTCGGCCGCAGGCACACACGAATTCTCGGCCACGAGACGCAGGCGGGCGATCCGATCCTGATCGCCGAACAGACCCGTTGAGGTATAGTGACTCCACTGGGAGGTTCCGATGAGCGCACGAGTGTTGCTGCTGGCGGCGGCCGCCATCTTGCCACTATCCGCTCAGTGGTCCGACGTGAAGACCAAACGCGTGCCGCTCGCGCGCAACGGCAAGCCGGATCTGACCGCCAACGCCCCGAGAACGGCCGATAGCAAGCCGGATTTCTCAGGTATCTGGAACACGATCAAAGTGCCCTGCGAAGGCTCCTCAGCCGGCTCAGTTTTCGGCTGCACCGATGTCCCGTTCGGTGTTTCCATTGGCCTGTTCGATGTCACCGCGACGGGTTCTCAGGAAGGCCAACCCGGAACCACACCACCGCTGCCGTATCAGTCCGGCGTCGAAGCGACGGTGCGCCAGCACCTCGCCGAAAATCGTAAGGACGATCCGACCACTCGTTGCCTGCCCATCTCCCCGGTCCGTCAGTGGGCCGACTTCTTCCCGCAAAAAATCATCCAGACTCCGGATCAGGTAACCGTCCTCAGCGAGTATATGGCGCAATTCCGCCAGATATTCCTCGACGGCCGTCCCCTCCCCAAGGACCCGGTCCCGAGCTTCAAGGGTTATTCAGTTGGACATTGGGAAGGCGATATTCTCGTGGTCGAAACGGTCGGATACAAAGATGGCCTCTGGCTGGACCTGAAGGGGGATCCTCTTACTTCTGCTGGCCGCACCACCGAGAGAATCCGCCGACTCAACTACGGCAATCTCGAAGTGGAACTTACCGTGAATGACCCTTCCGTCTACACGCGCCCCTGGCAGGCCAAACGGTATTTGAAAATCGCACTGGACACCGAACTGATCGAGGATATCTGCAACGAGAACGAGCGATCCTTTGCCCATATGGTTGGGAAATAGAGGCTGTGGGCCATAAATACCTCTGAACCATCGCCTTAGCGTGTCCGGGAAGCCCCGCTCGACAGGCCTGCCCGCGATTTGCTAAGATAAGTCGTAGATTTTAGTGTGGTCTATTCTGAGCGATTTTTTGCCTCCTCGTAACCCGCCGATTTCCGCACTGTTCGTGAGGAGAAAACCCTAAAACAATATGGCTTCCAACCCTTTTTCGCAAGGTGCCCAAGTGGAACACCAGAAGTTCGGTCTGGGCACGGTCCTATCCTGCAGTGAAGAGCGCATCGTGATCAAATTCGACGATCATGGCGAAAAGAAATTCGTTACCAATCTAGTCATCGGTAGTTTAAAAAAGAGCGACCGGCAACCACCCGCCGAAAAGAAGGGGTCACGCCGCAAGAAGTCTGCGCCGGTAAGCGCGTAGCCGCTCGGGATTCGAGAGGTTTTTTCGTTTGAACGCACGCCAAAAACGATTATTTGAGGAGGCTCGGAAGCGCAATCCGAATCTCCAGATTCCCACCGAAACGCAGCCCTCCACAGAATGGACGGAAGCCGACCTGGCTTTGATCAAGCAAGGCGTCGGAGATAAAACCGGCCGGCCGCAAGGCGCTGCCGAAGCCGGCGACGCCAGCGGCGAAGCGCCGATGGGCGAACAAGCGGGCAGCGTAGTCACGTACTTCGAAGCCAAAGGGTTCGGATTCTTGCGCCCCGATGACGGCGGCAGAGACATCTTCTTCCACGTGTCGCGACTCGCGGAAGGCTTGGCCACGGATCTGCGGCCCGGCACGCGGGTTCTCTACGAACTCGGGATGGACCGCACGGGCAAGATGGCGGCCAGCAGCATCCGCATCGCTCCTCCTCCTGCCTAACCGGGTATAATAAATGCACCGCCGAAGCGTCTCCGCCACGCCCTGCGTGCGGAGGTAGAAAGCTCTCATGTTCGACAACCTATCGGAAAAACTGCAGCGGGTCTTCAAAAACCTGCGCGGCGAAGGCAAGCTCTCGGCCGAAAACATGGAGACCGCGCTGCGCGAAATCCGCATGGCGCTGCTCGAAGCCGACGTCAATTTCCGCGTTGTCAAACAGCTGATCGAGAACATCAAGCAAAAGGCGATGGGCGAAGAGGTACTCACCGCGCTATCGCCGTCCCAGCAGGTTATCAAGATCGTTCACGAAGAACTGATCAAGATTCTGGGCAGCCACGAGTCGAAGCTGCGTTTTGCTAACGACCCGCCCAGCGTCTTCCTGATCGTCGGCCTGCAGGGATCCGGTAAGACCACGTCCTCGGGCAAGCTGGCGCGCTGGCTTTCGAAGAACGGCCACCGGCCGCAATTGGTTTCCGTCGACATCTATCGCCCCGCCGCGCGCGAGCAGTTGAAAGTCGTCGCGCGCGAGATCGGCCAACCGATTTACGAAGGCGTTCCGGGCGAGACGCAGCCACTCGATCTCGCCAAGTCGGCGCGCCGCGAATGCGTTCAGTCCGGCCGCGACGTTCTCATCGTGGATACAGCCGGCCGCCTGCACATCGACGATCAGCTCATGGTCGAGTTGCAGGAACTGAAACAGCAGCTCAACCCGATCGAAATCCTGTTTGTGGCCGACGCCATGACCGGTCAGGATGCCGTGAAATCCGCCGATGAATTTCACAAGCGGCTCGGTATTACGGGCGTAATTCTGACCAAAATGGACGGCGATGCTCGGGGCGGCGCGGCGCTATCCATCCGCAATGTCACCGGCCAACCCCTGAAATTCGTCGGTATTGGTGAAAAATTCGACGCTTTGGAGCCGTTTCATCCCGATCGTGCGGCGAACCGGATCCTCGGCATGGGCGACATCCTCTCCTTCATTGAGAAGGCCGAAGAGGCGATCGACAAGAAGAAGGCCGTCGAAATGCAGCGCAAGCTCATCGAAAATGAGTTTACGCTCGAAGATTTTCGAGATCAGCTCCGCCAGATCCGCAAGCTCGGCCCGCTCGGCTCCCTGCTCGACATGATGCCGAAGGTCGGCATGCTCAAGGAGCTGAAAGACGTCAAAATCGAGGAAAAAGAGATCAGCCGCGTGGTGGCGATCATCGATTCGATGACTCCGCATGAACGCGACAATCACATGATCATCAACGGCAGCCGCCGTCGGCGCATCGCCAAGGGTAGCGGTACGTCGGTACAGGATGTCAATCAATTGTTAAAGCAGTATGCCCAGGCCAAGAAGATGATGAAGACCTTATCCGGCGGTTTCATGGGCAAGAAATTTGGGAAAATGAAACTGCCGGCCGGGTTCCCCTTCGGGCAAATGGGCGGTTAATCGTTTGGAGAGCAGATGCTGATGATTCGTCTGGCGCGGTTTGGCGCCAAAAAGAAGCCGTTTTATCGCGTAGTGGTGATCGAAAAAGAGCGTGCCCGCAACGGCCGCAACCTGGAAGTGGTGGGGCAATACAATCCCGTGACAACTCCCGCTCAGGTCAACCTGAAACACGACCGCCTGGAATACTGGACCAAGAACGGCGCCCAGATGTCGGACACCGTGAAACGCCTGGTCAAGGCGCACCCCGCGGCGAGCACTCCCCCCGCGGCGTAAGTGTAAGAAAACGGACGATTACTGGGTCCGTCTGCCGGGTTACTATGGTGGAGGAAGGCGGGGTGCATGAAACAGCTGATCGAAGACATCGCGAAAGCCCTGGTTGACATCCCGGATGACGTTTCGGTCCGAATGGTCGAGGGCGAGCAGGTTACTGTTCTAGAGTTGAAGGTGGCCCCGAGTGATTTGGGAAAGGTGATCGGAAAGCAAGGCCGCACGGCTCGTTCCATTCGTACGATCCTCGGGGCCGCGGGAATGAAGTTGAATCGCCGCTTCACGTTGGAAATCATCGAGTGACCGTGCCGGAGCCCGGGTGGGTCACCATTGCCCTACTCGGGAAAACCCGAGGGAATCGTGGCGAAATCACGGCTCTGGCATTGAGCAGCAAACCTGAGCGGTATCAAGCGCTCCGCGACGTGTATTTATTTGGCGGAGGTGACCGGTACCGCGTTGAATCGGCTTGGTTTCATGACGGTAAGTTGATTCTGAAGTTTCACGGAGTCGACAGCATTGCGGAAGCTGAGAAGCTGGTGGGCGCTGAGGTACGCATTCCCGAAGCGGAGAGAACGCCGCTGGAGCCGGGCGAGTTTTTCCAGACTGACCTGATCGGCTGTGACGTCGTCGAGCGCCACACTGAGGTTTCGCTCGGCCGCGTCACGGAATGGCAAGATTCGGGCGGATCCGGATTGCTGGTCCTAGAAAACGGTCTGATGATCCCGTTCGCTCGTTCCATTTGCGTCGAGATCGATCCTGCCGCCCGGCGGATCGTCGTAGTATTACCCGAAGGACTCAAGGACCTGAACGCGTCGTGATCTTTCACGTTCTCACGATCTTCCCCGACTTCTTCGATGGACCCTTCGCGCATGGCGTGGTCAAGCGGGGCAGGGAAGCCGGCCTGCTTGATATTAGAATCCACAACCTCCGGGACTGGACTTTCGACGCCCACCGCACCGTCGATGACCGCCCCTTCGGCGGCGGCGAAGGAATGGTGCTAAAGCCGGAACCCATCTTTTTGGCCGTGGAATCCATCTGGCCGGAGAAAAAGCCTGGACGGCGCGTGGTGTTACTTTCGGCGCAAGGCCGGCCCTTCGATCAGGCCGTTGCCAATCATTTCAGCAGAGAATCCGAATTGATGTTGATCTGCGGACGCTACGAGGGGGTGGATGAGCGGGTCGCGGAACACCTGGCTGACGACGAGATTTCGATCGGAAATTATGTCCTGAGCGGCGGCGAACTGGCGGCGGCTGTAGTGGTAGACACCGTGGCCCGTCTGCTGCCGGGCGTACTCGGAAATGAAAGCTCGACCGCCTTCGAATCTTTTCAGGAAACCGGGCACGGCCCCGGCCTGCTCGATTGTCCTCACTGGACACGGCCCGCCGTTTTTCGCGGCTGGAAAGCGCCCGAGGTGCTGCTCAACGGCAATCATGAAGAGATCCGGCGCTTCCGGCGGGAGGCGGCGTTATCGAAGACCGAGCGCCAGCGGCCCGATCTAATAGGGGGCCGGGGACCAAGGGACGGGGGCCAGCAGGGGCGAGCAAACGGTCCCGGCTACGGTAAGATAGAAGATTAAGGAAATTGTCATGCAGAACGCCTTGTTGACCAAATATATACAGAAGAACAAACGCGCCGATCTCCCGACGTTCCGGCCTGGAGACACGATCCGGGTTCACGTGAAGATCAAGGAAGGCGATAAGGAACGTCTGCAGGCGTTCGAGGGCACAGTGATCGCTCGCAACAACACCGGATTAGGCGAAAGCATCACGGTTCGGAAGGTAAGCTTTGGCCAGGGTGTGGAACGCATTTTCCCGGTTCATGCCAAGGTCATTGACCACATCGACGTGGTCCGCACCGGCCGTGTCCGCCGCGCCAAGCTGTACTACCTTCGTAATCTGAAGGGCAAGGCCGCCCGTCTCCGCGAGCGAGAGTAGCCGCCGGAGAGTTCCATGCGGCCCGAGACGCCGGGTGGCAAATTCCGTTGCGAATCTTCCTGGGAGCGCGAGCTGCAGGCCCGCGGTTTCCATGCCGTCGCCGGTGTCGATGAGGTTGGCCGCGGCGCGCTGTTCGGTCCGGTAGTCGCCGCCGCTGTCATTCTTTCCCCCGCTCGTCCGGTTCGTGGATTGAACGATAGCAAACTGCTCGAGCCTGACCGCCGCGAAGTGCTGGCGGCGCGCATCCGGGAACGCGCAGTCGCATGGGCCGTAGCAGCTGTGGATGCTGCCACCATTGACTCGGTCAACATTTATCAGGCATCGCGAATGGCCATGCGGCTAGCCGTCGCGCGTCTTGTTCCGGCGCCCGATTTTGTCCTCACCGATGCGGTGCCTCTCGAAATCCCGTTTCCCCAAAAGGCGCTGATCAAAGGCGACGCCCGCTGCCACGCCATCGCCGCGGCCTCCATTGTGGCCAAAGTCTATCGGGACGCCTGTATGAAGGCTTGGGACCAAGTCTTCCCGGAGTACGGACTTGCCGACCATAAAGGCTACGCGACTCCGGAACATCGCCGCGCCATCCGCGAGCATGGCCTGACACCGCTGCATAGGCTGAGTTATGAGCCGGTTCGCGCCCATTCCGTCTTTCCGCTGGAAGCTGATTTGCAAATGGAGCTGTTTGAAACGGCGGCCGGCTCATGATCCCCAACGCGCCGAGACCTGAAGAAACGTCAACGGCTCCGGATCCGCAGCCGACGGCCCCCGTGGTGGTGCGGCCGCCCGTCTTTCACTGGTATCACAAGATGTGGGCCGTGCTGCTGGTGACCTTCTGCCTGGAGATCGGATTTTTTCTCGTGATCTTCCCCTGGACCTCCTACTGGGAGACGAACTACTTCTCGCAATTGGTGCCTGGCTGGCACGTCTACTGGTACAACAACTATTTTCGCGGAGCTGTGAGCGGGCTGGGCACGCTCAACCTGTACGTCGCGTTCACGGAAATCTTCCGCCTGCGACGCTTCGCCAAGCGGCACTAACAACATTGCCCAAAAAGAAGCGGCCGGCCTTGTTAGGAGGGATCTTACACCAACGAAACGAGCCGGCCGCTATAAATCGGTGTGTCTTAAACACACCGGACGACCGATCCTATGCTAAATCGAAACCGGTCCCAGGCTTGAGCTATCTTTTGGGCAGGGGCTAGCACCAAACGTCGCCCATGTACAATAGTCGAACGGGAGGTGCGCGTGTCCAGGGACCAACCCTGTAGCTTGAATCGCCGCAAGGCCTTAGCGATCCTGGGCGCGAACGCCGGTCCGTGGATCGCGAGAGGAAGGGCCGAAGCATCCCAATTGCCGCTGCACACGAGCGGGCTGGAGCACATCGGGATGACAGTGCCCGACCAGGAAGCGACTGCGCAGTTCTACGGGATGATTTTCGACCCGCAGCTGTTCCAGGAGCGCGATCCTCCACCGCGTTACTACGTACGCTTGGGGACATCGTACATAGCGTTTGGCGGATTCGGCACCAACGCCACGAATACACAGCCACGCATCGACCACTTCTGCGCCCTGGTGCGCGATTACAAAGCTCCGGAAATGCGGAAAGCTCTTGATGAGGCAGGAATTCCGATGGGACAAGGCCCCGGAGGTATGGCGAACGATCCGGACGGGCTGCGGCTCCAGTTGCTAGGCGTCCCGGGCGGGCTCGCGCGCACCATCATGCCGTCGACACGCCTCTCGACCGAAGAGCCAGCCGTGCTGGCGCTGGGGTTTGAGCACATAGTGCTGGCGGTTTCAGACCTCGAGAAATCGGCGGCGCATTATCGAAAGTTTTTTGGCATGGAAGCCTCGCGCAGCAGGAAGCCGGACCGCGTCTGGTTCGCGGCAGCGCGAACCAAGCTGGGGCTGCAGGCAGTTGGAGCCGGCGAAATGCCGAAGGTGGATCATATCTGTATCCGGGTGGCACGGTTCGATCGTCGGACGATCCTGGATAAGCTCAAAGAATTGCACGCGGAAATTGTCTCCTCCAACGGCGAGGGCTTGCTGCGGTTTCGTGATCCGCACGGGATGTTGATGGAACTGAAGGGCGTGGCCTGAAGGGCGGAGTCCAACGAGGGCTAGAGAAAATGTCACGAAGAACAATCGGCGCGGGATGCCTGCTGCTGGTGGCGGTGGCGGGCTGGAGCGCGGAACTTGACAATCGAGTGGCGCGCGCAGCTATGAGCGCGGATAGAGCCGCTGTACAAACCCTGATCGCGGAAAAAGCGGACGTCAATGCACCGCTGGCAGACGGTACCACCGCGTTGCACTGGGCCGTGCGCGCCGATGATCTGCAAACCTCCGATCTGCTCCTTCGCGCCGGTGCGAATGTGAAGGCGGCGGACCGGTACGGGCTGACGGTGCTTTCCATTGCGTGCGGCGATGCCAGCCCGGCAATGGTCCGCCGGCTTCTGGACGCGGGAGCGGATCCGAGTACCGCCGATCCGAACGGCGACACCGCGTTGATGATTGCCGCGCGAACGGAAGGTGGAACCGCCGTAGTAAAGCTGCTGCTGGAGCGTGGGGCGGCGGTGAATGCGCGCGACAAGACCGTCGAGCAAACCGCGCTGATGTGGGCCGTACGAGCAAACCAGCCGGATTCGGTGCGGCTGCTGCTCGGCGCCGGCGCCGACGTGAATACGCGAACCCGGACCGGCAAGACTCCGGCTTGGCGTCCACCCAATGCGGGCGGCGGATCGCATGGCAAGGGAATCGTGCGCGGCGGCTGGCCGGACCGCGGCGTTCAGGATCCGACGCCAGGCGCGATGACTGCCCTGTTGTACGCAGCTCGCGATGGACGAGGCGACATTGCGCGCATGCTGGTGGATGCCGGCGCGGACGTAAATCAGGTCGAAGCCAACAAAATGACGCCGCTGCTGATCGCCCTCGCCAACGACCACCTGGACGTGGCACATTTCTTGTTGAGCAAAGGGGCGGACGTCAACGCCGCCGATTTCTGGGGGCGGACGCCGCTGTGGACGGCGCTGGACGTGCGCGATCTGGATTATGACCGTTCGGGCGAGCAGCACTCGGATCGCGCGGCGGGCATGGAGATGATCCAGACGCTGTTGAAACGAGGCGCGAATGTAAACGCGCGCATCGTCGAAGTGCCGCCGATCCGGCGCTGGGTGCTGCCGATCAGCGATATTTCGTGGGTCGATTTTACGGGTGAGACGCCGTTCTTGCGGGCGGCTTTGGCAGGCGATATCGAAGTGATGCGGCTGCTGCTCGAGCACGGGGCCGACCCGAATATTCCGACCAATTCGAACACCACAGCGCTGATGGCCGCGGCTGGCGTGAACTGGTCGGTGGGGCAGACATACACAGAATCCAAAGCGAACCTGATGGAAGCCGTGAAGCTCTGCCTGGAAAAAGGCGCGGACGTGAATGCGATCAATTCGATGGGCTTCACGGCGTTGACCGGTGCGGTGAATCGAGGCTCGGACGACATCGTGGAGTTCCTGGTCAAGCACGGTGCGCGCATGGACGTGAAAGACAAGGAAGGCCGCACCATTCAGGACTGGGCGGAAGGCGTGTTTCTGGCCACGGTGCCGCCCGAGCGGAAGCCGAGCACCATCGCCCTTCTGCAGAAACTGGCGGCGCAATGAGGGTCTGGAGCGCGGTTGGCACAATTGGGCTGGTGGCGGCGAGTTACGCGCAAACGCCCGAGCGAACGCTGCTCAATCAGTACTGCACAGGCTGCCATAACGACAAGTTGAGAACCGGAGGCCTGACGCTCGAGAAGCTGGACCCAGCCCGCGCCGGGGATGCGGCTGAGACCTGGGAAAAAGTAGTGCACAAGGTGCGCGCCGGGATGATGCCGCCGAGCGGCGCGCGGCGTCCGGAGCGTGCGGCGCTGGATGCGTTTGCTTCCCAGATCGAGGCGCGGCTGGATCGGGCCGGGGCAGAGAGGCCGAATCCCGGGTCCACGGGTCTGCACCGCCTGAACCGCACCGAATACGCGAACGCGATTCGCGATCTGCTGGATCTGGAGATCGACGCCAGCACGCTGCTTCCGGCAGATGATTCAAGCGAAGGATTTGACAACCTCGCCGACGCGCTGACAGTCTCGCCGGCGCTGCTGGAGCGGTACGTCTCGGCCGCCGAGAAGATCAGCCGGCTGGCGGTGGGGGATGCCGGGATTAGCCCCGCGACAGCTACCTATCGGGTGCCATCGGACCTGTCGCAGGCCGGGCACATCGAGGGATTGCCCCTCGGGACGCGCGGAGGAACGCTCATCCAACACAATTTCCCGTTGGACGCCGAGTATGCAATCAAGGTCCGCGCGCGGGGCGGCGCGATTGGTTTGGGCGCCGTCGGCTTCCAGGGCGATCAACTGGAAGTCACGCTGGATGGCGA
>Ga0126371_10000324_pt1 | contig 38641 bp, 29 predicted proteins | sample PanSoiMetaPlot_4_FD_110145 | JGI IMG/M metagenome (GOLD analysis project Ga0126371, IMG submission 110145) | Tropical forest soil microbial communities from Panama - MetaG Plot_4 | ecosystem: Environmental > Terrestrial > Soil > Tropical forest > Bulk soil | place: Panama | collected 2016-02-17
GGAGTTGAGCAGGAGAAAGAGCACGGCCGCCGATATCATGCCGATCCCGACGCGGACGGCGGCGTCGACGGCGTTCGATCGCCAATCGCCTTCGATGGCGACCGTGCGCTTGCGTATCCCGATCGCGATCGACAGGACCGCGCCGAGCGCGCCGGCCCCGGCTGCCATGACGAGGAGATGCACGCCCGCGTGCGCCTGAACGTAGGAACCGCCCCACAGGATCAGAATGAGCGCCGGCACGATTGCAAGCCCGGTCCATTGCAGATAGACGAGGCGGCCGCGACGGGCCTGCGCGGCGAGCGCCTCGTCGACCGCCTCGGCGAGCAGGGCCTGCGCCGGCGCGATCTGCTGTTCGAGGCCGAGCCGCAGCGCGTCGGCGATCTGGGCGCGATAGTGCTCCTGGGCCTTGGGCGGCAGATCGTCGATCAGGCGGATGAGGTGGTCGCGCAGCGGCAGCAGGGGGCTGATCGCGACGATCTGCTGGTCCGCGGTCGCGGCGATGTCCGAATACGCGACGACAATCTGGGGCGGCGTGCCGCGCCGATAGATCGCGTAGTCGAGCCGCTTGAAGTAGACGCAGTCGATTTTTTCGCCGCCGCTGTCTCGCGCGCCTGCGACGATCGCGGCGACCGTGTGCGCGACCTTCGCATCCGCGCCGTCCGCCTTGGCGGCGCCGGGCGCCGCTGGCGGCGCGGCTTCGCTCTTGGCGTCCGGGCTGTGCTGCACGTCGGGCTTGATCTCGACCATCGTCATGACCGCTCTCCCCGGAAAATCGTCCTGTGTCGCAAAATAGATTGTTTGCAAGCGCGGCGAACGTATCTGGACTTCGATCGTTGCGTCCAGGCGGGTCGCGGCACGGCATCAATCCAATTCGAGCCTCTCTTTTCTTTCCTCATCTCTTGTACCGCGTGGGGTTGCCATGCGCAGCTGCTCCCCCGCTCAGCGCTCCCCGCGCGATGGCCTCATCGTACCGATATGGCCTTCATTGCGCAGTCCCTGATGCGGCATCACGCCGATCAGTGACGCGCACTTATCGATCGACGTGTGATCTGGTTCACATTGCGCGGCAAAAAATCATGTCATGCTTTTGTTCGCGCATATGTCGCGGCTCTCGGCAATTGACTCGGCGAATCGCCTGAGATTAACCTTCGCGTCACGTTGCAACCGCGCAACAAAGCTTGCTCTGCAAGCACGGGTTGGGGGCGACGTATGAAATACCTTTTCTCAACCCGACACAAAATTGAATCGCTTTTCTGAACGCCGTCGGATTTGGCCGACCGCGCACGATTAGGTTTGAGGTAAAAAAGCACCCAGAACGGAAAAGGAGTTGTCCATGCCGGTTCTTGCTACGTATCCGGGTGTCTACATTCAGGAAATACCCAGCGGTGTTCATACGATCACGGGCGTCGCGACCTCCGTCACGGCGTTCATCGGCCGCGCACTGCGCGGGCCGGACGACATGGCGGTGACGATCAACAACTTCGGCGATTTCGAGCGGATTTTTGGTGGCCTCTGGGTCGGCAGCACGCTTGGCTTTGCGGTGCGCGACTTCTTCCTCAACGGCGGCGGCCAAGCCATTGTGGTGCGGCTGTACAATCCGGAGACCGGAGCCAATGCCGGAGCGCCGGCGAGCAAGGTGAAAGTCGGCAGTTTCACCTTCGTGGCGGCTTCCAAGGGAGCCTGGGGCACCAACCTGCGCGCCTCGATCGACTCGGCCGTCTCGGGCGACGTGGCCGCGCAACTCGGACTGACGAGTGCGGACCTGTTCAATCTCACGGTCACCGAGGTCGACGCGAGCGGAGCGACGGTGTCGCGCGAGATCTTCCGCAACTTGACCGTCAAGGACAGCGCGCGGCGCGTCGACAATGTGCTGCGGGGGCAATCGGCGCTGCTGCGCTGGGACGGCACCTGGCCGCCGAACCCACTGCCAACCATCCCGGCGGCCAATACCACCATCGACGACGATGTGACCAAGGCGCAGAAGCAGCTCGCCGCGGCGCAAGCGGCCAATCCGCAGGTGCCGGCGGATATCGCGGCGGCACAGACGGCGCTCACCAATGCCAAGCAGGCCATCGCCGCGTCGAACGGCATCGCGCTCACCAAGGCCGACAGCTTTACGCCCGCCAGCGCGCAGGCGAACAAGCGCGGGCTCTATGCGCTTGAGCGGACGGATATCTTCAACCTGCTGTGCATCCCGTCGTATACGGCGGGCGGCGACGTCGAGACCGCGCTCATTTCCGAGGCGGCAGCCTATTGCGAGCAGCGCCGCGCCATGCTGCTGGTCGATCCGCCGAGCGACTGGGTCGACAAGACCACCGCGAAAGCCAAATTCACGGACACCGGGACCGATTTCGTCGGGACGCGCAGCAAGAACGCGGCCTTGTTCTTCCCCCGCCTGCGCTATCCGAATCCGCTGCACAACAACCAGATCGAGGACTTCGTGCCGAGCGGCGCCGTCGCGGGCGTCTTCGCCCGCACCGACGCGAGCCGCGGCGTGTGGAAGGCGCCTGCCGGCCTCGAGGCGACCGTCACGGGCGTGTCGCAGCTGAAAGTGCCGCTCACCGACGCGGAGAACGGCGAGCTCAATCAACTCGGGATCAATTGCATCCGCACCTTTCCGCTCGCCGGCAGCGTCGTGTGGGGGGCGCGCACCCTGCGCGGTGCCGACCAGCTTGCCGACGAATACAAATACATCCCGGTGCGCCGCACCGCGCTCTATATCGAGAGCAGCCTCTACGGCGGCCTGCAATGGGCGGTGTTCGAGCCCAATGACGAGCCGCTGTGGGCGCAAATCCGGCTCAACGTCGGCGCCTTCATGCAGAACCTGTTTCGCCAGGGTGCGTTCCAAGGGTCGACGCCGCGCGACGCCTATTTCGTCAAATGCGACAAGGAAACCACGACGCAGAACGACATCAACCTCGGCGTCGTGAACGTCATCGTCGGTTTTGCGCCGCTCAAGCCGGCTGAATTCGTGATCATCACGATCCAGCAGTTGGCCGGCCAGGTCGCCACCTGAGGAGGAATTCCATGGCGTCTTTCAGCGTCAACGCGCAGCGCTTCGATCCCTATAAGAATTTCAAGTTTCGCGTCAAATGGGACGGCAAATACGTCGCGGGCGTCAGCAAGGTCGGCGCGCTCAAGCGCACCACCGAGGTCGTCAAGCATCGCGAGGGCGGGGATCCGTCGAGCTCGCGCAAATCTCCGGGGCGCACCGAATACGACGCGATCATGCTCGAGCGCGGCGTGACGCACGACAAGGAGTTCGAGCAGTGGGCGAACAAGGTGTGGAATTTCGGCGCCGGCCTCGGCCGCGAGGTGTCACTCAAGGATTTCCGCAAGGACATCATCATCGAGGTCTATAACGAGGCCGGCCAGCTCGCGATCGCCTACAGGGTTTTTCGCTGCTGGGTGTCGGAATTCCAGGCCGAGGCCGACCTCGACGCCAATGCGAACGCGGTCCTGATCCAGCACATCAAGCTCGAGAACGAAGGCTGGGAGCGCGACACCGCGGTCCCCGAGCCCTCCGAGCCGAGCTTCGTCGAGCCGCAATAGCTCCAGCGCAATCGACGAGGGAGCAGGCGACGAGGCGATCGGCCGAAACGCGGCCATTCGACGGACCGAGCGCGCCCTTCGTGCGGGCGGACGGTCCGAACACGACTTTGGGAGACATGGCTGAAAGCGGGAAGGGATGGCGACGACTTCCACGGCAGCGCTCCTCGACGCCTGGGACCAAGGCTGCGACGCTTCGCCGGGCGAACGCGCGCTGATCCTGCTGGGCGCCGCCCATCCGGAAGCGCCCGCAGCGACATTGTCCGGTTGGCCGGTCGGCCGGCGCGATGCGGCGCTGCTGATGTTCTGCGAGCGATTGTTCGGTCCGCACTTGCCCGCACAGGCGAGCTGCCCGCGATGTGCGGTGCTGCTGGAGCTCGAGGTCGACGTCGCACGGTTGCGCGCCACGGCGCCGCCCGAGACCGCCGATTCGTTCGTCTTCGGCTCCGGCGGCTATCGGGTGACCTATCGCCTTCCCAGTGCCGGAGATCTGGCGGCGCTGGAGAAGGAGGGCCGCGTCGGCGGCTCGCCGATGGGCCGGTGGTTGGCGGATCGCTGCATCGTTGCGGTCGAGAGGGACGATGCTGCGGCAGACGGCGCGGAGCTTCCAGCGGCGGCCGCGGCGCCGTCGGTCGTTTCGGCTCGCCATCCACTCGAGATTCCCGCCGACATCGTCGCGGCGCTCGAGCGCGAGATTGCCGAGACGGTCGCAGCGGCGGATCCGCTGGCCGAGATCGCGCTCGAGCTCGCGTGCCCGGCATGCGCCACGACCTGGAGCGCGCCGTTCGACATCGTGCGCTTTCTGTGGAGCGAGCTCGACGGCTGGGCGTCGCGGACACTCGACGACGTGCACATTCTGGCTTCGCGCTACGGCTGGAGCGAGGGGGAGATCCTCGCGCTCAGCCCGCAGCGGCGCCAGCGCTATCGGGACCTGATCGAGTTATGACCAGTCTTTTCCGGTCACTGGTCGAGCGAAGCGTGCGGGCGCCCTCTGCCGCCGCTAGTCCTGCTTTCCAATCGCTCGAGCCCGCGGCAGCCATGCCCGGGGAGGCCGAGGCGGCGCGCAGTGCCTCCGGCGCAGTCGTGCCGAGACGCCGGTCGCATTACGAGCAACGTCCAAGTCCCGAGCCTGCGTTCGGCGAGACAGTCGTGGTAGCGGACGCCGCCTTGTTCGCCCAGGCGACCGAGGCGCAGCGCGGACGGCAAGAACCGGCCGAGGTCTCTGATGCGCCGTCAAGCACGAGCGCGCTGACCGCGCGCGTGCCGGCGCGCCTGGCGTCCGACGCGCACCGTCGCGCGCCCGTCCAGTCGCCGCCGCGCGCCGCGTCGCCGATTTCCACGCCGGTCGAGACATCCCTCTCGCCGACGGCTCCGGCTGCCGATAGTCTGCCCGGCCGCGACGGCGATAAGCCGCCACGTCAGCCGCCGACGTCCTCGGCACCCGCGCGTACTCCGGCCGTGCCAAGCATCGGGTCCGTTGCGTCCGTTTCTCCGTCACCTGACCAATTGCCGGCCGACCAAGTCGCGGAACCAACGCCGGTGTCGTCGAGTCGCGCCCCGGTGGCGCGCGGCGCGGCGCCGCCTTCGACAGCGCTGCAGGCCGAATCCGCGTTCGCGCGACGAGGTGAGATCGCGCCGCCGCGGCAACGCGATCCGGCGCGCGAGGTCGCGCGCGCGTCCGATGCGCGTCATGCGCCGCTGCCGGCCGCTCCGCTCGCCGCACCGAGCGTCCAGGTGAGCATCGGTCGCGTCGAGGTGAGGGCCGTCTATGCGCCGCCGCCCTCGCCGGCACGGGCGCGAGCGCCGGCGCCGACCATGTCGCTCGATGATTATCTTAAGCAGCGCGAGAAGGGCGGATGAGCAATTTTCGCGCCATCGCCACCGTGACCGCCACGCTGCAGCGCGTGCTGCAAGCCGCGGTCCAGGCCGACGTGCCGGGTGCTGGAGTCTTGACGCTGCGGCCGAACGATGCCGCGTCGACCACGACCCCTCCGGCGCGTATCAATCTCTTTCTCTACCAGGTCGCGCCCAATCCGCACCGCAACAATCTCGACCTGCCGACCCGCAGCTCCCAGGGCGACCTCGTGCAGCGGCCGCAGATCGCCTTGGATCTGCATTACCTCATGAGCTTCTATGGCGACGACGGCGCGCTCGAGCCGCAGCGGCTGCTTGGCAGCACGGTTGCGTTCCTGCACACGCAGCCGCTGATCACGCGGGCGCAGATCGAGGCGGCGATCGCCGATGCGGCGAAGCCGTTTCTCGCCAACTCCGATCTCGCCGACCAGCCCGAGCTCGTGCGCTTCACGCCCATGCCGATGTCGCTCGAAGAGCTGTCGCGGCTGTGGTCGGTCATGCTGCAGGTGCAGTATGTCCTCTCGGTCGCCTACCGAGCCTCGGTCGTGCTGGTGGAGCGGCCGCTCACGCCGCGCCCGAGCCTGCCAACCCGCGCGATCAATCTGGCCGCTGTCCCGATCCGGCAACCCTTCATCCGCCAGGTCGTCGCCCGGGCCGGGGAGGGCGTGCCGATCACCCAGGGCTCGGCGGTCGAGATCGATGGCCTCAATCTGCAGGGGCAGGCGGTCGAGGTCGATATCGACGGCGCGCCGGTCGGCCCGAGCGAGGGGCAGGCAGACCGCGTCACGCTTACGCTGCCGACGACCCTCGCCGCCGGCCCGCACAGCATCCAGATCCGCCAGGGCGTGCCGATCGGCGCGAACGGCGGCACGCGGCCGGCTTTCGCGTCGAACCTCGGCACGTTCGTGCTGCAGCCCATCGTGACGCAGACCGCCGGCCAGTACGACGTCGCCATATCCAACGTTCAGGGTGCTGGGGCCGCGCCGCGCTCGGCCACCATCACGGTCGGCGTCGCACCCGCGGTCGCGCCGACCCAGACCGCGACCCTGGAAATGCTGGCCGGTCAGCAGGTGGCTTACACATTCCGCGCGCAGCCGCTCGCCAATCCCGGGACGCAGCTCACGTTCGCGGCGAGCGGAGTGACGGCAGGGACTTATGTGTTTCGCGTGCGCATCGACGGCGCCGAGAGTCCGCTCGAGCTCGACGCCAACCGCGTCCCAACCGCGCCGAAGGGAACGATCCCATGATGAGCGTGCGGGCGCGCGACTGGGCCGCCGAGAACCAGGCTCATTTGACCGCCTCTCTCGCGCGGGTACGCGTCGCGATCGAGCGTCATCTCGGGCGCACGCCGGCGCACGGCACTCAGGCGAGCGACGCGCTCGTGCGCGACGTCGCCGTGCCCGAGGGAATGTTGGCGCAGCCCGCGCTGGAGCTGTTGGTGGATCGATTCGGCCTGTCCGCTTTCGAGCGCGATCTCCTGTTGCTGTGTGCGGGCGTCGAACTCGACGCCGCATTTGTGGCATTGTGCCGCGAGGCCGGCGGCAATGCCGGGCCGACCTTCGGCCTTGCCTTGGCGGCATTGCCTGGCGTCCACTGGAGCGCGATCACGCCGAGTGGGCCGCTGCGCTACTGGCGGATGATCGAGGCGCGGCCGAGCGAAGTCCTGGTCACCGCACCGCTGCACATCGACGAGCGGGTGCTGCATTTTCTGGCGGGGATCGCATACACGGACGAGCGCCTGCAATGGGTCACGCGACCCCATTCGGCGCGGCACGAGCAGCCCGCCGGGCATCGCGCAATCGCCGAACGGATGGCCGCGCTGTGGGCGGCGGCCGCGGACGGCGACGAGCCCTGGCCGCCACTGCAGCTCATCGGCGAGGAGGATACGGGCCTCGCGGACATCGCGGCGCTGGCGTGCCGGCATCACGGACTCGATCTGCGCATCATCCGGGCGCATGACGTGCCGGGCCCGCCGGCGGAACGACAGCTGCTCACCCGCATCTGGGAGCGCGAGGCGAGGCTCGCCGGCAGCGCGCTGTTGGTGATGATGGACGACGCCGATCAGGCCGAGGGCCAGCGCGCGGTCGGGGCGCTGGTCGAGCGGGCTCGGGCGGCACTGATCGTTGCCGGCCGCGAGCCCCTGCGGCTGCGCGGACGCACGCTGGCGCGGTTCGATGTTCACAAGCCCGATCGCGCCGAGCAGTCGGCGCTGTGGCGGCGATCGCTCGCCGGCATGAGGGAGCGTCTGGGTGCCGGCGATTGCGGCGAGCAAGCCGACCGGCCGGCGCTGGAGGATGCCATCGATCGCCTGGTCAACCAGTTCAATCTCGGCCCTGCCGCCATCGCGACCGCGGGCGCGACGGTGACCCACGGGCCGGAGGTGCCGCCCGAGACCACCGCGGCGCAGCTTTGGGAGACGTGCCGCGGTCTGGCGCGGTCCCGTCTCGACGACCTCGCGCAGCGCGTCGAGACGTCGGCCACCTGGGACGACCTGGTGCTGCCCGCGTTCCAGATGCAGATCCTGCGCGACATCGTCGTAAACGTGCGCCAGCGCGGGCGGGTGTACGATCAGTGGGGCTTTGCGGCGAAGAGCGGCCGCGGGCTCGGCATCAGCGCGCTCTTTGCCGGCGCGAGCGGCACCGGCAAGACGCTCGCCGCGGAGATCATGGCGAACGAGCTGCGGCTCGATCTCTACCGCATCGATCTCAGCCAGGTCGTCAGCAAGTACATCGGCGAGACCGAGAAGAATCTGCGCCGCGTGTTCGACGCCGCCGAGACCGCCGGCGCGGTGCTGCTGTTCGACGAGGCGGATGCGCTGTTCGGCAAGCGCAGCGAGGTCAAGGACAGCCACGACCGCTATGCGAACATCGAGGTGAGCTATCTGCTGCAGCGCATGGAGGCGTACCGCGGCCTCGCGATCCTGACCACCAACATGAAACAGGCGCTCGATCAGGCATTCATGCGCCGCATTCGCTTCATCGTGCAATTCCCGTTCCCGGACGCCGCCGAGCGGGCCGAGATCTGGAAGCGCGTGTTTCCGCCCGCGACGCCGACCGCGGATCTCGACGTGGCGCAGCTTGCGCGGCTCAACGTGGCGGGCGGCAACATCCGCAACATCGCGCTCGGCGCGGCCTTCCTCGCCGCAGACGAGTGCCAGCCCGTCAGCATGACGCACCTGTTGCGCATGGCGCGCGCCGAGTACGCCAAGCTCGAGCGCCCGCTGACCGAAAGCGAGATCGGAGGGTGGGGCTGACATGGCCGACCACGCACCCGACCGATCCGGTACCGCGCCGACCCTCGATCTGCGCATCGAGGAGCTGGTCTTGCACGGGTTCGCGCCGATCGATCGCCACCAGGTGGCCGGCGCGATCGAATGCGAGCTTGCGCGTCTGCTGTGCGAGCCGGGCGCGCATGACTGGCTGCGCCGGGGCGGCGGGGCGCACCGCGACGGCCATCGTCTAGATGCAGGATCGTTCATCGTGCCGCACGGCGCGACGCCGGATGCGGTCGGCGTGCAGGTCGCGCAGGCGATCTACCGCGGCATGGCGCCGAGCGCCGCGACCGCCGACGCGCCCCGGCACGACGGGATGGCCGAGGAGGCTGATCGGCAATGACCACTTTTCCTGGCTCTCCCCGCATCCTCAAAGGCGCCCTGGTTGGCGTCGATCCGAGCGTGCCGGTCCCGACCGTGATCATCTTTCAGTACAATCCCGACACGCTCACACGCACGCTCAGGCCGCGCGCGCCGGGCGGCGACGCGGCGCGCTCGGAGGTGCAGCGGCTCACCGGACCGCCGGAGGAGACCATCAAGGTCGACGTGGAGATCGACGCGACCGACCAGCTCGAGAAGAACGACGCGATCGCCGGCAGCCTCGGCATCTATCCGCAGCTCTCCGCGCTCGAGATGTTGGTCTACCCGAAGAGCGCGCTGATGATCGCCAACACGGCGCTCTTGGCGGCAGGCACCATCGAAATCATCCCGCCCGACGCGCCGCTCACCCTGTTCATCTGGGGCGCCAAGCGCATCCTGCCGGTGCGCATCACCGATTTCAGCATCACCGAGGAGGCACACGATCAGGCGCTCAATCCGATGCGCGCCAAGGTCGGTCTCGGCCTGCGCGTGCTGAGCACCAACGACTTCTCGGTCACCGACCCCGGCTACTACGTCTTTCTGGCGCATCAGGTCGTCAAGGAGACGCTGAGCGTGGTCGGCACCGTGAGCGATCTGACGGCGGTCGCCGGCAGCAATGTGCGCCTGCTGTAGAGCCACAAGGAGCAAACGATGTTCGATCACATGAGTCGTTACTACGCGATCGAGACCGCAAGCCTGACGCTGCCGGACGGGCGCGTGGTGTCGTACGTGCGACGGCGCTTCGTGCCGCCCGGCAGCAGCCTGCCGCTGCTTGCCGAGGTGGCGGTGACACCGGGCGAGCGCATCGATCTCGTAAGCAATCGCACGCTGGGCGATCCGCTGGCGTTCTGGCGCATCTGCGACGCGAACGACGCGATCGACCCGCAGGAGATGCTCGACGAGGTCGCCAACGATCCGAACCGTCGGCTGCGCATTCCGCAGCCGCAGATGTGAGCGCCGGAGGACGCATGTTGCTCGGCGTCAATCTTTCGCTGCTGATCGGGCCGAGCGTCCCGCTGCCCGCGCCGCTGGACATCGCGGAGGCCGTGCAGAGCGTATCGGTGACGCACAATGACGACGGCCGCTCGGGATTCCAGATCGTGATGCAGATCGGACGCGCGGGTCCGACCGACCTGCTCGATTATCGGCTGCTGCTCAATCCGCTATTGCGGCCGTTCAACCGTGTGATCCTCGTCGTGGTGTTCGGCGGGCAACCGCGCGTGCTGATGGACGGCCTCATCACCAACCAGCAGTTCGTGCCCGCCAACCAGCCCGGCGCCGCAACGCTTACGCTGACCGGGGAGGACCTGAGCATCGCGATGGATCTGGAGAAAAAGCGCGCCGGGCATCTGGCAATGGACGAGATGACGATCGCGAGGCGGATCATCGGCAGCTACGCCCAATACAGGCTCATACCGATGGTCATGCGACCTCCGACCATCAAACAGCCGTCACCATCGGACCCTACGCCGGTCCAGCAACGCTCGGATCTCGAACACCTCAGAGAGATGGGGAAGCGGTTCGGCCACGTCTTCTACGTCGAGCCCGGTCGCATCCCGGGCACCAACGTCGCCTATTGGGGGCCGCCCAAGCGCGACGGACAGCAGCAGCGCGCGCTGACCGTCAACCAGGGGCCGGAGACGAACGTCGACTCCATCAGCTTCGCGTACGACGCCTTGGCTCCGACGATCGTGAAGGATGCGGTGCAGTACGGAAAAAAGGCGGTGCAGGTCATGACGCGCACAGGGATGCGGCTGCCGCCCCTCGTGGCGAACCCGGCTCCCACCATGCGCACCAGCCTGCTCGATCAGAGCTCGGGACTCGAGCCACCCGAGGCGTCCGCGCGGGCGCAGGGCATCACCGACAGGTCCACCGACAGCACGGTCACGGCGGAGGGCGAGCTCGACGCGCTGCGCTACGGGGACCTGCTCAAGGCGCGCGGGACCGTCGGCCTGCGCGGCGCAGGTCAAACCTACGACGGGCTCTACTACGTCAAGAGCGTCAGCCACGCGATCAGCAAAGGCCAATACAAGCAGCGCTTCAGCCTGGCGCGCGAGGGCACGGGCGCGCTCACCGCGGTGGTCGTCCCATGACCGGGTATTACGGCAAGTATCGCGGCAAGGTGGAGAACAATGTCGACCAACGGCGCCTGGGCCGTATCCAGGTGAGCTGTCCCTCCGTGCTCGGCGATGGCCAGGTGAGCTGGGCGATGCCCAGCGCACCCTATGCGGGTCCGGGGGTCGGCTTCTTGGCCATTCCACCGGTCGGCGCCAACGTGTGGGTCGAATTCGAAGCCGGCGACACCGAACGACCGATCTGGGGCGGCTGCTTCTGGGAGCGTGACGAGCTGCCGTCCGACATGGGGAAGCAGGAGAAGAAGGTGTTCAAGACCGCCACGGCGACGCTCACGCTGAGCGATCTGTCCGGCGATGACGGCGGTGTCACGATCGAAACCAAGGACGGCAGGAAGATCGCGATGAAGGCCCAGTCGATCGAGATCACCGACGGCAAGTGGAGCATCAAGCTCACGTCGGCGAGCGTCTCGATCAACGGTGGCGCGCTGGAGGTGACGTGATGCCGGGCTTCCTGCTGCATCAAGGCGCGACGGTCATGTGCGCGCATCCGCCCGGGCTCGCGCAGCCAACGACGCCGGTCGCGCGCGTCAAGGTGGTCGGCCAGCCGATCGTCGTGCAGACGACGCAATACACCGTGAGCGGCTGCGCGCTCACCGGAACACTGAACCCGCCGTGCGCCACGGCGCAATGGACGAGCGGCGCGACGCGGGTGCGCGCGCTCGGCGCGCCGGTGCTGCTGCAGGACAGCCAATCCGTCTGCGTGCCGACCGGCACGCCGCTCACCTGCTCGGTGGTCCAGGCGAGGGTCAAAGGGACATGACGAACGTCGCCTTTCCGTTTCGGTTCGAGGGCGGCGGCCGCACCGCGCAGGCCGGCGACGACGATCACATCCGCGACCTGGTCGAGCAGGTGCTGTTCACGGCGCCCGGCGAGCGGGTCAATCGGCCAAGCTTCGGCACCGGCCTTGCGCAGCTCGTCTTCGCGCCCAACAGCCAGGAGCTCGCGACCGCGACCCAGTTCCTGGTGCAGGCCGCCTTGCAGCAGACGCTCGGCGACCTGATCCACGTCGAGGCCGTGCAGGTCGACAGTGTCGACTCGACCCTGAACGTGACGGTGCAATACGTGGTCCGTCGCACGCAGCAACGGCAAGTGGCGACGTTCGCCCGGGACGGCGCGACATGACCCGCTATTTCTGCTGCGACGAGCGGCGTCGGGATGCAGTGCGCCGGTCCGCCAGCCTCAACGGCATCGACTTCGTCGAGGTGGCCGACAGCGATGCGCCGACTCCGGCCGACCGCCAGCGGATCGTGCGGGTGCACTTCCTCAAGACGCCCGCGCCCGCTGGCATCGTTGCGGCCAACGTGGTCATCGAGGGCGGCGATCGCATCCGCGGCATCCAGGTCGACCGGCCGGTGACCTACGAGGGCGACGTGGTCGCCGTCCATCTCAACGCCTACGGCGACTACTCGACCTACCGGCTGCGCCTGATCAAGGCCGACGGCAGCACTTTCGATCCGACCAAGCTCGATCCGATGCTCGTCTCCGTCGCGTTCTCGTTCAAGGTCGAATGCCCGAACGACTACGACTGTGCGAGCCCATGCGATTGCCCGCCGCTGACGCCGCCTGCGCCGGAGATCAATTATCTCGCCAAGGACTACGCCACCTATCGGCAGCTGATGCTCGACCGGTTGTCCGTCCTCGTTCCGCAGTGGAGCGAGCGCAATGCCGCCGACCTCGGCGTGACGCTGGTGGAGCTGCTCGCCTACGCGGCCGACCAGTTGAGCTATCGCCAGGACGCGGTCGCTACCGAGGCCTATCTGTTCACGGCGCGGCGCCGCGTCTCAGTACGGCGCCACGCGCGCCTCGTCGACTATGTCATGCGCGAGGGCAAGAGCGCGCGCGCGTTCATGCACGTCGCGGTCGGCGCCGACATCGTCCTGGCCAAGGGCACCCAGCTCGTGACGGCGCTGCCCGGACAGACCGTCCGGCTGTCGGCGGATTTCGTCAGCGCGGCAGCCGGATCGGCGCCGCAGGCGGAAGTGTTCGAGACGTTGCATACGGCGCCGCTCACCCAGGCGCACAACCAGATCTCGTTCTACACCTGGGGCAATGGCCGCTGCGTTCTGCCCAAAGGGGCAACCAGCGCGAGCCTCATGGGGCACTTTCCCGCCCTGACCAAGGGCATGGTGCTGATCTTCGAGGAGGTCCGCGGGCCGCAGAGCGGCGCGCCGCAGGACGCCGACCCGTCGCATCGCCATGCCGTGCGCCTGACCAACGTGACGCCGTGGAGCGACCCGCTCGGCGGGGCCTTCGCGCAGCCGCCGAATGCGAACCCCGTTGACGTGACCGAGATCGAGTGGTCTGCGAACGACGCGCTGCCGTTCGGGCTGTGCCTTTCGACGCGCGTCTCCGGCCCGCAAGGGACGCAGGACATACCGGACGTGAGCGTCGTGCGCGGCAATGTCGTGCTTGCCGATCACGGCGCGACGGTCGCGACCGACGATCTCGGCCAGGTCCCGCAGCCGTTCATCGTCCTGCCACCGTCGCCGACCGCTGATCAATGCGCCGACGTGAAGCCGACGCCGCTGCCGCCACGGTTCCGGCCACGCCTCAAGAACGGCCCTCTGGCCTATGTGAACCCCTACGACGAGGCCAATCCGCCGCCCTCCGCGCGCGCGGCGTTGCTGCCGCCGCTCGAGGACGCGATGCCGCAAATCGCTCTCAGCGGCACCAGCGGCAACACGCCGCCGGTGACCTGGATGCCGCAGGCCGATCTCTTGGACAGCGAGCCGGGCGCCCCCGATTTCGTGGTCGAGGCCGAGGCCGACGGCACCGTCTTCCTGCGCTTCGGCGACGGCACGCATGGCCAGCGTCCGAGCCCAGGGACGAGATTCGTCGCCACCTATCGGGTCGGCGGCGGCACGCGCGGCAACGTTGGCGCCGAGGCGATCAGCCATGCGGTGATCAGCGACCCGGCGGTGCGGAGCGTCCGCAATCCACTGCCGGCGCAAGGCGGCATCGATTCGGAAAGCATCGACGACGTCCGCCACAAGGCGCCGTTCGCCTTCCGCACCCAGAAGCGCGCCGTCACACCCGAGGACTATCAGGCGGTGGCGCAGGGGCATCCGCAGGTGCAGCGCGCCGCCGCCACCTTCCGCTGGACCGGCAGCTGGTGGACGGTGCTGCTCAGCATCGACCGGCTCGGCGGAGCGCCGGTGGATGACAGCTTCGCCAACGACATCCGCGCCTACGTCGAGCCTTACCGCACTGCCGGCCATGACCTCGACGTCAACGGCCCGACCTACGTGCCGCTCGAGATCGAGGCCCGGGTTGCGGTTGCGCCCGATCATTTCCGCAGCGACGTCGGGGCCGCGTTGACGCGGCTGTTCAGCAGCCGCGTGCTGGCGGACGGAAGCCGCGGCGTGTTTCACCCGGACAATTTCACGTTCGGCCAGGCTGTCTACCTCAGTCCGCTCTATGCGGCGGCAAAGAAGCTCGATGGCGTCCAGGCGATCACGATCGTCAAATTCCAGCGCCAGGGCCGCAGCAGTGCGGATGCGCTGCAGCAGGGCCGGCTCGACCTCGATCGACTCGAAATCGCGCGGCTCGACAATGATCCGAGCTTCCCCGACCGCGGCGTCTTCCGCATGAGCCTCGTGGGTGGCAAATGAGCGATACGACCGGCGCGCACGTGGAGTGTCATTGCGGCGAGACGGCCACGCGCGCCCCGCTCGTGGTCGCCAACCGTGCAGGCCTGTCCGCCATCGCGTACCGCGTCGGCACGCAGCCGCAGTTCAAGGCGAGCATGCTGGCCGGCCTCGGCCAGGTGCCGGGACTGACGACGCGTGCAGACGACGATTTCTCCGTTGCCTTGCTCGATGCCTGGGCATGCGTGGCCGACACGCTGACGTTCTATCAGGAGCGGATCGCCAACGAATCCTATCTGCGCACCGCGACCGAGCGCCGTTCGCTGGTCGAGCTCGGACGCCTGATTGACTATCGGGCGCGGCCGGGCGTCGCGGCTGGCGCCTATCTCGCCTTCACGATCGAGGACGCGCCTGGCGCGCCCGAGCTCGCATCGCAGCCGGTGACGCTCGACGCCGGGCTCAAGGTTCAAAGCCTGCCGGCGCAAGGCGCGCTGCCGCAGACGTTCGAGACGGTCGAGGCGATCGAGGCGCGCCCGGAGTGGAACGCCATGCGTCCGCAACGGACCCAGGATCAGCCGATTTCCGCCGCGATGCAGACCGTGACGGTGCAGGGGACGAGCACGGCCGTGGCGCGCGGCGACCGGATCCTGATCGTGGCCGGCGACGGCGACGATCAGCGCGCGGTGCAGCGCGTCGTCGCGGTGACGACGGACTCGACCAGCGGGACCACGCGCATCGACCTCGTCGCCGATCCGCCCGATCCGCCGCGTTTCGTGTTTCCGCTGCTGCCGCCGGCGGTCTTCCGTCCGCAGCGTGTCGCGCTGTCGAGCGCGTCCGTGGCCGACAATATTATCGGCTACTCCTGGCGCCAGGCCGATCTCGCCGCCTTTGCGAGCGTGCAGCGATGGCCGGTCAGGGCGCTGACTCGCAACATCGCCTGGCACATCGCCCATCCGGTCCTTCCGCCGCCGACGATCGGGGTCTTCGCCTTCCGCGACCGGGCCGCGATCTTCGGCCACAACGCCGCCAAGGATACGTCGGCGGTCCCGCCGGGCAACTGGGACAGTCCCGCGCGGACCTTGCAGCAGGACGACAATGGTGACGGCGAGATCGATCTCGACCGCACGTATCCGGATGTGATCGAGGACAGCTGGGTCGTCCTGGAAAGCCCGAACGATCGGAAAATCTATCGAGTCGTGCACACGTCCGACCTCTCGCGCGCGGACTATGGGCTGAGCGCCAAGGTCACCCGCCTGCGTCTCGACAGCAATGATGCATTCGGGTCCTTCACGATCCGCGCGACCACGGTGCTTGCGGGCAGCGACACGCTAGCGCTCGCTCAGCTTCCGATCGTGGACGATGTCGAGGGCGTGAGCATCACGCTCGACGGCGTCTATCTCGGGCTGAAGCCCGGACAGAGCGTGATCGTGACCGGGACGCGCGCCGACCTCGACGGCGTCGTCGAGAGCGAGGTGATGACGCTCGCCGACGTCCAGTTCACGGCTGGCTTCACCACGCTCGTCTTTCAGCAGGCGCTCGCCAACAGCTACGTGCGCGACACCGTCACGATCAACGCCAATGTCGCGGCGGCGACGCACGGCGAGACCGTGCAGGAGACGCTGGGCGGCGGCGACGGCAGCCAGGCGCATCAGCGGTTCACGCTCGGGCAGCAGCCGCTCACCTATGTGAGCAGCGCCGACCCGAGCGGCGGTGCCTCGACACTGCAGGTGCGCGCCAACGGCCTGCTCTGGCAGGAAGCGCCCAACTTCTTCGGCCGGGCGCCGGGCGATCGCGTGTACGTGACGAGCACGAGCGAGCAGGGCGGGACGACGGTCGAGTTCGGCGATGGCCTCAACGGCGCGCGGGCGCCGACCGGATTCAACAATATTCGCGCGGTCTATCGCAAGGGACTCGGAACGATCGGCAATGTGGACGCGGACCAGCTCACCCTTCTGCTGACGCGGCCGGCCGGCGTGCGCGGCGTGACCAATCCGCTGCCGGCGAGCGGCGGCACCGATGCGGAGCCCGGCGACTCCATCCGCCGCAACGCGGCCGTTCCGATCCTGACGATGGACCGCGTCGTCTCGCTCAAGGACTACGAGGATTTCGCCTGCGCGTTCGCGGGCGTTGCCAAGGCGCTGGCGAGTCCCTGGATCTGGAGCGGGCATGCGCGCGGCGTCTTCCTCACGGTCGCGGGCGCCGGCGGGGCGGATCTGCCCGCCGACGGCAGCACCTACGCGAACCTGCTGGCCGCGATCCACAAGGCCGGTGGCGCGCATATCCCGGTGCGCATGCAGTCGTACCGCAAGGCGTTCTTCCGCCTCTCCGGGACCGTGACGGTCGCGGCCGACGCGGAGACGGATGTCGTGGTCGCGGCCGTCGAGGCGGCGCTGCGGGCGAGCTTCTCCTTCGATGCGCGTGCGTTCGGGCAGGCGGTCAATCTGAGCGACGTGGTGGCCGTGATGCAGGCCGTTGCCGGCGTCGTTGCGATCGACGTCGACGAGCTCACGCGCCTCGACAGAATCGGCGGCGATGGACTCGCGGGGCCGCTGCCCGCGGCTTTGCCGCAGGTCGGCGACGACGGCTCGCTGCTCGCGGCCGAGCTGCTCGTTCTCGATCCGCGGCCGGTCGATCTCAAGGGAGTGCTGCAGTGAGCTTCGATGTCGACACGCTCTATGGCTTGCTGCCGGCCGTCCATCGCAGCCGTGACGCGGAGCAGGGCGGCCCGCTCAAGCAGCTCCTCGGCGTGGTCGCGCAACAGATCGCGATCCTCGAGGAGGACATTGCGCAGCTCTACGACGACCAGTTCATCGAGACCTGCGCCGACTGGGTGGTCCCCTACATCGGCGACCTGATCGGCTATCGCCAGCTCTACGGGCTGACCTCGCAGATCCGCAGCCCGCGCGCTGAGGTCGCGAACACGATCGGGCTGCGCCGGCGCAAGGGAACCGCCGCCGTGTTGGCCGACCTCGCGCGCGACGTCACCGGCTGGGACGCGAGCGCGGTCGAGCTCTTCCAGCGGCTGGCGTGGACCCAGTTCATGAATCATCTGCGGCCGCAAAGCCTCGGCACCGCCAATGTGCGGCAGCTGCTGCCGCTCGAGCCCCTGAACGAGCCGTTCGAGGCCGTTCCCCGCTTCGTGGACGTGCGCCGCACCGTCGGCGGCCCCGGCCGCTGCAACGTTCCGAACATCGGCATCTATCTCTGGCGCCTGCGCAGCTATTCGCTGCACAGCTCGCCGGCGTCCCGGCTCGATGACCGGCGCTATCTGTTCAGCCCGCTCGGCGTCAACACGCGCCTCTTTGGCCGGCCGCAGGAAGATGCCGCCGGCGTGGCCGGCACGCCGGGCGGCGTGCAGATGCCGCTCGGCCGCCGCATGGTGTTTGCCGCCAAGGACAAGTTCTACGGCCCCGACGCGAGCTTTTTCGTTGCCGGCGTCACGCTCGACCAGCTGATGATCTGCGATCTCTCCGACGCGACCGGCGGCGCCTGGGCGCATGTGCCGCCGGCCGGCAAGGTCGCGATCGATCCGCTGCTCGGGCGGATCGCGTTCGGAACCGTGCCCACCGCGATCCCGGCGGTCACTCATTACTATGGCTTCTCGGGCGATCTCGGGGGCGGCGAGTACGACCGCCTGACGACGCTGCTTTCGCCGCCGCCGGTCGTGAAACTGCCGGCGGGCAGCACGGCGCTGCAAGGTGCGCTCAACACAGCCGGCAGCGCCGGCGGCACGGTGGAGATCGGCGACAACGGGCGCTACGCCGCGACGCCGACCATCACGGCAGCAGCCGGCAAGGGCGTCGAGTTGCGCGCCGCCAACGCGACCCGGCCGCTCGTCGTGCTCGGTGGCGACTTCGCGATCAGCGGCCAGGATGGGTCCGAGGTGACGCTGAACGGCCTGCTGATCGCTGGCGGCCGCATCCACGTCACCGACTCGGCCGACCACAAGCAGCTGCAGCGCCTGCGGCTGCGTCACTGCACCCTGGTGCCGGGCCTCAACCTGACCGCCGCCGGCGCGCCGCAGCAGGCGGGCGCGCCGAGCCTCGTGATCGAGACCGCCAACACCATCGTGGAGATAGACCACTGCATCCTCGGCGGACTGCGGGTCGCGCCCGGCGCGCAAATCACCATCACCAACAGCATCGTCGACGCCAATGCGGAGACCGGCGTCGCCTATGCGGCGATCGACGGAACGGCCGGCGGCGCGCCGCTGACCGTCCAGAAAAGCACCATCATCGGTAAGGTCCACACGAGCTCGCTCACGCTTGCATCGAACAGCATCGTCCTGGCGCAGACGACGCCGGGCGACGGCTGGCAGGCGCCGGTGTGGTCCGATCAGCGCCAGGCCGGCTGCGTGCGCTTTTCCTATCTGCCGCCGGGCTCGCGCACGCCACGCCGCTATCGCTGCCAGCCGGCGACCGACGCGGACGCCGCGCGAGTTCGGCCGATCTTCACGTCATTGCGCTACGGCGATCCGGCCTACGGCCAGCTTGACCGCGGCGCCGCGCCGGAGATCCGGCAAGGCGCCGAGGACGGCTCCGAGCTCGGCGTCTTCCACGATCTGTCGCAGCCGCAGCGCGAGACGAATCTGCGCGTCCGGCTCAAGGAATATGCGCCGTTTGGCCTTGACGTCGGTTTTGTATTCGTGACCTGAGCACGGGAGGTCTTTTATGAAGGGTGATTTCAGCCGCCAGACCTTCGGCGCCGCCAAGCATTACGCGAAGGTGCTGATGCAGCAGGGTCGGGTGCAGCTCGACGCCGACTGGAACGAGCAGCAAAGCATTCTCGAGCATCGCATCACGACCGAGTCGAAGGACGTGGTCGGGGCGTCCGGCGCACCGCAGCGCAATGCGGGATTCGGCATCACCACCGCCGACGGAAAGACGCTCACCATCGGTCGCGGCCGCTACTATGTCGACGGCATCCTGTGTCTGAACGAAACCGACACGCCCTTTCTGGGCCAACCGGACTTTCCCAGCGCCACCGACGTGATCGCGCAGCTCACGGCCGCGCAGGCGACGGCGGCGTTCATCTATCTCGACGTGTGGCATCGCCATCTGACGGCGATCGACGATCCGCTGATCCGCGAGAGCGCGCTCGGTGGGCCCGACACCTCGTCGCGGGTGAAGACCGTCTGGCAGGTCAAGGTGCTGCCGGCGAAGCCGGCCGGCGGGGGAGGGGTGTCGTGCGGCGATTCGCTGCCGGACTGGGACACCCTGGTCGCGCCGAGCACCGGGCTGTTGAGCGCGCGCGCGCAGCCGACCCAGGCGACCGACAGTCCCTGCCTGCTGCCGCCCGGCGCGGGCTATCGCAGCCTCGACAACCGGCTCTACCGGGTCGAGGTCCACCAGGGCGGCGCGCTCGGCACCGCGACGTTCAAATGGTCGCGCGACAACGGCATTGCCGTCTCGGCGATCGAGAGCGTGAATGGCCAGGACGTCACGGTTCACCAGTTCAGCCAGGACGATGTGCTTGCCTTCGCGGGCAACCAATGGGTCGAGCTCACCGATGACGTGCTCGAGCTGTCGGGCCAGCCGGGACAGTTCTTGCAGATCGACCACGTCAATGCGGCGACCCGCGTCGTCTCGTTGAAAACCGCGCCGGCCGCCGTCAATCTCGTCCGCAATGCGAAACTGCGCCGCTGGGACAACGCCGGTCTCATGACGGTGGCGGCGCCGGCGACCAACAACGGCTTCGTCGCGCTCGAGAACGGCGTCGAGGTGAAGTTCGAGGCCGGCAATTACAAGACCGGGGACTATTGGCTGATTCCGGCGCGCGTTGCGACCGGCAGCATCGAATGGCCGTTCTCCGCGCCGCAGCCGCCGCTCGGCGTCACGCATCATTACAGCCGCCTCGCCGTCGCGACGCTTGCGGGCGGCAGCTTGACGCTGCAGGACTGCCGCACCTTCTTCGCGGCGCTGGCCGATGCCCCGCCCGCCGTGCACATCAAGAACATCAGCTGGGTCAACGACGATGTGGTGACGCAGGATTTGATCCAGACGAACGGGCTGCTGGTCAATTTCGACGGCCCGGTCACGCCGCCGCCAACCGACGGGACCTCGGGCGTCGTGGTCGTGAGCCTGGAGATGCCGCTCGTGGTCAAGGCGGCCGCGACCGCAAGCGATACGGCGGTGATGGCGCAGTTTGCTGCGATCCTCAACGGCGATATGTCGTTTCCGACCACGAGCTCGCTGCTGTGGAAGCCCGCCAAGGGCGGCGCGGAGCTCAAGAGTCTCCTCGCCTATCTGGTCAGCCAGCAGATCACGCGGGTGCGCGTGCGCTTCAGCCTCAAGGGCCGCGCCTTGTGGTTCGAGCAGGGCAACGACCGCATCTATCTGGACGGCCATGCGCTGGGCCAGAGGGGATTGCGCGCCGACAACACGCCGCGCATCGACCTCCAGTTTCCGTCGGGCGATCGCCGGCGGGCAAGCGATTTCGAGAGTTGGTTCTATGTTCAGCTGCAGCTTCCGCCGTCGAACCTGGTGGGATTGTCGTTCGCCGCCCCGACGGTGCTCGCCGGCGCGACACTCGGCGGGACCGTGACATTGGACTTCCCGGCGCCTGCGCCGGTCCAGGTCAAGCTCACGAGCTCGGCGACACAGGCGGTCGTGACGCCGGCGACCGTGCAGTTGAGCGCGAACCAGACTCAGGGCAACTTCAATATCACGACCAACGGGACGGGCCTTGGCGGCAGCATCAATGTGGTGATCACCGCAACGGCCGGAAACGTGACCCTGACCAACCAGTTCACACTGCAGATCATCGCGATCACGATTTCGCCGAACGACCTGAGCCTCTTCACCGAGCACACGCAGCAGTTCACGGCCGTCGTCACCGGCACGCCCAACCAGGCAGTGACGTGGAGCGTCCAGGAAGCGGGTGGCGGCAGCGTGACCACCTCGGGCTTCTACACGGCGCCGACCACGCAGGGGACCTTCCATGTCGTTGCGACGAGCGTGGTCGATCCAACCAAGAAGGCGACCGCCACGGTTCGTGTCTCGCCCAAGCCGAAGGACACCAAGGAGCACAAGGACGGAAAGGACGGCAAGGAAGTCGTGATCGACAAGGCCCTGCCCATTGAAAAGTTGACTCGCGTCGAGGCTGTGGCGGCCGTCGGGCATCCGATCGCGCAACCGGGTGTCGACGAGGCCCCGAGCGCGTTCGAGGGTGCATCGGTCGGGCGCGCCTTCATCCGGCCCGACGAGCGTCCGGCCATGTCGCCGTCCGGCAACGGCGCGCCGTCATGACGGACCGGGTGGTGCTGGTGCTGGCGAGCCGGCGCGACACCGCAGCCGCGGCCTTTGCGGCCGACAGGGCCGACGCCGGCGTGCGGCTGATGACGCCGGACGATCTCTCGCAGGAAGGCTGGGCCTTTCGCCTCGATGATCCGGCGCGCGGCACGGCGGTGCTCGCCGGGCAGCCGTTGCGTGCCGCCGCGATCGCCGGGGTGCTGACGCGGCTGCCCGGCGTGACCGAGCACGACCTGCCGCAGATCGCGCCCGACGAGCGTGCGTATGTGGCGGCCGAGATGAACGCCTTCCTGCTGGCGTGGCTCACCGAATTGCGTTGTCCGGTCGTGAACCGGCCGACGCCGCAGTGCCTGTCGGGCCCGCCCTGGCGGCAGGAGCGGTGGGTGCTGGCGGCGCAGCGCCTGGGGGTTCCCGCGCGTCCGGTGGTGCGACGCGAGACAGATGGCGCCGCAGTGGCCGATATCCAACCGGAGCACGCCGTGACGGTCGTCGGCCGCCGGCATTTTGGTGCGGACGACGATCTCCTGGTCGCGCGCGCACACGCACTCGCCGACGCGGCCGGCGCCCAATTGCTCACGGTCGCGTTCGATGGCGGCGGGCACGATGCGCGCTTCGTCAGCGCGAGCCTCTGGCCGGATTTTGGCGACTTCCGCATCGCCGACGCCGTGCTCGCGCTCTTCCGCGAGCCGCGCCGGCGGTCAAAGCGGGGACGGGCGACGCAATGATCCTGCTGTGGGGCGCCGCCCAGGACCGGCCGTTCGCCCAGGTGCGCGAGGCGCTGGAGCGGCGCGGCGCAACGGTGTTCGTGCTCGACCAGATGGATGCGCCGCGCGCGCAGGTCGAGCTCCGGGTCGGAGCGGACGTCGCAGGCGAGCTCCGGGTCGGCGAGGCGCGCTGTGACCTTGCTGCGATATCCGCGACCTACCTGCGTTGCTACGATGCGCGTACGCTCGATTTCGGCCCCGATGCGGCCGACCGCGAATCCGCGAGGCGCCGCGCCCTGGACGTCGAGGATGTCCTCGCCGGTTGGCTCGAGGTGACGCCCGCCTTCGTCGTCAACCCATCCACGGCCATGGCCTCGAACGGCTCAAAGCCCTACCAGCTTGCGCTGATTCGCAAGGCCGGCTTTGCGACGCCGGATACGCTCGTGTCGACCGACCCGGCCGCGGTCAAGAAATTTCACAAGCGTCACCGCGAGATCATCTACAAATCGATCAGCGGCGTGCGCAGCATCGTGTCGCGCTTCACCGCCGAGCATGCGGAGCGCCTGGGCGACCTGCGCTGGTGCCCGACGCAGTTTCAGCAATACATTCCGGGCCGCGACTTCCGCGTCCACACGGTCGGCGAGGAGGTGTTCGCCTGCGAGATCATCTCGGAGGCGGACGACTATCGCTACGGCGCGCGCCAAGGCCTCGGCGCGGAGCTGCGCGCTGCGACGCTGCCCGCCGACTGCGCCGAGCGCTGTCGCGCGCTCGCGCGCGCGCTCGGACTCGTGGTCGCCGGCATCGATCTGCGCCGCACGCCGGCCGGCGAATGGTTCTGCTTCGAGGTCAATCCGTCGCCCGCGTTCAGCTATTACGAGAGCGCGACGGGGCAGCCGATCGCCGAGGCGGTCGCGGGGCTGCTGATGGCGGCGAAAGCAAGCTGATGATAGATGGCACTGTCGGGCTTGCAGCGCGCATGAGTTGAATGAATTTTTTGAGTTTAGCACGCGATGACGCTTCCTTTGGCGCGCCCGAAAATGCCGGGGTGTAGCGGTTGTATGATTCCCGCGAGGCAGATGCCAAAGATTGGGCAGCAGGGCCGCCCGCATCCTTGTTGGGTGCGAATGCCTGTGTTAACCAAACAGGCGACGGCTTACGGGCGCTGACACGATCGCGCGGCCCTCGAACGAACCCGACCGGGGGCAAAAAGGCGCGCCCGAATCGCGCAGCCCAGCCCTTTCGCGGCCGGAGAAAAAGATCCATGGCGCCCCCCACCAACGGTGGCCACGGCGACGCGATCCCTCCGCGGCAGCCGCAGCGGCAAGCGCAGCTCCGTGTGCTCGCGCAATACACCAAGGACTTTTGGTTCGAGAACCCGAACGCGCCGCGCTCGATGCAGCAGCAACAACAGCCGCAGATCAGCATTCAGGTGAACGTCAGTCCCAAGCAGCTCTCGAACACCGATTTCGAGGTCGAGCTCAAGCTCGACGGCAAGGCCGAGGTGAGCGGCTCGACCCTGTTCGCGTTCGACCTCACCTATGCGGGCGTATTTCATCTCGATGGCATCCCGCAAGATAGCATGGGCCCGCTGATCATGATCGAGTGCCCGCGCATCCTGTTTCCATTCGCCCGCGCGATTATCGCGTCGGCGATCGTCGGCGGCGGGTTCCCACCGTTGCTGCTCGGTCCGATCGATTTCGTCGCGCTTTACCAGCAGGAGGTTGCGGAATTTCCTAGGAGACAAAGAGCAAAAAAGAGGGCGATCGAGATAGCACACTCGGCGATGTCGTCACGCGACAAATTTGAAGCTATTTACCGCGAATCGGTCTGGGCGGATGCCGCGCCGACCCTCGTGAGAAGCGCAAGCCGGTCCGGTCACGGGTCAACAGAACAGTCCACTCGATTACTCCGTCGCGAGCTCATCAAATTCGTTAGACGAGAGGCAATTGTAAGCCTATTCGATGCGCCTTGCGGCGATTATTTTTGGATGAAGTTGGTGGAATTTCCGGAAGAATTTACCTATATCGGGGGCGATATAGCGGAATCAGTGGTCGAAGAGCTGAAGACGAGGTCGCCCGGACATACCCATAAGTTTATCGTGTTCGATCTTACCCGTGACCAATTTCCGGATTGCGACGCTTGGCTATGCAAGGATTGCTTCCAACACCTTTCATTTGGAGATATTGCGGCAGTGCTGAGGAACTTTGGAGAATCGAGTATTCAATGGGCCCTCATCAGCAACCACCCTGGTGCACCGAATTACAACATTGCCACTGGAGATTTTAGGTATGTTGACCTTACAAGGTCGCCATTCAACTTGCCGCCTCCAAGATTAGTTTTGCGAGATAGCCCGATAGATAAGGAGCCGCGTGGAATATTTGCGTGGAGGCGAGAGGATATTCAGAATTGTGTCCGAAGCTGAGAGGAAGGGGAACCTTCCATCCTTCGGGTGCACGGGCCGAGCGGTCCTGGCAGGACTGATGCGATCCGAATTCACCGCGTTCAATCCAAACGACGCTTGCGAGTATCAAGCCTGGCCTGAGGCGGCATCCGATCCGTAACGGATCGCAACGATCTCGATGTCCTCGACACCGGACGGCGTGCGCAGCTGCACGCTGTCGTCGACCCTTGCCTTCATCAGCGCCTGGGCGACGGGCGACAGCCAGCTGATCTTGCCTTGCGACAGGTCGGCTTCGTCCACGCCCACCAGCGTGACGGTGTGCTCGCTGCCGTCGGCCCTGGCATAAGTGACGGTGGCGCCGAAGAAGACCTGGCGCAGCGCCTGCTGCTGCTTCGGATCGACCAGCACTGCGCTTTCGAGCCGCTTGGTGAGATAACGAACCCGGCGGTCGATCTCTCGCAGCCGCTTCTTGCCGTAGAGATAATCCGCGTTCTCCGAGCGGTCGCCGTTGCTCGCCGCCCAGCTCACGACCTCGACCACCTTGGGACGCTCGTCCTGTCGCAGGTGTCGGAGTTCGGCCTGCAGGGCCGCATGGCCCGTGGGCGTCACATAGTTCTTGGCATGGGCGGGCAGCGCGTCACCGCCGTCGTCATCGCGATCGTCCGGCTCGGAATCGCTTTCCCTGGTGAATGCTTTGCTCATGGACGATGGGCCTGAACGCCGAGGCTGCCCTTCCGGGGCGACCACCATCGCGACGGGCTGAGAGTGGCTGGGGAACTAGGATTCGAACCTAGATTAACGGAGTCAGAGTCCGCTGTTCTACCGTTGAACTATTCCCCACCAAGCCATTGATCCAAAGAGGTAATCTGGACATGACCAAGGCGCCGAAGGAGCCGTAAAATAGCGATTCCGAGCCGCGAATGCAAATCAGGCCGCAGCAGGTGGTCACCGCGTTGCGGAGTGGGCGGAATGCCGTCACACTGTCAGCGCCGCCTGGTGCTTTGCAGCGGCACTGCCGGTGCACATCGGACGCCAGCCGGAATGCCACAGGCAGCCGCGGCGTTCTCGACGGAGATGCGGTCATGAACGGAAGCATCCGGGCCGGCAAGGAACCGTCGCGCAAGCGCTCCGCCGCATTGGTCGAGCGCCGCTTGGTGCCGATGCAGGTCGGCGGCGCGACCGTCTATATCGAGCAGTTCGGCGCGCCGCCGGTGGTCGAGACCGAGGGCACCATCCGCCCTGTCGCCCCGCCAACCTCGGCCGACGTGTTCGAACGAGGCAGCGATATCCTGCACGAGTGCGTGCGCGTGATCGGCGAGCGCATCGAGGCGATGGGCCAGGCGGTGCGGCCCGACAAGGTGTCGGTCGAGTTCTCGCTGTCGTTCGAGGTCAAAGGGAAGGCCGCGGTGATCCCGGTGCTGCTCACCGGCGAAAGCAGCGGCCAGACCGGCCTGAAGGTCACGGCCGAGTGGACCCGCAAAGAGGCGAAGGGGGGGTCGTGATGGCGCGGGCCGCGCGCGGCCTGGACGTCGCGCGCCAGGCCACGGTCAGGATTGCCGACCGCAAGGGCACGCATCATGGCCAAGGCCTTCTGCTCGACCTGCCCGCGACGGGCACCGTCGTGCTGACCTGCCACCACGTGGTCGCACCGCTCACGCCCGACGAGCTGTGCGTCCAGCTTCCGCTAGAATCGGGGCGGCTTGGAAAACCGCTGCCCGCCGAGTACGTGGCGGAGCGGTCGCGGCCCGAGCAGGATGCGGTCGTGTTGCGTCTGCCGCAACCACCGCAGCAGCCTTCGGGACCGCTGACGCTGCTGCACGAGCTCAATGCCGACACCTATGACGGCGGATTGCCCGATCCGGCCATCGGCCTCAATCTGTTCGAGACCCGCGGCTTCCAGGCGCGACTCGGCACTGCGGCGCCGCTTGAGGTTCCGGTCGGCCCGCGGGGCAAGTGGCCGAACGCCCCGGGGCGCAGCTATCGCGTGCCGAGCGTGTTCCGGCTCGCCGATCCGACCGACGCCCGGCAAGGCATTAGCGGATCCGTGATGGTGTACGACGGAGGCGTGCTCGGGCTTGCGCATTTCTCGCGCGCGGGAGCCGAGGACTTCAAGTCCGAGGTCTACCTCGTGCCGTTGCGGGTCTGGGCCGAGGGCTGGGACGAACTCGCCGCGCTCATCGAACCGCTGATCGATCCGCGCCTGCGTCACGCCGCCATCGTGAAACGGACGCGCAGCCTCGAGCCGCATACCGACATCCTCATCGCCAAGGTCGGCTTCCACGACGCCTATATCGAAACGGCCGCGATTGCGGCGGCGCGCAGCGCGCTGTCGGCGCACGGCGGCCTGGTTATCATCGGCCGTCCGAAATCCGGCAAGACGCGGCTGGTGTGGCAATTGCTGCAGGATCGCCCGGACGCGCTGGCGGTGATTCCGCAGCGGGCCAGCCCGCCGGACCTCTTCGACGTATCGATCTTCACGGATCGCGACGTGGTGCTGCTGTTCGACGACTTGCATGGGCCCACCTTGTCCCATGATCTGCTGGCGTGGCACAGGCGTCTGGAAGACGCTGCACGCCGACCCTGTGCGCTGATCTGCACGTCGCGCGACGGCGCGGATTGGCAGCGCGCGTCTGAGCAGCCGCATATCGCCGCCCTGCTGCGGCAGCTTTCGCGCCATGCCTTCGTCTACACCAGCCGGGTCGGCTCCCAGGGCGCCGACCTGTCGCAGGACGAAGGCCGTACGCTTGCCGCGCGCATCGGGTTGAAGCCGCAGGATTTCGCGGCTCGCTTCGACGGCACGGCGGGGTCGCTAACGCTCGACCTCGACGCCATGTCGGCGCGCTACCGTGCCCTGCAGAAGCGGGATCGACTGGGCCTGCAATTGAGCACGCTGCTCGATGCCGCAAAGTTGCTCGATCGGGGCGGCCTGCCGCGCCTCGCGGAGGCGAGGCTGCGCTCTGCCGCCGCCGTCATTGCCGGCCAGGCGATCGGTACGCAGGCTTGGAAAGTATTGCGCGACTCCACGGACGACGAGGGGTTCGGGAGTTTCAATGAAGCCGGCGCGTTCCAGATCTATCGGCCGTACCTGGAGACGTGCGTCGACTACGAGCCGACACAGCAGGAGGTCGAATCGCTCGTGCCTGTACTTCAGGAGGCCAAGGACTATGAGGGCATGCACTTTCTCGGCACCAGACTGGCGCTTGGATATCGTTCGAAAATCGGCGCGGAGGTCCTCAACGAAGCGATGGCCAACGCGCCGCCGCCTTACGGCACCATGGGATTCGTGGCGAAAGCTGTTTTGAGCCCCGCGGATCCATCGGCAGAGGAGGCGATTCGGGCGGCGATTGCCGCCGGTGAACAAGGTGCTTACCTGTCGCTCGCTCATCATCTCGAAAAACTGCCCCGCCGCGAGAGCGAGGCCGAGCAAGCGTTTCGCGATGCGATCGAGAACGACCACGATGAAGAATCTCGCGAGCTGGGCATTCGCTCCGAGCTCGCGGCCTTCCTGGGGAAATTGCCGGGCCGCGAAGCGGACGCAGAAGCAGCGTTCCGAGCGGCTTTGGGCGCAAGAAGCGACAACGCGCTGCTACGCGGGATAGCAGCCCGCGAATTTGGCATTTTTCTCGCGCGTCAACCCGATCGCGAAGATGAGGCCGAAACATTTTTCATCGAGGCGCGGGACATCCTGCAATCCAACGTTCGCGCTCAGCTGCATGTCAATCGCTCGCTTGCCGATTTGCTCGCTCGTCGACCCGGACGCGAGCAGGATGCCGAGCGGGCGTATCGTGCGGCGATCGCCGACGAAGCGAGTGTCGATTTTGAGGAGCGCGCACAGCTTGGCCTTGCAGAGCTGCTGGCGCAGCAGGAGGGTCGCGAGGCGGAGGCTGAAGAGTTCTACCGCGCCGCTGTGAACTCCCGCATCGCTGGGGCACCGACATTCATGGCACTTTTCTTGGCCAAAATGCCGGACCGCGCGATCGACGCCGAGGCCGCCGCACGGACGGCGATCGAGGCGGAAAATCACATTCTCGGATATTTTGCGCTCGGGCTTGCGCTTCAATGGTTGCCCGGTCGCGAGCGCGAGGCGGAAAGCGCCTTGCGGCAGGCGATCGATCGCGGCATGGGCCGGGCGAGCTATACGCTCGCGGCGTTGCTGCAATCGCAGCCCGGACGCGAGGCCGACGCCGAACAGGCATACCGCGACTCCATCCAGGCCGGCATGCCGGGTGTGCAATTGCACCTCGCCCGGCTCCTCGTGCGGCTGCCCGGTCGGGAGGCGGACGCCGAGCGGGCCTATCTGCAGGCGATGGACGAGGGCGAAGCGGAGGCCTGGATCGAGCTTCCAGAGCGGCTCGCGCTCCAGGACGGACGGGAGCAGGACGCCGAGGCGATCTATCGCGAGGCGATCCGCTTGGGCCTCGTGGCGGCGAATCTCGGGCTTGGCCGTTTGCTCACCGGCCAGCCCGGCCGCGAGGCCGAAGCACGTGCGGCCCTTCTGGCGGCGGAGGCAGAGGGGATTGCCGGGGCCGCGGAAGCGCTGAAGGACCTCGCTTCGCTGGGCGGCTAAGTCATCAAGGCACTCGCCGCGGCGCATTGCGACGCTTGCCGCAACGGCGGAGTGCTGCCATTTTTCCGCGCAATCCGGAACCGTCGCCAATGTCGCCCATCGCCCGCCTCGACGCGTCCACGATCAAGCTGCATCAAGCCGGCCACGGCCTGCCGTTGGTGCTGCTGCATTGTCTCGGCGTCGACCGCCATTTCTGGAACTTTTGCGCCGACCTCGCGCGCGACTTCACGCTGCTGCGCTACGACCTGCCGGGCCACGGCGAGACCGCGGTGCCGGCCGCGCCCTACGGCGTCGAAGACCTCGCGGCGCAGCTCGCCGACATCTTCGCGGCCCACCAGATCGGCCGCGCCCATGTGGCCGGCATCTCGCTCGGCGGCCTGATCGCGCAGGCGTTTGCGGCGAGCCATCCCGAGCTGGTCGACCGGCTGATCCTTGTCGACACCACGCCGCGCTACACCGACGAGCTGCGCGCCATGTGGGACGCGCGCGCGGCCACCGCGCGCACCGCGGGCGTCGCCGCGATGGTCGGCGATCTCCTTAAAATCTGGTTCTCGGCGGACGCGCTCGCGCGCGACGGGGAGGGCGTGCGCTACGTGCGCGCCGCGCTCGCGCGCTGCTCGGGCGAGGGCTATGCGCGCGCCTGCGAGGCGCTCAAGGCGGCCGACCTGCGGCCGCTCGCGCCAAGAATCGCCGCGCGCACCCTCGTGGTCTGCGGCGATGACGACATCCCGAGCTTCTTGGATGCCGCGCGCTGGCTGGCGTCGAATATTTCGGGCGCCGAGCTCGCCTGGATCGCGGGCGCAAAGCACGCCTCGGTGCTGGAGAAGCCCGAGGACGCGCGGCGGCTGATGCGGAATTTCCTCACCGGGTGACGGCGGGAATAAAAGCGCTCCCGCACAGGTCTCCAAGCCGACCGATCGAATGGATGGCCCGCGTCCGGGCGCGCCGCGATCGCAGGCCGAGGAGGATTTTTTACCATGATCGGACTGTTGCGCGCCGCGTCCGCGCGGCCGAGCGTCACGCTATTGCGCGGCGGGGCCGCGCTCATCGCCGCGCTGACGCTCGCGCGCCCCGCCTTCGCGACTGGCGACGCCGCGCATGGCGCGCAGATCTACAAGACCTGCGGCATCTGCCACGCGCTCGAGAAGAACGGCGTCGGCCCCAAGCACGCGGGCGTCTTCGGCCGCGCCGCCGGCACGGTGCCGGACTATCGCTATTCGCCGGCGCTGCAGAAATCAGGCATCGTGTGGAACGCCGAGACTCTCGACAAGTGGCTCGCCGATCCGCAGGCCATGGTGCCCGGCACAAAAATGTTCTTCGCCCTCGATGATGCCAAGGACCGCGCCGACGTGATCGAGTATCTGAAGCAGAAGGGCGGGGTGACCAATCCGGAGATGCCGACGCCGTAGTCGCGGCCCGACACGATTCCGGCGCCGGCCGCAACTGTTCCGTGCGGCCCGATCGGGTCTTTCGTGTTGGATAGTCGGGAACCCGACCTTCCATTCCATCGAATTTTCGCCAAAGTCGTCGCACCTAAAGCTAAGGTTCGGGGTGGCGTTCCGGAGTTGCGTGCGTGTTGGAGCAGATGACGCAGCGGCTATTGGCCCGACGCACTTTCGAGTCGGCGGCCGAGGCGGTGCTCAATGACGTTGTCGCGCTGCACGGGGCCGAATACGGCGACCTGCAGCTGGTCGTCGGCGACGAGCTGGTCATCGTCGCGCAGCGAGGCCTCTCGGACGCGTTCCTGCGCGCCTTCCGGCGCGTGCGCAAGACCGACGGCTGCGCCTGCGGCCGCGCGTGGCGCACCGGCACGACCGTGGTGGTCGCGGACGTCACCAAGGATGTCGACTATGCGGGCAACCGCGGCGACGCTGCGGCGGCCGGCTATCGCGCGGTGCAGAGCACACCGATCGTGACGCGCGACGGCACGATGCTCGGCCTGATCTCGACCCTGTTCGTCAACGCGCACGAGCCGACGCCGATCGAGATGGAGACGCTCGCGCGCTACTCGCGCGTCGCCGCCGATCATCTTGCAGCGCTGCTCGGTCGCGACACACTCGCGCGCAAGGCCATGCAGATGAGCGACGCGCTCTATGCGGCCGTGTGAGGGCCGGCTCAGCTACCGAGGTGCTGCTTGAAAAAGTCGACCGTCAGCGCGAGCGCGCGGTCGGCCTCCGGCTTCGAATAGGTCTTGCCGCCCTTGCGCGCGAAGGCGTGATCGGCGCCGGGATATTTGTGGATGGCGACCAGCGGATTGGGCGCGAGCCGGCGCTCCAGCAGGTCGTTGACCTCGGCCTGCACCCAGCGGTCCTTCATCGCCATGTGCAGCACGAACGGCCGGTGCAGATTCTTCACCTCGCGGATGTGGTGCTCGATATAGGTGCCGTAATACGCAACCGCGCAGTCGATGTCGGTGCGGCAGCACATCAGATAGCACAGCTTGCCGCCGAGGCAGTAGCCGACCGCGCCGACCTTGCCGTTGCACTCGGGCAGGTTGGCGAGATAGTGCCAAGTGTCCTCCATGTCGCGGACCGCGAGGTCGTAGTCGAAGTCGTAGTAGAGATCGAACGCCTTCTTGACGTGCTGCGGATTGCCGTCGGAGAGCTCGACGCCCGGCTCCTGGCGCCAGAAGAGATCGGGCACCAGGCATACGAAGCCGGCCTCGGCGAACTCGTGCGCATGGTGGCGCATCGTGTCGTTGACGCCCCAGATCTCCATGATCGCGATGATCGCGCCGGCGGGCGTCCGGTCGGGGATCGCCAGATAGGCGCCCATCTCGCCGTCGCGCAGCTTTACCTTGATGGAGCGGGTTTGCATGTGGGATCCCTCGTAGGGTGGGCAAAGCGAAGCGTGCCCACCGTCTGTGGCGCGCGGGCACGGCGCACCGATCCCGGGCTTGCCCGGGATCGGCAACATGATGTGCGCAGGTCGGGCAGGCCCGACCTGCGTGCGCCTTTGCCCACCCTACGTTTCACAATCTCATCAATCTCCGCGCATTGCCGGAAAAAATCTGCGTGCGCTCCGCATCGGAAACCTCCAGCGCGTTGACCGCCGCGATGGTCTTGGCGATAAGGCCGCGGCCCTGCTCGGAGCAGAACGGGGCGTCGGTCGCGAACAGACAGTGCGCAGTCTTGAAGAAGGCGTGGCCGCAGCGGGTCGGCGCGATTTCGCCGTTCAACGCCGTGTCGGCATAGAGCATCTCGTAGTATCGGCGCGGGGGCTGCTTGAGCCCGGCCTCCTCCGCGGCGGGATTGCGCTGCGGCGTGCCGAAGAAGATCTGGCGGAAGCCGAGGTCGATCTTGCCGGCAAAGAACGGAATCATCCCGCCCATATGGTGGGAGACGATCTTGAGGCCGGGCAGCTCGTCGAAAATGCCGGAATAGATCAGCCGTGTCATGCACGCGGTGGTCTCATAGGGCCAGCCGAAGCTGAACCAGATCTCGTTTTCCGACGCTGTCTCGCTTGCGTAGTCGGCGAACTGCGCAGCGCGCATCGGATGCACCCAGACAGGCAGGTCGTGCTGCACCATGCGCTGGAAGACCGGACGGAATTTCTTGGCCGACAGCGGCTCGCCGGCGACGTTGGTGAACACCTGCACGCCGCGCGCGCCCATGCCGATCGCGCGGTCGATCTCGGCGAGCGCGGCGTCGAGGTTGTTCATCGGCAGAGAGGCGATGAAGGCCGGAAAACGATCGGGCTGCGTCTGGCAGAGCGCCGCGAGGCCGTCGTTGGCCATGCGGGCGACTTCGGGGCTCTTGTCGGGTCCCGCGACGAGCTCGATCGGCGGATTGGCGAGCGAGGGCACCTGCGCGAGGCCGTCGAATTCATCGAGCAATGCCAGCCGTGCGTCGAGGTCCCACAGCGTCTTGATGCGTGGAAAGGCCGCGAGCACCGGATGGCCCGGAATGAGGTCCCCGAGCCGGTCGAGCACCGGCTTGGGCATGAAGTGCGTGAAGATATCGAGCATGAAGGGCGCTCCGGGACCGCGACCCTAGGCGGCGGCACAGCGGCCTGGCAAGGGCCGCCAGGCGCTTGTCAGCATCGTGGGCCACGTTGTTAACTCGCGTCGAAGCGCGCCGCGACACTCGAAAAAATAGGCGCACCAGGGAGGGATTCGATGACGACCGCGGACAAATCGGCCGAGCTGGTGGCGCGACTCGAGCGGCTGCCGTTCTCGCGCTGGCATCGCAACCTGTTCGTGCTGTGCTTTCTCGGCGTCATGTTCGACGCCTGCGATTTCGCGCTGTTCGGCATGGCGCTGCCGCCGGTCGCGCGCGAGTTCGGGCTCAACCAGGCGCAAGCCGGGCTGCTCGCGACCGTGGGTCTCGTCGGCGCGTTCCTCGGTGCGCTGTTCTGGGGCACGATCTCCGACTATATCGGCCGGCGCACCTCGTTCGCATCGACCATCGGCATCTTCTCGCTGTTCACCGGCCTCGTCGGGCTGTCGTGGAACGTGCTCTCGCTCGCCGTCTTCCGCTTCATCTCCAATTTCGGCCTCGGCGGCGCAGTCCCGGTGGCGCTCACGATCACGTCGGAGTTCAGCCCCGGGCGGCTGCGCGGCCGGATGGCCGGCGGCATGCTGGTCGGCTTTCCGTCCGGCCTCGCGCTCGCTGCGGCGGTCGCCTATTTCGTCATGCCGACCTATGGCTGGCGTGCGGTCTTCATCGTCGGCGTTGTCCCGGCCGTCCTCTTGTTCTTCATCAGCATCGTGATGCCCGAATCGGTGCGCTACCTGTTGAGCCGCGGTCGCGTGGCAGAGGCCGAGGCGACGGTCGCCCTGATCGAGGCGAAGGCGCTCGCCGGCGCGCCCGAACCGGCGGCGCCGAGCGTCGCGGCCGGGGCCGAAGAGCGCGGCGTGACCGTGCTCGAGCTGCTCACGCCCGAACGGCGCAGGCGCACGATCCTGCTCTGGATCGTGTCGTTCTGCTTCCTCTGGGCATCGAACGGCATCATCTTCATGCTGCCGACCATCCTGGTGCAGCGCGGCTTCCCGCTCACGCAAATCCTCGTCTTCCTGTTCGTGCAGGCGGCGGTGGCGATCGTCGGCTACGCGGCGTGCGGAGTCCTCATCGACCGCTTCGGCCGCCGGCCGGTGCTGTTTCTCTATTACTTCGTCGGCGCGTTCTTCCACCTGTGGTTCGCGGAGGCGAGCGGAATCTGGATCTATGTGGCGATCGCGGCGGTCGGCTGGGTCAATCCGGGCGTCTATGGGGCGAACGGCGTCTATGTCAGCGAGCTCTATCCGACGCATCTGCGCGCGACCGCCGTCGGCTGGTTCTTCGGCATCGGGCGGATCGGCTCCTTCCTGGCGCCGACCGTGGTCGGCTACATGCTGTATTTCGGCGCCGGAGCCTACGTGCTGCACACGTTCGCGCTGACCTTCCTGATCGCCGCCATCGCGCTGTGGTTCGTCGGCATCGAGACCAAAGGCAAGGTGCTGGAGCAGATCACGGGCGGGGAGGCGGGGGCAGCAGGAGCGGCCTAGGCCGTCAAACATTGTCTAGACCTCCACGAGACGCTTCTCAGGCAAGCTCGGCAGAAGTCGCGTCGGCGCTCAGCCGAGCAAAAGCGCTGCACGCGGCCGGCCGGTTGGCGGAAGCGGAGGCGCTGTATCGCCAAATCCTGGACGCAGTCCCGAATGAGGTCGCGAGTCTTCATTTGCTCGGCGTGCTCCACGTTCAGCGCGGCGACTTCGTCGAGGCGGTGCGTGTGCTTGGCGCCGCGCTGAGGATCAACCCGCGACTGGCTGCAGCGCACGTCAATCGCGGCGTCGCGCTCGAGCGATTGGGGCGGTTCGCCGCGGCGCTGACGAGCTACGATCGGGCAGCCGCGCTCGATCCCGACGACGCCGGCACATTCTATAACCGGGGCAATGCGCTCAAGGAACTGGGGCGGTTTGCCGACGCGGTGGCGAGCTTTGATCGGGCGCTGGCGCTCGAGGCGAACCATGTGGGCGCCTGCTACAACCGCGGCAACGCTCTGGCGGCGCTCAAGCGGTTCGCCGAAGCGGCGGCGAGCTACGAGCGGGCACTCGCGCTCAAACCCGATCATGCGGGGGCGTGGCTCAACCGCGGAATTGCGCTGCATGAGCTGAAGCGGTTCGACGAATCGATCGCCAGCCACGACAAGGCCCTCGTGCTCAAGCCGGACCATGCGGCGGCGCTGGTCAACCGCGGCATCACGCTCCTGGAACTCGGGCAATTCGACGCCGCGCTGGCGAGCTTCGATCGGGCCATCGCGCTCGAGCCGGAACTGGCGGAGGCCTTCGGTGGCCGCGGCAATGCGCTGCGGGGGCTGAAGCGATTGGACGAGGCGGTCGCGAGCTACGACCGGGCCATTGCGCTCAGGCCCGACGATGCGGCCGCTCACAGCAACCGCGCCGATGGGCTTCGTGCGCTGCGGCGCCCCGCCGACGCGCTGGCGAGCTGTGAGCGCGCGATCGCGCTGAAACCCGATTTCGCCGAGGCATGGATCAACCGCGGCATCGCGCTCATGGAGATGCGGCGATACGAGGACGCGGTGGCGAGCTACGACCGCGCCATCGCGCTCAAGCCCGACGATGCGCGCGCGTTCTACAATCGCGGGATCGCGCTTGCGGATTTGCGGCTGTTCGACGCGGCCTTGGCGAGCTTCGAGCAGGCGATCGGGCTCAAGGCCGATTACGCCGACGCATTCGACAACCGCGGAAGGGTGCTCAAGGAGCTGAAGCGGTTCGGCGCCGCCGCCGCGAGCTACGATCAGGCGCGCGCATTGGCGCCGAACCATAAATACGCCTTTGGCGGGCTGGCGGATTGCGCCATCAAGACGTGCGATTGGGCGTGGCGGGACCGGCTGTCCGACGAGGTACGCCGGCGCGCGGCCGGCGGAGAATCGATATTGCCGCCTTTTCTGCTGCTTGGGTATTGCGATGATGCGGCGCTCCAGCTCGCGTGTGCCAGGAATTGTCTCCTTGATCGCCTTGGTGCCGATCGACCGCGGCTCGAGCCCGGCGCGTTGCGGCGCGTCGAAAAGATCAAGGTGGCGTATCTCTCCAGCGACTTTCGCCTTCATGCGACGCCGTTGCTGGCAGCTTCACTGTTCGAGCTGCACGACCGGTCGCGGTTCGAGGTCGTCGGAGTGTCGCTTGGTCTGGACGACGGCAGCGACATGCGGGCGCGGATCGTGGCGGCGTTCGACCGGTTCATCGATGTCACGGCGACGAGCGATGCCGACGCTGCGCGGCTGCTCAACGACCTGCAGATCGACATCGCGGTCGACCTCAACGGCCATACGGATGGCGCACGTCCGGGAATTCTTGCTCTTCGTCCGGCGCCGATCCAGGTGAGCTACCTGGGATTCCCCGGCACGACGGGAGCGGACTTCATCGACTACATCATCGCCGATCCGATCGTCCTCCCGTTGGCCGAACAGGCGCATTACACGGAGCGGATCGTTCATCTGCCCGGCTGCTATCAGGTGAACGACAGAAAGCGCGCTGTGTCGTCGCGCGCCCCGAGCCGAGAGGAGCTTGGGCTGCCGGCCCGGGCGTTCGTGTTTTGCTGCTTCAACAACAATTGGAAGATCACTCCCGATATATTCGATGTCTGGATGCGGCTGTTGCAGGCGGTCGAGGGCAGCGTGCTGTGGCTGGTCCGCGACAATGCGGACGCGGCGACCAATCTGTGCAAGGAGGCCGCTGCGCGCAACGTCGACCCCGCTCGCCTCGTGTTCGCCGAGCGGATGGCGCACGCCGATCACTTGGCGCGGCACCGCGCGGCGGACCTGTTCCTGGATACGCTGCCTTGCAATGCGCATACGACGGCGAGCGATGCGCTGTGGACGGGGCTTCCGGTGCTGACGTGTCGGGGAAAAACGTTTGCCGGGCGGGTGGCGGCCAGCGCGCTTTCGGCCGTCGGCCTTTCCGAACTCGTGACCGAGAGCCTTGTGGAGTACGAGGCGCTTGCGCTGCGGATTCCCACGGACGAGAGGCTGCGTCGCAGTTTGCGCGAGAAGCTCGACCGCAACCGGATCACCATGCCGTTGTTCGACACCGACCGGTTTCGCCGCCACATCGAGGCGGCGTATGTGACGATGTGGGAGCTTGGGCAGCGCGGCGAGGCGCCGCGCAGCTTCAGCGTCGCGGCGCAGTAGGTGCTTGGGGGCTCAGCTTCCCGTCTTCCGCGCGGTGACGTTGAGCGTCCACCAGGGACAGACGTCGGCGGCGAGCTTGTGGTTGCCGTCCATCACGTTGAGCGGCACGCGGCCGCCGGCCTCGGCGACCTTGATGCGCATGTCGCGCGCCTGCTCGCGGCCCTCCGGCGAGAGCCAGGCGCGGTCGTGACCCCACAGGCTCGGACCCTCGGTGCGCTCATGCGGTGTCCAGGTGGCGGGATCGATGGTGCGGCCGCCCCAGCCGTACTCGACCAGGAACTCGGACGGCGACCAGGAATAGAACGAGGTCACCTCGTCGTTGACGTGGCGGCCGAGGGTGGTGCCGATCATCTCCGGCTTGCGCAGCGCGAGATCGTAAGCCTGCCCGACATCGTCGAGGAAGCAGGTCTCCATCATCAGGTGATGGATGCCGTTCTTGCCCGCGTCGATGAAGGCGAGGCTGTGGTGGCGCGGATTGACGTGGAAGAAATAAGCCTTGAAGGGCTTCAGAATATAGTCGCTCGGTCGAAAGCCGAGGATGTTCTGATAGAACGGGAGCACGTCGTCGAGCCGCTCGGCGGTGAGCACCGCGTGCCCCATGCCGAGCGCACCGGTGCGAAAGCCCGATATCGCCCGGCCGGGCCGGAACGGCTCGGTGGCGATCTCGGGCCCATGGAACACCTCGACGCGGTTGCCGATCGGGTCGGCGAAGACGATCAGGTCCTTGACGTGGCGCTCGTCCGCGAGCGCGCGCGAGCCGCGCGCGAACTTCACGCCGTTGCGCTCCAGGTGCGCCGCGAGCGCGTCGAGCGCGCCGGCATTCTCGACCTCCC
>Ga0126371_10000325_pt1 | contig 38623 bp, 37 predicted proteins | sample PanSoiMetaPlot_4_FD_110145 | JGI IMG/M metagenome (GOLD analysis project Ga0126371, IMG submission 110145) | Tropical forest soil microbial communities from Panama - MetaG Plot_4 | ecosystem: Environmental > Terrestrial > Soil > Tropical forest > Bulk soil | place: Panama | collected 2016-02-17
AGTCGCCGCCACCCACAATTGAAGTAGCGCCGCAAGTCGTGGCCGAAGCCACGGCCTGGGCAATGGTCAAAGTGCCTTTGGCGAATGCGGGCATTTCGAAAACACCCATCGGCCCGTTCCACACAATTGTTTTCGCCTTCGAGATTTCCGCTGAGTATGCCGCAACGGTCTTCGGGCCAATGTCCAGCCCCATCTGATCGGCGGCAATCGCGCCGACATCGACGCTCTTTGCCGGAGCATCCGCCTTGAATTCCGAAGCGACAACATTATCCAAGGGCAGAAGCAGCTTGAAGCTCTTCTGCTTTGCCTCTGAAAAAATCCTCCGCGCCAAATCGAGCTTGTCCTCTTCCACCAGGGACTTGCCGATCGAGAGGCCTTGGGCTTTCAAGAAGGTGTAAGCCATGCCTCCGCCGATCAACATTACGTCGGCAATCTTCATCAAGTTTTCCACCACCTCAATTTTGTCGCTGACCTTCGCGCCTCCAATAATGGCCACAAAGGGACGCGTCGGATTGCTGATCGCCTGTCCAATGTAGGAAATCTCCTTTTCCATCAGCAAACCGGCGGCAGCCTGCTTCACGAATTTCGTGATGCCCACGACGCTGGCGTGCGCACGATGCGCAGAGCCGAATGCGTCACAAACGAACACCTCGTCGCACAATGCTGCCAACTGCTTCGAAAAACCCTCGTCGTTCTTCTCTTCCTCCGGATGAAAGCGCACGTTTTCAAGCAGGACTACCTGCCCACTCTCAAGCGCCTTGCTCTTTGCTTCGGCATCTGCGCCCACACAATCCGCGGCAAATGCCACCGGCCGCCCGAGAAGCTCCTCAAGTTTCTTGGCCGCCGGCTTCAGGGAGTACTTCGGATCGGGGCCGCCTTTAGGTCGCCCCAGATGCGAAGCCAACACCAGCCGCCCACCCTTCTCCATGGCGAGTTTCAACGTGGGGAGCGTTTCCCGAATTCGCGTGTCATCGGTAACCATGCCGTCTTTCAGCGGTACGTTGAAATCCACGCGGATAAACACGCGCTTTCCGCGCAAGTCGAGATCTTGAATCGTCAGTTTGCTCATGGAGTGTCCGCTTTTCTAGCAATCGGTAATCAAAACCGTAAAGGGAGATGGCCACCGGCAGAGAACAGGAACTAAGAACCGCCAGTCGTGATACGGATCGCTAAGTGAAATGTTCCCGCTCGCTGTTCTCTGTTGGTGTCGACCTGCCCGGGTTCCTCAAGCCGCACTTTCAAGCCCAGAGGCAGGTGACTTCCGCGTCAGAACTTCGACGCCAACAACTTGATCAGGTCGCGGCACCGGCAGGAATAACCCCACTCGTTGTCGTACCAGGCCAGCACCTTGACGCAGCGGTCGCCAACGACCTTGGTGTAACCCGCGTCTACAATCGAAGAATTCGAATTCCCGCGGAAGTCGACCGAAACCAACTCCTCTTCCGTATATCCGAGAATCCCGTTCATCGGCCCGGTGGCTGCGGCCTTCAAAGCTGCATTCACGGAATCCTTGGTGGCCGGCTTGTCCACGAAAACCGTCAGGTCCACCACGCTGACGTTTGGCGTCGGCACGCGCATCGCGTAGCCATCGAGCTTGCCCTTCAACTCCGGAATCACCAGGTGCAGCGCTTTGGCCGCGCCCGTCGAGCTCGGAATCATGCTGAGCGCAGCAGCGCGCGCACGGCGCAAATCCTTGTGGGGCAGATCGAGCAGCTTCTGATCGTTGGTGTAGGAGTGAATGGTAGTCATCGTGCCGCTGTGAATGCCGAAGGTGTCCTGAATCACCTTAGCGACCGGCGCGAGGCAGTTTGTCGTGCAGGACGCATTCGAGACGACGTGATGCTTCGCCGGTTCATACGACTTGTCGTTCACGCCCAGCACAAAGGTGCCATCCGGATCATCGGCCGGCGCCGAAATAATCACCTTTTTCACCGGAGCGCGAAGATGCTTCTTCGCTTCTGGCCCCTTGGTGAAAAGGCCGGTAGACTCAATCACGATTTCCGCGCCAACGCCCGCCCAGTTGATTTCCGCTGGGTCCTTCGTCTTGAATACCTTGATGGGCCTTCCCTCGATGCTGATGGAATCTTCCGTGTGGGTAATCGTGTGTGGCAGATTGCCAAGCACGGAATCGTACTTTAAAAGGTGCGCCAAGGTCTTGGCGTCGGTAATATCGTTGACGGCCACGAACTGAATGTCCTTGTCGTCAATCGCGGTGCGCACAATATTGCGCCCGATGCGGCCGAAGCCGTTGATACCTACCTTAATTGGCATACTTCCTCCGGTCTGGATTGCGGCGGCACTGCAGGTTCGAAAGACGCCGCGGGTAGAACAGAAAATGCTAGGGTGAGTGTAAAGAAAAGTCAACGAAAGACGCTGTGAAGCACATCACGAAGGCTTTTGCGGCAGGAGATCTGGCGCAAAAGCACTGCAATTATGGCTTGGCCTGGGCCTGGGCCTGCGCTTATGCGAGACTTCTGACCCGTATGCACCTCACCGTCATGCTCGGAATGCCGGCTTTCGTATTCATCCACTTGTGGATGAATTGTCCTTTGTACGGGAACCTAGCCGACGCTTGAAATAACTCAGTCGTTTTTGCTGATATCGTGCGTTCGGATCCGCATGCGCGCTTCCTCGCCAAGACTCCGAACCGCTAGTCGGGTCTCATGAACCATCCAATAGCAACCCATGCCCAGCCCCACCACCGCGCAGGCTCCCGTCGTCAGCGCCAGCAAACCGCCGATTCGGAATACAATTCGCAGTCCATAAGAGGCGGCGATCGAACCGCCCACAGAAATCAGCGCCGATGAGGCAAACAGTCCCAAGGCCGCGTACGTCAACCTCAATGCACGAAGCAGCATGTGCACGCGAATCTCTAACGCCCGCAACTGCGAAGTCCATTCCCGATGCTCGTCGGAGTCCCGCCTGCTTCCAGCTATATCGGCAGCAACCACGCGCGTGCGGTCGACCACCCGCCCCAAACGGTTGCTGGTTCCCAGGGCAAGCACAGAACACGCATTGGTCAAAATAGCAGGGGCGACGATAGCGGTAAGTACGGCGAACGGATTATTCGCCACAAATTGAGCTTGCATGCCGCTCCAGGGTTATTGGGGATATTGCCTGATGGAGCTTACTTTATCTCCGCGGAAATGCACGAAGATTGTTTTGTCCGGCGGGTGCCCATAAATCCAATCCTCGGTGTCGAAGCCGTCAGCGTCCCGCTCCCGCACTTTGCGATCCGGCTTCCCGATCGCCGCGACTACCTCCTCGCGGTCCATGCCGAGAACGGCATGACGTTCCGTGATGGCCTTTTTCATTTCCGGAGGCAGGGTGTCGATCCAGTGCACGGCCGCAGAATGCTCCCGTTCGAAGTCCAAAAATGGCGAGAGGAGGTTTTTCAGTTCTTCGGGGGTTAGATCCGGAATGCTCTTGGGGAATTGCAGGTACAACGTGCCTCCCATTCCCTGCTGGAAGCCCGGAGGCCCGCCTTGCTCATCTTGGGTCGTCGTTGTCGACTGCGGCGCTGGGTTACCGCCACCCATGCCAATCTGAATGTGGTCCCGCCAGTTGTGATGGGGACGCCCGCCTCCGTTGATATCGACGATGATGGTGTGTTCACGAAATTCGAGTTTGGTGATCTGCGCCTTGTCACCCGTGTTGATCGCCGCGCCGTGGGTGGCGACGATACGATCCAAGTATTCCTGGTTCAGCGGTTTGTCGGTATAAAGGACAAAGCCATCTTTGCCACCCGGAATCGGTCGTCGAACCTTGGCAAATTCGCCCGAAACATAGCGGATCAACGTAAGCTTGGAAGGCTCGGTCAGGGTCGCGCTTTTCGAGGCCGCGGAATTCGGAGCAGCACTGCCCTGGGTGTTCTCGACGGTCACAAATGGCGGCAGCACCGGAATGGATTCACCGGAAAGAGAGCTATTCTGCCCACTGCGGGCATCCGGCTGGAAAAGGCTGAACTTCGGTAGGTCCGCGGTAGCGAACAGCAAAGCGGCAAATGCCATGGCGAGCCAATTCGGCATAACTCTCAATGGGCGCCCACCGGCGCTTCCCTTATTTTATGATGCCGCGAGCCGATTGAGTAGTGGCCACGCGAGCAAAAGGGATGGCGGGCCCAGGCTCGATAGCCATGAGCCAACTGCCGCCGGTATTCGGCCGCTCAAACCGTCCAAGCGACTCTTTCGATCAGATCGTTTGCTTGGCTTCGACGATTTAAAGCTGCTGACGCGGACTTTTTGTGCGCTTCACAAGGGCTGTCAGGCGTTCAAATTATCAAACAGAACCTGGAGACCAGAGACGCCGCCGTGAAGGATCGCTCCGCTTCGGCTCTGCAGAGCCGGGCCCGCGGGCCATCAGCTGGAGACCACGGTAGCGCCCTGCCGGTCAATGTGCATGGGCAATAGCTCGCCACCGCAGTCGAGCACGGCCTTTTCGACACGTTCTCGCGCGCCGGGGTCGATCAGCAGCACCAAACAGCCTCCGCCGCCCGCGCCGCACACCTTCCCGGCCAATGCGCCGTTCCTGCGAGCTGCACGGATGATCGCGTCGATGGTCTTGGTGGAAATCGTCGGCAGGTTCCGCCGCCGGAAGGTCCATTCGGCATGCATTAGCCGGCCCGTCTCCCTCCAATCACCGCTCTCTAATGCCGCGCGCATCTTTTGAGCGATCTGCGATATATGTTCGATGTTGCTCCGCACCGACTTCTTCCCGTCAATGTGCGCCTTGAAAACTTCCCAGTTGTTGATGCCCGATTGTCGAGGCTTGCCCGTGTAGCAGACCACCAGCCGGCGCTCCAATTCATCGAGGTTCACGCGCAACTCAATGCGCCGCTCGCCGCCGGGAATCAGTTCGATCGCCGCGGCACCGCCAAATGCCGGAGGGTAGTGATCCTGCGTCCCGGTAGGAACACGAATCACGATGCCTTCGGCATCGCGGCTGATATGGATCCAATCCACCTTGCTCTTCCCTGCTCCTGTGAAGCGGTCAAGCGCCGCGCAAATGGCGACCGCCATTGCGCTTGATCCGCCGATACCCGCGCCGGCGGGAGCCTCTGAATTCGTTGTCAGAGTAAAGCCGCCTTCTGGACGAAAGAACTTCACAATTTCCGCAAGGAGCGGCAGCCGGTAGCGCTTGGCCTTGACGAGTGCGGCGAAAGATGGAAACGATTCAGACCGATTGGTATCTAGAGAAACGAGCTTTATGCGCGAGTCGCCAATGAGATGCGCCTCAATAATACAGCGCGCATAACGTGAAATGGCAGCGTTGATCGTCAGTGCGCCGGGATGAAAAAGGTACAGCGGCCATATGTCGAGCGTTCCGCCGGCAAGATCAACACGGGTAGGTGCTTTCGATTCGATACGCATGAATGTAGCGGCCGGACCTTAGACCGGCGTCCTTGTAAACTTCTACAGCGTATCGAATCCGGGGCCTACTTGTTGCCTGCAGTTGCGGTGCGGTTGCGAAGAAGTAGCGGGCCTGTCGCTTCACGTGCGGCAATGGCTGGATTCGGTTCGAAGCAGCGGCGGCAGCGGGCTTCGTAGGCGCCACCCGCTCCCACGACAATTAATTCTTCACTCTCAACGAGGCGCTGCGTGTGAACCGCCGGATTTCCGCAACGCACGCAAATCGCCAGCAGCTTGGTGATTTCCTCGGCTATCGCCAATAGCCGCGGCATCGGTTCGAAGGGCCGGCCTCGGTAGTCCGTATCTAGCCCCGCAACGATCACGCGTTTCCCCAAATTCGCAAGCTTCGTGCATACATCCACAACTTCGTCCCCCAGAAACTGTGCTTCGTCGATGCCTACTACCTCGGTGCGCGGCTGCAGCCTTTCCATGATTTCCGCGGCATTCCTGACGTTGTCAGAAGAAATACCCAGCCCGGAGTGCGAAACGATTTCGTTCGCCGCATAGCGTGCATCAATGGCGGGCTTAAAAATCTGCACGCGTTGCCGGGCGATCTCCGCGCGGCGCAGCCTGCGGATTAGTTCTTCGCTTTTGCCGGAAAACATCGGCCCGACCACCACTTCGATCCACCCCATGTTGCCCTTTACGATGTCCACGCAATCTCTCCTTGCTCAGCAAAAACCCTCACGCCCCCGCAGCTGTCGCCGGCCGGTACATCTTTGTATTGTAGAACGGTGCAAAGGCCGCAACCACTGCCAGACGGAACGATTCCTGGCGCGAAATCAAGTTGCAGGTCAGCACGCCCCAAGTTCCCTGCCCGTCCCGAATGCCAACTTCGCCCGCAAAGCGATCAATAGCCGCAGAAAGTTCCATCCTGCGAACGAGCACCTCTTTGGCCAGCGTTTCCGGCAATTCGACACTTCCCGAGCACCCGAAGTGCCCGCGAGCACCGTTGGAAACATAGGCCCAGCTCTCCAAGAATATGCGATGGATTCCGTTTTCCATCACCACGTCGAGCCCGCCCTCGAGGCCGACAAAGAACCCCGTGGTCGGACTGCAATCCTGCAACCGTCTCGAGAGCGCCTCCGCTCGTTGCCGCGCTCCGCACATCAACTCTTCACGCGACTGAGGCGTGTGACCAACCCCGCTGTCCACCTCATATCCGGTAATCTCCGGTGCAAGCCCCGAAAGATTCCCCGCAAAACCCCGCACCGCCTCCTCAACGGCCAAAAGCTTTGGCCGGCGCGTGCTTCCCACGGCAATGCGAACCGCATTCACGAAGATGCGCCTGTAAGCGCAGTTTACTGACAAATACGAAAAACCTTCATAGGAATTTACATTGGCTGAGGAAAACACGAGGAAAAGGGATGTTTCTAGGATCGGGCAAGCCGGGCCGCCTTAATTAGTCGCTAGAGGGCACGGACATGGCCTTGACGTATTCGGAAGCGAACAGTTCACTTTCCGGGTATCTTTCTTTCAATTCGCGGAACAATCTTTGTGCCAAAGCATTCTGATTTTCGCGACGGGCCGCGAGGGCAAGGATAATTTTGGCGAAGGGTTGCAGATAGCGCCCGCTTTCGGCGGTCTTGGCGACTTGCTCCATGCCAAGCTTTCTGTCGCCGTGAATTCCACCGAACCAGAGCGCGAAGCGGGAACCAGAGTTCAGAGACCCAACAACGTAATTTGCGATACCGGGTGCGATGTATGCGTCTGCTGCATCGGGATGAAGCGCCAACAGTTGTTTCGCATATTTGTTAGCTTCTTTCATATACTTCAAACTTTCGAGATGTTTCTTTTCTAAAATCGATAAAGCGTCCGATTCCATGCCGGCGGCCAGCGCCAGCGCGAACAGAGCTTCGCCATCGTCTGCGCTGGTTTTCTGGCGGTCTCGAGCTAGGCGCTGGGCTTGAGCCAGTGCTTCTCGGAAATGCCTCATGCGTTCCGGATCCAGCCTGCCATCAATCCCGCGCAGAAATTTCTTTTCATCCAGGAAAAAATCGCTGCTTAGGACGCCTTGGTGGTATAGCTCCTCGAATAGATAACTGGCGGCGACGGCGACCTCGCCAAAAGGCTCCGTGGGATTTCGGGATTCCCAGCTTTCGAAAACTTCACGCGATTCGGCAAATTTCTGCTTGTAAAGGAGGTCGAACCCAGCGCTTAGCTCCGGTTCGGTTTTGAAGGCTGGCGAGTTATCCCTTGGTGCTTGCGTAGCAAAATCGGTGATTGGGCTCAACAGTAATAACAGCGCTAGAAGACCAGAATGTTGGAGCATCATCATTCGCATGAACCGTTAGACGCCCTCTAGCGGCTGTGTAGTTGCAGAGAAGGTTGTAAAGGTTTCGTCATCTGCGGGCTAACGTTGTGTCCGGTGCGGCCAGGGCGGCAATACAATCCAGACTGCTGCTAATTCAACGGCGCGGTACGGAACGGCCCTATGAGAATCGAACTCGCGCGTGAACCTTGGCAAGGTTAGAACAAGAATCCGAAAGCGCCTGGACTGGCGGCACTTAACATATTTGAAGGAGCCCCGATGGGAAAAATGGTTGGCAAATGTCTTGCCTCGACGTCTCGTCGTTACCTTGGCCTTGCCATTGACACAGGATACATGCGCACATATACTGTGCCCATGAATGTTACATTGTCCATTGATGAGCAACTGGTCGCCCGGGCCCGAAGAAAAGCCCGGGTCCTCGGTAAAAGCCTGAATGAATTGATTCGCGACTACCTCCAAAAGCTCGCCGGTGGCGACGATCCGGAACGAAGCATCGAAGAGTTCAAGCGCCTCTCCGGCCAGGGCCACTCTCGTGGCTGGCGCTTTAGTCGCGATGAGACTCATGAGCGGTCGTAGTTTCTTTGATACCAACGTTCTGGTTTATGCAGACGATAAGGCCGCGCCTGCCAAGCAGCGTCTTGCAATTGAGCTTCTCGCCAAGCATCGTCGCTCAGGAACCGGGGTTCTTTCGCTACAGGTACTCCAAGAGTATTTCGTCACCATCACCCGCAAGTTGAACGTCGATCCAAGTCTTGCTCGCCGCAAAGTGGAACTGCTTGCCGAGTTCGACCTAGTTCAGCCTGACCTGACGGACGTTCTTGCCGCGATAGATCTCCACCGCCTTCACGGATTTTCTTTTTGGCACGCCTTGGTCATTCGTGCCGCCAAAGAGGCCGGCTGCAAGGTGCTCTTCTCAGAAGACATGCAAGGAACTCGGGAAATCGATGGCGTTCAGATCGTAAATCCGTTCCGCTAACGGATAGGCTTCGATTGGGCAGGCGAGGGCCGTTGCAAACGCCTCAACGCGATGTTTCTGAGAGTCTCCACGCTCTTCCCTCGTCAGCTGATCGCTTGCACCTGCAAGATTGTCCTGGAGAACGCAAAAAGGAAAATGGCGTGGGGTGGCTGCGCAGCTCGTTGAAATGGAGCGGCCTATGAGAATCGAACTCACGCCTGAACCTTGGCAAGGTTCCGTACTACCATTATACTAAGGCCGCTCGAACTAATACTTTATAACACGCTTCTCCCTAGAACGACAAGAAGCCGCACAAACAGTCAACAATGTTGCTGGGAATCAGGAAACCTGCGTGACGCGGACCGACTTTACAATGGGCGAACGTCTCTGGCGCTCGGCAAATCGCGTGGCTTTTTCTTTGCTGGTGTAAACACGGCCAAACGTCTCCCCATCCGCATAATTTACGCTGACCAGAAAATGATGGTGCTTGCGGCGGCGGTCCTTTCCGAATTCCGATTTTCCTTCGCGAACGGATTTCCGGGGTCCTTTGCTTGTTGACGATTTGGCCACGAGAACCTCTGCTTTTCACTAGTTGTAAACGTCACTATGGCAAGAATAAAACTACCGCGCAAGTGAAACTTGTGCGAACAGAGCGTCTTATGACGCTGAAAAAACTTTCAGCGAGTTTCGATGGCGAAGGATTCAGCCCGCGTGTTCAAGAAAGGAAGGAAACTACGGCCGGCACGCACCAGATATTCCACCCCGCGCAAACCGCTGCTGTCGCCCGGTTCCACTTCGTTTCCCCGCCAGGAAAACGTCATGTGAATTCCTGCAAGTTGGTCTGATGGCGGTGTGTGCGTAGCCAGAAACGCGTTGCCGAATGCACTGAGATTGTGCAACGCGCCTTGCCCGGGAAGACCTAAGACAAAATTCGCGGTCGTGACGTCACTCTCAAAGCCGACCAGTTTCACGCGACCGCGCCACAGTGTCGCCAGCGGAAAACGCACCTGATCCACAAATGGCGTGTCGTTGCAGTAAAACGCCGCTTCCATGCGCTGAATCGTATTGGGCGAAGAATTCCGGCTGGTTTTCTCAAAGCCGCTGCGTTCCGCGCGCAAAGAGGAAGGCATGTAACCAGCGGGAAATCCGGGCATCAGATAATCGCGGAAGTTGGTACCGCTCTGAGGCAGCGCCAGAAGGTTCGTCTTCAGAGTTTCGCTCCTGCCGTCGACCGAATCCGGAGCACTCTCAACCCTCTGGGCGGGTGTGTCAAAGGCTCCCAGGCCAGGCATTAAGACCAGGCCGATCAATAGTTTAGAGGCAAACAAACGCCTTCGCACCGAAGACCCTCAATCTGCCCAAAGGCTCTAGGCGCGGAACATATCCCAATGTTTTGCGCCTGTCTAGAGGCTCCCGCTTGGCGCATTTTTTCTTTGCGTCGGTAAGCTTGCGGCTCCCGCAGTTTTTTCCCATCTTCATTTAACGAAACATTTGACAGCGTTTTACGTCTTTATAGGTGAGGAAACATTATGATGCTTTCGAGGTTCAATCGCAGAAACATGACGAGCTCCAAGCAACCGCCGGTCATCGAAGACCTCCGCTCCCATTCCGCGGAGCAGCTGGTGGAACTTCGCATTCTGCTCGATGCAGGCATGATGGGCCGCCCGGATGCGCGGCGTCCTGGCTTTTTCGAAATCGATGGCGCAGCCAATGTCTATTACATTTTCCGCTACCCGACGGGTCACAAGGTTTTGTTGCTGGCTGCGTGGCAGCGTGAAGTAGATCCCGTGGCGGAAATGGTCGCTTACTCCTGCCCCGCCGCGTAAATCAACATTCGCAGTCAATCAGGCAAGTAGGGTGACCGGATCTGATTCGGTCACCTTTTGTCTTTATCGAGTGTCAGCGAAACCGAATTGATGCAATAACGCAATCCCGTCGGATCCGGTCCGTCCTCAAACACGTGGCCCAGGTGCGCGTCGCACCGGCTGCACTTGACCTCGGTGCGAATCATCCCATGCGAGGTATCGGTCTCCTCGTCGATTGCTTCGCCAGCCATCGGTCGGGTAAAACTCGGCCACCCGCAGCCGGAGTGGAATTTCGATTCTGAACGGAACAACGGCTGGCCACAGCAAACACACTTGTAGGTTCCGGGCGTTTCGGTGGACTCGTACTCCCCGGTGAAAGGCGGCTCTGTGCCTTTTTGGCGCGTCACAAGGTATTGATTCGGCGTGAGTTGCTGCTTCCACTGGCCCTCGGACTTCTGAATCTTCTCCCCCATCGCATCCCCCTAGGTAGGTCGTTATCACACTTTCCATTACTATCAGATTCGGCTCACCGCCTTGACGTTTCCGCGCATACGCCCAAAATAAAACTAGCCCCCTCGCCCCGGGGCGCTTGCATGACCGATCAGTCAGAATCCCAGTACGCCGAAAAGCGGCGGAGCCGACGAGCCAAAATCACCAAGCCGTTACGGGTGCGTCCGTCCGAGCCCCGTGACGACCATTTTGAAGATCTTCCGGTCAGCATCAACGCTTCGAAAGAAGGCATTTATTTCCAGACCCGCCGCGAAACCTACTACAAGGGCATGCGCGTTTTTGTAACGTTTCCGTTTGTTTCCGCGCACGATCCAATGAATTGCGAGTATGTCGCCGAGGTGGTACGCGTCGAGAAGCTTCCTAACAACAAGTATGGAGTCGCCCTTCATCTCCTGATGACCGTGAACTACAGCTCGAAGGCCTCGCCGGGCTCTCTCACCCGGGCTTAGTATCAGCTTTTCCTATTCGCCGGATGCAATCTTCCGATTGACACGTCCCAGCCCGTTCCGGTACTTTGCCTGTGAATGAGTTTTCGGGCGCATCGACACCACCACCATCACGGCTATCAACCGCGCCCGTGGAGTCCTGCCTAGTACCTTTACAAATTTCTAGCAGGAAACAGCCCGCCGGCGCGCACCGCCAGGCGGGTTTTTTATTTTTGGGAGGGAGTCGTGGAGCTGGCATTCGAAAAACTCGGCGGATTGATCCCTGCTATCTTGCAGGACTCATCGAGCAAGGAAGTTCTCATGCTCGGCTACGTGAATCCGAAGGCGCTTGAGGAAACCTGGAAAAGCGGCGAAGTCCATTTCTTCAGTCGCTCGCGCAACCGCCTCTGGAAAAAGGGCGAAATCAGCGGACACGCCCTCCGCCTCAAGCAAATGCGCATGGATTGTGACGCGGACGCGCTTCTTCTTCTTGTCGAACCGATCGGCCCCGGCGTCTGCCACGAAGGCTATCGAAGCTGCTTTTTCCGTGAATTGAACGCCGGAGGATTCACGCGCGTGATTGCCGAACGCGTATTCTCGACCGAAAAAGTCTATGGGCGGCCGGAGGGGCAATGAGTCTCCTGAAACTCGGAATCCCTAAAGGAAGTCTTCAAGACGCCACGATGGATCTGCTCGCGCGCGCTGGCTGGAAAGTGGCTCTCAGTTCGCGCAGCTATGTGCCCACTATCGACGATCCCGAGCTTAGCTGCCTGATGGTGCGCGCGCAGGAGATGGCCCGCTACGTTGAATCTGGTGCGCTGGACGGGGGGATCACGGGTCACGACTGGGTAGAGGAAACCCGTGCCGACGTGCTTGAACTCGCGGAACTTGTCTATGCAAAGCAACGCCTGGCGCGAGTGAAGTGGGTGCTGGCCGTTCCCGAAGATTCCGTGATTCGCGTACCCAGTGACCTTGAGGGCAAAGTGATCGCCACCGAAGTTGTCGCTATCACCGAAAAATACCTGGCAAGCCACGGGGTCAAAGCACGGGTCGAATTTTCCTGGGGCGCCACCGAAGTAAAAGTTCCGCAGCTTGCTGACGCCATTGTCGAAGTCACCGAAACAGGCGCTTCTCTCCGGGCCAATCGGTTGCGCATTCTGGACACCGTGCTCGAATCAGCGACCGTCTTCATCATGAACCGCAGGGCGGCCGAGGATCCCGCGAAACGCGAAAAAGCCGAAAACTTGGTTCTGATGCTGCAAGGAGCCATTGCCGCCGCCACGCGTGTAGGATTGATGCTCAATGTCCGCCGTGAAAACCTCGCCGCAGTGCTCGCTGCCCTGCCCGCCCTCAAGAATCCGACGATCTCTTCGCTCAGCGACACCGACTGGGTTGCGGTGAACACCATCATTGAAGAGGCGGTAGTCCGCCAAATTCTTCCCCGCCTGAAAGCAGCCAAGGCGCAAGGTATCGTCGAATATCCACTGAACAAGATCGTGCTCTGATGCGAATCCTGAAACTAACCGCAAAAACAGAAGCGGCATTGCTGAAAGCGCGCAAAACCCATGACCGCGAAGCTCACCGCGTGGCCGCGAGAATCATCGCCGATCTTCAGCGGCGCGGGGATCGCGCTCTAGCCGAATGGTCCCAAAAGCTGGACGGCACGAATATCGCCGAAGCAGGCCTGTGGATTAGCAAACAGGAAATGGCGACGGCCAGGACCCATGTTGATCGAACGTTTCTTCGTGCAGCCGAGGTGGCCGCCAAAAACGTCCGCCGGGTCGCCGAACAGCAACTTCCTCGCCAGTGGAGATTGTCGGTGCAACCCGGGGTGACCATCCGGCAAATCATCCGTCCGCTCGATTCGATCGGGTGCTATATTCCGGGCGGGCGCTTCGCGTTGCTGTCAACACTGGTGATGACAGTCGTGCCGGCACAAGTGGCGGGCGTTCCGCGCATCGTGGCGGTCTGCCCGCGCCCGAACGACGCGTTGCTGGCGGTGGCGGATTTGCTCGGGGTCACGCAATTCGCGCGAATTGGCGGTGCACAAGCGATCGCGGCCTTGGCGTACGGCACAGAACGAATCGCTGCTGTCGAAAAAATCTGTGGACCGGGCAATCGCTTTGTCACCGCGGCCAAGCAAATCGTCGGTCCAGACTGTGCGATTGACATGGCAGCCGGACCAACTGAAGCTGTTTTGCTTGCCGACACGGGCAATGCCGCGTGGGTCGCGGCCGATCTGCTCGCACAGGCAGAGCACGCGCCCGATGCAGGCAGCTATCTAGTCACCACGTCGTCCGCCTTCGCGGCAAAAGTGCAGCAGGAGGTCAGCAAGCAATTGCGGGCTTTGCCCAAAACAAATCCCGCGCAGCAATCGATCCGGAAGACCGGAGCGATCATCCTGGCGCGTTCGAGCAAACTTGCTTGCGAGTTTGTGAATCGTTTTGCTCCGGAGCACCTGAGCCTGCCCAGGAACCGACCAGAACTGCTCAGCAAAATCCGTTCCTCCGGCACGATTTTTCTTGGACCCTACGGCGCGCAACCCTTCGGCGATTACGCCAGCGGCAGCAATCACGTCCTTCCCACCGGAGGGTGGGCGCGGCGGCGCGGGGGCCTTTCCACCGCTGACTTTGTGAAGTGCATTACGGTACAGGAAATAAACGCGGCCGGAGCACGGTCCCTCTCGAGCGCAGTTGAGACCCTCGCGCAAGCCGAGGGCCTGCTCGCGCACGCTCGCGCGTCCGAGGTGCGGCGATGAAGCCCCGCTTGCCGGTCCGCAAAGCCATTCTGGAACGCCGCACGTACGAAGCCCCCGCCGAAGGCCGTTGGGGTAAAGTCCGGCTCGACTTTAACGAAAATACTACCGGGTGTAGCAAGGCGGCACTCGCCGCTCTCCGTCGCCTAAACAACAAGCAACTCGCGATGTACCCCGAATACGAAGTGTCCACAAAAATCATTGCGCGATACTTTGATGTGAAACCTGCGGAATTACTTCTGACCAACGGTGGCGACGACGCCTTGCGGGTCTTCTTTGACACCTTTGTCGAACCCCGTAGTCACATTCTCATCTGCGAGCCTACCTTTCCGATGTACCGTTACTATGCGGAAATTGCCGGTGCTCGCGTGGAGTCGTTGCGCTACTCCGGCGAAATGGAGTTTCCCCTGGATCCGGCAATTCGCGCTTTGCGCAAGCGGCCGCGAGTCTTTTTTCTCGCGAACCCAAATAATCCATCCGGGACACTGGTCTCCAAGGCGGCAGTCCAGAAGCTGTTAAGGGCGGCAAGCCACACGGCTGTTGTGCTGGATGAGGCCTACGCGGATTTCTCCGGTCTCAGCGGAATACCATGGATTGGTCGCCATCCCAATCTTTTCATCGCCAAGACATTCTCGAAGGCAGCCGGACTCGCCGGTCTGCGCCTCGGTGCGGTCATTGCAAAGCGAGAGTCGCTTGAACTGGTGCGCCGCGCCATGCCTCCTTTTCCGGTAAACTCGGCAGCCCTAGCTGCGGCGGCAGCGGCCATTCGTGAGCGCCGCACCATCGAACGCTACATCCGCGACACGAAACGCCTTCGCGGCTGGTTCACAAGCGAACTGCGGCATCGCGGAGTCCACGTGTTCCCGAGCGCCTGTAATTTTGTTCTCGCCGATTTCGGAATTCGCGGCAAAACTCTCTTCCCGCGGCTAGCAGAAAAAGGAATCTTGATTCGCGACCGCAGCAAGGATCTCGGCGCAGGCTACGCGCGCGTAACCATCGGTACTCCCTCCGAACTAAAAGCCTTGCTGCGGATCTTGGATCGGAGCAGATAGAAGGCGAGATGGCGCGCAAAGCGAAAATCAGGCGCAACACCAAAGAAACGCAAGTCGACCTCCAACTGAATCTCGACGGCCGCGGCAAATCGGAGATCTTCACGGGAATTCCCTTCTTCGATCACATGCTGGACCTTGTGACTCGGCATGGTGGCCTCGATCTGAAACTTAAAGCGGCCGGCGATCTCGACGTGGATCAGCATCACACCGTGGAAGACGTCGGAATCGCCCTAGGCCAGGCAGTCGACAGGGCCCTCGGCAGCAAGCGCGGCATCAATCGCGCCGGCTACTTCCTCATGCCGATGGACGAAACACTTGCCGCGGCGGCAATTGATTTTGGCGGCAGGCCGTTTTGCGTGTTTAGAGCGAAGTTCTCGGCCAACCATGTCGGTGATTTTCAAACTGAGCTCGTGCAAGATTTTTTCGAAGCCTTCGCGCAAGCCGCCCGCGCCAACGTCCATCTTCGTCTGCTCTACGGGCGCTCCTCCCATCATCAGGTCGAGGCGCTCTACAAGGTGTTCGCGCGAGCGCTGCGTTTCGCGGTCTCGCACGATCGCCGTCTTCGCCGTGTCTTGCCGAGCACCAAGGAACTCCTGTGAATGTGACACTCATCGACTACGGGGCCGGCAACGTCCCCTCGGTGCAACGAGCCTTCCGCCGGCTCGGCGCGCAAGTGGTCACAACAAATGACGCCGCGCAAATCGCTGCGGCGCGTTGTCTGGTATTGCCCGGTGTCGGTCATTGCGCCGCGCTCATCAACGCCCTCGATCAACATTGCCTCCGCCAGCCGATCCTCGGCGCTATAAGGAACGGCGCAGCATTTCTGGGCGTCTGCCTTGGCTTGCAAGCGCTGTATGAATCGAGCGAAGAGGCCCCCAACTGCGCAAGCCTCGGACTGCTGCCCGGCCACGTCACCCGCTTGCCGGAAATCGTGAAGCTTCCACATATGGGCTGGAACACCATCCAGCCTTTGCGGCCGACTCGCTTGCTCGATGGCCTTACCTCGGACGCTTACTTTTATTTCGCTCACTCTTTCGCTGCGCCAGCAGCTGGCGCCGAAAACGCCGCGGTCTGCGAGCACGGACGTTGCTTCACCGCTGTTCTCGAAAAGGACAATATCTTCGCCGTGCAATTTCACCCTGAAAAAAGCGGCGCAGCCGGTGCGCGAGTTCTTGAAAACTTTCTGCGAGCAGCTGCATGAGCCTGGCCCGTCGCATTATTCCCTGTCTCGACACCGACGGCATGCGCGTCGTCAAGGGCGTCCATTTCGAAGGATTGCGTGACGCCGGCGATCCGGTCAAACTCGCTGCCCGATACGACGCCGAGGGAGCCGACGAACTCGTTGTCCTCGACATTGCGGCCGCCCGTGACAATCGTCCTACCTTCCTTGAAACCATCCGGCGCGTCGCCGAGCAACTGGCTATTCCCCTTACGGCTGGCGGTGGCATCCGCTCACTCGAATCCGCGCGGGCCGTCATGCGCGCCGGTGCCGATAAAATCACCGTGAACACCGCTGCTGTCGAGCATCCCGAACTGATCCGTGAGCTCTCTGACGAATTTGGCGCGCAGGCCGTAGTGCTGGCCATTGACGCAAAACGTGAAGGCGACCGCTGGCAGGTCCACACCCATGGCGGGCGCCAAGCCACCCGACTGAATGCGGCAGATTGGGCGCAACGCGGTGTGGAATTAGGCGCCGGGGAGATTCTCCTCACCTCGGTGGACCGCGATGGCACGCAATCCGGGTTTGACACCGAACTGACAGCCGCCATCAGCAAATCCGTGACCCTCCCCGTAATCGCCTCTGGCGGCGCAAAAGTCCCCGCCCATTTTTTGGAAGTCTTCACCGAGGGCGCGGCCGATGCCGCCTTGGCGGCTTCCATTTTCCATGACCAAGCGCAATCCATCCGTTCGCTGAAGGAGTTTCTGCAAACCAATGGCGTCGAGGTGCGCCTCTCGTGCTGATCCCGTGCATCGATTTGCAACGGGGTCAAGCCGTGCAACTCGTTCACGGGCGGCGCCGCGAACTCGCGGTTTCCGACGTCATGGGCCTGGTGCAGAGATTCGCGCACCACCCCTGGTTGCACGTCATCGACCTCGACGCTGCCATGGGCAAGGGCCACAACCGTGAACTTGTCGCCAAACTCTGCTTGCGCGCCAAACAACAATACGGCATGAAGGTTCGCGTCGGAGGAGGCATCCGCACGGTACGCGCCGCAGAACAATTAATTCGCCGCGGCGTGACGCAAATCATCATCGGCAGCGCGGCCTTCAAGAACGGCGAGCCGAATCTGCCATTTCTGAAACGTCTCTGCGCCCGAGTAGGAAAAAAAGAAATTCTCATCGCCCTGGATACGGCCAAGGGCCAGATCGTCACCCACGGCTGGCGCACCTCCCTGCCCAGCTCGCCGCGGATGGTTATGAAAACACTCGAACCTTATTGTGGGGGTTTTCTCTGCACCGACGTCGATCGGGAAGGAACCATGGGTGGCGTCAATCTCCAGTGGTTCCGCGACCTCCGCGCTGCGACCTCCCTTCCCATCATCGCCGCGGGAGGCATCTGTTCGCTTCCCGAGGTCCGGGCTCTCGAAAAGCTCAACATGGACGCCGCCGTCGGTATGGCGCTCTACAAAAATCGCATTCGGTGAATTGCGGTCGCCCTCGACGGCGATTCGCCTCTCGGAAAATGAGTCTTTCTGCCTCTTCATGTTTGCGTGGTGGGTTCTAGTCGAACGCTTTCAAGCACTTTCCGCATAGCTCTGCTTGCAGTACGATACTGGCGATGCGATTCCTGTTCCGCCTTTTTCTACTTCTCAGTTTTGCGGCGACCGCAGTTCCGGCGCAGACGCCGAACGCCACACCTCCATTCCAAGTGAAACTCATCGGCCCAAACATATGGGCGGCGATTGACGACGCCAAGGGGGACGCTGGCGCAAACGCTGGTTTCGTCGTGGGCGATGACGGCGTCGCCGTGATTGATACCTTCGAGAACGAAGCTGCTGCCAAAGCTCTCCTCGCTCAGATTCACTCCTTCACTCACCTCCCCATCAAATTCGTGGTCAACACCCACTACCACCTCGACCACGTCGCCGGAAACCGTATCTTCGCCGATCACGGAGCGGTCATCCTCGGCCACGACAATATCCGCGCGTGGATCCGGACGGAAAACCTGAAGTTCTTCGGCGACAAAGTCAAACCCGAAGAAAAAGCCTTGGTGCAAAATCTCTTCGAACCGGAAATCACCTATGAAACCGGGTTGACGCTCTTCCTCGGTTCCCGGCGCATCGAAGTCACCTACCTGCAAGGCCACACGGGCGGCGATTCGGTCGTCTCCATTCCCGACGCAGGCGTTGTTTTCTGCGGTGACCTTTTCTGGAACAAAACGCTCCCGAATTTGATCGACGCCACTAGCTCTTCCTGGATCACAACGCTTTCGCAATTCACCGAGCAACCAAAGGATTTCATGACCAACTCCGCCCAACCCCGCGCGATCATCTTTGTACCGGGCCATGGCGACGTTGGCAACGTGGACGATGTCCAGGACTTTCGGGGTTATCTCACCTGGCTGCGTGGGGCAGTGCAAAAAGCCATCGATGGCGGCAAACAAGGGGATGCTTTGGTTGCGGCGGTCAGTCCCGAGCAAGTCGAGAAATACGGCAATTGGAGTTTCTTCCAGGATTTTTCCCGTTCAAACATTCTCGAAATGAGCGCGGAACTCAGCGGTTCAAAACGCGTTCCGCCTCGTGAGAAGAAGTGAGGACTTATGCTCGTTTCCTTCCGTTCCTGCGGTCCTAAGGACCGGGTGGCCGTTCTGAAGCTGGTGATCGCGTACTATCGTTTCGAGAAGGTCGCCGCAAACCGCAAAGCATTGAGCCAGGGTCTGGATGTTCTTCTGAAGAACCCCTCCCAGGGAAAGATGTGGCTCATGGAGTGGCACAAAAAACCGGTAGGCTACGCTCTTCTGACCTACACGTTTGATCTGGAGCACGGCGGCGCGGAAGGAGTGCTGCGGGATTTGTTCGTCGAAACCCGCTACCGCAACCAAGGTATTGGCTCGCTGGCGCTCTATGAGATTGAGGATTACTGCCGCGAGCGTGGCATGCGCGCCTTCCAACTGCAATTGCCGCGCGGGAACAAATCAGCGGAGCGCTTCTACCGTAATGCGGGCTTCCGCGAACTTGGCAGGCGCGTGATGATGCTGGAAGTCCGCCCCGAAGACGTGGTCGAAGCGCGGCGCGCTAGCGCAAGTAAGCGTCGGTGATATATTGCTGCACCATGCGCTGCGTATTAAAGAACGACCCGTTGATCGCGATGGCGTGGCGCATCACATCCAGATACCTTTCCCGGCTGCCATAATAGAGCGGCAGAATTACGCCTTCGAGTTTCGAATACAAACTCTCCGCATCATGCGCGTTGTCAACCGGTGTCTCCGGCCCAGGATCGCCGCGGTGAGAGTCTCCAATCGCCCAGCCGGTGACGCCCTCGATGTTTCCCTCGACCCACCAGCCGTCCAGGATGCTCAAGCTCGGCACGCCATTCAACGCCGCTTTCATTCCGCTTGTGCCTGACGCCTCAAGCGGATATTGGGGCGTGTTCAGCCACAAATCGCCGCCCGACGTGAGCTTGCCGCCAAGGTCGAGGTTGTAGTCGTCCAGGAAAACAACCGTGACTGCCTTCTTCAGCGCTTTCTTCGCCTTGAAGATCTTCTTGATGATCTCCTTGCCGCCGCCGTCCCGCGGGTGCGCTTTTCCCGCATAAACGATTTGAAAAGGGCCTGCACTTTTGGCGATCTGCCGCAACCGGTCGAGATCGCTCAGAATCAGGTCGGCGCGTTTGTATCCAGTGGCCCTTCTCGCAAAGCCAATGGTGAATGCTTCCGGGTCCAGCTTCAGTCCGGTCTTCTTGCGAACCGTCTCCAATAAATCGTGTTTCGCGAGCAAATGCGCGGCCCAGACTTCTTCTGGCGGCAATCCAAGCGCCCCGCGAAGGCTGTAGTTGTCCTCGCGCCAAGATGGAATCATGCGATCGAACAGCTCACGAAACGAAGGGCAAGTCCACGTTGCCGCGTGTACACCATTCGTAATCGCCTCAATCGGAACATTTGGAAACATCTTCCGCGAAACTTCTCCGTGGAGTTTCGCGACCCCGTTCACGAAATTGCTTAGGCTCAGCGCCAGATAAGTCATGTTGACCGAGGCGCCGCGCTTCGCCGCTTCGGTCAAATCCGGGTAGTGTTGCTCGACTTGAAGCACGCTGCGTACCAGATCCGCCGAAGTCGCGTCCTTCACATCAAAAAATCGCGCCTGGTCCGGGAAAAGCCGTGTCATGTATTCCACCGGAAATTTGTCGTGCCCCGCCGGAACCGGTGTGTGCGTGGTGAAAACGCATTTGCTGCGCACTTTTTCGATGTCCTCGCCCTTCACGGAAGTTCGTCCCGCGCGGCTTGCTTCTTCCTCGAGCAGCTCCAGCGTCAGCAACGCCGCGTGGCCCTCGTTCATGTGGTATCGCATCAGTTCGGTGTGGCTTAGCGCCCGGAGCATGCGCACACCGCCAACACCCAATAGCACTTCCTGCGACAAACGGTAAAACGGGTCGCCACCGTACAGCTGCCCGGTCAGCGCCCGGTCGCGTTCCTCATTCGAGGGCAAATCGGCATCGAGAAAATAGACCGGCACCTCATATCCGCGAACTCCCTTCACCGTGTACCGCCATGCCCGCAACTGCACTTTCCGGTTCTCCAGCGTAACCGAGACGCGCGGTTCTTCCTCCTTCAGGTACTTCGCCACGTCCCACTCGACTTCTTCTTCGGTCTGCGCTCCCTCTTCCGAAAGGCGCTGCCGGAAATATCCCTTCCGATAAAGCAGCGACACCGCCACCATGGGCAAACGAATATCCGCGGCCGCCCGAATGGTATCCCCGGCCAATACACCCAGGCCCCCGCTATAAGTGGGTATCTGGTTTTCCAGAGCAATTTCCATCGAGAAATAAGCGACAAATCGCTTCGGCGGGTGGCTTGCTGTCACCATCGTTGAGGGGTCTCCATTCGGCGCATTGATCCGCGCCGCCACATTTTCCGGTGTGTCATCGGTATTTCTCATATTCTCCGAGAAGCATCCTTCTCAGGCAAGATGGGATCTCGCCCGGCGTTCCTTCCCTCCATGTCACTGTGCGCTTGCTTTTGTCCGCTATAATTCCCTCCTATGAGTATGACTCTCGATGGAATCCGCGTCATCGAACTCACCGAAGCCCTGGCCGGACCTTATTGCGCAATGCTGCTCGGAGATCTCGGCGCGGACGTAATCAAGGTGGAGCGAAATGCAGGCGGCGATCAGTCCCGTGGCTGGGGACCTCCGTTCGTGGGCACGGAATCCGCCTATTACCTGGCAACGAACCGCAACAAGCGATCTATCACCCTCGACTACAATCACCCCCTCGGCTCGGAAATTTTACAGCGTTTACTTGCCAGCGCCGACGTTTTTCTCTGCAACCAGCCCTCCATGTCCTCCTTGCAGCGGCGCGGACTCGATCCGGATACTCTCCGTGCAAAATACCCGCGTCTCATCTACTGCACCATAACTGGTTATGGATTCTCCGGGCCCAAAGCGGAACATCCCGGCTACGACATCATTGCCCAAGCCGAGGCCGGCGTCATGAGCTTCACGGGCGAGCGCGACGGCGGCCCGGTACGCTTCCCTATCGCCATCGCCGATATGACCACGGGAATGTATGCCACCATGGGCATCCTCGCCGCGCTGTTCGCGCGAGAGCGCTCCAGCCAAGGGGATTACCTCGATATGGCGTTGTTTGACTCCCAGCTTACTTGGTTGGCTAATGCGGGCAGCAGTTATCTCAATGCGGGTGTCTCTCCCGGACGCTGGGGAAATGCCCACCCCAGCATCGTGCCTTATCAACTCTTCCACGGCAGCGACGGCCGCCAGTTTGTTGTCGGCGTAGGCACCGAAGAACAATGGCGGCGCCTGGTCAAACTCCTCGATTTGGAGGAGCTTGGTAACGATCCGCGATTTGCCAGCAATGCGGTGCGAATCAAGAATCGCGAGCAGCTCATTCCCAAATTGCAACAACGTTTCGACACGCTGGCCAGCGCTTCATGGCTCGCCACATTGAAGAACGCGGATGTCCCCGCCGCAGCGATTCAGTCAGTGGGCGAAGCCCTCAATGATCCGCAAACCCTCGCCCGCGGGCTGGTTGTGGAATTGGAACACCCCGATCTGCATCGCGTTCGCAGTGTGGCCAACCCCATCCGTTATCGGGATCACCCCATCGTCTATCGTCTGCCGCCCCCGCGGCTCGGTGAACACTCTCGCGAGATACTGCTTCAACTGCGATATTCCCAAATGGATGCAGACAAGGCACTGCAGGATGCGTGCCGCCCTATGGCGAAGTCCCCGACTTGAGCGAACAGAAATACCGGCTGGCCAAAAAGTTCGGCGAGACGCTTCGCCAAGATGGAGAGTTCGCGACAAACTTTCGCGACGATCCGAATTTCTTCCGCCGGGCCGAGTTCTGGCCCGATTTGCTGGCGCATGGACTGCCGGATGAATAGAAACCTGCAAGGTTTTCACGGCGTACGGCTTACTCGCCGCACGAATTGACCCAGCAAACCCTCGCGACGCTTCGCTCCCGTTGTTGTTTGACCTTTTTTGCGGCAACAGGTAGAAAGATAGTTGAACTGCAGGCAAAGTTGGCCCCCACATAATTGGGTCTTTGACACCGCCTATGCAGAGAAAAATTCCAGCGCTCGACGGCGTCCGTGGTGTGGCCATTCTGGTGGTCTTGGCCCATAACCTCCACGCATTCAGCTCCTCGCCTTTCTCGCTCCTCTCTGATTATGGCTGGCTGGGCGTGGATCTGTTCTTTGTTCTTTCCGGTTTTCTCATCACCGGCATCCTTCTTGACACACGACCTTCCGAGCATTTCTTTCGCAACTTCTATGCCCGCCGCTGCCTGCGGATTTGGCCCCTGTACTATTCCGTGCTCCTGCTCATGTTTGTGATCGTGCCCTTGCTGCGGCCGCATGACGCCCTGGAGATCTTCCGGCGCTCGCATCCTGTGTGGTCCTATCCATTCTTTTTGCAAAACTTCTTTGTCCCGGAACCAGTCTCGGCCGTCGGCCCTCTCGGAGTCTCCTGGTCTCTTGCCGTCGAGGAACTTTTCTACCTCGTCTGGCCACTCTTTGTTCGCTATTCGCCAACACGGATGCTTCAGACGATCGCATGGGTGGTCCTTCTGGGTTCTCCTCTGCTGCGATTGTTCTTCGTCACCCGCCATTGGCTCATCTACTCCAATCCCTTCTGCCGCCTGGACGGATTGATGGCCGGTGCCCTGCTCGCCCTATTCGTTCGAACAACCACCTTCCGGTCCCCGCCGTTAGTCAAACCCGCATGGATTCTGTTGTTGGCCCCCGTGCCATTGGGGATCGTCACAGAGCGCTACAATGCGCGCTGGCTTACCTTCTCGTTGGCGGTGGTGGCCTCTGCAGCGTTTGTATATCTCGCGCAATTTTCCGGCAGCGTTTGGCTCAAGGCAGGTCTAACGAACCGGTTTCTGGTGTTTACCGGCACCATCAGTTACGGACTCTATTTACTTCACAAACTGCCTGAGGACGGCTTCAAAGCCGTCGGGTGGAACCTCACCCATCCGGTGGTTGACCTCTGTTCGACGGCGCTCGCCTCATACCTGCTCGCGATTATCTCTTGGAACGTACTGGAGATACCTTTTCTTCGCTTCAAGAGATTTTTCGAAAGCTCGTCGGGGTGCACGGAAACCAATCCAGCTCCCCAGGAGATCGCAAAGCCACAGACAACTTGATGGTCAATTTGCTCCCACCGGTATCCAGGCTCGCTCCTGCGCGCTCTTCTCGATCGCTTCGCAGAGCATCATCTCCTCATGTCCTGTCTCGAACGTCGGAAATGTTCTGGGCGCTTTCCAGTCTCCCGCCTCGATGTACTGGTAATAATCGCGGAAAAGTTGGACAAAAGTGTCGGGATATCCTTCCGCGTGTCCGCCGGGATAAGCCGCATATTTCCGCGTTTTCGGGTTCATCAACGACGGATCTTTAGGAAGTTCCTCACTAGCCTGCTTGCGCCGCCCAATGCGCAGCGTGTTGGGCTCTTCCGAGTTCCAGGCTAAAGACCCTTCGCTTCCATCAATTTCAAACCACAGCCGCGTTTTGCGTCCCGCGCTCACCTGCGAAACCGTCATCACACCATGCAAATCTCCTTCAAGGTGGAACAGCACGGAAGCGTAATCGTCCGTTGTGATCGGAACCGGCTCCACATGCGTCGTATCCGCGTTCTGAAATGTCTCCACCCTCCCGCGGGGACGCTGCCGCACGGGCACCACCGTCGCCAGATCCGCACAAAGCTCGGTCACCTTTTTCCCGGTAATCCACGTCGCAAGGTCCAGCCAGTGCGTGCCAATGTCGGCCACTGCGCGCAACTGCCCGCCCAGCTTCGGATCGAGGCGCCAGTTCCAATCCGAGGGATACAATAGCCAATCTTGCAGGAAGCTCCCGTGCACGAGCTTCGGCTGCCCTATCGCGCCCTTTTCGACAAGCGCACGCGCTTCATGACACAACGGGTAGTAGCGCAGGTTGTAAGCCACCCCTCCCACTCTTCCCGTCTCCTTTTCAATGGAAATCAAAAGCTCGGATTCTTTTGAATCCATCGTCAGCGGCTTCTCGCAAAGCACGTGTTTCCCGCCGCGTAAAAGGCGGCTCGCTTCCTCAAAGTGCAAATAATTGGGCGTACACAAGTGCACCACGTCCACCGAACGGTCGGAGGCAATTTCGTCAACCGAAGCATAAGCGCGTTCCAGTCCCAGAGTTTTGCAGGCCGAAGCAGTCGTTTCGGGTGAACTGCCCAGCGCTCCCAGCACGGAAATTCCTAGCCGGCGCAAGGACTCCACATGCGCCCGTCCAACAAATCCAAGGCCAATCACTGCCGCCTTCAACTTCATAAGTTCAGCTCCCGAAGTTTCGGATTCTCCAACGCTCAAATCCGAATTACTGCTGGAAGGATTATAGGGAACGTTCGGAAAATTGGAACCAAAAGCATGCTTGGCCAGCCGTGCGCAGCTTGTGCTCGTCAAAAAAAATGGCCGGTCCACCCTGACCGGCCATCCTGGATTTCAGGAAAGCTTTCTCAGTTCCCCTTGCTCTTGTTGGTGGGCGAAGCTTTCTGCAACGTGGCGAGTAGGTTTTTCGCGCTGTCGGGAACCGGTACGGCCTTCTTGAACACGATGTCCGAAGCACTCACTTCTTTTCCGTAGAGATTCTTGTTCGCGCCGTTATCAGGACGCAGCGTCGAACCCTCCAACGAAATGCCTGCAAACAATCCGCGTGCACGCGAATACGAAAGAATCTCCGCTCGCATGGTGACGTCGCTCGCCGCCGAAGCGGTGCGGCCGACGGGGCCCGCCGCGGCTGAAGCGTCTCCTCCCAATTTTACCTTGCTGCTCAGAATGCTCTTAGCGGAGCGGCTGTTCATTAGCAACAGCACAAAGTCCGTGGCGTTGCCGCCCAGCTGCAACCCTGCGCTTCCGCCTTCCAGGGCCATCATCGTTGGAGCGCCCCAAGGGCCGTGAAATGTGCTTCCCCCACGGCAAGTCATCACGCCGCGTCCGTAGCTACCGCCGATTCCGATTGCGAACTTCAGCACCGAAGGCAGAATCACCACGCAATCGGCTTTGTCGAGAACACTCTGCGGAATGCTATCGGGAGCGTTCAGAATTTCCTTCATCACCGTTCCCGCGTTTTCAACTCGATCTTGTTCTTTGTCTTGCGCAAAGGCAGGAAGAACCAATAGGGTCAAGCTGACGCCGAGCAGTGTTTTTTTCATTGTTGATCCTCAGATGCTTTCTGTGCGCCCGAAGGCGAACTCCAGAGATAGACCTGTCAAAAGGGGCGGAATAAACGCCCTGGCATCATACCCTTTCAACGTTCCAAGTTCCACAAAGTAAACTAGGAGCAAAGGGTAACGCCGTTTTGTTCGGGAATTTCCAAATATCCGGCAAGCTCGGAAGTCGTTTGCGAGGGCGCTGGCCTAAACGATAGGTTATGGTCCCTAATTCGCCAGTATTTTCTCCCTGCTGCGAGCGCCAGCCAACGCAAACGCGAGATGAGCTCCTCTAGAAACTGGTCGGAGCGCATAAACAAAGCAAAACGCTCGCCGCCTTTAGTGCCACGAATTCCTTGCGCGACGCTTTAATAGATGCGCATCGAGGCAATCTTCTCTATCCCTTCGCTACTTGCTGTTTGTCTTGCGACTGGGTCTCGCCCCTACTAGAATCGGCTGCCGCCGAGCGGAGCAACAAGGGACGTGACCATGCAGGTAAAACAGGAATCTCCAACGAGGTCTTCGAACCACCCGATCTATTATCCGGAAGACAGACTCCCGCTTGTGAAGCTCATCCCGATGGGCATACAGCACGTGATCGCGATGTTTGGAGGGACCGTGCTGGCGCCCATTCTGATGGGCTTCGACCCGCAGGTAACTCTTTTTTTTTCCGGTATCGGGACCCTCCTTTTTGTCTTCATCACCGGTCTCAAAGTCCCCAGTTATCTCGGTTCAAGCTTCGCCTTCATCGGCCCGATCCTGGCCGTCACCGGCGGTAATCCTTCAAAGATCCCCTATGCCTTGTGTGGGATCGCCGGCGCTGCAGTTCTCTACGGAGCGGCCGCCGTCGTCACAATCCGCTGGGGTTCGAGTTGGATTGACCGCTTGATGCCCCCTGTCGTGACAGGCTCAGTGGTAGCGATCATTGGCTTGAATCTGGCTGGAACAGTTGTGTCCGACGCCATCAACCATGAAATGGCTGTCAACACCGCTTCGGATTGGGCACGCGTGATGATTGCCGCGGTGACTTTTTTGACGGCGGCCTTGGTCTCCATTCGGCTCCGAGGATTTCTTCAGATGGTGCCGATTCTCATAGGCGTGATTGTCGGGTGCGGGATTGCCACGGCTTGCGGCATGTTGGACCCCGAGAGGATCGCGCGAGTGGCAAGTGCGCCGTGGATCGGATTGCCGCCGTTTCAAACCCCGGCATTCAGTTGGGGCGCACTGGCAACCATCTCGCCTGTTTTTCTCGTGCTGGTTGCCGAAAACAAGGGTCACATTGCCGCCATCTCGTCCTACATGGGCCGGGATCTCAATCCATATCTAGGGCGCGCGTATCTCGGCGATGCGTTGGCCACACTGGTTTCCTCTTTGGGTGGCGGTACGCCACAAACAACCTACGCAGAAAACATGGGGGTCATGGCGATGACCAAGGTATTCAGCACCCACAATTTCATCGCCGCGGCAGTGATTGCACTCCTGCTTGGGCTCTGCCCCAAGTTCGGGGCAGTTATTGAGACGATCCCCAACCCCGTTCTCGGGGGCATTACCCTCCTGATTTACGGGATCATTGCCTTAATGGGTATCCGCATCTGGATGGATGCCAAGGTCGATTTCACGCTCCCCAAAAATCTGGCGGTAGCCGGGGCATCACTGATCGTCGCTACGGGATTAGGCACCAAGGGTCTTACAGTTGCAGGGCTGAATATCCCGGGCATTGCGCTGGGTACCGTGCTGGCGCTGATCCTTAATTGGGTACTTTCCATCGGAGATTCGGATTAACCGATTGATCGGCGGCTTTCGGTGTCCGCAAAAAGCCGTGCAAACTCGGAGCGCTCGGAATGCGCTGTCATGCAGCCAACCGTAGGATCACGAACCACGAAACGGCGAAGAGGTTTGCGTTAGGCGACCTGCGAAGCGTTCGGACCAACATATTTGACAAGCAGCACGTCGTTGCCACGTTCGCTGTAGATGAGTTCATCGACTAGGTTTTTCGCTAACAGGAGCCCGAAGCCGCCCGGCCGTAGACCTTGTGATTCGCGAACGGCGAGGTGGCTAAAGGGATCACCCGGCGGACTGCTGAGCGCGGCATGGCGGAGCTCTTCAAGCGAGAAGCCTTCACCAGGGTCTTTGACCCGGCATACAACCGCACGACGCATACGGACAAAGGAAACTTCCACATATTGGCGAGGGTCGAAATGCCCGCCATGCTCCATGGCATTGAGTAGGATTTCCTTGAAAGCGGTAATGACGGCTTCCCGGTCAGTTTCAGGAATGCTGGGGTCTTTGACCCCGTGGAGGAATTGGACCAGCCGATATGCGGTCGCCATGTCGCAACGAGCCGCCAGGCGCACCCACTCTGGTGTTGCAGAAAGGACCTCGATGCCGTCATCCCAGCAAGGGGCGTCCATGGCAGCATGTACCATAGCGGTGAGTTCGGAAACGTCGAATGGGGCGGAGAAATAACTGAATGCACCTTCGCGCATGGCCGCAATGACATCTCCAGGAGTGAACTTATCCGTGAGGATAATCAGACGGACATGGGCACGAGTACTCCGGATTTTCCGCAGAAGCTCGACATCGTCTTGACCGAGGGTTTTTCGTCCTGTAATGATCAAGTCGAAGGGCTCGGTCGCTGCCAGCGCCAGGGCATGCTCATTGTCAACCGCGCGCTGGATCACCCAACTTTCGCTGTCCAAAATGCTGGTGAGCAGGTCATCGACTGCGCCCCCAGACGGCACGACCAGCGCAACCCGTTGCTTAACTGCGCTGCTGGAAGAAACAACCATAAGACGACTCCGTGTCTAGATCGGCATTCTTAGGCATTTTTCAACTTCTAAGAGGCCGCGAAGTAACCACGCGGCTCGAAGCTCGCCAACGCTTGTGTTTCATTGTCAAAGCTGGGAATAACCTCCAGCAGGCGAAACACTGTCAGGACCTCGAGTACCCGGCCCCGAGGGCACAGCAACTTGAGCTCTCCGCTTTTCCGCCTAAGCGAAGCACACGTCCCAACGATGATGCTGATGCCGGAACTGTCAATCCTGTTCAGATCGGCCAAGTTCAGCAAGAGCTTGCGCACGCCCTTGTCGACCAATTTCCTAAGATGGCTGTCCAGCATTTCACTCTCGCCATCATCAATGGTCGATTTTCCTCGAAGGTCCAATATGCTGACATCGCCAAATTCCCGGACTAAGATTTGTAGACCCACAACGATCCTCTCACGTGATATTCGAGGCCGGATCTCGATGGTTCAGCGCCGGAGTAGGAATTATACCTCTCCTGATGAACCTTCTACCGTCTTAAGCTAACGAAACCAGTCAAGTAATGATGAACCCTCTATCGGCCGGCTGCATCAGCAAGAGCCGGCAGTTCATCGACTCCGAAGATTGGAGTTGAAGGCTACTTGACTGCGTCTGTTAGCTCTAAGATCGAAAAGGAAGTGGCGAGAAGCCTGTAGACTCCCTTCATGGAAAGATTTTCGCCTGGCGTAGCAAGAAACTCCGTATCCCCTGCGGTCCAATCCCCCGCGTTTCTTGTCCAAGCTGATGAATGCCGCGTTGCTCTAAGTTTCGCGACGTGTGCCGAGCCTCCTGTCCAGATTGAAAGCAGCGCTGATCAATGCCAAATGGGTGAACGCTTGTGGAAAATTGCCCAGCGCTTCACCTTGGGACCCTATCTGCTCTGCGTAAAGCCCAAGATGGTTGGCATAACCGAGCATTCTTTCAAACAGAAGCATGGCTTGATCCAGCTTTTCCGGCTTAGCCTGGCTCGCACGCGTCAGGGCCTCTACCAGCCAGAATGAGCACATGTTGAACGTACCCTCCTCGCCCGCGAGTCCGTCAATGCGGGGATCTGGAGGGTAGCGATAGACGAGACTGTCGCTGACAAGCCCCCCTTGGCTTGGACTCTTGAGAATGGCGTCGATTGTACTGAGCATCCGTGGATCGTTTGGAGCCATAAAAAATACCAGAGGCATGATGAGAAGAGAAGCGTCCAAGTCCTCGCTGCCGTAGAATTGGGTAAACGAGCGACGCTTCTCGTTCCAGCCGCGCGTCATCACTTCCTCATAGATGCGATCACGCTCCTCGATCCACCTCGCACGATTTGCCGGTAAGGCACGCTTGTCCGCCAACCGCACACCCCGATCCAGAGCAACCCAGTTCATGACTTTTGAGAAGACAAAATGCTCTTCACGATTGCGCATTTCCCAGAGACCTGCGTCCGGACGCTGCCAATTGTCACAAATCCAGTCCAACCGCCGGCGAATCCTGACCCACGAATCGTAAGAGACCGGGCTCACGTACTTGTTGTACAAGTAAAACGCATCCATAAACTCGCCATAAACGTCAAACTGGAACTGCGAAACGGCGGCATTGCCAATGCGTACCGGCGAGGATCCCCGATATCCCTCCCAGTTGTCCAAACTCTGTTCAGAAATGTGGTAGTCGCCGTGAATAGTGAAAAGCACCGGGAGAGGCTCATTCGGGCGGAGATGCTTGGATGCGAGGGTCTCAATCCAATTCATGAACGCAGCCGCCTCTTCCCGAAACCCAATACGAAGGAAGGCGTATACCGTAAAAGCCGCGTCGCGCACCCAGGTGTAACGGTAATCCCAGTTTCGTGGGCCTCCGATGACCTCGGGCAAGCTAGTTGTCGGCGCGGCAATGATCGCCCCAGTAGGCTCGAAGGTGAGAAGCTTCAGAGCCAGCGCTGATCTTTCTACTTGTTCTCGCCAGCGCCCTTGGTAGGTACTAGAGGAAAGCCAACCCTTCCAGAATTTCAAGGTTGCCTGGAAAAGCTCTTCGGCTTCCATCTCGGGAGGCGGGGAAGGAACCGTGGCACCGGGCTCGTGAGCCCTCAGAATGAAAACTTGCCACTTCCCTTCTTCAAGAACGAACTCCGCCGTCACACCGCCCTGCCCGTCCTGCTTCAACGGCACGGAGGTGGAAAGAGTTAAGGTCAGATTGCCCGCATGGAAGCTCGCCCCATTGGTCTCCAGCTGAGTTTGATGGCTTTCACGTCCGTAGTCGAATGCCGGGCGGCAACTGAGCAAGACCCGCACTGTGCCTTTCACGCAGTGGATCCGGCGACAAAGATGGCGATTCCAAGGGGAATCCGCGGGAAGCCCTACGGGCATAAAATCTTCCAGTTCGGCGATTCCCTCTGGGAGTAGAAATCTCGTGACCAGGATGTTTGTGGAAGGCCAATAAAACTGCTTTCTTCGCGCCTGATCGCCCTTGGGGCAAATCTGAAAACGGCCGCCGTTGTTCTCATCCAAAATTGCGCCAAAGACGCTTGGGGAATCGAAGTGCGGATAGCAGTACCAGTCGAGCGATCCGTTCATGCCAACCAGAGCGACTGTGCGCATGTTGCCGATGATCCCGTAGTTCTCGATGGGCTGATAAGACATTGGTGTAGCCTCTCACAACAACGGGCTTCTCAGTCAGTTCGAGCGCTTTTCTTGCGGGTCTCGAGCATCGTGCTGAAAAAGCTGTTGCTCAACGCGAAAAGATTTCTTCGCCATCGCAATCCGCCGCGGATGCCCCACGATCGTATCCAACTCTTAGGCTCGATTGGAAGAGGAATACCAAGCCCGCGGAGTCCAATACAGGCGAATTCAAGTGGCGCGTTTGTAAGAACCCACGATCGGGGGCTGTCGACTTTCGGTCAACCGAATCACCGTCCGGCTACGCCGAATCGAGGATTTCGCGGACTTTAGCGGACAGCGCGGTTGGGGAAAAAGGTTTTTGAAGAAAGAAAGTACCGGGCTCAAGATCACCGTGATGGACGATGGCATTGGTGGTGTACCCGGACATGTAGAGAACTTTAATGTTGGGTCGGCGGGCAAGGACCTGACTAGCGACTTCGCGGCCGCCGCTGCCGGGCATGACTACGTCGGTGAGGAGCAAGTCAATATCGCCCTTGTGCTCGTCGCATTTGGCGAGGACGCCGCGGGCGGAGTCAACGACCAGCACAGTGTATCCGCAGGAGGTTAGGACCGTTGCAGCCAGGTCGCGGACCTGAATATCGTCCTCGACGAGCAGGATGGTTTCGATACCTTGTATGCGAGCCGGGGGCAATTCTGCTGCGGGAAAAACCTCGGCGGGCTCTTCGATGCGCGGCAGATAGATTTTGAATGTCGTTCCCTGCCCTGGTTCGCTATAAACCTCGATCGATCCTCCGCTCTGTTTAACGATGCCGTAGACCATGGAAAGGCCGAGGCCCGTGCCGCGTCCGATAGCCTTGGTTGTGAAGAAGGGCTCGAAGATATGCGATCGCGTTTCGGCGTCCATGCCAACGCCTGTGTCGCTTACGGCCAGCATGATGTGGCGGCCAGCACGAGTACCGGGATGCGTTTGAGCATAGGTTTCGTCGAGGTAGACATTCGCAGTCTCTAGGACCAGACTGCCGCCTTTGGGCATAGCGTCGCGAGCATTAATCGCGAGGTTCATGATGACCTGCTCGATCTGGCCGGGATCGGCCTTGACGGAGCCCAGATCGGGAGGCGTGATGGTGCGCATCTCGACGTCCTCGCCAATGACACGCCGTAACATCCTGTCGACGTTCACGACGAGCGAGTTGAGATTGATAATTTTCGGCTGCATCACCTGGCGGCGGCTGTAGGCCAGTAGCTGGCGAGTGAGCGCCGAGGCACGATCGGCAGCCTGGTCGATGTACGAGATGAGAGCGCGGAGCTTGGCGTCTTGTACGCCTCCGAGGAGCAGGTCGGTGTATCCCTTGACCACGGTGAGGATGTTGTTGAAGTCGTGAGCGATGCCCCCGGAGAGCGTACCGATGGCTTCCATCTTTTGTGCCCGTTGCATGTGCTCTTCGAGTTGGCGCTGCTCAGTGACGTCAAAGGAAACACCAACAACGCCGATGATTTCGCCACTGGGGCCGAAGTGAGGGCTCTTGGTAGTTAGGACGGCGCGGACACCTGAAGGAAAGGTCATTGCCGTTTCGAGCGTCTGTGTCTTACCGGTGCGCGCAACTGCCTTATCTGCTGCGGTGACGGCCTCTGCTGTCGCCAGGGGAAAGAGGTCGAAATCAGTTCTACCAATCACTTCCGATACCGAGTGGCCAAGCTTTTGAGCGCCGGGGGTGTTAATCATGGTGTAGCGACCCTGTAGATCTTTCACAAAAATGACTTCGTTGACGCCCTCCATGATGGACTCAAGAAGTCGATGACTCTGTCGCAGAGCCTCTGCATCTCGTTGCATCAATTCGTTTGCCGAGGCTAGTTCGGCGGTTCTGTCCGCGACCAGCTTTTCCAGGTGAACGCGATGTTCCTCGAGTTCTTGCTCCATGCGCCTGCGCTCGGTAATGTCGCGAGAAATTCCCATCGTGCCGAAGACGTTTCCGTCAGTGTCCACCAGCGGCAACTTGGTGGTGAGGACCCAGCTCTCGCTTCCGTCCGGCCACGTCTCTTTTTCCTCTTTCTCGAGGATCGGTTGACCCGTGCGGATCACCTCCTGTTCATCGGCAAATGCCTGCTCCGCGTGTTCCTTGCTAAACATGTCAAAATCGGTCTTGTTGATTGCCTGGGCGGGGGCGGTCAGTCCGAAGTGCTTTGCCATAGAATGGCTGATGCGGACAAAGCGGCTGCTGCGGTCCTTAAAATACACATTGTGAGGAATGTGTTCGAGGAAGGCATGGAGCAAGTCCTCTGCCGTACTCGGATTCATTGGTGGGGGGCCGCTTTTGTCGTCCGTCGCCACTCTGTGCAAACTCTAGTCGCCATGACATGAAATTTCAACAATCAGCAGAGATCGTTTCAAGAACTAGGTAAGAAGGATGAATCTGGTGTCCCGCTGATTCAATGGCCGGTTTGAGTCGATATGGACAATCGTGGGCAGCGTCATTACGTTGAAGGCAGGCGTAGTTTTTGGCAAGCTGCTCGAGGAGCACACTATAAGGATCCACATTATTGGACCGGTGTTCATCACGTTCACGGCGAACTGGGCACCAAGGTCAAATTGCTGACACAGCGTCTTAGTTTCAGGAGTATCAGGAAACAGTAAGAAAAAAATCAGGAATGTGGAAGGACTTGCAGGGCGCTCCGGCTGCCTAATGCAGCAGGCATCGTGCCTTTACTGCCGATGCAAACTAGAAAGGGAGCAGCATCATGATAAAAGCAGTACGAGCAAGATCCGTACCGGTAGCCAAACTTCTCGTATCTACTCTCGGCCTCCTGAGCCTTGGTAATGTGGGCGTATTTGCGCAGGACGGCCACTCACAGCCATCCACCGCACAACACCAGTCGCAGTTAACGCACGCGCAAGGCGAACTCTTGCGAATCGTTCGTGAGTCCACTGAGCGGTTTCAAAATGTGTCGGTTGCTGAGGGCGAAGGGTATGGGCTGCTGTTCGGATGCGTGAGCGGGCCCGACTCGGGAGCCATGGGTCTCCATTTTGTGAAGCAGGCCTTCCTAAAAGCCCCGCCGCTGACAGCCAATGGAGAAATCGATCCCACGCGTCCTGAGATCGTCATTTACGAACCCGTGCACGGCGGAGGTCTGCGCTTGATCGGTGCCGACTATCTCGTTTTCGCCGATGCCTGGGATAAAGAGCATCCAGGAAATCCGCCCCAGTTGTTCGGACAGCTCTTCCACTATTTCGAAAGCCCAAATCGCTTCGGACTCCCCGCCTTTTACACCCTGCATGTTTGGGCGTGGAAAGAGAATCCCAACGGGGCGTTTGTAAACTGGCACCCGGACGTTTCCTGCCAGCCTTTTTCGGGCCAAACTCCATAAGCGACTTGCCGCAAACGGAGTGAGCCGCCGTTGTACTCGCGCAAGCACGGCTCCTTTCTCGCGAGCGCTTGGTCTCAACCAGCTATGCTCGGGTCGAGAGGAGCCGACACTGTTTATGCCATCAGGTTCGTACTGAGAAGCGCTGATTCCCGCAATTCGTCGGCAACGGGAAATAAGCTGAGATCTGTTTTCTTCGTCAGCATGAACGGATTTTGGCGTGACGACAAAAAGCCGTCCGCGGCGATCTTGCCGGTCATCCTGCTGCCGCGCTATTCGAGGCTTGATGGCTGACGGCGGCAGCTCGAGGCACGCTGCTCGCAAGGTTGGTCGGATTCAGAAAAGGTGGTACGTACTCGGGCGATTGCGTCGTTGATCAAGTATGTTCAGTTGGTCCGCGTTTTGCCTGGCCAGACCAGCATCGCTTTGACTTGGCTAGTGTCGGAACCTAAAATGCACGCAAATGAAGGAAACATGGTCCCGAGTTGCGAAAGCCTGTGGTTTGTTCTCTCTCCCCGTCTCGCTTGCGCTTGTCGGTGTGACGGGCGCTGGGTCCGCGTCTCAGTGGCAAGAACTTTCTCCCGGAATGGAACTGAAATCCGTTCCAATCCATCATGCAAATGCTTCTGAAAACGCACGCATCACGATTCTGCGTATCGATGTTCATCTCTGGGAGCTACAAGCGATCGGCACGAGTAGCACGGGCGAAAGCACCAACCATACAGCGCACGAATGGTGCGAGACGCAACAGCTCACGGCCGCCATCAACGCAGGCATGTTCAAGACCGACGGCAAGACCCATGTAGGATTCATGCGTTTTCGCGAGCACACAAACAACGGCGAAGTAAACAGCTATCGGTCCGTCGCCGCGTTCGATCCGCACGATCCGAACTCTGCGCCCTTTCACATCTTCGACCTCGACAGGCCGCAAGCTACCGTGCAATCTATCCTCAAGAACTATGGTTCCGCCGTGCAAAATCTGCGACTCATCAAACGCCCGGGTTCCAATCAGTGGAGCAACCAAGACAGGAGGTGGAGTGAGGCCGCTCTCGGCGAAGACGACGCTGGCCGTGTCCTCTTCATTTTCTCTCGCACCCCGTTTTCGATGCATGACCTGAACCAGGAAATGCTGGCCGCGGGCATTGGCATCGTGGCCGCGCAACATTTGGAGGGCGGTCCCGAGGCCCAGCTGTACATACACGCCGGTAGCTTCAGACTCGAACAATTCGGCAGCTACGAGACCGCGTTCCGCGAAAACGACTCGAACCCCACGCCCTGGCCCATCCCCAACGTTCTCGGGGTTCGCCCCAGGCAACCACGTCTTAAATAAACCAGGCGTACCTGACCGTGTTCTACCAACTATCGTCATGCAGCTCCTAGTACCCGAACGGAAGATTTTTTACGACCGGCGGCACAGGGTTAACACCGAGATTTGCCGAGCTCTTTTCTCGGCCTGCTATGTCAAAAAAAGCTAAGTACTTATATCGCCGCTAGTCTGGTCCCTCGATTGCACTGTCGGATAGCATGGATTACGAGAAGATGAAGGCGTTGGCAGAAGCAAGCCGCCAGGGGCCGGTGGAACAATGCGGGCCGGAACTCAAGAAGGTTCCCGAGCTGGATTCTAGGCCGGATTGGAAATATCTCGATTACGTGTCAAAAGAACGGATGGCGGCCTAGCAGAGGCGGTGGCCATGAAAGCACCAACGATCATTCAGTGGTACCGCATCCTACGCCAACGCTATCAATTTACGATGTTCCAAGCGGTGCGCAGTGCGCTTTGGCTGGTGAGCTAACCAGCGAGGGTTTCTCCCGAAAAAATTCAATTGGAATAATACCTGCGTCGAGGCGTGTATTTTGGGGAAGATTGGTTCGTCGGGATGATAAGACGAACAAGCCGAGGAGTTAATTACGTTTCTCAGGGTATGGTGATTTCCGCCTAGTCCGCCTTGAGGTCAATTCCCGCCTTGTCGTGGGTCCAGGACAGCTTGCTTGTATCTTTTCCGAGAACATAGACAGAATACTTGCCTGGGGGCGTGAGGCAAACATGGACAAGATCGGGAAAAGCAGAAGATACATCCCAACGCTAAGGCTTCAGATCAGCCGAATTGGGTGAAGATCGAATACGTCGTTGGTGCGTCCACCGCAGGATTCAAACGACGCGAGTCTTGGTCGAGAACCCCAAGAAAATCCCTTTTACGTCGCGACTCGAGCTTCGTCTGATTACAGCGTTGAGGGTTTGCCTCGAGCTGCTTGCAAAAGGACTGACCGACCACGGGATACACGACCACGCGAGCCTCTTTTTTATGTACCGTTGATCCAGACAGCGTTCAGTCGAAATTAGGGGATGTATGATGAACTAGCCTCAACAGGTCTCTTGCGCGACAAGATTGGCGGCTCGTGGAAATCTTCGACCGCTGGCCAAGGAGAAAGATCATGCAAAGCAAAATGACGAGAGCGGCGGCATTAGCTGGGGCGTTTGTTGCGGGGATGGTGGTGGCGACGGCGTTGGGCGGGGGAATGGCTGCAGGCGGGGCGAAGATGCAGGGACAGCAAATTGCTGTGCAGAGAGTCATGAGCCCGACGGTGACGGACGCGGACATTGCTTTGCTGCGGCAAGATATACGGGCAATGAAAATGCAGGTGATTGGGCAAAATATGTCCCTGTCGGATACGGAGGCGCAAAAGTTCTGGCCCGTTTACAAACACTACGCGGACGATTTGCATGAAGTCAACAACGCGAAGTATGCCCTGTTTAAGCAGTACGCGGAGACGTGGGCAACAATGACGGACCAGGATGCGCTTATCTATGTACGGCACTCTATGGAGGCTGACGCGGACGCGCAGGCGCTGCGGTTGAAGTATGTTCCGGTGATGAATCAGATATTGCCAGGGAAGAAGGCGGCAACGTTTTTTCAATTAGAACGGCGACTGTGCCTGATGATCGATTTGCAATTGTTCTCGCAGATTCCGTTGGCACACGTGAAGGAGTCGGGGAGCAAATAATGCCTTATTTCCGAGTGGCACCTCTCACCCGGCTCGAGGGTAAGGCTTTCTTTTCCTAAAGAGTTGTGCGACCAATACTTTCGGTGTCCGGTCATCAGATGCCGCTGTGATCGGACCGAGAATCCATCAACTGTCGGCACCGACCAAATCATTGCGCGTTATTTCATTTCCTCATCCACTCTGTTTTGGTGCCATCAGGATTTGCCAGCATTCCGTGTGCTTGGTGCGGAACGCCGCGGCGGAGGCCAGCAAGTAATATCGCCACATCCGGTGGAACCGTTCGTCAAACGAAGATTGTAGTCGGGTCCAGCTCCTCTCGAAATTGTCGTACCATGCCTTCACCGTTCGCCCGTAGTCGTCGCCCCAGTTTTCCAGATTCTCTATGGAAAAAATGTCATTCATGGCGCTGCAGATTTCCGCCCAGGATGGAATATGAGAGTTCGGAAAAATGTGTTTTAAAAGCCATGGATCATCTTCGTGAAACACCCCCGGCGCACCAATAGTCTCGAGGTAAAAGAGACCGCCGGGACGCAGAAGCTGATTGACGGTTTCAAAGTAAGTGCGATAGTTTTTCGCGCCGACGTGTTCGAACATTCCCAGCGACGCGATGCGATCGAACTTCCCCTGTACGTCGCGATAATCCTGCAATGCAAACTCGATCGGCAACCCCTTGCATCGCCGCCTGGCTAGTTCCAGTTGCTCGCGCGAGATAGTCACCCCGACCGCGCTCACGCCGTAGGTCGTTGCCGCAAATTTTGCCAGGCTCCCCCAGCCACAGCCGATATCGAGTAGCCGCATGCCGGGCTGCAGCCCAAGCCTTTCGCACACAACGTGGA
>Ga0126371_10000326_pt1 | contig 38603 bp, 34 predicted proteins | sample PanSoiMetaPlot_4_FD_110145 | JGI IMG/M metagenome (GOLD analysis project Ga0126371, IMG submission 110145) | Tropical forest soil microbial communities from Panama - MetaG Plot_4 | ecosystem: Environmental > Terrestrial > Soil > Tropical forest > Bulk soil | place: Panama | collected 2016-02-17
CTGCCAGTGGTCGGCCAGGTACGAGTACTGGTTGTGGAAGCCCGTGAAGTCGCTTCCATTCTGAGTACCCGCGGTCGCGATAGCGATCGACGTCTGAGGCGGAGTGACTGACGGATTGTGCAGTGGATTGCAGCAGTGACCGAATCGATACAGACCGTTGGTGTCATACGCCTGGGAGCTGAAGATGTCCGTTGGATCGTACGCTCCGTTGGTGATGGGCGGTCTCACGCTGCTGTTCTTCTTGAGTTGCGACGCCCTCATGGCTGTCGCAAACTTCGCCTGGTCGCCGTTGTGATTTCCAGCGAGACCTGAGCTTCGCGGTGCACCAGCCGAATACACCGTGAATTCAGGTTCTTTCACGTTCTTGCCGGCAGGACGCAGTACCTGCAAACTATTCAGGCCGCCAACAGACTGGACGACGCTGGTCAGGTGCGAAGGGATGACCGGATCGCGGTCTGACGAAAAGAAAGACTTCGCTCCGAGCTGGTATTGATTGATCGTCAGTCCGAAGGCTTTCTCGATCGTGGAAACCGGTGCTTCGACGTCCACGATCAGGCGGTTCGGAAAGCGGTTCGTAACATTCAGGCCTTGCGACTTCGCCCAGTCGACAACCGCCTGCTCGTCATCGGCAGAGGGACCGAAGCGCTGGCTCCACTCCTCGGCGGCGAGGAAGTGGTGAAATTCCGGCGAATCCTTTTTGGCGATCTCCTCGAGGAATTGGCGCTCCTCATCGGGATGCGGAGGTTGCAATCCGATGGCGAGACGCAGCATCTGATTCGAGTTGTAGTGCTGAACCAGCGTAGCGCTTCCGTCTAATACTTGTGGCGGCGTTTCGCGCACGGTTCCGGCGCCGGGCAGGCGGGTGGATTGAGCAAGAAGTGATGTTGACGAGACCCCCGCGACAACGAGAAGGGCAAGCAAAATTCTGAAGCAATTACATCCGGCTGCAAGCCTGGATGCGTGAGTGAACACACGTGTACGGCAAGACCGCATAGAAACTCCTCCTTTGAATTTTTTCGGGGGGCCCTGCTTCTACATTAGGTTGTGCAAAACGAAGTGCTGACAGACGGCGTACGTCACCGCACCGTCACGCGCACACTCCGACATCATTTCGGCGGTCTATGCCGCCTGGGGACTACTGAAGGAAACCAGTTCAAATGGGGATCGAATTCGGGGAGATGCCGAGCCGACCGCTGCGTCGCTACCGCAGGATCAAGGGGAAGCGGAGGGTGCGTCGATCACATCCGCTTGTCAACAGCGAACTCTGCTTGTCGCAAAATCGTTGACTTGCCTGCGCGAAGGCTAGCTTTCCCGAACATCAATAGTGCTATTTCCGCGCTCGGCGTTTCATCTTAGACGGTTTCATTGCGGCCCGCACCTCGGGAGAGCACGGCCGCGATGTTCAATGAGTCGCAGCTAGGTTTGCTTTGTCGCTTCGCGTCTTAGGGCACGTTGTAACGTCTGATCGAGAGCGGCCTTGGTCTTTTCGTATTCTTGCTGACTGATGCGGCCCTGTTTGTGCTCGACTTCCAGGTCGAAGAGTTCGTCTTTCAGGGCTTCCAGTAACTTCGATGAACTGCGCGGAGCGGGTGCTACTTCCGCTGGAATTACTGGAGCAGGTCGCGGTTTAGGCGGAGCAGGCCGACTTACCCGCGGCGGCGTTGGAACTTCGAAGTCTTCGGCGTCTTCGATTTGCGACAAGCCGGCGGTCGCGCGGACAGTGCGTTGCGCGGACTGCTGACGGGTTGCGACGACGATACCTCCGATGACGAGGGCTGCGGCGAAAGCCCCGAGAATCCACCAGCGATATTTTTGCAGCGGGTCGGGAGCGTCGATCGGGGGACCGAGTCCACCGCCGGGGCGCTCACCCTGCTGGGCAGATCCGCCGCCTTGGGCGCTCGGCGCTCCGCCATTTTCCTGGCGAGCCTCCAGCGTGCCTTCTCCGGAAACCTTGAAAGCCAGGGACTGCCCTTCCCCGGCGCCGCTCACTACCTGGACCGTGGCGTCCGGCTGTTGAGGATCGTTCACCGCTTGATAGTTTGTTCCTGAAGCGGGGGCGAACTGCATCGCCTTGGGGACGATTGCGACGAAGTGCTGCAGAGGATACAGGCTCTTGGGATCGATGTTGGCGCTACCGGTGTAGGGCAGCGTGTAAGCAACCTGAAATTGCGTGGTGCCAGGACGCAGCGGGAAATTGAAGGCGAAGCGCGTTTTCTTGTCGTCGATGGGAATGGGCGCGCTATTTAGCGGATTGCCTCCCTGGGTCATGGCGGAGGATTCGACAATCTTGGCGCCCTCGGGAAGATAGAACTCGAGGTTGCGCTCGTTCATCTGGGTGCGCGGAGGCTTGGACTTGTTGTCGACGGCGAACATGCGCTGAACTTCGAGCTGTCCTTGCTCGGCTTGAACGCGCATCATGTCGGCGACGACTTCGAGGCCGGCGTCAAGTTTCTTCGCGACATCGAAGACTTCGACTTCGACCGATGTGGTTCCTGGAGGGGCCATGCGGTGATAGGTCACGCCCTGGTGGATGGCGCGCACTAGGTGCGGACCTTGTTCGTTCATCTTGAACGAGAAGTTGCCCTTGGAATCGGCCTTGGTGCGTCCGGCTTCTTCCATGCCCTGGCCTAAGGTGATCAGGACTACATCGTCTCCGGCGGCGGGTTTGCCGGTGGTGGAGTTCTTTACTGTGCCAGTCAGGGTTTGGGCGGAGGCGGTCTGCGTCAGGAACAACGCAAGTCCGACTAGCAGTGTGCAAAGAAACACAAGGTCCTTCGACTCCGCAAGTGCTGCACTTCGTTTCGCACTTGCTGCGCTCAGGATGACAGAAGTTTGGGGGGCATGGGTTCGGTTCATGATCTCGTTTTGGTGGGCGCTGTTGTGATTTCGGATTCGAGTTGCGCGATTTCGGCCAGAAGCGCGGCGGCTTCGTCTTGTAATGAAGCCTTCAGGCTGTGGTAGTCGGCGTCTGGGACTTTGCCGGCGCGGTATTCGAAATTGAGATCGCGCAGGTTTTCGTAGACAGCGTCTTTCCGTTCACGCAGATAGCTTGCACGCGTTTTCTTCGGCCCAAGGTAGAGGTCGCCCGGTAGATAGAAAATGTAGAAGAGTGCGGCGATCAGGAACAGGAGGCACAAGGCCCATTCGAATGTCATACTTCGGTCTCCTCGAGAGCCTGTTGGCGAAAACTTTCAAGTTCGTCATTTACGCCCGGAGGCCCACCGGAGGAAGGCGGTCCCGGCGGCCCTTTCTTCTTCCAGGCACGGATGACGAGGATGACCAAGGCTACGCCCACAACGAAGGCGACAGCAGGAAAAATCCATGCGGTGCGGTCGAAGCCGGAAGTTGTCGGAGCGGCGAGGACCGTGGGTCCGTATTTTTGCACGAAAGCCTGCTCGACGAGGCTGTCGCTGTCACCGCGATCAATGGCCGCCATGAGTTCGTTGCGCATGCCGTCGGAAGAGGGGCAGCCGACGTGGTTACATTCGACGAGGATCTGAGCGCATCCGCAAATGCACATGAGTTGGTGGCCGACCTGGGTGAAGCGCGTCCCGGGGTCGCTGGCGCCGGAGAATGCGAAAACGGCAGCGGCCAGGAGGGCGCTGTGGAGAGCGCGTCGGAGTATTGGGTTGATGCTCAGCTTCGTCGTCATTTTGAGGTTCAGCCCTCAGCGGCTAAAGCCGCACTCCGATTGGGAGTCTATGGCACGAATAAAGTCGTGCTCGTTCCGGTTGCGTTGATCTTGCAATTTGCGCTCTCGAATATGCGGCAGCCGCGCTCTGGCGCGGCGGGCGGACGCATGCGTCCGCCCTTAGACTAGTCTCCCGTCGCTACCGGAGCGGCGGTTTGGACCAGCCTTGTTACGCGTACCGTTACCGGTGCGGGGGCGCTTTCTACCAGCGCTAGACCTGTACCCAGGATGATGACCCAGTCACCGATCCAGATCCAGATGACCATAGGATTCACATGGGCTTTGATTACGGGCTGACCTTTATCGTTCTGTCCTTCATAAACTAGATACAGGTCTTCTTTGAAGCCTTGGTCGATATCGGGTTTCGTCGAAGCTTGCTGGCTCGCCTTGTAGAAGATGCGTTTTGGAGACATCTGCCGCACTAACTTGCCATTCTGATAAACATCGATGAGCGCCCACTCGCTTTCTTCGTTAGGGTTGTCATCCTGTGTGTAGTCGCGGCTGATGAGGTCGTAGCTGCCAATATGCATCTTGGCGCCGAAGCCCATGTCCGCTTCTTTTTCCTGGTTGAATGCGGCGCCCGAGAATCCGATCATCGCCAGGACGACGCCGAAGTGAACGATGTAGCCTCCGTAGCGGCGCGTGTTGCGATGCGTCAACTGCACCATGGAAGCGAACATACCCTGTCCGGTTTTCTCAGAGATCACGCGTCCGCCGCGATAAAACTCGCTACCTACGGTGAAGGCGACTAGCGCAGAGAGGAAAATGGTCATCAGCGAATAGAAATAGCTGATGTCGACCCAGGGCTTGAGGCCGAAGATGGATCCCCAACTCGTGGGAGTGAACATGACAAACAGAGCTACGACCACCGATGCGAGTGTGGGCCACAGGAAGTTACGTTTCAAGCTTTCGAGGGAAGTCTTGCGCCATGCAAGCAGCGGGCCAACAGCGGTCAGCAACAAGAGGATCAGCGCGACCGGAATCGCTACTCGGTTATAGAAGGGTGCCCCCACCGTTACTTTGTTGCCCTGCACAAGCTCAGAAATCTTCGGGAACCACGTGCCCCAGAGCACGTCGAGAGTGAGCAGCACGAAAAGCAGGTTGTTAAACAGGAAACTCGACTCGCGGGAGACCACGGCCTCAAGCTTGTGTTCGCTGCGCAGGTTCTTCGAGGTGATAATGTTGATAACGAAAAAAATAAAAAACGTCCAAAAGGTGATGCCGAGGAACCATGCGAACCAAGGGCCGATTGTCGACTGCGCGAAAGCGTGAACTGAGCTGATGATGCCGCTGCGCGTCAGGAATGTTCCGAGAATGGCCAACCAGAAGGTGAAAAAGACCAGCCACATGTTCCAGACTTTCAGCATGCCGCGTTTTTCTTGCATCATGACCGAATGCAGGAACGCGGTCCCCACAAGCCAAGGCATCAGCGAGGCGTTCTCGACAGGGTCCCACCCCCAGTAACCGCCCCAGCCCAGGACGGCATACGCCCAGTGCGCGCCGAGGAAAACTCCACAGGTCAGGAATAGCCACGTGACCATGGTCCAGCGGCGGGTGATGTGGATCCACTTCTCGCCGGGATATTTCATAATCAGAGCGCCGAGGGCGAAAGCGAAGGGGATCGTGAAGCCCACATATCCGAGATAGAGCATCGGCGGGTGGATGACCATCTCCGGATATTGCAGAAGCGGGTTGAGGCCCGTGCCGTCGGGACGCGGCGGGCCTTCGAGAAGGCCGAAGGGATTCGCGGCGAAGTTTACGAGTAACAGGAAGAAGATCTGAACGCCGGCAACAACAACCGACGCGTAGGCGAAAAGGCGGGGATCGGTCTTGTAGCGAAGGCGAAGGACGAAGGCGTATCCCGACAGGATCAGGGACCAGAAGAGGAGCGAGCCTTCCTGGCCGGACCACAGAGTAGCAAATTTATATCTGGGGTCAAGATCCCGATTGCTGTGATGGAAGATGTAGGCAATCGTGAAGTCGTTGCGGAAAGCCGAGATAACTAGGGCAAGCGCAGCGAGGAAGACTGCGGCGAAGATCACTACACCGGCGCGACGGGCGGTTTCGCCGAGGCGAGTCCAGTCGGTGTCGTCCTTGCGCAGAAGAGCGACCAGTCCAATGCCAAAGGAATAGATGCTCAACGCCAAGGCGAGGAGCAAGGCAAAACTACCAATTTGCGCCATGCGGGAGAACCCCAATTCATTTTTTCAGAAACTTACGGGGCAGGCAACCGTGCGGTCGAAGAAAACAAGTCACGGTAGGACGAAGGCTGAAGGGACCCGGAGGTCAGTGACCCAACGGGGGTCTGAGTAAAACGCTTAACCGACCGTACCTGGAAACGTTTCCGCCGCGAAACGGCGGCCGGGGCTCGGCCGCCAGGCGGTAATAGACGCGCCGTTATGCGCTGTGTTGATGGTCGCGCTGGCGGACTTCGCGTTCGGCAGCGAACCAGTCTTCGGCTTCGTGGCCGGGTTCGAATCCGCGGCGCTCAGACATCAGGTAAGCGAGGCGGCGGACTTCTTCTTCCAGATTGATAGGTACGATGTTGGCACGCATGTCGGTCTTGACGATCTCAGGGTTGGCTGCGACTTTCCTGCGAACCGTTTTCTGGACGCCATTGCCGGCATGGCCATTGCCGTTCGATTCTGCCGCGAGGACTTCGCTAGAAGTGGTTTCGGGCGTTGCTGTAACAGTCGTATCCTCACTGGCTTTCTTAGGGACCCTTGGTTTTGCCATGATGCTTACTCCTTGAACTCCTTGTTAGGAATGATTTGAGTTGCTGATGAAGAGACAACATGGGAGTCGTCCTTCGAAAATCAAATTGTGATGTTGTACTTCTACTATATCGCCAGTTGAGCTGTGGATCGAGCCGATTTGCACAAAAAGTTTGGATTTCAGCGTGCGGGAATTCGGGAAGGAAACAGTGCTGAGCGTGGGCTGCTGCGAGAGATTCCCGTTCTGGGAAAAAGAGTTTCTAAACCTCAAAGGATTTAGAGGAAAGCAGAAGATGGATGTAAAAAAGATCGCGAATCAGAGCATCGCTACATCAGGGTTTGTGAGTATGGATCAGCAGGCGAGCGATGTTGGAATGTTATAATCGTATCTCCCGTCGAGTGGCGCTATCGTCTAGGGGTTAGGACGGAAGATTCTCAATCTTCAAACCCGGGTTCGATTCCCGGTAGCGCTACCAAATCCACCTCGGCCAACTAGTCACTTCGTATGGCACAGTGTCGGCAGGGATTTGGACATCATTTGAAGCACAGTCACAAGAAAACAAACAAGATCATCATTCCTTCATCAGCGCGCTAAGTGTATAGCTGCGGCAATCCATCCTTTACGTAGTCGGGGAGATTTGTCTCCTTGGCAATCCCATCCAAGAAGTCAGTGTCGTCAACTACGGTTATCGGATCAAGCGTTAGCGGTGTCAGGACTGGGTCTTTGGCCGACGCTTTCCCTTTTGCTTCAGTCACGGTCGGATGACCTGCGAAAGGAAGGTGTGGACGCACATCCATACCTGTTGGCACCAGTTCGTCGAGGGCCAGCGACCACGTCAGCGGCTGGGCCGTTGGAGCCCGTTTAGCGAGAGGTGGAGGGGGCAAGTTGGGAAGTGATTTAAGCGCTTTGGTCAGTCGGGTCTTCGCCAGCTTCAATGGAATGGGGGCCACATCGGGATCCTCGGTCGCCTGTACGAGATTCAGAACCCGGGCATTCCCACCCACAGTGAAATTCTCGCCCTCGATCCCAAGTTGCTGCATCAGAGTCGGCGTTCCGCAGCGTGGCACTCCATTGATCATAACCAACTGGACTGATCGCTCGGTGGCCTTGAGCAGCGCCCCATAGGGGTTTTGCGGCTTGCTGTCGAGTACGATCAAATCGGCGCACTTTCCCACCTCCAGCGAACCCAGATGTTCCTGCCACCCAAGAATCGCGGCGGCATGGATCGTGGCCAACTCGATAATTTGCAGATCACTCAGCAAACCGCCGTTGGTCTGGCTGTAAAGATGGGCGACCTTCAACTCACCGAGCAGATTCTTGCTCCCCGAGGGCGACCAATCGGAGCCAATGCCCATGCGCACTCCGGACTGCAGCGCATCAGCCACCCGCGCAGTGTCACCGTAGAGCAGCATATTACTCAGAGGCGACCAGATCATGGATGCCCCTTTTGCGGCCATAACGTCGAAGTCTTCTTTTTGTAATGCGGCGCAGTGGATTCCAGCAAGTGATGGAGCGATTGCCCACTGACCAGGCTTGAACTGCAAGCTCAGGAAATGGTTGCGCGCGGTTTTATCCAAGCCTTCTGCCAAATGCAGGAGATAACATTTCTTTTGACTAATGCGCGCAAGGAAGGACTGTGCATCCTTAGCGTCAACGTCAGGAATTCGCGTGCCGGCCTCTGGCAAGTTGGGATCGTTCGTCTGTTCCACGTTACGTACAATCCCGCGATAGAACCTGCGTGCTCCTGCGTTACTGAAAAGCTCGATGCCCTGGCTGGTCGTAGTTCCCCCCAGCAGGCACTTACATTCCACGTAGCGCGCTAGCGGCGCCAGCAAATCAGGCCTCTGACCCAGAACCTTCATCGGGCCGCTGATGGTCGACCGGTATTCTGGAATTCCCGCCCATTGCCCGCGATTCGAATATTTCCGCGGTACAGCCCATATCCGAAGCAAGTTGTAGCTCAAGTGGTTGTGGAGCTCGATCAGACCCGGGAGGATCGTACCTTGGGTGTTGGCTACCGCTACGCCCTCGAAACCCGAAGGAGCTGGTGCGCCGGCCGCAGTGACCGCGACAATGGAACCCTTGTCGATGTAGAGCAATCCATCTTGAATGACGCGCCGTGTTCCATCCATGGTGACGATTTGCCCGCGCAAGACGATCTGCGGTCCTGTTGCGGGGTCGATGACCGGGTTCGGCTTGCCAGCCTTGGTAGCAGCCTTCTTTTGGCTCACTAGAAATCTCCTCAAGCGGGACGGGATCCGGTTGGGATGGTGACCGTGATGGTGACACGCTTTAGCGCTGCAGTGGCGCCGGTGCGAGTCGCCCAATTCTTGGCGCCCCGCATCCACGCGGGAAGTCCAGCCGGCACGTCTTGCTCGGGTATTTCCAACTCATCGCCATCGACAAACTTGTCGCCGTACAACTTCAGCGCCACTACCCGATCGGGGTGCTGGATCGCCGCACGCAGCGTTGGCAATGCTGCATTCCAATTTTGCAGCATAGCCTTGATCGCCGCTGCATGTTTCGCGGGGTCATTGCCAGCGGAGCTCTCTGGTTCTGTGGGATGAGTAATGTGCACCGCAACTGCGTCATTCGCCTGTCCGGTGGGCGTAGCCTTCCACAATTGAAACGCATTGTCGGCGAGTTGACCCAGATTCACCACGGCTTCAATCCTGCTCGCTGCAAAGATCGCATCCAGCCAGCGATTCCGGTACGCCGCGATGGCCGGGTCATTCTTATGCTTCGAACCTCCGCCTTGGCCGTAGACGGAGTACAGGAAGGTATTGATCATTACGTAGCTGCGGTCCATCCCGAGCTTCGCCAAAAAGCCTTGGATCCGCTGCCCGGCCTCACCCACCAAAATGCGCCGCGCAATGGTTTCGTGCTGGGCGGGATCCTGACCCAGAATTAATACGTGCGCAGACCCGTCCAATCTTCCCCGATGAAAAATTGGTCCCCACTCAGTGCGGAAATCTTTGAATGGGTATACCTGCTCGTCCGGATAATCACGAACTAGTTGTTGAAAAGCCGAGGCACAATACCCGGGATCAAAATCGTGCGCCATTGGTTCCTCCTTGCACCTGCCCAGCCTACTAAGTCCAATATGGGTCTGTCACTGCTGCGTGCCAACCGAAGGAAGAGTCTACCCTTGGCATAGTACACAGCCGCCAATCCTTCGGTTCCATTAGACAGTGGATGGCCGCTTCTTCCTTGCGGTTACCAGGTCTTCGTTATTTTGGGTGACGTCGTCCGACGGCTTCCAAAGTGAAGCCGGAAAAAATAGACGTTATCGATGTGCGCCGCCAAGCGGCGCTTGTGGTGTCTAGACGCTCTCGCCGATTCGGAATTCTTCTTCGGAGTCGGGTCGGCAGCAGACTCCATATCGCTGCCAGAGTCGGAACCATGGGCTGTGCGCATTCCGCTCATCATGGCGTCGATTCGCGGCCGAGAGGTCATCGGGACTCAGCGGTCTTCGATCGGGGAGCGCGTAGATGCGCTCTAGCCACTTGATTTCTGAAATGGTCTGTTCCGGGTCCATCCATGCCAATATCCTATGAAGTTGTGTCGGAGGTCAAACGGTCCCGGTGCAAATCTGGGTGGACTCGGCTGTTTTCGCATTTGCCCTGTCGCTTTAGAATAGTGTGCACCTATGACATCCATACGGGAGTACAGCTGCGAGATTTGCGGGACGTTTTCGAAAAATCCCACGCATTGGTTTGTTATTCAATGCGGAAATGTGGAACTCACGGTCATCAAATGGAATAGCGAAGCGGCCAACGCGAAAGGTGCGCGTCATTATTGCGGAGAGGCTCACGCACAGGTTTACATCAGCCGCTGGTGGAGTCGGCGTGCTCTCCACCCAAGCCGGATTTTCTGGGAACGTCAATGGCCCGGACCGGGACGGATTGATGAAGCGGTTTTTTCTCACCGCTCGTACGAGAGTGAACGATGCCAGACGAGACCAAATCGAGCAGCGACGCGAACGATGAAGCGAGGCTGGACCCAATTGGGGTAATCCGGTCGACGATCAAGACGCGGGCCGAGGCGCCGAAGCAGGGCGCGGAAGGAGCTCCGGACGCGTGGCTTGAAGTAAACGACGCGGTCGCAGAGGCTCTTGATGGGATTGCGCGCGGAGATGAGCTTATCGTGCTGACCTGGTTGCACCGCGCCCGACGCGATGTGTTGAAGGTGCATCCGCGCTCGGATCCCCAGCGCCCGCTGACGGGGGTGTTTGCAACCCGCTCTCCGGACCGTCCGAATCCTATCGGGATCCATTCCGTGACCGTACGGGAGGTTCAGGAAAACCGGCTGCGGATCGGCCCCATCGAAGTGATCGACGGAACCCCCGTGGTCGACATCAAGCCGGTGGAGTGCTAGCCGGCTGGCAATCAGGCGATTGGTACTTGGCATTTGGTGCGCAATACCAATTGCTAAGGTCCGTCTAAAAGCTTTCAGCGTTCGAAGGGAGCGCGACAGAAATGTCTGCTTCCCTTTTGCTTGAGGCATAATCTAAGCAACAATTAAATCGAACCCAACCGCGAGGATCCCTATGCGTCTGAGCGTTACCCGGTTGTTTACAGCAATCGTCTTATCTGTCATTCCGTTCCTCGTTGTGCAAGCCGCGGATAGCCCATTTCACGATGCGCCGGCCTCGGCCAAGGCAACGAAAAATCCACTGGCTGGACAACAAGCCGCAGTTGATGCAGGCAAGACCGTCTATGCACGCAATTGTCTTTCGTGTCACGGGAAAGCCTTGAAAGGCACCGGGAACGTGCCTTCGCTTGTGGATGGAAAGCTAAAAGGTGTGACTTCTGGAGAGATTTTCTGGTTCATCACCAAGGGCGACAAGCCAAATGGAATGCCGTCGTGGGCTTTTATGCCGGAAGAGAAGCGTTGGCAGGTTGTGAGTTATGTGCAAGCGGTGGAATCGGGGAAGGTGACCGCGAGTGGAGGCGGCGCAGCACCGGCGGCATCGGCGAGCGGCGCGGCTTTGAAGGATCCGTCTCCGAATGCGCCTTTTACTGATTTCCGTTATGAGAAGCCGGGAACAGTTCGCAAAATCACGGTCAACGATTTGCCGAAGCCGTTTGCAACGAAGTCGGCGGGGAATGCCCCGCAGGTAGTTGGCCGGCCACAGAATGCATGGCCGGTCGCACTGCCCGGATTCAAAGTCGAGCTATATGCCAGTGGGCTGGACAATCCGCGACTCCTGCGAACTGCACCCAATGGCGACATTTTTCTCGCGGAGAGCGACCCGGGGCGGATTCTTGTGTTTCGGGGCGTCACGGAGGACGGCAAGCCGGAGCTGTCGGGAAATTTTGCAAGCGGATTGAATAAGCCTTACGGGATTGCCTTTTATCCTCCAGGGCCGGACCCGCAGTGGGTCTATGTGGGAAACGAGAATGAAATTGTACGGTTTGCGTATAAGAACGGCGATGTGAAAGCGAGCGGCAAGCCGGAGCATGTGGCTGATCTACCGAGTGGCGGAGGCCACTGGACTCGCGCTGTGGAGTTTTCGAAAGACGGTAAGAAACTTTTCGTGGGAGTGGGCTCGGCATCCAACGTGGATGATCCCGATAAGAACGCCGAGGAGCGAAATCGGGCCAACATTCAAGTGTGCGATCCAGCGAACTGCACGCTCAGCGTTTATGCCTCGGGGATTCGCAATGCTGGCGGGGGAATCCTGGTCAATCCCGATACAGGGGAGCTGTGGTGCTCGGTGAACGAGCGTGACGCACTCGGCGACAACCTGGTGCCGGACTATATCACGCATGTGCAGGAGGGCGGGTTTTATGGATGGCCGTGGTGGTACCTCGGAGCGCATCAGGATCCGCGGCACGAGGGGAAACATCCGGAGCTAAGAGATAAGGCGATCGTCGCTGACGTGCTGTTGCAGCCGCACAATGCCTCTCTGGAGTTCATATTCTATGAAGCCGACAAGTTTCCGGCGGAGTACAAGGGCGACATCTTTGCTTCGGAGCACGGTTCATGGAATAAGGCGACCCGCGTGGGATATGAGGTGATCCGTGTACCTCTTCATCAGAGCGGACATGCCAGCGGAGAATACGAGGACTTCCTGACCGGATTCGTCCTGCCGGATGGGCAGGTCTGGGGGCGTCCAGTTGGCATTACAGTTGCGCCGGATGGATCGTTGCTTGTCAGCGATGATGGATCGAACTCGATCTGGAGAGTGAGTTACACGGGCAAGTAAGTCGCGAACTGTATTCAGATAAACAGGTTAACAACCGCGGGCGAAAACGCCACATCCAAGGGGCGTGCCGGATCCGCTCCATCCTGAAGAAGCACCGAAAACTTCGTCTTTGCCTGCCGAAGTGCCGGAAGAACAGGTAAAGCTGTTTCGTGACGTGCTCGAAGCGCTTGAGCGCAGTGGCGTGCCCTACACGGTTTCGGGGGCATTCGCGTTGCGCCAGCATACCGGCATTTGTCGACAAACCAAGGATCTGGATCTATTCGTGACGGCGGAAAACTCCGCCGCGGCGCTCGAGTGTCTGCGGCAGGAAGGGATGGAGTGTGATGTCGTCGATCCCGTTTGGCTGGCGAAGGCTCGACGCGGTGATTATTTTGTCGATCTCATCACCGGCATGAGTAATGGGCTGATCACCGTGCAGGATTCGTGGATTGAACGTTCGCACCCAGCGGTGGTGTACGGGGTCACGACGCGTGTGCTGGCGCCCGAGGAGCTGGTGGCTTCGAAGATCTTTGTGACACGGCGGGAGCGCTTCGACGGGGCCGATATCGCGCACGTCATTTATGGAACGTATGGCAAGTTCGACTGGCGCCGGGAGTTGGAATTGGTCGGTGAGCACTGGGAGATGCTGCTGTGGTCTCTGATGCTGTTTCGCTATGTGTATCCCGGGCAATCGCACTACGTTCCGTCGGAAGTCTGGTGCGAGCTGTTGAAGCGATTTGAGCGCGCGGTGCAGAGTCCCGATCCGGACGCGAAGTTTCGTGGCAGCCTGGTCGACGACAACATGTTCGCGATTGATGTGAATGAGTGGGAATTGCCCAACCTGCTGGCCGAGCGGCGGGAGCAACGACTGGCAAAAGCATCTGAAGCCTCAGCATCGGCTTCGAGTGATGTGCCACGTCGCAAGGCGAAAAGGAAGAGCGCGTGAGAATCGCCGCCAGCGCCGATTTGCATTTCACTCCGCAGAGCTATGCGAAGTTGAAGGATCAGTTTGAGCGCGTGCGCGATGACGCCGACGTGCTCGTGCTGGCGGGGGATTTGACGAATTACGGGCAGCCGGAGGAAATGGAACCGCTGATTAATGTGCTGGTGCGGCTGCGATTGCCCACTGTTGTCGTGCTCGGGAATCATGATTACGAAAGCGGCAAGGAAGAAGAATTGAAGCGCATGCTGACCAGCGGCGGCATGAAGGTGCTGGATGGCAGCGGGTACGAGCGGGACGGAGTTGGATTTGCCGGGGCGAAAGGCTTTGTCGGGGGCTTTGGGCGTGGAGTCTTGACTGCTTTTGGGGAGCGCGAGATCAAGGAGTTTGTGCGCGCATCCATTGACGAGACGATGAAGCTGGAGCGGGGGATCTCGCAACTGCGCGCGCCGAAACGGGTCGTCGTTGTGCACTACTCGCCGATTGCGGATACGGTGCAGGGAGAAGCTCCGGAAATTTTTCCTTTCCTTGGGACATCGCGGCTAGCGGAAGTCATTGATCGGCACGGAGCCGATCTCGTGCTGCATGGACATGCACATCATGGCAAACTCGACGGCCAAACTCGGGGTGGAGTGCCGGTGCACAATGTAGCGATCTCATTGCTCCAGGCGCAGACTCCGTCGCGGGTGTATCGCGTCTTTGAGCTGTAATCAGTGGAAGTCGTGAGAGCTTGTTTCAGCTCTGGTGACGAACAGTGGCTGCACGCGTTCGGCGCGGACGGAGATCACGTTGTCCTGATTCTGCAAGATACCTTCGACTGCCAGGAATCGTTCGCTGGTGAGCAGCAGGCGGTTTTCGTGAAAGAGATCGGGGCGGACGATGGCGTTGGCGACTCCGGTTTCATCTTCCAGGCTTAAAAATACAAATCCTTTGGCAGTGCCGGGACGCTGGCGCGTGATGACGCAGCCTCCGATGCGGATGCGCTTTCCGGTGGGCAGGTCGCGCAGTTCGCTGGCACGGCGGATGCCCATCCCGTTGAGCCATGCGCGTTTGTAGGCCATGGGATGCGGGCCGACGGTGAGTCCGGTGCCATGGAAGTCGGCGACCAGGCGCTCTTCATGGTTCATGGGAGCGAGAGGCGAGGGCGCATCGGGTTCGGCGTTTTGTTCCAGCAGCGGGCCGGAAGGGCGGACGGCGGCTTCGACCTGCCAGAGGGCGTCGCGGCGGTGAAGAGAATTTCCGATTGCCCAATTGCGATTGCCGATTTGAAGAATTGTTGATTGTTGATTGGTGATTGGTGATTGATTCGTTACGGGAATTGCAGAGTGCAGATTGCAGATTTCAGATTGATTCGGTTTTGCAATCGGCAATCTAAAATCTGAAATCTGCAATCCGATTGAGTTCAGGGCACCAATTTCGGCGAGCGTAGTGAGTTCGTCGCGGCGGAGTTCGGGGACGCGGCGGGTTAGATCGTGGATCGAGGCGAAAGGAGTCAGCATGCGTTCGCGTAGCAGCGAGCGCGCCGCATCTTCACGCAGGCCGCGCACGTAGCGCAGGCCCATGCGGAGGGCGGGAGAATTTCCGATTGCCGAATTGCGATTGCCGATTTCAGAAATTGTTGATTGTTGAGTTTTGATTGTTGAATGCAGAGTGACGGCCCTACGGGACTCGTGCCAGTGCTCCGATTCGCCCCCAGGGCTTACGCCCTGGGCTAACGAATTTCGTCCCTTACGGGACTGGGCTTGAGGCGATTCGGGAGTCGAATTGTTCCCGTGCCTTGAGCCAACGACCAAGGACTCACGACCGACGTGACTGGCAACTGAGTACTGGCAACTGGCAACTGTTGTACTCGGGACTCGCGACTCGGGACTCGGGACTTGCTCCAACGTGCAATTCCACTCTGATTTCGTCACATCGATCGGGAGCAGTTTCAGGCCGTGGCGCTGGGCATCTTTCACGATTGTCGCAGGGGAGTAGAAGCCCATGGGCTGGTTATTCAGCAATGCGGCGGTGAACGCTGCGAGATAGTGGCATTTCAGATAGGCGCTGGCATAGGCAATGAGGGCGAAGCTGGCGGCGTGGGATTCGGGGAATCCGTAGAGAGCGAAAGACGTGATCGAGAGAATGATTTCTTCTTGAGCCTTGGGAGAGATTCCGTTGGCGGTCATGCCGGCGCGGAGCTTGGCTTCGATTTCGCGCATGCGCGCTTGCGACCGTTTGAAGCCCATGGCCCGGCGGAGGTCTTCAGCTTCGCCTCCGGTGAAGTTGGCGGCGACCATGGCAATACGCAGGAGTTGTTCCTGAAAAAGTGGCACGCCTAATGTGCGTTTCAGAATCGGCTCGAGCGACGGATGTGCGTAGGTGACTTCCTGGCGTCCCTGGCGGCGTTCTAAAAATGGATTCACCATCTGCCCGACGATGGGGCCGGGGCGGATGATCGCAACCTGCACGACTACGTCGTAGAAGCGTATGGGTCGCAGACGAGGCAGGCAGGACATCTGCGCGCGGCTTTCTACCTGGAACATTCCAACCGTGTCGGCTTGCTGCAATGTGGAGTAGACCTGTTTGTCATCTTGCGGGAGATGCGCGAGGTCGACTTCTTCATCGTAGTGGTCGCGGATGAGTTCAATGGAATCTTTGAGCACGGCCATCATGCCGAGCCCGAGCAAATCGACTTTGATGATGCCCATGTCGGCACAGTCTTCTTTGTCCCATTGCACAACGACGCGGTCGGGCATGCTCGCGGGTTCGAGTGGGACTACGGAATCGAGTTGTCCCTGGCAGATGACCATTCCGCCGGAGTGTTGGCCGAGATGACGCGGGAGGTCCTGCACGGCTAAGCAGAGTTCGTGGTATTTGCGCAGGCGCGGATGGTTGAGGTCGAGTCCGGCATCGCGGAAGCGGCGGTCGAGGGCGTCGTTTTCGTCGCGGAATTCCCAGGTGGCGACCGCGGCAGAAATTTTCGCGAGCGTCTCGGGATCGAATCCCAGGGCCTTGCCCATTTCGCGCGCGGCCATGCGGTTGCGATACGTGATGACATTGGCTGTCATCGCGGCGCCACGTTCGCCGTACTTCTTGTAGAGATATTGAATGACCTTCTCGCGTTCGTCGCCGCTCGGGAGATCGAGATCGATGTCGGGCCACTCTCCGCGCTCTTCGGAGAGAAAACGTTCGAAGAGAAGTTCCATGCCGACCGCATCGACGGCGGTGATGCCGAGTGAGTAGCAGACGGCACTGTTGGCTGCAGAGCCGCGTCCTTGCACGAGAACGTTTTGCTCGCGGCAATAGCGGACCAGGTCCCAGACGATGAGGAAGTATCCGGCGAGTTTGAGTTTTTCGATGAGGACGAGTTCTTTTTCAATCTGGCGGCGGGCTTTGGCTTGCATGTCTGGCGAGGTGCGGCCGTAGCGGCTGCGGAAACCGATCCACGATTGCTCGCGGAGATAGGAATCCATCGTGTCGCCTTCGGGCACGGGATATCGCGGGAATTCGTAGCCGAGATCGTTGAGAGTGAATTCCAGGCGATTGGAAAGCTCTTGCGTGTTGGTGATCGCTTCCGGCAGATCGGCAAAGAGTTGCTGCATCTCTTCGGACGATTTCAAGTGGCGCTCGGAGTTGCGGGCGAGCAAGCGTCCGGCGGTGGAGAGCGTTTTGTGATTGCGGACGACGCTGAAGGCGTCGGCGAGTTCGCGGGCTTTCGGGATGGCGTAATTCACGCCATTGGTGGCGAGTATCGGAAGATGGAATGCTTGGGCAAGATCGATTGCGATGCGGTTACGGGATTCTTCTTCGCGGTGGAAGTGTCGCTGGAGTTCGACGTAGACGTTGTCGTGGCCAAAGATTCCGACGAGTTTGTCGATTGTGTTACGCGCTTCTTCTGGACTGCCTTGTTTGAGGGCTGCTGCAAGCGGGCCTTCGTCGCCGCCCGTGAGGCAGATCAGGCCTTCGGCGTGTTCTTGTAATTCTTCTTGTGTCACGGCGCCTTCGCCTTTTTTGGCGCGCAGCTTCATTTTGGTGATCAGGCGGCAGAGGTTTTGGTAGCCGGTGCGGGAGGCAATCAGGAGTGGAAGGCGGAAGGAATTTTCGATTGCCGATTTTCGATTGCCGATTTTGGAAATTGTTGATTGTTGATTGTTGATTATTGAATGAAATTCAGTCTCGCCATTCTGCAACGATTTGTCATTCCGAGCGAAGCGAGGAATCCCTACTCTCTGCACGGATTGCCGGGTGTAGGGATCCTTCGACTCCGCAAGTGCTTCACTTCGTTTCGCACTTGCTCCGCTCAGGATGACAGAATTTAGGGGAGCGAAAGAAATCTCGGCCCCGATGTGGGCTTTGATGTTTGTTTTATTCGCGGCGATGTGGAAGCGTGGGGCGCCGTAAACGCCATCGGTGTCGAGCAGCGCCATGGCGGGCATCTGGAAGTGCTGGCACACGCCGATTAACTCTTCAGGAAGGGAAGAGCCTTCGAGGAAGCTGAAGGCAGAACGGGCGTGGAGTTCGATGTACATCAGTTGCCAGTGGCCAGTTGCCAGTACCCAGTAAAGGCGCCACGGATTGACACGGATTTCCACGGATAAACCTTTGATTTGTGATCCGTGGTGATCCGTGAAAATCCGTGGCAGAAATCAGTCATACGTTCCTTCCACGAACCACCCACCTCCGAGCAGATCGTGCACCAGACGGTAGAAGGCGATGGTTTCGCCGTTGCGTACAGCTAAATCCCATTCGTCGCGGGACCAGGCATCGCGCTCCCACCAGTCACCGGAGAAACGCCAAGGCCCAGCTTTCCAGAGCACATCACCCTGGACGTCTCTCTTCGTCGGACAAATCAGCCGCGTCGGCTGGCCGTTTTGCAGCGTGACATTGGCGCCTAACGGCGGGCGGAAGCGGCGCAACGCGGTGATGGCGGCTTGTGCTTCTGCCGTGTCGGGAGTTTTCTTCTGCGGAGTTTTGCGGGCGACCTCGGCGACAAAGCGCCGCATGCGGAATCCCTCGGGATGGTGCGTGTCGAGAAGTTCCACGGCTCCGACTCTTTGTTCACCGACTATGCCGGCGATGCGGGCCAGCGTGAGTTCCAGCTTCTCCGGTTCCGGCGCTGGAGGCAGGAACAGGCCTCCCTGGGCCGAGCGTGGACGCGCGGGTTCGGCGGAGAGATGAATTTTTACGATGGGCGCGCCGGGAGGGTGCGCGTTCAGGTCCAGTTGCAGGAGTTTTAGGAATACTTTCGCATCAAGCATGGGCAGGGGAAGGCTCAGCTTGCGTCTGAATTGCGTTGGCCGTCTGAAACGCTGCAGAGCTTCGCTTCGACGCATAGTCGTTGCGACGTTGTTATCAGACAGGAAGTCAAAATCCCCACCCTGTCCCGCCAAAATTCGGCGGGACAAGGATGGGGCACCCACGGGGTTCCCACTATTTATGGACTCATCACTTTCGCTGGGAATACCTGCATTGTCGAATTCATCGTCTACTCCGGTGAGATTGGAGAGTTCCATCGATAAGCGCAGTTCCTGCGTGGCAAGTGCGCGAGAGGCGAGGCGGGCGCAGACTTGCTCGAGCAAGCGATTCAGCAAAAAGGCCAATGGCTCGAGCAGGACGATCGGATGCTCTAACTCGATCGCTTCTTCAAATATCAATGGAGGCTCGACCGGGACTAAAGTCCGTGTATGGGCGCCCCGGGCTAATTTCTGCAGATGCAGGCCTTGCTGGCCGAGGCGTTCGCTCAATGCAACTTCCGGTAATGCGGCCAGTGCGCGCAGGTTTCGGATGCCCCACCGGTTTAAGGCTTCCAGCAGGCTGGCAGCTTCTTCTTTCTGATCGCCTTCGAGATGATCGTCAACTAGAACTTCCATCGGCAACTGGCCTAGTCGTTCTGCTTCTTTGCCTGGGGGAATTACCAGGACCTTGCGGCCTTCTGCCTCACCATGCACCACCGCCAGGCCGCGCGCGGCCAGCCGAGCTGTGTCGGGATTTACGGCTGTGGCTACATTTGCTTTCACGCCTAACTCTTGCGCGCGATCAAAGATGGCGTGGGAGATTTTCGTCAGCGAGCCGAAGAGCGATTCCAAGCCGGCGAGGTCGAGTAGAAGCGTGTCCTGGGCTGTGTCTTCCACGACGGGAGAGAACGACTGGGCGCAATCGAGTAATGCGGCGTGAGCCGACGATTCCTGCAGCGCGGAGCGCTGGCGCAGGGCAAGATCGGGGCAGAGTTCGGCCTGGGCCTTGGTCATGCCGGGGGAGATGCCTGCGTCGCGGGCCCTTTCATTCACCGCGATGATCTGTTCAAGAGGAGGTTTGCCTTCGAAAATAGCGATGGCGTGCGTCTGCAATTCCGGCTCGGCGCGAAGAGCGGCGGCGACGGGGAAGTTCGGAACGTAGATGCAGGCGAACATGAAGCAGTACCCAGTGCCTAGTTGTCAGTACCCAGTTCGGTTTCATCCGGCCCAGGCGGTTTTGGTTTCGAAGGTGATGGAGCGCGCGGGTTTGCGGTCCAGCCGCGAGCGGATCAGTTCAGCGTTGATTTTGAGTTCAGTCAATAAGTGCGCATGAGAAGGTCTCAAATCCCGCATAGCGGGATCTTCAGAAAATTGATTTGAACTGAGAACTGAGAGCTGGGAACTAAGAACTCCCAGTTGTAGCAACAGCGATGAGCAACTTCCGGCGATCGGTTGTTGCTCGATGCTGAGCAGGATGGTGGGCTTGTGTTCGACCGCGCGGCGGAAGCGGAACCACGTGGTCAGCGGGATACGCCGCGCGGATTGCGGTGGGATATCGGCAAGGTCGAGGATGATCAGGCCGAAGCCTCCGCTTTCGAGCAGCAGGTCGGTGACGCGGAGGACTTGCTCCAGGCGATGTTCAGAGTGGTGTTGGGAACGCGAGGAATCCTTTACGCTCGCTACGCGGCGATGGCTCTCGGGTTCATTCTTTTGAAAGTTCGGGGGTAAAGGAGATGAGAAGTCTAAACTCCCGCCCTGTCTCCGCAAAAACCGTGGAGACAAGGATGGGGCACCCTTCAATTCTCCACAGCGAACCCAAAGCAAACGATCCAGGTCGATGCCGGCTACGGCTAGCGAGTGCGGATCCAGGGAGTCGCCGGCGTCGATCAATGCGCAATATTCGCCACGACGGGTGGCAGAGCCCAGGGCAGCGAGCATGACGCTGGTGCGGCCGGAGGACGCGGGCCCGCAGATTTCTGTGAGGCATCCGCGGGGGAGACCGCCTGTGAGCGCGTCGAGAGCGGGGATACCGCTGGTGATCATTTCGGGTGTGGGGCGGATTTCGAGGCGCGAGGCGGTGGCCAGCGAAATTGCCGATTGGCGATTGCCGATTGCCGATTGAAAAACACTCGCGGCTACTGACTCGGGGGAATGTTTCCCGGCAGGCCTTTTGGATTCGGCAGAAGGGGAGCAGACTTCGGCTTCGGATTCGTCATCAAAAAGAAAAGGGCGGCCCGGGGCCGCCGAAGTGGAAACCACTGCGGAAGACATAGAATCCTCAAGGAATTTCAGGGAACGCCGCAGCAGATGCCGCGGAGGCGATTTATTTTCGCTTTTTATTCGCCTTTGGAAATTGTGCGTCAGCCGAGGGGATCTGTCAAGAGGATAGGAGACAGAGCCGTCAAAAATCGCCCCATCAACAGGTTGTGCTCGCGAATCCAGGCACCACAACGGAAGTTTTGACAAGGCGAACAAACGGCGGGGCCGACGCTGGTATCAGCAATTGTGTATTCGCGAATTTGAGATCGCACTGTACCTGATCGCGTAGCGTCGGCCGCCGCCGTGCCCGTGATCTTTATCACTACGGTAAGTGATTACCATCACTGACGGCCGTTCATAACGCGAGTATTGATGAACCTCAACAGCTAGCCCAAATTTGTGTGCCTGCCGCTTTGACTCGCTAGATGTCTTGCGCCACAGCCTGGGAGTCCGCGCCACCGGTGGGTCTAAGGAGGTTCTGTATGAACCGTTTGAGTATCTCTTCAGTGTGGATAAGCGTAATCCTGCTGTCACTGTGTTTCGCAACCGGAAAGGCTTTTGCGCAAGCGGGCGACGTGGTCGTACACGCTGCCACGGTTGATCTGACCCACATGACTGGTACTGAGCCCGTCGATCAGATCGATATGACTGCTACCTTTACGAACAACGAACTTGCCGAATTGAAGCAATGCGAGCCTGCGGACTCCCTGATCGATAACGGGGTGAAGGTTACCATCCAGCAGGGCCTATGCGCTGCCACGACACGAAAAAACAACATTACAATCCCGTTCTTCCACCCGCTCAGTCCCACCAGCACCTTGGCAAGCTTTGAGGGTTTAACGATCGAAAAGGCCACGGCTGACGCGGTATTGCACACGCTGAAAAAATCCCCGGCACCTGCGGTTCCTACTCAGTGCGAGTCGACGCGGTTAACGTCAATCTCGCCTCTGTGAAGCGCAACCCGGTCGCTGTCACAGTCACGCTGCCGGATGGCTCCTCGGGTTGCCTTTCGATCAACAATGCGCTTATCGATCAGTGACCTATGACGTGAGCACACAATGCAAGGAAGAAATATCGAGGAGGGCGGCTTCGGTCGCCCTTTTTCTTTGTGATGCCTTGATTTGCAGGAAAACATATCTCAGCGCGGTTTGAACGGCGCTGTCTCCTAGGCTTGATTTGTCGAGGGTGCAGAAACGGGGACTTTCTTCTCAGTCGCCTTCCGATTCAGCACGGAGGCCTGTCACCGAACTGATACGGATCCGGAAAAACAGAGGCTTGATATCCTCATCGCGCAGGCGGATGCGCCGCTCAGCCATGGCATTCAGCCACCAGTCATGACGTTGTTGCATGAGCTTGCGCGCATGATTGCGCTCGTTTTCGAATTGAGGCTCGGGCAATTCCTGGAACTCTCCGTTGGCGATGACGCTGGCCCAATCGGAGTGGCCGCGGATCTCGTCGACCTGGACGCAGACCTTGGGATTGGAGCGCATCCATTTGATTTTTTGTCCCAGCGTCGAGAAGACATAAACGTTGTCCGCTTCGTAGGCGATGGTGACCGGGACGACATACGGTTGATCGTTGAGCGAGCAACCGAGGCGCGCTATGGACGCGCGAGAGAGGATCTCGCGGCATTCCGAGTCGTTCAGTTCGTCGATTTGCATAGGCCGTTTCCGTATCCATCGTAACTCAACTTAAGAATATGTAGCCCCGGGCGCCTCGCCCGGGGTTGCGCGCGCAATCAATGCGGCGGTGCATGCGCGGACGATCGAGTGGGTTCAGGCTGCGGACGCGCGCTCTCCTTCGCTGCGCTCGGATTCGCGGGCGGACGAATGCGTCCGCCACTACACTTGCTTACCTTGCTGCGGGCCGGTCGTCTAAGGGCAACAGCATTGCGTGTGCTCCATTCACAAATTCCAATTCAGGTTCTGAAGATTGCGCTGCCGATCCCGCCTGAGCGATCCGGCGCTGCAGAAGGAGAATTCCATGAAAAAGAGTCTGTTAGTAGTGTTGGGCGGTGTTTTGTTTGTGGCCGGTGTTAGCCATGCGCAGACGGCTACGGGCGAGACCCTCATGCTGAATTTGCCGCGGGCGAGCCAGCATGCGCTGGTGTCGCAGCGGATCGGGATCACCGATATCACCATCAACTATCACCGTCCGCTGGCAAATGGGCGGCAGGTCTGGGGAAAGCTGGTTCCCTATGGCCAAGTGTGGCGCGCAGGGGCGAACGAGAACACCATCATCACATTCAGCGACCCGGTGACGATCGAAGGCCAATCGCTTGATAAGGGGACCTATGGGCTGCATATGATCCCGGCAGAAACTGAGTGGACGATTATCTTTTCCAAAAATTCCACGGCTTGGGGAAGCTTCACTTACAAGCAGGACGAGGACGCGCTGCGGGTGAAGGTGAAGCCGCAGACCGGCGAGATGCATGACGCGCTAGCTTATGACTTTGACGATGTGAAGGCGGATGCGGCGGTCGTGACCATGCGCTGGGAGAAGGTCGCTGTGCCGTTCAAGGTGCATGTCAATGTCAACGACATCGTAACGGCAAGCATCCATCAGCAGATTCATGGGATGAACCAGTACTACTGGGAAGGACCGGACGACGCCGCGCAGTACTTCCTGGTGAACAAGATTAATTTGGACGAAGCCTTGAAGTATGAGGATCTTTCCATACAAAACGAAGAACGCTACGACAACCTGATGAACAAGTCGAAGGTCCTGGAAGCGATGGGGCGCAAGCAGGATGCGGACTCGTACCGCGCCAAGGCGCTCGACAAGGCTAACGCCCTGCAGCTTTATGTCTATGGCCGCCAGTTGCAAGGAGAGAAGAAGCAGGATGAGGCGCTCGCGATCTATCAATCGACCGCGAAGAAATTTCCTGATTACTGGACTACGCATTTGGGAATGGCCCGCGTGTACAGCGCGAAGGGAGACTTTGACAACGCCGTGAAAGAAGTGAAGCTGTCGTTGAAAGATGCTCCTGATGCCAACAAGAACGCCCTGGAGGCTTATTCGAAGAGGTTGGAGGCAAAGGACGATATCAATAAGTAGGGAGTCCGCTGGTCTTCGCAGAAGTCAAAATCCCCACCCTGTCGCATAAAGCGCGACAAGGGTGGGGCACCCACGGTTCTCACCTACGATGACGTGCCTCGGGTAGGGATGCTTCGACTCCAAACAAGCAGCGCTTTAGGCGCTGCTTGTTCTCCGCTCGGCATGACAACTGCGAGGTTTCTTACCAGACCCTGCAGGCGTTGGCTCGCACCATCCTCTGGCCTGGCTTGCAGCTGAACGCCTCGCCGAATTCCGCCATATTGGAAATCACATTGTTAATGCGGAATACGGGCAGGGAGTGGGGATCGGTGGTCACGATCAAGCGCGCGATCTGTGGACGCACATTCGCGCACCAGGAATACGCGTTAGACAGGAAGAATCGCTGCCGGTAGGTCCAGCCATCTTCTCCTTTGTCGTCGAGCGACTTGCCTTTCTGTTTCAGCGAGTACTCCAGAGCGGCGAGCGCAAGGCGAACTCCGCCATTATCTGCAGTATCTTCTCCCTGAGTCAGCAGGCCGTTCTGTTTTACGCCCGCTCCAGCATCGGGAACTTCCTGCGTGTATTCGTTGGAGATGCACTTGCCGCGCTCGTCGTATTTCTTCGCGTCATCGGTCGTCCACCAGTCGCGCAAGTTTCCTTTGGCGTCGAACTTGCGGCCTTGATCGTCAAAGCCATGGATAATCTCGTGTCCAATGATCATGCCGATCGCGCCAAAGTTTACGGCGTCATCTTTGCTGGGATCGAAGAATGGCGGCTGCAGGATACCCGCCGGGAAGTTGATGGTGTTGAGTTGCGGGTCGTAATAGGCATTGATGGTGGGTGGCGTCATGGTCCACTCGGCTCGGTCCACAGGCTTGCCGATTTTCTCAATCCATCGCTGGAACTCGAACGACGTGGCCTGGCCGACGTTGTTTAAATAGCTTTCGCGCGTGATCTTTACGCTCGAATAGTCACGCCAGTGAGATGGATAGCCGATCTTGTCTTCGATCCCTTTCAGCTTGACCACTGCCTGTTGCTTGGTCTCCGGAGACATCCAACTCAAACTTTGAATGTCGGAGTTCAGAGCGCCTTCGATCGAGTGAACCATCGCAATGGTGCGGGCTTTGCTCTCCGGCGAGAACGCGCGATCGACGTACGCTTGGCCCAGGGCATCGCCGAGATCACGGTCGGCGGCAGCTACGCAACGCCGCCAGCGCGGCCGCTGCTCTTCCGCGCCCGCAAGCGTGTGCGCGAAAAAGTTAAAGTTTTCATCCACTACGGGCTTGGTCAGATAGGGGGCGGAGCGATGAATCAGGTGCCAGCGCAGATAGGTCTGCCAATGTTCGAGCGGATGCTCGTTGAGCAGCTTCTCTTCGGCACGGAAGAAATCGGGAGACGTAACAATATAGTGGTCGCTGGCAGGGGCGCTCACGGCCTTCAGGTACCCGTCCCAATCGATCGACGGAGCTAACGCACGAACCTGCGCGAGACTCATTTTGTTGTTGATGTTCTTAGGATCACGACGTTTAACGTTATCCATCTGCGCTTGTGCCAGAGCCGTCTCAAGCTCAATCACGGTGCCTGCATCGGCCGCCGCCTGCGAATCGGATTCACCGATCAGCGCGAACATTTTCTGCAAGTGTGCCCGGTACTTCGACAGAATCTCTTTCGACTTGTCGTCGGTGTTCAGGTAGTAGTCGCGGTTAGGAAGGCTGAGTCCAGCTTGATCGAATTGCGCGACGACCATCGAGGCGTCGTCGTAATCCTGCTGGCCGGTGAAACCGAAGAGCGGCGAGCTGCTTTCGTTGTCTCCAGTCTGCCATGCACCCGGCAAGGCGTGCTGCAAATGGGCCACTTCGAGCGTGATGTCCTGTCTCGATTTCAATCCCGAGATTCGGGCGAGTTCCGGTTCGAGAGGCTTCAGGCCGGCGGATTCAATGCCACTTTCGTTCATGCACGCGGCCCAGTAGTCTCCAATCTTCTGCTGGACGGGCTTACGGTTCGAATCGTTCTTGCTGGAGGCTTCCAACGTGTCGCGAAGGACGGTTTCGTTCCAGAGTTGAAGGCCGCTGCCCGTGCTCCAGTAAACCTGGTCGGCAGGAATCGGATTGGCACTTATCCACTTGTTGCAGGAGTACTTGTAGAAATCATTACAGGGGTCGAGCGTTTTGTCGACGAGTTCAGGATCGAAGTGCTCGAGTTTGGGGACGCTGGTTTGATCGGCGCCGGCGTTGGCTATTGCCGGACGGGCAGTTTGGGCTGGGAAGATCTGGGCAAAAGCCGCGGACGTGGTGACAGTCAGCACAGCCGCGCTCAAAAAGCGAGTGATTGACATGGATCCTCTGTTGATTGGAGTTGTTTTCTGTTGAATTCTACGCATGATTACGGGTCGAGCTCAGAGCACACGTCCACGGCTTTGTTTATGGACGCTCCGCGACTGGTGTGGTTAGCACCGGCAAAAAACCATTTACTACGCAGGGGTCATCCCGAAGCCCCGCGCTTTTTTCGGCGGGGCGAGGGATCCCCCCGATGCATCTGGCGCGGAGATCCTTCGCTACGCCTGAAAAACGGCTTCGCTCATGGTGACGCCTAGCCTGTGTTGTGCAACCCTGCGGCAATCCCGTTGATGGTGGCGCCGAGAGGATACTCGAGCTCTGAGCTCTGCTGCCCTTCCTGTTTGCGGCGCAACAGTTCAACCTGGATCAGACTCATGGGGTCGACATACGGATTGCGCAAGCGGATGGACCGCGCCAGCACGCGGTTTCTGGCCAGCAGCTCTCGCTGTCCTGTGATGCGCAAAATCATCTGCCGCGTGCGCAGAAATTCCTCTTCCAGCATCGAGAATACCCGCTTTCGCAGTGTGGAGTTCTTGACCAGGGTGGAATATTCCCGCGCGATGCCGAGATCAGCCTTGGCCATTCCCAGTTCGACGTTGCGCAGCAGATCGGAGAACATGGGGAACGCGCGCGCGATTTGACGCAGCAGTTGCTCGTTACCTTCTTTCTTGTCGGCAAACTTTTCTATCGCATGACCAATGCCGTACCAGGCCGGGACGGCGTGGCGGCTCTGCATCCAGCCGAAGACCCACGGAATGGCGCGCAGATCCTCGAGGCGGCGTCCTTTGGAGCGTCGAGCCGGACGTGAGCCGATACGGGCCGAGTCTAATTCATTGACTGGCGTGGCTTGCTCGAAATATTCCAGCACATCGGGGCTCTCGGCGATGTCGCGGCGATAGACCCGATAGGCTTCCTGTGACATCTCCTCGATAGCTTCTTCCCAGAGAATGTTCTCTTCGCCCGGCGCGGTGCGTGTGAAAGCTTCGAGGCTAGCCGCGATCATTAATTCAAGATTCCACTCCGCAAGCACCGGGTCGGCATATTTCCAGTTTAGTACCTCTCCCTGCTCGGTCACCCGGATCTGGCCGGAGAAGCATCCGGGAGGCTGGGCGAGGATCGCGGAGTGCGTCGGGCCGCCGCCGCGTCCCACGGTGCCTCCGCGACCGTGAAACAAGCGAAGTTTTACATCCAATTCTTTGGCTGTTTCGTGCAGCGAGCGATGTGCTTTGTAGAGCTCCCACGTGCTGGTGAGCATGCCTCCGTCTTTGTTCGAGTCGGAATATCCGAGCATGACTTCCTGCCACCGTCCCCAGGAATCGAGCAATGGCTGGTACTCGCGGCGTTTCCAGAGATTGCCCATCACCTTGCTCGCCGCACGAAGTGCCTCAATCGACTCGAAGAGAGGAACCGCCATCAGGCCAGGATCATCCGCTGACCCGGCAACCGCAACGCCACCTGCCTCGGCGAGCCTGAGCACGTTGATAACGTCTCCCTCAGTTTCCGCCCCACTGATGATGTACTGGCGAATCGACTGGCTGGGATACGTGCGTTTCAGCTCAGCCACAGTGCGGAATGTGTCGAGTAGTTCGCGAGCGGCTTCGGACTTCGGCTCGTTCTTTAATTCCGGGCCGAGTTCATCGAGGACCTGCGCATGCACACGCGCATGCTGCCGAATGTCGAGCGTGTGAAGATGGAATCCGAACTTCCGGATAGTTCTGAGGAGCGACGCAACGTAGACATGGGCGAGACGCTCTCCGTGATTCGACTGCAGGCTCGCCTGGATCAACACCAGATCCTTCTCGAACTCCTCGGCGCTGCGATAGCACTGCGGAGCATCGACGGCCTCGCGAGTGCGTTGCAGCTTGTGAAAAATATAAGAGAGGAATCGCCGATAGCTTTCAGTTTTGTTTTGTGGCCCCCATGCGAGGTGCACGCCAGGAATGGTGCGCTCGTAATGGCTTAAACGAGCCAGGAGTTCGTCGGAAATAGCAGTCTGGCGGCGGGAGGAACTCAAGCGATCGCTCAATGCTTCCACATCATCCAGGTATTCGCGGAGGATCAAATCTCGCGCCATAGCGAGCGCGTTCCGAGTGGATTCGGGTTTCACGAGGGGGTTGCCGTCGCGGTCGCCGCCGATCCACGATCCGAAGTGGATAATGTTGGGCACACTGGACTCGTCGAGCTCCATTCCGTAAACATCGCGAAACGACTCCACGATCTCGTCATAGATTCTTGGCAAGGTGTCGAACAGCGAAAGCCGGAAATAGCGCAGACCCATGCGGATTTCGTCATCGACCGTGGGTTTGGTGAGCCGGACCTCGTCGGTTTGCCACAGCGAGGTGACCTCGGCGCGGATGCGGTTTTCGCAATCTTCGGCATCTTGCGGCGTGAGAGGAAGACGATCGAGGCGTTCCAGTTCTTTGGCGATGCGGCGGCGCTTCAAAAGAACTGTCTGGCGCGCGACTTCGGTCGGATGGGCGGTAAACACCGGGGTGATTCGGATCTGCCCGAGCGCTGCGAGCGCATCATCGGGGGAGATGCCACATTCCTTCATCCGCAGAAGCGTTCCGCGAAACGAACCTGGAACCGCGGAGTGATCGCGATCCAATTTGCCCGCGCGTCGTCGGCGTTTGCGGTGATTGGTCTCGGCTAAATTCGTGAGCTCGAAATAAGCCGCGAAGGCCTTTGTCACCTGATATGCGCGCGGCAGATCCATGTTGGAAATTAGCTCGTGAACCTGGCGCATCAGTTCGGACGAATTGTCGCCGGGCGTACGGCGCGCGCTCTCGCGGTGTTCGATCAGAAGCTGGCGCAGGTTCTCGACGGATTCGAACAATTCTTGTCCCGCCTGTTCCGAAATCACCTGGCCGAGGATGGCGCCTAGCGAGCGCACATCGCGCCGCAGCGGATTGTCTTTCGCCGGTTCTTCGGAGCCAGCGGTCAGTTCAGCAAGACGAGACTGCTGGTCGTCCACTTTCCACAGGAGTTTGGACTTGTTCGGCATAGAAACGGGGATGTAGGAAAGAATAACTGAGCGAGAGGACTTGGGACAAAAGCCTAACCGCAGAGATGCCCGAGGATTCGCTGAGAACGCTGACAGACTTTGCCAAAAGCGAGAGCTACTTCGGAACTTCGAAACGGTAGCCGATGCCGCGCAGGGTCTTCAGATACTGGGGATGCCGAGGATCGCGTTCGATTTTCTCCCGCAGGCGGCGGATGTAAACATCAATCGACCGCGGTGTCACGAACGGAGTTTCTTTCCATACCGCGTCGAGAAGCTGATCCCGGGTGAGAACGCGGCCGCGATGCGACGCGAGATACTCGAGAAGACGAAACTCGCGCACGGTGGTCAGGACATTATGTCCCCCAACCTGAACCGTCATGCTGGATACGTCGATTTCGAGGTCGCCGAAGCGAAGCACCTCTGTCCCGGAGGTCGAGTGGCCCAGTCCGCGCAACACAGTTCGAATCCGCGCCACTAGTTCGCGGGGACTGAAGGGCTTGGTGATGTAGTCATCGCCGCCGAGCTCGAGACCTTTGACGCGATCGGCTTCCGACGTTTTCGCTGTGAGAAAGATGATTGGGACCGCCGACAGAGCAGGTGTCTGCCGAATCTGGCGGCAGAGTTCGAAGCCGTCGATTCCAGGCAACATAACATCCAACAAAAACAGTGAAGGTAAATCGCGCACGGCCTCGGTCAGAACGGAAACCCCACTCACAAAACTCTGCACTTCAAAGCCGGCGGCCTGAAGGTTATGGGAAATCAGCCGAGCGATATCCTCGTCATCTTCTACAACAAAAATCACGGGGCGATAAGGCAGGGACGTGCCATGGGCGTTCCGTTCTGAGGGTTCTGCCGGCAAATGCATTTGTGCTTCAGAGCCTTACTCAGGGTCTTCGCAGTATGAGTGAGATTAGATACTCAGAAACTCTATGGGCCGAATGTTGCGCGAATGTTGCTCGTTTGTTAATGGATGATGAATTTGTAAAGAGGTATGAGCAGTGACCGTTGAGCAATGAGCGACGGTTTTACCGGCTCAATTGGCCGCTTTCTTCTTGGGCATGTGGCGCAGGCTGCGTCCTTCGATCAGGCTATACAGATCCTCGGCAAGGTTGGTCGTGTGATCGCCGGCCCGTTCCAGGGCTTGTGCCATCAGGAGAATTTCAAATCCTGACGTGTCGCCCTGGGCAACGGTTTCCGCCAAGTGCTTCTGAAAAAGCGCATGGCACACACGGTCGATCTCCTTGTCCATCTGCAATACCTTGCGCGCGCACTCGAGGTCGAGCGTTGAGAAGCCCTTATAAATCAAGTCGAGCATGTCACGCAGGACTGTGGACATTTCGACGAGCTGGCGAGTGTCGGAAGCCGGAATTCTTGCGGTGCGAGCCTGCACGCGAAGAGCTACGCTCATGACAAGATCGCCGATCCGTTCCAGATCGGTGGTCGATTTGAGAGTGGAAAGGAGTTGGCGAGCGCGTAATTCGTTGACGCGCGTGATGGCCTCGGGCAGGCGTTCATCGATTTGCCGCTCGATCAAGTCGAGCTCCTTCTCGCAATCCTTGATGGCGAGAAATGCCATGCGTGAAGAGTTCGTGAGCAGGTCGTGGACGTTGAAAGCCGCATCGCGGGCGATGAGGCATGCTTTGAGCGCCAGGTTGGCGAGATCATCCGGGTCGCTGCTCGCAGATACCTTCGTATTGCGGACGCGGGCAGCGGCCTGATCCTCAGATTTTTTGAGAACTGGTGATTTTCGTGGCATCTCGTTGCGCAGCAAATCGACTCGCAGTCTATTCTCCCAATGTGAAAGGATAGTTACAAGGCTGGGCTGTTGCTATTGCGCCGTGTAGGCTCATGATTTGAATCTTGCGGGAGGCTTGCCGTGACTGTTGCGGATTACTTGCGGAAGGAATTTGCCTATGACGCGTGGGCGAACGGGGAGGCATTGGCCGCGATCCGAGTTGCAGGTGGCGACAATAGCCGATCCTTACAATTGATGGCGCACATTCTGGCAGCAGAACGGGTCTGGTTGGAACGCTTGAAGCAAGTGCCGCAGAGTGTACCGGTCTGGCCGGAAGCTAGCCTGGAACATTGCGAAGCAGAGGCCGACAAACTTGACCGGGAGTGGCATCAGTATCTGGAATTAGCGACCGCGGGCGACATTTCGCAGACGATTTCGTACAAGAACACAAAAGGTGAGTCGTGGACCAGCGCGATCATCGATGTGTTGACGCACGTTGTGATGCACTCCGCGTATCATCGCGGGCAGATCGCCAGTCACATGCGCTCCATCGGACAGACACCGCCCTACACGGATTTCATTCACGGCGTGCGACAGGGATTCGTGGAATAGTCCCGAGTCGCGAGTCGACAGCCAAGAGTGGTTCCCTTCCCGATCCTTGTCCACATATCTTTCGGGCCGCCAAGAGTTGGCCCTTTCTGTTGTTCGGGAAGGGCCGATTTCCTGACACGGCGCTGTACTCTGCGCCGCACTCGCCTCTAGGCAGCATCTTCTTCGCGAAGTTGAGCAGACGATTCCGCCTCAGGTTCCTGATCGTTCCTTCCTGATTCCTGCGCCCTCGTTTCCGTGCTCTCAGCTTTCTTTTCTTTCTCCCGTGCTTTCTCTGTTGAATCCTGCTTCATGCCCGATTTGGCGCCTTTCCCTTGCTCTTCACTATCTTTCTGTTACTATTAGGCGTTTGTGTTCCCGCTGCCCGGCGCTCCTCTGGTTTCACTGTTTGTTGCTCTTTCTGCGCCGCGGCAGAAAAGAGGTGCTCCAGTCTTACGTGTGCAGCCCTCCATCGGACACTGCTGGCATTTCCTGCCTGATTCAGATAGGGAGCGAGTTCCTCATCCGTCACGATGCGTTTGTCTTTCAGGAATTGCATCAGGGCAGCCTGCAGGGCCTCCAGGTTTTCCAGAGACGATCCCAATTCGTTCAGCAGCTCTTGCGCAACTTGAACGTCCATACGAACCTCCGCCAGACCTTGGATGCCAAGAAGCGCCAACCGAGATTTTCTGATTTAAGCCCAGGAAAAAACCCTAGTCCCGTATTACCTGCTAGTTACCCCCATGCACCAATATTGATGCAACGTTAATCACCCCGTAACAATCTCCTGCCAGAATCCAGTCATGGATCCGCATGCCCACAACACGCTGATCCTTTCCGACCTGCACCTCGGCGCGGAAACGAGCCATGCGCGGGAAGCCACCGCGTTGCTCAAAGAAACCCGCTTCCAGCGCCTGATCCTGCTGGGCGACATCTTTGCCGATCTCAATTTCGCCCGTCTCACGAAAGATCACTGGAAGTTCCTCGGCTATATCCGTAAGCTCTCCAATCCCAAGCGAGGCATTGAAGTCGTCTGGGTCGAAGGCAATCATGATCATGGCCTCGCCAACATCATGTCGCACCTGGTCGGGGTACGTGTTTACCAGCATTACACCTGGGAGTACCGAGGCCTGAGGCACATCGCCATTCATGGCCACCAGTTTGACGGATTCCAAGTCAACAATCTGAGCCTTAGCCGCTGGGGTACTTCCCTCTATCTGCAATTGCAGAAGCTCGATTTCAAAAGCAAGCCGATCGCGCGCCTCATCGACCGCCTCAACACGCGCTGGCTGCGGATGTCGAGCAAGGTCTCGGCGGGCGCCATCGCGTTCACGAATCACCATGAAGCCCAACGTATCTTTTGCGGACACACACACCAGGCCATGCATGTCGAAAAAGACGGCATCGCGTACTACAACTCCGGCGGGTGGGTCGATTCCCGGCTCACTTACCTGACGATCGAAGAAACGGGGGTACAAATCCATGACTACACGGAACGACCTAACCATCGTGATTCCGGCGAAAAACGAAGCGAAGCTGATTCCGCGTTTGCTGACCTCGCTGACGAATCAGGATTACTCGAAGATGTCGAGTACGAGAGTGTTGGTCGCTGACGCCAATTCCACCGATGGCACCCCAGAAATCGTCATGAGCTTCCGCGACCGGCTCACTGTCGGCGTAATCAAGGGCGGCATGCCCGCCTACGGACGGAATCAGGGCGCAGCGCAGGCCGATACGCCTTATCTTCTCTTTCTCGACGCCGATATCGAACTCGCTGATAATTCGCTCGTCCGCCGCTGCATGGAAAAGGCACAGGCCCGGCAGCTCCACTGTGTCACTACTAACATCCTCTGCAAGGACGGAACCTGGGTCGACAAGCTGTTTTATGCCGGCAACGACTTCTTCCAATACTTGTCCTACCTGCATCGTCCGTTTGCGACAGGGATGTTCATGCTGTTCGACCGCAAGAAATTCTGGGAGCTCGGCGGATTCCACGAGAAGATCCAGTTTGCTGAAGATTACCGCCTGAGCCAAAAAGTTCGGCGAAAGCGTTTCTCCATCGTTCGTGGCGGTGTCTATACCACCAACCGGCGCTTTCAACGGATGGGCCACCTGCGCGTAGGGTGGCTCTTCCTCTGGACCGCCATGAATTTCTGGAATGAGCGCCACTTCTTGCGCGACCACAAGTATTGGGCCAACGAGGCCGACAGCCTGCCGCGCGCGTGAGTTGGCTAAGGAGAATCGACGCGGATGTCGCAGCAACAGGGAGGGACGTGCCTTCAAGCGCGGCGCCTGCAGGAGAGTGGCCCGCGCCGGAAAAGACACCGCTTCTACAAACCGCGGCAGCGGTGTCATTCGTTAGCCCAGCGCGTTAGCGCTGGGATGTGGGAAGGGAACAAAGCCGAGTCCGCTTTAGCGGACGGCACGAGTTCGTAAGAGCCTCGCAATCACTCTCGGGTTCTGCGATTTTGTAGTGGCCACGGAAGGCAGGGTTCAGCCAACCAGCTGAACCCTGTTTTTTCTGCTCTCAAAAATGCAGCGCAATTCCTGTCGACAACCGCAAATTGTTCTGGTGATTGTCAAACAAATCCGAGTGGATGTAGTCACCTTGAAAACGCCAAGCCAATATCTTCAGCAGCTTGTAATCCACTCCGCCTCCCACCGCGGTCGCAAAGGAAGTATCCGATCTAAAATTATGCGCATTCGCATGCGCAGCTCCGATGAGCAGTTCCGCGAATGGCCGGAACTTTCCCACCGACATCGACACGCGGGGCCCAAACAAATAATTGTGTTGCGTAACATCAGTATGGAAAGTCGCGCAATCAAAGCCGTTGCAAGCGCTGAAGTCTTCTGACCCATAGTGCCCACTGAAGTCCGCGACGATTCCGATGAACGGCAAGAATTTGCCTTCGATCGATCCTTCCCAGCCATTCAGACTTTTCCGGCTCCCGTTGAGATTAGTGTTGTAGTACGAATATCCAAAGAAAATATTCCCCGAAGTCGGAACCTGCGCGGCCGCAATTTCAGCAGCCACAAACATCAATGCAATGACAGCAAGCTTCCTCATGAATTTCCTCACAAATAAATTGAACTAAAACCGAAATACAAGTCCTGGAGAGATCCGCAGATTGTTTTGCGTCGTGCTGAAGAAATAAGTTCGCAAATAATCGACCTCTAGCCGCACGGCAAGAATACGAACTAATCGATAATCCACTCCCCCACCCAACGCAGTGGCGAATGATGTGTTCGTGTGATCCACAAAATCACCGTTGTGAATATGTGCGACTCCGAACATCGCTTCCGCGAATGGCGTGAGGTTTCCCACAGGAATCGAAAGCCGAGGTCCAAACAATACCTCCCACTCGTGACCCGTGATGTTGACGTGCACGGGGCCTCCCAGGGTCTGTTCGGTAAAGCCCTCCGAACCGTAATGTCCGGCAAAGTCGGCCACGATTCCCACATGCGGGAATACCTTTCCCTCTAGCGATGCTTCCCATCCATGCAGATTCGGCCGGCTCAGCCCTGAGCTAAGCCCCGCCCAATCGGTGTTTTCAAAGGAATACCCAACGAATATGTTCCCGGAGGTTGGAATTTGTGCCGCCGCCATGCTTGCCAATGCAAACAAGGCCAACGCCATCAATGCGATCTTGCGCATGCAACTTTCCTCTTCCCGCATTCGTAACCCCTAGTGACGGAAAAAGTTCTTGGATGCAGGAAGGAGAGGATCGGATATCGAATTTCGTGGATAACAATTCGTTGGTTCAATACCTACCGCGGTTCGAATGGGAAGGGAAGGGAGAAACGCCAGACATACTCGCACGGCGACAGGAAAGCCCGGAGCTAAGCTTTGACTGCAGCGGAGAATAGTTCGAGTCGCGCGCCGAACAATGTCGCGTCAGAACCGCCAAACCAGGCCGGTCGACGCACGATAGTCGTTCTGATACGCGCTGGCGTAGTTGGAGTGCATGAAATCGCCTTGCATACGCCACGAAAAGTTCTTGAACCAGAGCTTGTAGTCGACGCCACCACCGATATCAATCAGTAGCGGACGGTATGTAAGCCCGCTGGAGTTCCGGTGACGAATACCGGCCATGGCGTGCACGAAGGGCCGCCATTTGTTGATCGTGATCGAATACCGCGGGCCGCCGACAATGTCATATTCCGTTTGGCCTTGCCGGTAAAATCCCGCTCCGTCGGCGACCAGGCCCAGGCGAGGGAGTCGCACGAAGGGCAGCGCTTCAAACGACGCGTTCCATCCTTTGTAGCTTTGCTGGTTGATCACGTTCGTCAGCTGTCCGTATGAAACTCCGACGTAGACGTTCCCGCTGGGAAGGAGTCCATTAAATTGCGCGTACATGGGAACGGAACTGAGAACCAGGCCGGCAAAAATGAGCGCGGCGGCTGCGAGTTTTAGCACGAATTATTCCTCCCCGGCCCTAGCCGCCGGCAAAAGAAGCATTTTAATCAATGAAATGTGTTAGATGCAGTGTACCGGATGCTCAAGATGTATCGCGTAACAAAATTTGTCGGCAATAAGTTATTACTTCAGACGTCTATATCAAAAGGGGATAGTTTCGGTGTTCTTCAGGCCGCGCATCGACGAAAATTTACCGGATTTTCATGGTGCCAAAACCTATCGAGCCCCGTCTATTTACTACCATGCAAAATATGAATATCAACTGCGCATCATGGGAACATCCAGTGGGGCCAGCTGTCTTTGCGCTGGACAAGGAGTCGAAGTTGAAACTCAGTGTGGAAGCACGAATTTATGGGGATGTTGTCGTCGTGCATTGCGAGGGTCGCATCGTTTATCGCGATGAGGCCGCCGCCCTCTCGCGCGTAGTCGGAGAGCTGTTGCACAAGGGAACGAAACTGGTTCTCGATCTCAGCGGTGTCTCTGCCATGGACAGCGCCGGCATCGGCGAACTCGTACTGTTCGAAACCTGGGCCCAGCAACGCAACGCAGAATTGAAATGTGCTGGCGCGACCACAGTCGTGCGCACTCTGCTCGATATCACGAATCTGGATTCGGTTCTCGATGTGTACGACACTGTCGATGAAGCACTGGAATCGTTCCGCGAGCAAAGCGTAGCCGCAGATTAATTTTGTGTAGCGGCGGACCCATTGGTCCGCCCCGCGAACCCAGCAAAGCGTGGTTCGCGCACAACGGTCGATTCCAACCAGACTGCTTCAAGTTTTTCGTGGGCACCCTCCGAAAGATCGCGAACTTTGCGCTCCTTCGGGGGGGTCTTTCATTCTTCACGACTTTCCCCGCCGCCCAATTCGGAGCCGTCTTGCGATGAATGGAATCTGCGAGTAAGGATGGCAGCCCTTCAGAGTCGACGCCCGACCTCAGAATCTCAATGCTTGCGCGTTCACGGCCGCACAACTTAAGTTCACCTCTCGCGTCAAAAAAATATTGTTTATGCGCAACGTCAGGTTGTCAAAGAATCGGTATTCTGAATGGTTTAGACATATTCCGTCGCTCAGTCGCTCCAGTCACCGCTTGTTTTACGCAGAAAGACTTTTGACACACTGAGCACTTTGAAGGAGTCACATGAAGAATCTTGCGCGCCTCGCTGCCGCTTTGCTGTTGTGCGCAATGTCGCAGTCGCAGACAATAACCATGCCGATCGAGGTCACACCCGATCCTCGAGCCATTTTTGTGATGGCGGAAATCAACGGGCATAAAGTGAGACTGCTCCTTGACACCGGGTCGCTGGTGACACTCGCCGATCCCACACGTACTGGCATGAGCGAACACGACTTGAACCAGACCGCGACAATTACTGCTTACGACGCGCATGCTTCGCGTGCCATCCCGGTTGTTCAGACGGAGGTGCGTCTGGGCGACTTGAGGATTCGAGTGCCGGTGCTGTTGGACTCCAAATTCAACCTGCCGCGGGGGTTTGGACAGATCGACGGGCTTCTCGGAATGAATGTACTGGCACAGTTCGACAGTTTCCGGATTGATCAGAAAGCGCGCACGTTGGAGTTATCGGATTTTCGAAAGTGAGATTGGCCGCGCTTCGGGGTGTAACGAAATAGAAGATGAAACGCGACCCAAAAGAGCACGGCCACGAACTCTGGGCGCTCAGGGAGCGCGCCAAGGAACTGAAGTGTATTTACCGCGTGGCCTCAGCCTTGTCGCATCGCGAAGAACCTCCTCAGGCGATCTTTCGTCGGGTTTTAGAGGCCATTCCACCTGCCTGGCAGTATCCGGAAGACTCGACGGCTCGCATTGAGTATTTTGGGCGGACGCATGCATTGCCGGATTTTATCGACACGCCTTGGCGGCTGCGTTCCCCGATTTCCATCTGGCGCACTTCAGTAGGAGCCATCGAAGTTCACTATAAGCAACCCAAAGCGGCTGCATGGGAAGGTCCTTTCCTTCAGGAAGAGCGCGAGTTGCTGGACAATATCGCACATCGCATCGGTGAGTATCTCGAGTGGAAACAGCGGGAACTCAGTGGTGAAAGGCTAGGGGCCGAGCCGGAACACTGGCGTTGGCGGCAGCGTTTTGCAGAGCGTCTCGCAAGCCTGATGGATCCCGCTCGATTTGGAGTGAAAGCGGCGTACCTTTTCGGTAGTACCGAAGCGGGAAACGCAGAGGCCGGTAGCGACATTGATCTGATCCTGGTTTGTGCTGGCGATCCGCAGCAGCGAAAGGAGTTGGAGGTCTGGCTGGAAGGCTGGAGTTTGTGTCTGGCAGAGATCAGCTTTCAGCTGTACGGTTTTCCTAGTCAGGGCCTTCTCGATATTAAGTTTTTGGATCCAGATGAGGCCAACGTAGAGATCCCGTCTTTTATCAGGGCGGGAAAAACGCTCCAATCACTACCCGTCGGGACTGCTATCTAGTGTGGTGGTTCTGGTCAATGAGCACATCGGAGTTC
>Ga0126371_10000327_pt1 | contig 38549 bp, 30 predicted proteins | sample PanSoiMetaPlot_4_FD_110145 | JGI IMG/M metagenome (GOLD analysis project Ga0126371, IMG submission 110145) | Tropical forest soil microbial communities from Panama - MetaG Plot_4 | ecosystem: Environmental > Terrestrial > Soil > Tropical forest > Bulk soil | place: Panama | collected 2016-02-17
ATCCAGAGATTCACATCCGAGAGCAGCTCGAGCGGCCCGCCTATTCAACCTGCCACGAATGCCGTCGCACCTTCCACGCAAAAAGCGAAGATCAGCTCAGCCTGACGCTTTGCGACTCGTGCTTCGAGGATCTGCGCTCCCTGCGCGAACCAATTGTCAGCATTCATGTGAAGCCGCGCGCGGGCCACGTCAGCGACGTCCCTCGCACTGGTTCTGCAAAAAAGAAAAGCGCCAGCAGGGAGCCGGCGCTTCGTCATCGGAATTCGTAAAAGGAGCTACTTGCCGGTGGCAATCGGTTTCACGGCACTTGCGTTAAGCGTCTGTCCGAAATAATTCTGTTCCCGAAGCTTACGGTAGATGTGGCCTGCAACTTGAGCCGCGGTTGGCCCTTTCACGCGCCGGGTATTCCCACGCAGCAAAACCGCTAGCGCGATTCGTGGATGCGCCCCATCGGCGTAACTCAAGAACCAACCGATCCGTGAAGGATTCATGTGATCATCACAGGTGCCGGTTTTTCCCAGCGGAGTCTCCTCGCCGCCTGGATCGGCGCTCAGCCGACCTGTGCCATAAAGCACCGCGGCCAGCATGCCTTCGCGCACCTGCGGAAGGACGTTGGCGATGTTCAGGTCTCGCTTAATGCGCGGCTGGAAATTGTCCACTTCTTCCTGTGAGTGGGGGTACTGCAAATAATAGAGTGTGCCGCCATTTGCAAACGCCGCGGCCAGCGCCGCAAGCTGCAGGGGAGTTACCTGAATGCCTTCCCCAAAACTGGACATCCGCGCCACGCCGCCAAAGATCGGCGGTTGCGTCGGGAACGAACCCGGATGCTCTTCAGTAAGATTGTAGCCGGCCAGTTCCCCGAGCCCGAGCAGACGACCGTAGCGCGAAACGGTGTCAAAACCCATGCGGCGTCCGAGCTCCTCGAAAAACGAGTTATTCGAATGAGCGAGAGCTTCGGTCAGGTTCATGTACTTGCGGCGGCCGACCTTGAGCATGGTGTCACTGTTGATGACGTTTTCTTCGAGCGCGGCGATGGCGATAGCAGGCTTGATCGTCGAACAAGGAATGTAGCCGTCGCTGAAAGCGATCCTCTGATTGACGACGGCGAGAATGCGCCCCGTATTGGGGTCGACGGCAACCACTGAGCCGTTGTAGCGTCCGAGCGCGTCGACGGCTGCCTCACGCACGACGGGATCGTCGAAACTGGGATCGTCCGCGCTCACCGAATCGGCATACGTGGAGGCGTAGCCCTTATAGCGAGAAGGCGCGAGCCGCTTGCGCGAGGACTTCACAGAAGATTTACTGGAGGTGATTGCTGCTGGCTCGGCTGCCGGCAGCGGCAAGACGAGGGTAACCGTCAACAGGCCCGCGAGAATGGTCTTTCCCAATTCCTTGATCATCAGCTCTGATCCGGAGCGTTTCCCAGTAGTTCTATCAGGAATAAGAGGAGAATCTACTCTAATTCCCATGTTGGGTCAAACTTCCGATGTTCCTTTGCAGATTAACCGCCAGATGTTCCAAGTCACCATTACAAAGGACTTAGGCGCATCTGGTCGGACGGCTTTGCTGCAAGCGGTGTCAGGGCTTGCAGACTGAGACGTAGTCTAAAGGCAAATAGGACGCCGCCGCAATAGATAACAAGGACCAGTACGAGAGTATGTGCTTTGTTTTGAACGTTGGACGGCAGGCCAGCGGAAGTCTCGAGACTGTCCCCTCGAACATGCCAGGCAGACCTATCGGCATTTAAGCAGGCTTGGGAATCGCAAGTTGAGATTGCTGTAACGGACCGTTTTTCAGCAAAACCGCACACGTTTTTCCTGCGTGGAAGCATGGAAATCGATTGCCTTGATCGGGCCAACAAGAAGCCAAGCCGCTTCCCTTCGCAAGCAGGCACAAGCAGGCCCCCGACAATAACTTTTGCGGTTGTTTATCGTGTGGGACGCGCTTTGTTCTCAGTCGATGCACCGGCCGCAGCGGCAGCCTTCATCGGAGGTTTTTCCGCCGCCGGAACGTTTGCATGGCCATTGGGCCCAGCAGAGGCGGCGTTGTTTCCCGACGCGGGAATTTCCAGCTTCTTGCGCAGCGCGTTTTCGATTTTTGCACGGATGTCGGTGTGCTCTTTCAAGAACAAGCGCGCATTCTCGCGGCCCTGACCCATGCGCTCTCCGGAGTAACTCAGCCAGGTGCCAGACTTTTCGATGACGCCCTTGTCCACGCCGAGATCGAGCAGGTCGCCTTCGCGCGAAATACCTTCGCCGTAAAGAATGTCGAATTCGGCCTCGCGGAAAGGCGCGGCCACCTTGTTTTTCACGATCTTGGCACGCGTGCGCGAGCCGACCACGCGATCGCCGTCCTTGATGGCCTGCACGCGGCGGATGTCCACGCGCATCGAGGCGTAGAACTTCAGTGCGCGGCCGCCGGTGGTGGTTTCCGGGTTGCCAAACATCACGCCGATCTTTTCGCGGATCTGGTTGATGAAGACTAGGCAGGTCTTTGATTTCGAAACAATGGCGGTGAGTTTCCGCAGTGCCTGCGACATCAGGCGTGCCTGCAATCCCATGGAGGGATCGCCCATTTCGCCTTCTAATTCCGCCTTGGGAACAAGCGCAGCGACCGAGTCCACCACCACGATGTCTACGCCGCCTGAGCGGATCAGCGTTTCCGCGATTTCCAGAGCCTGTTCGCCGTGGTCGGGCTGCGAAACCAGCAGGTTGTCCACGTCCACGCCGAGCTTACGTGCGTACACCGGATCGAGCGCGTGTTCTGCGTCGATAAACGCCGCCTGCCCGCCGAGCTTCTGCGCTTCGGCAATCACATGCAGGGTCAACGTCGTCTTACCACCGGATTCCGGGCCATAAATCTCAATCACGCGCCCGCGCGGAAAACCACCCACGCCCAGCGCCGCGTCAATCGACAAGCATCCTGAAGGCACCACGTTCACCGGGACCAGCACGTCCTTGCTGCCCAGCCGCATAATCGAGCCCTTGCCATAGGATTTTTCGATTTGCGAAATAGCCGCTTCCAGCAACTTGCTCCGCTCATCTACCATTTCACACCTCGGTCGAGGAAATTAGGAAAGTCGCGAATGGGCCAGCCTAGGACGTCGCTATTCGGGCGGAGGGAACTTCCGCCCAGGTCGCCGCCGATCCGTTAGCAGGCTGCCATATTACCACTTCGTACCTGGCATCGCCACTGCTGACCCGCCACTGACCAGGCCTTCAACGGCCGCACCCATGCTCGAGCTCGTGATCCACCAGTTGCGCCAGCGCGGCGCGTTCCCGGCGGTCCCAGTCAGCCCGCTCCTGGCTGCTGAGGGGGCGCAACCGTCTCAAGTATTGGCCACGAGTGCGCACCTCGAGAAGCTCCAATGCGAGTCTCTCATGTTCGAGGCAGCCGGCGACAGCCAAACGCGAGTCGTGCATGGGACACCTGTTGAAAACCTGCAGGGGAGACAGTACCCCAAAGGCGAAAGAAAAGCAAACATTATTTTTCGCCTTGTCTTCGCCGTTATCGGGTTGGCGCTGCCGGAAGATCCGTCGAGCCCGCAGTCAGCTGCCCAGCTTACCCGTAGCGGTAGAAGCCGCGGCCTGATTTGCGGCCGAGCCAACCGGCGGCTACATATTTCTTGAGGAGCGGGCAAGCGCGGTATTTGGGATCGCCGAGGCCGTCAAGCAGCACGCCCATGATGTCCACGCACACATCGAGACCGATAAAATCGGCAAGTTCGAGTGGGCCCATCGGGTGGTTCATGCCCAGCTTCATTACCGCGTCGACCGCTTCCGGCGTGGCCACGCCTTCCATTACCGTGTACGCGGCTTCGTTGATCAGCGGCATCAGAACGCGGTTAGAAACAAAGCCGGGAGCATCGTTCACTGCAACCGGAGTCTTTCCCAATTTTTTGGCAAGCTCGATCGTGGTGTGGAATGGCGCATCGAGGGTTTGCAGTGCGCGAATCACTTCGACCAGCGTCATCACCGGCACAGGATTCATAAAGTGCATACCCACGAAGCGCTCCGGGCGCCGGGTCAACGCGGCCAGCGTGGTGATGGCGATCGAAGACGTGTTGCTGGTGAGAATCACCTCCGGACGCAGAACTGCGTCTGCTTCGGCGAGAACGGCGCGTTTGATCTCGAGTTTTTCGGGTACCGCTTCTACTACAAAATCTGCGCCGGCAATTGCTGCGATATCTGTAACAGGCTTCAGTCGCGCCAGCACTTGCGGCTTTTCGGCCTGCATCAACTTCCCTTTCTTCACTTCACGGTCGAGATTGTTGCCGATGGTGTCCATGCCGCGCTGCAAAAAGCTCTCCTGCACATCGCGCAGAATCACGTTGTAACCGGCGCGCGCAAAGACATGCGCAATGCCATTCCCCATCGTCCCGGCGCCCAGCACCGCCACGGTCTTAATCGAATCGATTGACACGGGTCGTTCCTCCACTCTTGGCTCGCCCAGCGCGTATTTCGCGGCAATCGTCAGAATGCTGTCGGCGATGGAAAACGTCAAGTTGACATGGTTTGGTGGCGTGCTATTAGTGCGTTTGGTTTTGCGTGAGCGCAAGCCAAGCCACGAGCGTTGCGAATTTCTCGTCCTTGGACCAGGGCGAACCGAGCGGCTTGCCGAGATTGGTGACTTTCGCCATCAAGACCTTCTCGGAGATCGAAAGGTCTTCCACTGCTCTGCCAATGAGCTCTTTTTCCTTTTGAAGAAAAACCGGGAGCTTGTGTTGCGCGCTACCTCGGCAAAGAGCTTCGCGGAACAGCTCGCCGTCGGCGGTATGAATCAATGCGTGGGACGCTAGGATTTTCTCTAGTGGCGGGAGCGTCTTGCCGGAGGCCAGGATTAGCGCGCTCCCGGAGAGTCGATGCCCGCTCTTGACCAGAGTTTCTTCGACCTCACACAGCGCGTTCAGGGCCAATTGGCACGCTTCGGCGGCCATTCGCGAAACAAAGTCGCGCGCCTGATTGCCCGGCAACTTCTCAGCCGTATGGTAGGGCTGGCGGAACTTGAAATCGAAAGTCTTGACCAGGTGCACGCGATCGCGGTGCAGGACGACCGGTTCGTTCTTCTCAAGAGAGACCGCTACCAGCGTTGTCCAGCCCGAGTGCGCGCGAAATCCGACCACAGCACGCTTTCTCATGGTGCCTCCTCCGAGTAGGGACAACGGGGAACAACAGCCTGTCGGCTAAGGCTCGAGAAGTCAAGATCCTCCTGAATAGACAGCCTGCCGGCGGGGGCTTGAAACACCGAGAAGCATGAAAACGTATTTACACCGTTTAGCTTTGTTCATGTACAATACCAGTCAACGGTAGGATCTTGTGGGGCGTCCAGGCCGGCCCGCTCACCCGTTCGCCAGAACCAGCCACCCCACTCGTCCCCCGAAGATCTTGAGAGAATTCGAAGGTGCCGTCCCCCGACAATGAAACACATTCCCCTTGCCCTTGCGACCGTTCTGTTGCTCTTGATGGCCCTACTGGTTGGCGGCGCCATTCGCCGCGAATCGATCACCGTGGATGAAGTCGCGCATCTGGGCGCCGGCGTGAGCTATCTGCAGAAACTCGACCTGCGCATGAACCAGGAGCATCCCGTGCTCCCGAAAATCCTGGCGGCCTTGCCACTCGTAATCCGCGGTGTGCATACCGACTATTCCAACGTCTCATGGTCCTTTAGTGCCAGCACCTTCGGGAACATGTTCGGCGAATGGCCTTGGGGCAACTCGGTAGCGCTGCTTTGGAATGATCCTGCTTCAACGGTTTTCTGGGCGCGGGTACCGATGCTGGCCTTGACGCTGCTGCTCGGTCTTTTGGTGTACCGGTATGCCGCGCGCATCGGCGGCCCGTGGGGCGGATTGTTATGCCTTGCAGCCTATGTTTCAACGCCGGCATTCATCGTCTTCGGGCCCCTCGTGCTCACCGATATTCCGGTGGCCTTATTCGTGTTGCTCACAATTTGCAGTTTCGCAGAACTTTGGCGGGAGCCATCACCCCATAACGTAGCCGTGATGGGATTCTGTTTGGCGGCCGCCGTGCTTTCAAAGTACTCCGCCGGCGCGTTGCTGTTTTGCTTCCTGGCGTTCCGGTTGAGCTTGCGCTGGCGTCCGCTGCCTGATATGCCGACGGACCGGGAGGAACTGCGCTTATGGCGGAGACAGCGCGGCCGCGCGATGTGGAAGGGAGTTTTTGTCGCCGCGGCCGCCGTGTATGTCGTTTACCTGATCTTTTCGTGGAACCAGCCAAGCGATTCGTTGCAAGTCCTGGGGCAAAGCGGACCGGCGCTGATCTTCCGCCGATTGCTCATGCCGGCATGGCTGTACCTGCGCGGATTGGTGATATTCGCATTTAGCTCGCAGCGCCCCACCTACCTTCTGGGACAAAGCTACTCCCATGGGAAGTGGTTCTTTTTTCCGGTCATTTTTCTGCTGAAATCCACGCTGGCTTTCCTGTTGATGCTGGCACTCGCGATTCCAGTGGCGTGGATCGGGCGGAGCAAACTAAAGCCAGCTGCGCTCATTTCCGCGGAATATGCCTTCGATTGGCGGCTGATCTGGATTTCACTCCTTCTTTTTACGCTTTTCTGTCTGATCAGTCCGATGACCATCAGCATTCGGCACTTTACCATTCCGATTCTGCTGATGATTCTGTTGCTCGCGCCGGTGCCACGGGTTCTCGAATTACTTTGGAAGCGTGGTTGGGCGCCGGCCCGTGCGCTTTTTGCGACTTACGCTTTGCTGGCCGTGATTTCGATCGCGACCATCTACAGCCACTATCCTTATTTCATGCCGTTTGTGAACCATTTGGGATTTGGACATCCTAACTATTGGCTGATGAGCGACTCGAACCTGGACTGGAACCAGGCACTGCCGGACGTGCGGCAATTCGTGCAACAGCGTGGCATTAAACACGTGCTCGTAGATCCGTACGCTTTCATTGATCCTGCGGTCTACGTACCGCAAGCGCAATTCTGGGACTGCCAGACGCCGACCGCGGCCGACGCGGGGCAATGGGCAGTGGTTTCGGCGGCGATGGTGGAGGATGGCGCGAACTGTTTGTGGCTGATGAACTATCCACACCTCGCGATCGCCGGAGGAAGCATGTATGCGTTTGAACTACCGGGCGTGATTCCGCTCGAGGGCGATTCGCTCGGGCCGCCACCACCCGAGCAACGCCGCAACTTTGCCGGCATGCAGGTGGATAGCCGCTTGATGCTGATGCGCTGCGTCAAGGACCCGAATCAGCTGCAGCCGACCATGGATGAAATGATGGCGCGTTTTCGGGAAATACAAGCGAAACAAAAAGCCGAGCGCGAAGCAAAACGCAGGGCCCACTGACTCCCGAGCCCTGAGTCATTCTTCTTCCATGGGTTGGTTCTCCGCAATTTCACGGATGATTTCACGAGCGCGCGCCGCTTTGTGAGGCAGGACGTATAGTTTTGCCTGCGCTCCCTTCTCGTCACGGCGGCAACTGATGCCGTTTTCGTGCAGCGCAGCCACCAGAAAATCGCTGGGATCCCCTGCTTCGCCCACCCAGACATATTCCGCGGCGTCGCCCGGCTGCCAATCGCCTTTGCCGGGTGCCGGCGGGCCGGGCAGGTCGGCAGCCGTAACTTCGACCGACTCGGGAAGGGTGGGCACGGTGCCATAGCGTTTTGCAGGGCCGGCATCTTCCGCATCTGCGGTGCCGTAGGTTTCCCCGATCACTTTCTCCGCCTTCTCAAACATAGAAAACGGGACGCCGATTTCGTAGGCCGGGAAATTGCTGAGGTTGAACAGATGATCACTGCGGAAGATGGTTTTGTGAGGGATGCCTGCTTGTTCGAGCACTTCGCAAAGTTCGGCATGCACGCGGGCGTCCTGGCCTTTCCAGAAGGAGCAGAAGGGATCCTCGTTGGGATCACCGGGTTCGGCGGGGCTTCGTCCGGCGAGCGCGAACTGCGGCGGGTCTTGCACCAGGTCCACGTCGCAGTCGGAGCAGCGCGTGAAGCCCGGACGGTATTCGGCATTGCATTGCGGACAGAACATGCCTTTCGGGAGTCTACATCAAAAAGGGCCGGGCAAGCCCGGTCGCCGCAGAGCGTGAAGGATATCCTGCGTCAGTATTTGGGTGTGACGGCGAGATTCCAGAACAGGAACGAGTACACGTCGGCGGCAAGCTCGATGGCTTTGGCGGTGCTGCTGCCGTTGTGGCCGGCCTTGGTTTCGATGCGGATGAGCACGGGATTGTCGTGGCTGGCCGCAGCCTGCAAGGTGGCCGCGTATTTGAAGGAGTGCGCCGGGACCACGCGATCGTCGTGGTCCGCGGTCGTGATCAGCGTGGCCGGATATTTTGTGCCGGGCTTGATGTTGTGCAGCGGCGAATAGGCGTAGATTGCCTTGAACTGTTCCGCGTCGTCGCTTGAACCGTAGTCGTCGGCCCAGTTCCAGCCGATGGTGAATTTCTGGAAGCGCAGCATGTCCATCACGCCGACTTGCGGAATGGCCACGCGGAAAAGGTCCGGGCGTTGGTTCATCACCGCGCCGACCAGCAAGCCGCCGTTCGAGCCGCCAGTGGCGGCCAAGTGATGGGGGGATGTGTACTTATTGGCGATGAGCCATTCGGCCGCGGCGATGAAATCGTCAAACACGTTCTGCTTGTGGAGTTTCGTGCCGGCGTCGTGCCATTTCTCCCCGTACTCACCCCCGCCTCGCAGATTGGCGGAGGCATAGACAAACCCCTGCTCGAGCAATGCCAGACGCAGCGGGCTAAAGGCCGGCGCCACGGTAATGTTGAAGCCGCCATAACCATAGAGCAGTGTGGGATTAGTACCGTCAAGTTTCAGACCTTTCCGGTAAACCAGAAACATCGGAACGCGAGTAGCATCCTTGCTGCTGAAGAAGACTTGTTTCGTTTCATAATCCTCGGGATGGAAACCGGGGATTTCCGGTGCTCGGTAGACGGTGGACTGCTTCGTTGCGAGATCGTAGCGGAGCACGGTCGGCGGATAGTTGAACGAGGTATAGAGGTAAAAGGCATCCTGGTCACTGCGGTTGCCGCGGAAGCCGGTGACCGTGCCCGCGCCTGGAAGCGTGATTTCGTTTTCGACTTCGCCGGAGTAGCTGTAGACGACGACGTGGCTGGCCACGTCCTTGAGATAGATGGCCACGAGCTTGCCGCCGACCGCATGGACGCTCTCCAGCGTTTCATTTTTTTCGGGGATCAGGTCTTTCCAAGGTGATTTGGAATTGGCTGGATCGTAAAGAACGAGCTTCCCATTGGGAGCATGCTGGTTGGTGGCGATCAGAAATTTGTCGCCGATGTTGTCGACCGGATCGAAGCTGTCGTCGGTGATTTCCGTGACGATCGGAGCGAACTCTTTTTGCTTTTTCGAGAGGTCGCGGAAATAGAGCGAGTTGCCGCGCAGCCCTTTGCCTTGATCGGAGACCGAGAGGAACGCGAAGCGCTGATCCTCGGTGGCCTGTATGCCTTTGAAGCGTTGCGGGTTCTGTTTGTCTTCGTAGATCAGCTCGTCGGCCGATTGAGGCGCCCCAAGCGTGTGAAAGAAAACCTTCTGAAATTCGTTTTTCGAAGAGAGTTCGTGGCCGGATTCGGGCGTGTCAAACGCGCTGTAGAAGAACCCGTTTCCGGCCCAGGAAAACCCTGGAAATTTCAGCCACTTCAAGTCGTCGCCGAGGACTTTCTTGGTGGCTACCTCGATGACGTGGCCTTCCTGCCAGTCAGAACCCCCGACCGACACGCCGTAGGCGGCGAAGCGTCCGTCAGGAGAAACTTCGAAAGTCATTAGGCGCGAGGTGCCGTCAGCCGAGAATTTGTTCGGATCAAGGAGCACTTCGGGTGCGCCTTCGAGTCCCTTTTGCACGTACAGGACGTTCTGATTTTGCAGCCCGTCGTTCTTTGTAAAGAAAACGTACGCTCCCTTGCGGAACGGCGCCGTGTATTTCGGATAGTTGTAGAGCTGCTCAAGTCGCGCCTTCAGTTGTGCGCGGTACGGAATTTTGTCGAGGTAGCCGAAGGTGACTTTGTTCTCGGCGGCAACCCATTGCGCGGTTTCGGCGGAGTTGTCGTCTTCAAGCCAGCGGTAAGGGTCAGCGACCTTGGTACCGTGGTAATCATCCACCTGATTGTCCTTGCGGGTTTGCGGATAATCCAGAGATTGGGCGTCGCTCATCGCTAAGAAAATTAGACAGGAAAACAGAGGGAAAACAAAGCGCAGCTGCGGCAGAAGCCGGCGATTGGTCATGCGAAAATCCCTTTCTTGCAGGCAAGCGCGGAGACAGAATAACGATCCTTGCAACATGAGACGCGTGAAACATGAAAAAGTATACGGCCATTTGAATGCTGTAACTAACGAGAAATGAAGGGCTTTACTGATCCCCGTACGTGGGGCGACGCGGGTGCGTCTTTTTGGCCACGGAAGTCGTATACAAGGTAGTATGAGCGCACCGGCAGTTACACTTACGGCTTCCCGGACACCGCTGCTGTTCGCGAGCTTCATGAGCGACGACCCGCACGCCCTTGCCAACCGGTTGCGGCAACGCGACCCGGAATTGCTGGACCGGCTGATCGAGCAATACCAGCATCGCCTGTACCGTTATTTGCTATTTTTGACGGGCAATGCGTCGCTAGCGGAAGATTTCTTTCAGGAAACGTGGGTCCGGGTGCTCGAGCGGGGCGGGCAGTACAATGGGAAATCGAAGTTCGAGTCGTGGCTGTTTGCGATTGCGCGGAACCTGGTGATTGACGCTTCGCGGCGGAAGAAGATTTCGAGCCTGGAAGAACTGGGCGATCCGGACAGCGGTCGACCCTATGATCCTCCCGATGAGCGGTCAAATTCGGTGTTGCAGGTAATCGTGAACCGGGAGAACCAGCAGGCGGTGCAGATGTCGCTGCTGAAGATTCCGCCTTACTATCGCGAAGTCCTGCTGCTGCGGTTCAGCGAAGAGTTGGGATTAGAGGAGATTTCTGCGGTATTGGCTACGCCGGTTTCGACGGTGAAGTCCCGGCTGTATCGCGGTTTGGCGGCATTGAAAACGGCGCTGGCGGAAGGTGCGGCGTGAGCGAAAATTTGCACCTGAGAGCGCAACGGTTGCTGAGCCAGAGGACGATCGAAGGACTGCGGCCGGAGCAGGACGCGTGGCTGCGGGCACATTTGGCGGAGTGTGTGGAATGCGGACGCGAAGCGGCGGCCATGCAAGAGGCGTTGCAGGGGCTGCGAAGCGTTCCGGCACTGGTTCCCAAAGATCTGGCTGCGCGGACGCAATTGCGAGTGCGGTTGCGGGCGCAGGAAGTTTCGCGCGATGAACGCGGGAGCTTGTTGCTGTGGATTGTGACTGCGGCGAGCTGGCTGCTGGGCGTTTTGAGCGCGCCGCTGGTCTGGAGGGTGGTGGCCTGGGCGGGCGGGAATTTTGGCGTGCCCAAGCTGGTGCTGGAAGCGGGATTTCTGTTGTGGTGGACGGTGCCGGCATTGATCGCGTTGGGAGTGGTATTGCACCAGCGGGCGACGAGCACCGGGGCCAAGGGAATTTAGGGTTCGCGAGTTTGCGAAAGGCAGAAAGAGGAATGCGCCATGTCGGATGCCTGGAATGAACGGATGCGGCTGATTCGCTTCCGCCGCAAGCGGGAGCGGTCGACGCTTCGCGAACAGTTGCGGATTTTGCCGAAGTGGCTGGTTTGGACATGTGTTTTTCTGACAGTGGTTGCGATTGTGATTGGAATAGCGGTCAACCTCCACAACTTCCGGACCGGCGATCCCATTTTCCCGGACGAGAGCCTTCGTAACGATCCGGCGACTTCGACGGCCGGGCTGATCGGAGCGATTGTTTTCGGTATGCTGGTGTTTTCGGCGCTGGTGCTGACGCTCGGGTATGTGTACCGGGACGCGAAACGGCGAGGGATGAATCCGGCGCTGTGGACGTTGCTGGTTTTGATTCTTGCCCCGATGTATCTTTTCATCGGCCTGGTGATTTACCTGCTGGTGCGCGATCCTCTGCCCTACAATTGCCCGCAGTGTTCGACTTCGGTTTCCGCGCGCTTCAATTTCTGCCCGAATTGCAAATGCAATTTGCATCCGGCCTGCCCGCAATGTCAGCAGGAAGTTTCTGACACTGATAAGTTCTGTCCCTATTGCGGAACCGAACTGAAGCCGGCCGCTTCGGCCGACACTGGTTCCACACTAAAGCCCACGGCGTAACCAAGCTGTAATCTGAAGAATTCTTAAGGAATTCCTCTAAGTTCTTACCTTACTGTAGATTACAGCTTGATTTTCTCTTGTCCTTTTCTTCAGTAGCAATTGCGTTTTTCACGTGCATCCTAGCTCCCGTGCAATGCGGGTGTGGCAAAACCGCAGATTGTGGCCACGCGACAAATTTCGATCGCGTGGGGTGAAGTCCGAGACACTGCGTTAGGGAGGTGGTCTGTGAAGTTTCGCTCTGCTCTGGTTCTCTCGGTTGGCGCCGCGCTGGGACTTTTCCCCATGCCGGGTCTTGCACAACATTATGTTCAGAAAAATCTGGTTTCCAATTTGTCGCTCGAGCCCAATTCCGACGGATCCAAGGTACTGATGGATCCAAATCTCAAAAATCCATGGGGACTGACGCGCTCGGCGACCAGTCCCTGGTGGGTGAGTAACAATAACTCGGGGACCTCCTCCCTCTATGACGGCAACGGAGACCCGATCGACATTTTTACAGAGGCGGGTGGTGCGAAGGGCAACTTCGTGACCGTACCGACGTTTCCCTCGGCCCCGGCGGGATCTTTTTCAAATCCGACAGGGGTTGTGTTCAACGGGGTGGCGACGGACTTCATTCTCGACAAAGGGATGCCCAACAATCTTCCGGCGGTCTTCATCTTCGTCGGGGAAGACGGGATCATTTCGGGGTGGAATCCCGGGGCAAACCTTCCGGCTGGAGTGAAGCCGCCGTCACCCAACGTGGTGCGGGAAATCGACCACTCGGATGCAGGGTCCTCAAGGGGCGCGGTCTATAAGGGCGCGACCCTGGCAATCTGGAATGGCAAGCGGTATTTATACGTGACGAATTTCCGTAGCGGCAAAATCGAAGTCTACGACTCCCGTTTCAAGCGCGTTCCGCTCGACGACGATGCCTTCCTGCCGGATGGCGACAACGATTCCGATGACCATGATGCCAACCCGCAGCACATTCCCGCAGGTTTTGCGCCGTTCAACATTCAAAACATCGGCGGCAGCCTGTTTGTCACCTATGCCAAGCAGAACCCCGAGAAGCACGACGATGTGCCGGGTGCAGGATTTGGGTACGTGGAAATCTACACGCCCGGGGGCAAGCATATCGGGCATCTGCAGCACGGGCCGTGGCTGAACTCGCCGTGGGGCGTGGTATGGACCCCGCGGGATTTCGGACGCTTCAGCAACTCGATCCTGGTGGGGAATTTCGGCAGCGGCTGGATTGCAGCATTCAACGGATTCACCTACAGGTTCGAAGGATTTTTGCAGAATCCGGACAACTCCCTGCTGTTCATTGACGGATTGTGGTCGTTGACGTTTGGCAATAACGGGAACGCCGGTCCGTCGACGACGCTTTTCTTCTCCGCCGGCTTGAACGGCGAAACCGACGGGTTGTTTGGGACATTGACGCCCGTTCCGGCCGAGAACGACCAGAGCGTCCAATAAGAGATCGCCTGCCTCCCTCGCGCGGAAAGGTAGGCGTACGCACGCCGGGTGCTTCGGTACCCGGCGTGCGTTTTTTTACGCCTTTTTTGCTGCTTGACATGCAACCACTTGGTTGCATATTATTGCGGCGTGGAGATGGACAAGGTTTTCAAGGCCCTGGCCGACAAGAGCCGCCGAAAATTGCTGGATGTTTTGCGGACAGACAACGGACAGGTGCTAGGCGAGCTTTGCGAGCATCTGGACATGAGCCGGCAGGCGGCGACCAAGCACCTAAAGCTGCTGGAGGCTGCGAACCTGGTGGTTACCGTCTGGCGCGGGCGCGAGAAGCTGCACTACCTGAATCCCGTACCTATTCACGAGATGTACGAGCGGTGGATCGGAAAGTTCGAACGGCAGCGCCTGCGGGCGCTGTACGACTTAAAAGAAGGGCTGGAGAAACATGAACAATAAAGCTGAATTCGTCTATGTCACCTACATTTCGTCGACGCCAGAAAAGGTGTTCGATGCGCTGACCGCCCCGGAGATGACACGAAGATATTGGGCCCACTTGAATGTTTCAGATTGGAAGGTCGGCTCGCCGTGGAAGCATGAAAATGCAGAGAACGGAGGGACAGACCTGGTCGGCAAGGTGCTCGAGAGCGATCCTCCACGGCGATTGGTGATCAGCTGGGCGTCTCCTGCCGACAAAGACAACAAGACGAAGCACACGCGGGTAACCTTCCTTGTGGAACCAGGCCCCGCAGCCGTGCGGCTGACGGTGACCCATGAGGAACTGGAGCCCGGGTCGGATATGGACAAGGGCATTCGGCGCGGGTGGCCGGTGGTGCTGTCGAATTTGAAGACGCTGCTTGAGACCGGTAACGCTATGGACACCCGCACGCTGTTCGCGCAGTCCAAGCAGTAAGAGATCGTTCAGGATCCTTCCTTTTCGCTCGGGATGATCGCTTCGGCGGCGACGGTCAACCGGCCCGTTCGACGGCAAGGGCGACGGCGTTGCCGCCGCCAAGACACAGGGCGGCGATGCCGCGATTGAGATTGCGCCTCTGGAGTTCGTAGAGCAGGGTGACGAGGATGCGGGCGCCCGAAGCGCCGATGGGGTGGCCGAGGGCGACCGCGCCGCCGTTGACGTTGACCTTTTCGGGATTCAACTTGAGCTGACGCGTAACCGCGATTGCGGCAACAGCGAACGCCTCGTTTAACTCCACCAAGTCCACATCTTGGTCGCGGTCCCAGCCGGTTTTGGCGAGCAGCTTCTCGACGGCATCGACCGGGGCCATCATCACCCACTTGGGTTCGACGCCGCTGACGGATTGCGCGACGATGCGGGCCATCGGCTGCTTGCCGAGGCGGGCAGCGTTGCGTTCGCTGGTGACAACTAAGGCAGCGGCACCATCGTTGGTGCCCGGGGCGTTACCAGCGGTCACCGTGCCATCCTTTTTAAAGGCGGGTTTCAGCTTGGCGAGGGCTTCAAGCGTCGTGTCTTCGCGGGGAGATTCATCGTATTTGAGGACGATGGGGTCGCCTTTTTTTTGCGGAACTTCGACCGGAAGGATTTGCGCCTCGAAAAAGCACGATTTGCGGGCGCGAATGGCCTTCTGGTGACTTTCGAGGGCGAACTGGTCCTGCTCTTGGCGGGTGATGCCGTATTTTTCGGCGACCAGCTCGCCTGTGTTGCCCATGTGGAAGTTCTCGTAGGCGTCCCAAAGACCGTCCCAGATCATGGAGTCGACCAGTTTTCCGTCGCCAATTCGATAGCCGGTGCGGGCTTGCGGGAGCAAGTACGGGCAATTGGACATAGATTCCATTCCGCCCGCGACCAGGACTTCGGATTCGCCAAGCTGCACCGATTGTGCGGCCAGGGCGACGGCTTTGAGGCCAGAGCCGCAGACTTTGTTGATCGTGAGGGCGGCAACGCGGGGATCGCAGCCAGATTTGAGAGCGGCCTGGCGGGCGGGGTTTTGGCCGAGTCCGGCCTGCACGACGTTGCCAAGGATGACTTCGTCCACTTGTTTGCCATCGAGGCCCGCCCGGCGGATGGCTTCGGCTGCCGCTTTGGCCCCGAGTTCGGTAGCGGAGAAGGTGGACAGGCCGCCCTGGAATTTGCCGATTGGCGTTCGGACGGCCGAAAGGATGACGGGAGTTTCCATGAAGGCACCTCGGGATGAAGTTGAACCACCATTATAGCGCCGAGGCAGAAAGCGGTACGCTGCCAGCGGCCAGTGATCGGCCAAGGTAGGGGCCGCGAACGGCCGGCCCCTAGCAATGCAAGACTACTGGGCGGCCGCAGAGGTTTCGGTTTCGTCGGCACTCGGGCCGTAGAGTCCCGGGACGGGGATGCCGAGGAGACGATAGTAGACGGTGAGTTGCGCGCGATGGTGGATGATGTGGTTGAGCACCATCGTACGGATGCAGGCGACGCGAGGCATGGTGAATATCTTGTGGCCGCCAGCCAAGAGCGTCCAGTCCTTCGTCATTTCGGCGTCGGTGGCCTTGGCTAGAGCCTTGCGGGCTTCGTCTATATTCTTGTCGAGTTCGCCTAGCAGTTGCTGGCGGTTTTCGATCTTGGGCGGCGTGTAGGGCGGGCCGCCGACCGGGGCATAGTCGAGTTCTTCGGTTTTCAAGGTGAACGGAATCCAATCGACCATGGTGGCGATGTGGGTCGCGAGCCAGCCGACTGTGCCAGACTTAGCGTGCGGCTTCCAGTCCCACTGCTTGTCGTCCACACGCTCGAGCACCTTACGCGTGTTTTTCATCTCTTCGTCGAATTCCATGAGCATGGATGATCCGATGGCCATGATTCATCTCCTTTCAATCGGGCAGGTTCAAGCGAACGTATCATAGGCGAATAAAAAGCGAATTGTCAAGTCTTGACTCGCCCTGTTCCGCGCCCCACAATTTGCTGAGGACTGCCGCAATCTTCGCGAGGCACCTTACTCTTTGGCGGGCAAGATTGCGAGTGGCAGATGCGTTTTTTGCAGGGCCGACAGGAGGCGCGGTCATGGCACACCAGTTCACGACTTCCTATGTGAAGGATTCGATCGACGTATTCCGGATGTACAAAAAATTGGCGGAGCGGGCACTAGCGCAATGTCCGGATGGAGATTTGTTAACCCCGCTTGATGGGGAGTCAAATTGCATTGCGGTGATTGTGAAGCATATGGCGGGCAACATGCGCTCACGCTGGAGGGATTTTCTCACCACAGACGGAGAGAAGCCGGACCGCAAACGCGACACGGAGTTTGAGGCGCCACCCCAGACGCGGGTGGAGATGATGGAGTTGTGGGAGGGCGGATGGAAATATTTATTTGACGCGCTCGAGGGGCTGGACGATGCGGCGCTGACCCAGACGGTCACGATCCGGACCGAGCCGCATTCGGTGATGCAGGCGATCAACCGGCAGATGGGACATTATTCATATCACGTGGGCCAGATAACGTTTCTGGCAAAGCATTTTGCGGCGAAAGCGGGAAATTGGACCGCGGTTACCATTCCGCGAAAGAAGTCGGGGGAATTTAACACGAAGGTAGCAGCCGGGGAGGCGTCTCAGCGATGACCGTACCGAGAATCGCGGGTGCCTGGCTTTATTTTTCCTGGCGACGGCGTGGATGTTCGGCGCCTGCGAGCCTTTTCTTGGTTGCACATTTCGGTTCGAAAGTTGGCTCTGGATGGCAATGAATCGAACCCTGTTTGATATGGGGCCGCCGCCAGATAGCGCCGGGTTGCAGTTGAATGAGGCGCAACGGCGCGCGATTACCCACGGACAAGGGCCGCTGCTCGTGATTGCGGGAGCCGGGACGGGCAAGACACGCGTCATTACCGAGCGGGTGCGGCATCTGCTGGAATCCGACGCTGCGCTTGGGGGCGAAAACATCCTGGCGCTGACCTACACGAAAAAGGCCATCGCGGAGTTGAAGATTCGCGTGGCGAAGACGGCCGGAGAGCGCGGGAAGGCCGTGGTGATTGCGAACTTCCATTCGTTCTGCGAAACAATTCTGAAAGAGGTCGATCCAAACCTGGTGCCGCTCGAGGATGTGGATCACTGGATTTTGCTGCGGCGGAACCTGGCGCGCCTGAAGCTGGAAAAATACCGTCGGCTGGCGGAGCCGGGACAGTTCCTAAGCGACTTCATCCAGTTTTTTTCGCGCTGCCAAGATGAACTGGTTTCAAGCGAAGACTACCAGCGGTTTGCGGACTTGCTGGCCGAGGAGCTGGAGGCGGACAAATCGGCGCTCGACGAGAACACCTGCAAGGAACGCGCCGAACAAGTGGCGCTGCAACAAGAGATTGCGCGCGCATACCGGGGGAGCGAAGAAATTCTGCGTGAGAAGAAGGCGGTGGCATTAAACGGTTTGATTACCGAGGCGGTGTCACTGCTGAGGAGGGATGCGAACCGGCGGCGCCAGTTGCAGGAGCGGTTCAAGCACATCTTAGTGGACGAATTTCAAGACACCAATATCGCGCAACTCGAGTTGCTCCACCTACTTTCGGCGGAACGACGCAACATCGTGGTGGTGGGAGACAACGACCAGGCGATTTACCGGTTTCGCGGGGCGTCATTCGGCAGCTTTAAACTGTTTTTGCAGCGGTTCGCAGGCTGGCAGGAGGGGGAGGATTCGACGCCTTTTCGGGTGGCACTGACCGAGAATTACCGCTCGACGCCGAACATTTTGCGAGTGGCCACGCAGGCGATTTCGATGAACGAGATCAGCCCGGAATTTCCGAAGAAGGTACTGCAGCCAAGCAAGGCGGAAGGCGAGAAAATCCGCATCGTGGAGATGGAGTCCCCGGAGGACGAGGCGGCCTGGGTGGCAGATGAACTCGAGCGCGTCCACAAGGCCGGGCGGCGGTGGCGGGATTTTGCGGTGCTCTATCGGCAACACGCGCATCGCGACCAACTCGTGGAGGAATTGTCGCGGCGGGAGATTCCATTTGTGATCAGCAATCTCTCGATTCTGGAGCATCCCCTGGTGCGGGATGTGCTCGCCTACCTCCGGCTGATCGCCAGACCGTTCGACGATATTTCCTGCGCACGGGTGCTTTCGGCGCCGGCCTGGAACTTTACGGCCGAAAGGCTCGTGCGGCTGGCCGAGCGCGCAGGAAAAAGGCGCGGGAAGCCTCTCTACGACGTGTTGCAGTCGCCGCAGGGGGAATTGCCGTTTGACTTTTCGCAGGGAGAGACCAGCGAACTGCTGGAGTTTTTGGCGGAACAGCGGAGGACGATGCGCCGGCGAACGGCCCGGGAGATTCTTGGCGACCTGGTCGAATGGCTCGAGGTACCGCAGCGGGCGGGCACGCAAGACCGGAAGTACGTGAACCGGCTTGGACAATTTATGAAGGACTGGGAGCCGAAGAGCGAGACGCGGGGTTTGCCGGAGTTTGTCGAGTACCTGGAATATTTCGAGCAAGCGGGCGGTACGTTGAGCCTGGAGGATGATAGGCCTGCAGACGCGGTCCAGTTGATGACCGTGCACGGGGCAAAGGGCCTGGAGTTTCCGCATGTGTTTGTGCTGCGCGTGAATTCAAACGCATTTCCTGCGCGCAACCGTTCGCCGTTGTTTGAATTTCCGGACCGCTTGATGAAGGAGGAGTTGCCCGACGGCGATTTTCATATTCAAGAGGAGCGGCGGCTATTCTACGTGGCATTGACTCGGGCCGAAGACCGGTTGACGATGACCACGCTGCGGGAAAAGAAGAGCAAGGTGCCGGTGTTCATCGAAGACATTGTCATGGAGCCGGGGATCAAGCGGCGGGACGTGCTGCAGATTGCGCCGAAGATGAAACCGAAGAAGGAAGCAGAGGCCGCCACAGGCGAATCAACAAGCGGAGAACTTTTTCCAGCTACCGAGGCGCCGCCCAGGATTTTTGCGCGGATTGCGAAGTGGGCGGAAGAGTTTTACCCGCCGCCACCCGAGCCGCTAAAGCTGAGTTCGTCGGCGGTCGAGAATTACCGCCAGTGCCCGCAGCGCTACGCGTTCGGGTATTTGTGGTCGCTAAAGGAGGGACCGCGGGCCACCTTGAGCTTTGGAAGCGTGATGCACACGACCATCAAGCGGTTTCTCGAACAGCTAAAGAAAGGCGTCAAGCTACCGTTTGACGAGGTGCAGCGGATTTACGAGACGGAGTGGACCAGCGCGGGATACGAGGACCAATACCAGGAAGCCGAGTACAAAAAAGACGGGCTCGAGCAGTTGCAGGCATTTCACGTGACGGTGCTGGCGGACGCGCCGGAGGTTCTCGAGCAGGAAAAAGCGTTCGAATTGCCGCTGGAAAACAATGTGATTCTGACGGGGCGGATAGACCAGGTGAATTCCCTGGGGCGCAAAGACGTGGAGATTGTCGATTACAAGACAGGAAAGCCGAGGAAAGAGGCGGACGCGAGGAAGGATTTGCAATTGAGCATTTACGCGTTGGCGGCCCGGGAGATTTTCGAATGGAATCCGGTTCGCTTAGTGTTTCACTACCTGCAAAACAACCAGCGGCAGGAAACGGCCCGGGACGCCAAGCAGATTGCGGATGCGGAGAATACGGTGCAGGAAACGGCGGCGAATATCCGGGCAGGAAGCTTTCCCGCCAAGCGTGGGTTTGTGTGCAGAGGATGCGCCTATAAGCCAATTTGCCCGGCCTATGAAGAGGCCTTGTAAGGAAAGGGCCCCTGCTCCGGGCTTGCGCCGCAGCCTCCGCTCAACGCCGGAGCCAAAACCGGCGTCCGCGGACGACATGGCGTTTGCTGCAAGCGGCTCCGCCACAAAAAAAGACGCTGCGGAGAACCGCAGCGTCTTTTTGGGAACCAAATTCGGAAACGGGCCCGGGTTACTTACCCTTCTTGGGGGCTTTCTTATCAGCCTTCTTGGCTTTCTTTGCCATCAAGAGTCTCCTTCTGACGTTCAGCGTTTGTTGCCCAGGCAAGGAAAGCGTACCGAATGCCCTCTTGCCCATGGACACCCTATACGGGCCGAGGAGGCGAGTGTCAAGAACAATTCGCGGTTCCGCGAAATAATCTTGTACGCGGAGAGAAAAACGGCGCGACGAATTGGCGGCCGAGTGACACAGGCACCTCTAGCGGGCAGTTTCGGTGAACGTACCGCCGTAGTAGCCCTGGCGGGCGAGAATGGTCAGCCCTTCACGGCGTACGCGGACCTCAATCGAGTGATAGTCCACCTTGCGGTCGCCCTTGGGGGAATAGGTGAGCGTGTACTGGTTGCGAGCCTCTTCGGTGATGCGGCTGTAGAAATCGGAGAAGGCGTTCTGATTGGCGCCGTAGTAGATATCGCCGCCGGTGTCCTTCGAGTAGTTCACGATGCGATTGAATTTGCGCTCGAAGTAGGAACTGCCCGTAGCCACCGAATAGACGATGATGCCCTGACGGAGCAGCTCGGCTTTGGTCTCGTCGTAGCTGTGGCTGTTGAACTTTGCGCCGTTCTGGCCGTCAGAAATCAGGAGAATGACTTTGCGATGTTTTCGGATGTCGCGGTCTTTGAGGAGCATGGCGGAGGCGTAGACGGCATCGTCAAGGGCTTTGGTCGGCTGGCCCTTGATGGCCTGCAGGCCGGCGGGACTGGGAGGAGCTCCGGGTGCCGGCGCGTCGTTGACGGTGGGGCCGTTGAAGGGGCCGCCGGGAGGCGCCACCGATGGCTCGGAAGACAGTTGGGTGCGCTTCAGCTCGGTCATCAGGGTGTCCTGACTCCGCGTGAAGCCGGAGCCTTCGTGGAAGAACTGATCAAACCGACACACAAAGGCCTCGTCGCGCGTGCTGAGGCCGCCAACGATTGAGACCAAACTGGGTTCGACCTGTTGTTCGTCTTTGCGCTTGAGGTCGTTATCAATAAGGATCACCAAAGAGAGCGGGTAGGCTTCAGCCGAAAGCTCGGTGATTTGCTGCTCGACGTTGTCCTCAAAGACGCGAAATTCGTCCTTGCGAAGGTCGGCCACCAGATTGCCGCTGCGATCTTTGACAGTAACCGGGACGACCACGGTATTGGTGACGATACGAATCGGCGCAGGTCCCTGTTGCTTGTCGGACTGAGGTTCTTGGGGCGTAGGGGGTGTGGCGGGCTTGGGCTCGGGATCCTGAGCAAGCAGCGGCGTCCCGATGAGACAAAACAGAATGGCAGCTGCAAAACAGGCGATTTTTCGTAGACAATTCATGTAGTTCGGGCCAAACTTTCCTAGGCTTGAAGGTGCCGGCGGCTGTCGAGCATTCGACGCATCCCGCGGGCCAAGTGGTTGCATCGTAGCTTTGAAGAGAGCCGCAAGGCAATGCTTTGATGTTTCGAGCTCCCAACAAGGATACCGGGAATCGGTGAAATTGGTGAGTGCTAAGATGAAGGTCTGGAAAAGTCTGGGCGCGAAAGCCCTCGCTTATGGCGTAGCGCTGTCTCTGGCAATTCCTGCGTTTTCGCAGGCGCAGGCCCAGAATCCGCAAAATCCACCCACCATCAAAACGGAAGTTACGCTTGTCAACCTATTTGCGACGGTGCGCGATAAGAACAAGCGCATCGTGACGGACCTGAAGAAGGAAGATTTTCAAATCTCCGAGGAAGGCCAGCCGCAGCAGGTTGCGTTTTTCTCGCACGAAGTGACCATGCCCATCACGCTGGGGCTCTTGCTTGATACCTCCGGCAGCGAGCAGAACATGCTGGGCGCGATTCAGGGAGCCGGAAGCCGGTTCATGCGGCGGGTGCTGCGCAAGGGCGACGAGGCGATGATCATCTCGTTCGATACGGACGTGGACCTGCTATCGGATTTCACCGATGACAAATCCATCCTGGACCGCGCGATCAACAAGGCACGCATCAATACACCCGGCGGTGGGTACATGGGCGGAAATCCCGGGCCGGTCGGTTCGGGGAATATCACCGGGACAGCGCTCTACGATGCGATTTATCTGGCTTGCGGAGAAAAGCTGAACGGCGAGGCCGGTCGTAAAGCCATCGTGATTGTCACTGACGCGCAGGACGAAGGAAGCAAGGTGCGGTTGGAGGAGGCCATTGAGGCAGCGCAAAGAACCGACACAGTGATTCACGTGTTGCTGGTCGCTGATCCGCGGTATGGCGGGAATGGCGGCGTGGCACGTAAATTGGCGGACGACACCGGCGGGCGCGTAATCTATGTGAGCTCCGAGAAAAAACTGGAAGAGGCATTTGATCAGATTTCGGAGGAGCTGCGGAGCCAGTACACGCTCGGCTATTATCCGATCAATACGGCGAAGGACGGGAAATTCCGGAAGGTGAAGGTGGAGGTGGCAAATCACGAGTTGAAGGTGCTGACGCGAAAGGGATACTACGCGCCAAAGCACTGATGGGACCTGTCAAAGAATAAGAATCTGGCTTGGGAGCAGCAACGCTGCTCCCTTTATTTTTTGGCGGCGATTGACCGCGAGAGTGTGCTTGGCTACCATCACAGAGCGACTAGCGATACACCCAACAACGCCCGATGAACCTGGAAACAATCGCCCACTATAAGATCCTCCGCAAGCTTGGGGCCGGCGGCATGGGCTTGGTGTACGAGGCGGAAGACAGCAAACTGGGCCGGCGCGTGGCCCTGAAGTTCCTGAAGGAAACAAGCGGCCACGACGCCGGAGCGATGGAGCGCTTTCTACGCGAGGCCAGGTCGGCCTCGGCGCTGAACCATCCGGGGATCTGCACCATTTACGCCATCGAAGAGTGCGATGGAAAAACGTTTATCGCGATGGAGCTGCTTGAGGGCGAATCGCTCGACAAACTGCTCGCGCGTGGGACCATGGCGATTCCGGATTGCGTGGAAGCTTGCATCGAGTTGGCCGACGCGCTCGACGCGGCACACAAAAAAGGAATCGTTCATCGGGACATCAAGCCCGCGAATATTTTTCTGACGAGCCGGGGAACCACGAAGATTCTGGATTTTGGCCTGGCGAAATTGATGGAAGCCGAGGGCGGGCTGGCGGGCGAGACGGTCGCCGAGTCGGAGACGGCGTTTCAAACGCAGCCGGGCACGACGGTCGGGACCGTGGTGTACATGTCGCCGGAACAGGCGCGCGGAGAGACGCTCGACGCACGGACGGACCTGTTTTCGCTGGGATCGGTGATGTACGGAATGGTGACCGGGCGACACCCGTTCCAGGGATCCACAAGCGCCGTGATCTTCGCGAACATTCTGCACGCCGCGCCGGCGTCGCCGGTCGAGCTCAACAGCAGCGTTCCGCCGGAGCTCGAACGCATCATCAACAAGCTGCTCGAGAAGGACCGCGAAATGCGATACCAGGTGGCGGCGGAGCTGCGCGCGGACCTGAAGCGCTTGCTGCGGGAATTGGAACCCGGGCGGCCGGGATCGGATTCGAGCGTAGCGCCAAGCCGCCCAGGTGCGAGCGCGGCACATGCCGCGGCAAAGAGTTCGGGCGTGGCGCAGCGTGTCAGCAGCGGCTCGGTGCTGGTGGAAGCGGCGAACAAAAACAAGCTTGGCACGGGACTGATTCTCTTGCTGGTGGCAGTGCTGGTAGCCGGAGCGAGCTACGGCTTTTATACGTTGTTCCATCAAGACCGGCACGTTCCCTTCGAAAAATTCACCATCGAGAATGTTTCGAACAACGGGCACATCTCGCAAGCGGCAATATCGCCCGACGGGAAGTATCTGTTGCAAGCGCTCGAGGAGAAGGGGCTGCAATCGCTGTGGCTGAGGCACATTCCGACGGGCAGCAACAAGATCGTGGTAGACCCGGCGGCGACACAATACGACGGACTCACTTTCTCACCGGACGGGAACTACATCTACTTCGTGCGAAGGGATGAGAAGGAAGAGACATTTTCCCAGCTTTTCAGCGCGCCGGTGCTCGGGGGCACGCCCAAAGTCCTTGTCAAGGATGTCGATAGCCCGATCAGTTTTTCTCCGGACGGGCAGCGGTTTGTTTTTCTCCGCGAACTGCACGATTCTCCGAACTGGGACATGTTAATCGCAAAGAGCGACGGTACGATTGAAAAGCCGATTTTCACGAATAAGACGGTGCAGAGCGACAGTTTTGTGCCCGCCTGGTCGCCGGATGGAAAGAGCATCTTGCTCCCTATCGTGCAGCCGAGCAAGGACGCTCTTGGCGCATTTTTGAAGATAGACGCGGAAACCGGCAAGGAAGAACAGACCGGCGTGACTGCGGACCGGATTTTCTACTCCGCGGCGTGGATGCCCGACGGAAAAGGGATCATCGTCAATTCTAAGCAAGTAGCAACGGGTCAGTTACAGCAACAATTGGGATATTTCAGCGTGCCCGGGAACAACTACCGGACGCTGACCTCCGACACCGACAACTATAGCGGACAGAGTATCGCGAAGGACGGTAAGACTCTGGCGGCAATACAAGGGCGGCAGCGGTTTGAACTCGGCGTGGCGCCGGCGAACGACCCCGACCATTTGCAGGTGATTCCCCTGGCTTCCCAACTGCCGGTGTGGCGCTGGAACTGGGCTAGAGATGGGCGGCTGGTTGTACCGCAGTCCGGCAGCATGAAATTGATTGCCACCAACGGTGACGAGGCGACGATTTTTTCCGACACCAAGCACATTGTCGACCAAGTGACGGTCTGCGGCGAAGGCGGGCGGTATCTGGTATTTCGGGAGGTTGGCCGCACCAGCGTGGCCTCGGCAAATATTTGGCGGTCAAATAGCGACGGAACCGACCAGAAGCAACTGACAAACGGCATGAACGATCAGACGCCGAGCTGCTCGCTCGACGGAAAATGGGTCTACTACATCGATAACAACGACAACCGGAATGTAAAGCGCGTATCGGTCGAAGGCGGGAGTCCGGAGATTGCGGTGAAGGCTCCGGTCGGGTCGTTTGCACTCTCGCCTGACGGAAAGATGGTGGCCTCACTCGAAGTGCGGGAGTTCGATCACAAGGTTATGTTGCGTGAGGATTCGACCGATACGCACCAGACGGCGTACCGCGACATTGATCAGCGCGCGTTGCCCGGGTTGAACTACACGCCCGATGGCAAGAGTGTGATTTTTGCCGTGCGGGACCGCGGGGTGGACAACCTTTGGCATCAGCCACTGGATGGGGCGGCCGCGAAACAGTTGACGCACTTTACGAAAGAACAAATTCTGCGGGTTCGGTACTCTCCGGACGGGACCAAGATTGCGATTGAACGCGGAGAGACGGAATCAGACGTGGTGCTTTTAAGAGATACCAGCGGGTCGTAGTTTCTCTTCTAAGGCTTCCTGTTCTTTACCCTAAATCAAACAAGTCCAAGGGAGACGGACCGCGGTTCCTCCGGAGGCTTAGTCCTCCTGTGGCAGGGGCCGCACGGCTGGCGTTAAAGCCCTATTTTACCGAACCCGCGGGTTTGGGTGTGTCGGTGCGGGCGAAATAGCCGCGGCGGGCGCGGACTTGGTAGCCCTTGTGATCGGGCGTTTCGATTTTGATTTTGTGGTAGCGCCCGTCATAGGCGTGGTTGGAAGGGTTATAGGCGAGAGAATATTGGTTGCGCAATTCGTCGCCAATGTCCTGGAAAGACTGATCGAGATCGTCCACGTGATAGGGGTAGAAGGAGCGGCCGCCGGTTTCTTCGGCAAGGTCCTGGAGAATCTTGTCGCCTTCGGTGAGGTGGTATTTACGGTTGCCGGTGCGTTCCTTGCTGGGATCATCCAGGGTAACCCATTGCGTGCTGGTGCTTATGGTATAGATGACGACGCTGCTGCGCTGCGCCATTTCGATGGCTTCGGCGCGAGTGTGGGTCGACAGATTGTCCTCGCCGTCGCTAATGAGGATCATGACGCGGCGCACAACGTCGGGCTGGTCGCCGGGCGGACGGGGCGGATGGCTGAGTTCCTGAAAGCACGCCTGATAGATGGCATCGTAGACGGCGGTGCCGCCGCCCGCACGGGTACGGTCAATTTTATCGCGTAGCACGCCAGTATCCGCGGTGAAAGGCTGGATCGTCTGCGGTTCGTCGTCGAAGGTCATGACGAAGGCTTCGTCCTTGCCGTGACGCATGACGCTGAAAAGGAAATTGTCGGCGGCATCCTGTTCGAATTTGATACGGTCGCGGATGGAGTTGGAGGTGTCCAGGAGCATACCAATGCGCAGGGGAAGGTCGGACTGTTTGCTGAAGTAACGAATGTCCTGTTGAACATTGTCATCGAGAACTTTGAAGTCCTGCTTGTCGAGAGCGGGAACGAGTTTATTGCGACGGTCGAGGACAGTGAACAGGACGTCGACGAGATTTACCTGAACCGGGATGGTCACCTGGCTTTTTTGCAGGGGTTCCTGTGGGTTTTGCGTGTTTGCGGGCGGCGGAGCGGGTGGGGTTTGCTGCTGGGCGCAAACGAAAGTGCTGGCGAGGAGCGTGAGAGCCGGAAGAAACGCGCTTAGGCGAATTCGCATGTCCACCGATTATAGGAATCCTTGGAGGGAAGCGTCAATTCGGGCGGGATTATCGCCTGCGGCCAAAGCCAGCTTGTCGAGATAAGAGCGGAGTTCCCGGGGCAGTGGGGCGGTCAGATGAATCGGCTGGCCAGAGCGCGGATGAGGGAAGCTGAGCTTAGCGGCGTGGAGGAAATGGCGGCCAAGTGAGGGCAACCATGCGGCTCCGATCTGGAGCTGGCCAGCGGCACCGTAGAGGGTGTCGCCCACGACCGGATGGTGCAGGGAGGAAAAGTGGACACGGATCTGGTGGGTGCGGCCGGTGTGGATTTGCACTTCGACGAGTGTCGTCGAGTCGATGCGCGCAAGGACGCGCCAGTCGGTAAGGGCTTCGCGGGCTTTCCGAAGCGAGGCGCTGCGGCGCGCGGTCATGCGATTGCGGCGGACCGGATCGCGAGCGATCGGCAGATCGATACTGCCATGATCGCTGGCAAGCAGGCCTTCGAGAAGAGCGGTGTAGGTTTTCTGGATTTTGCGATCCTTGAACGCTTCGGCAAGCCGCGCGTGAGCGAAATCGTTTTTGGCGACCAGCAGGATGCCCGAGGTTTCCTTGTCAATGCGATGGACAATGCCGGGGCGGAGAGGGTCGCCCCCTTTTGAGAGGGATTGGCCGCGCCCGAGCAGCGCGTTGACGAGCGTGCCACGGTCATTTCCGGCCCCGGCGTGGACGGTCATGCCGGCGGGCTTGTTGACAGCGATGAGGTCGTCGTCTTCGTAGAGGATGTGGAGGGGAATGTGTTCGGCCTGCGCTTTGAGGGCGGGACGCGGGGCGGGGGTGACGTTTACGACGTCACCAGCGCGGACTTTGTGAGAGTCTTTGGCGGGTCTGCCGTTGAGGAGAACGAGTTGCGATTCAATGAGTTCCTGGATGCGAGTTCGGGAGAGCTCGGGATTCTGTTGGGCGACGAAACGGTCTAGGCGGATGCCGGACTGGTCAGCCGAGACTGTGAATTGGACAGGAGAATGTGACGTCACCGGAAGAGTGTAGCCCAGATTCTCCGGCCTAAATTTGCGTTTTCCGGGGCGGCGTCTTCTTCGGCCGTGGATGGACCAGGACGTCGAAGAGGAAGAGAAGGGCGCCGATCGTGACGGCGGCGTCAGCGACGTTGAAAGTGGGCCAAGGATTGAAAAGTTGCCAAGGCAGGAAGCGGAGCCAGACTTCCAGGAAATCGGTGACGGCGCCGTGGATGATTCGGTCGGTGAGGTTTCCGGCGGCTCCGCCAAGAAGCAGAGAGAGGCCTGCGGCGTGGAAACTGCTGGCGTCGCGCTCTATGACCAACAGCCAGGCGATCAGGGCGATGATCAGCAGCGAACCCATGATGAGGGCGATGCGCGTGGCCATGCCTGAGTGGGAGAAAAAGCTGAAGGCGATTCCGGGATTGCGGGAAAAGACGAGCGTGAAGTAGTTGGGAATGACGACATGCGGAAAGAAAACAAGCGGCCGTGATTCGATCCAAGCCTTGGTAGCGCGGTCAAGCAAAACCACCAAGAGCGTCAATAGCAGCCAGCGGAGACGGCTGGGGACAATCATGGGGTCGGGAACGGGGAGGGAAAACGGAGCGCTTCGCTCACGATTTGCCCCCCGCGACTCCGGCGTTTTTTGCTTCAATTTCAGCGATGGCCTCGCTGCAGCGCTCGCAGATGTCAGGGTAACGGTGATTTTCACCGACGTGCACAGAGTAATTCCAGCAGCGGACGCATTTCTTGCCGTCGGCGCGCTGCACGCTGACTTCAAGCCCGGGAATGACGTCGGATTTGAATTCGCCGGTGCCGGCGTTCATCAACTCGACCTGCGAAACGATGAACAAAGAAGGAAGCTGAACGAGATGCTGCTTGAGCTTGGCCTTTAGTTCCAGATCGGCGCTGAGAAGCACTTTGGCTTCGAGGCCGGAGTTGATAAGTTTCTTTTCATTGCGTGCGGTTTCGAGCGCTTTCAGGACCTCGCCACGCACGCGCGCGAGCATTTCCCAAGTATGGACCTTTTCGGGCGCGAGATTGGTGAGAAGTTCCGCTTCGTCTGGAAATTCGGTCACATGCACGCTGGCGGGCTCGCCGGCGAAGCGCGGAAGAAATCTCCAGGATTCTTCCGAAGTAAAGACAAGAACCGGGGCCAGGAGACGCACAAGCGCGCCGGTGATTTTCCAGATAGCGGTCTGGCCGGAGCGGCGCGATTTACTGTTGGGAGCCTTGGTGTAGAGGCGATCCTTGAGCACGTCGTAGTAGAAGGCGCTCAAATCCACAATGCAGTAGTCATGGATCGCATGGTAGACCCGGTGGAACTCGTAGGCGGCGTACCATTCACGGCATTTTTTGACGAGGTCGGCGGTGCGCTCAACCATCCAGCGGTCGAGGTCGTCGAGTTGATCGTTGGCAAGCGCGTGGTGCGAGGGATCGAAGTCACTGAGGTTGCCCAGTGCGAAGCGCACCGTGTTGCGGATCTTGCGATAGGCTTCGCTGAGCTGGGTCATGACCCGTTCGCTCATTTTCACATCGGCTTGGTATTCCTGCGACCCCACCCACAGGCGCAGCAAATCGGCGCCCCACTTGTCGCAGATTTCCGTAGGCAGAACGACGTTGCCGAGAGACTTGGACATGGGGCGGCCCTGCTCGTCGAGGGTCCAACCATGGGTGACCACGCTCCGATAGGGAGCTTTGTCGCGGATGCCGGTGGCGATCAGCAGCGAACTGTGGAACCAGCCGCGGTATTGATCGGGGCCTTCGAGGTAGACGTCGGCGGGCCACTGGTCGCCCTTGAGGACGGCAAGGTGTGAGGACCCAGAATCGAACCAGACGTCGAGGATGTCATTTTCCTTGCGCCACTTGGTTGCGCCGCAAGAGCACTTTGTGCCGGGCGGCAGAAGTTCTTCGGGGGTGTGCTTGTACCAGGCGTCGGCGCCTTCCTTTTCAAACCACCTCACGACATTGCGGAGTGCGCTGAAGTCCTGCAACTGGCCGCCGCAACCTTCGCAGAAGAAAACGATGATGGGCACGCCCCAGAAGCGCTGGCGCGAGACGCACCAGTCCGGGCGCTTTTCGATCATTTCGTAGATACGGTCTTCACCCCAGGCGGGAATCCACTTCACTCCGTGGATTTCTTTCAGAGCTTCCTGGCGCAGAGTCTCGTTGGCGCCGTGGGCAGACTGATCCATCTTGATGAACCACTGCTCGGTGGCGCGGAAGATTACGGGGTTGTGGCAGCGCCAGCAGTGCGGATAGGTGTGTTTGTAAGGATGGTGCGCCAGCAGCGCGCCGTGATCCGCGAGAAGTTTGACGATGATCGGGTTGGCGGTGAAAACGTCCTTCCCTTTGTATTCCGGCAGACCTTCGGCGTAGACGCCCTTGTCGTCGAGCGGGGCATAGGTTTCAAGGTGGTATTTCTGGCCGGTGAGGAAATCATCAGCGCCGTGACCTGGCGCGGTGTGGACAATACCGCTGCCTTGATCGAGGGTAACGTAGTCGGCCAGCACACCCGGGACCTGGATGGGCAGAAACGGGTGCGCGAACCTCATGTTCTCGAAGTCGCGGCCTTTGAGGCGCGCGAGCTCTTGGGCTTGCTTGAGGTCGCAATCGGCCTGTAAGGCGGCGACACGATCGGCGGCCAGGAGAAGTTTTCCTTTTTCTGTGGCCACGACCACGTACTCATAGTCCGGATGGAAGGCCAGGGCACGGTTGTGCGGGATGGTCCAGGGCGTGGTAGTCCAGATGACGGCAGAAACGTCGCCGCCCAGTTTCGCGGCTTCGCCCGTGCCGCCCCCTACGACTTTGAAAGTCACCCAGATGGACGGGCTGGTGTGGTCTTCGTATTCGACTTCGGCTTCGGCCAGAGCAGTGTTGTCGTAAATGCACCAATAGACGGGTTTGCGACCGCGATAGACGTAGCCTTTTTCCATGAATTCGAGGAAGGCACCGGCGATCGTGGCCTCGTACGGGTGGCTCATGGTGAGGTAAGGATCGTTCCAGCGGCCGAAGATGCCGAGGCGTTTGAAGTCGCGCTTGTGCTGTTCGACATAGCGTGTGGCGTAGTCGCGGCATCTCTGGCGGAACTCGGCGGGCGAGACTTTGCCCTTGCCGCCGAGTTCCTTTTCGACTTGCGTTTCGATGGGGAGGCCATGGCAGTCCCATCCGGGGACGTAGGGAGCGAGATGTCCGGCCATGCTCTTGGACTTGACGATCATATCTTTGAGAATCTTGTTTAGCCCCGTACCAAGGTGTATGGTGCCTGTGGGATAGGGCGGCCCATCATGCAGGACAAAAAGCGGCTTTCCGGCACGTGCCGCAAGAATCTGCTCGTAGAGGTTCGCGGCCTGCCAGGCTTCAAGCTGCTTGGGCTCGTTCTGGGGCAGGCTGGCTTTCATGGGGAAATCGGTTTTCGGCAGATTGAGCGTTTTCTTAAGTTCCAGTGGTTCGGTCATAGATGCAGTCAACAGATGTCCCTTCTAGATCCGCCAGATGTGGGCCTGAACGTCCGGACAGGCAACGTTGAACGGCGGGAAACTTCGGAAAGCAAGGTAACTACATATGTTACAATATTGGGGAAGCCGTGTCAGCCGAGGGGCGCGCGCAACCTTTCCCAGTAAGCGCGAATCATAACGGCTAGGTGAAGCTAAAGGATAGATTCGCGTCTATCGAGTAGAGGTAAAACGGTGCCGGATTCCGTGATCAATCTTTTACCAGAGGAAATCCGCAGGCCCAAGCGCACAGGGCCGGAGGAAGTGATTCCCGTCCCCGCGGCCGCGCTGCCGGACTTTAAAGCTCCGGCGCAGATGATGCCCAACAATTTCTGGTCGAACCTCAAGCAGTTTTTGACAGAGCGGCCGGTCAAAATTGTCGAGCGCAACGACGTTCCATTTACAAAGAATTCGTTTGGCTCGAGCCTTGCCGAGAATTTCAAGTTTTTCTTGGCTGCTCCCAAGGTCCGGAATGCGCCTGTCAACAAACGCCTGGAAGTGGACTGGGGCGGGAATTTCGGCGGCTTTGTAGAACAGGTAAGGGAGTTTTTCTCGCCGACCAAGGTCGTCATGCCCGTGGGCATCAAGCCCGTTCAGGTTAAGGATATCTGGTCGAAGGACGAGAATTTTGGATGGACCCAGGCCATAGCGCTGGTGGTACACGCGGGGTTGATCGCGCTGTTGATTTCGCCCTTCCTTTTTAATGTGCTTTCACCGACGACACAGGCAAAGAACAAGGTGGACGTGACGCCACTGGACATCTCGCCGTATATATCGAAGCTGCCAGCCGGGAATAACAAGGCGGGCGGGGGTGGTGGCGGCGGTGACCGTTCGACTACGCCACCAACCAAGGGGCGCGCGCCAAGATTTTCGATGACGCAGTTTGCGGCGCCGACGGCGGTGATCAAGAATCCAAATCCAAAACTGGCCATGGATCCGACATTGCTGGGTCCGCCGGATTTGAAGGTGCCAAATTCGCCTTTGTCGAATATGGGCGATCCGTTGGCGGCTTCCATGAACATGTCGAACGGGACGGGCGGCGGCGGCGGCATCGGTACCGGTGAAGGCGGCGGCATTGGCAGCGGCACGGGCGGCGGCCTTGGACCTGGCGAGGGCGGCGGCACGGGCGGCGGAGCGTTTCGCGCAGGCGTGAACGGCGTGGGGATGCCGTCGTGCTTCTACATGCCGAACCCGCCGTATTCGGATGAAGCGCGCAAGGCGAAGTACTCTGGCGTGGTGCTGGTTGAAGCGGTCATCACCGTGGACGGGCGCGTCACGAATCCGCGGGTGATCAAGAGCCCGGGCTTGGGGTTAGACGAAAATACCGTGAACACTATGCGCACCTGGCGGTGTAAGCCGGTAACAGGACCGAATGGAAAGCCGGTGCCGGTGCTGGTGCCTTTCGAAGTTACCTTCCGACTGTACTAAACCGTTTTTCATTTTGAGCCGAGCCGGAGCGATCGCTCCTGGTCGGTTTTTGTTTCTGCGCAGTGGCGGGCAACGCAGCGTGGTCTTTGGCGCTCTCACTTGGGGGATGTTTTTATTTTTTGGGCCTGCTCGCTAGGGACAATGCCATCCAAGGGGAGCTGCCATGCCCTTCCTGCCGTCGGAGTTTCGCGTTGAAAATCTGGAAAGCCGTTTGTCGTGGGGCACGCGTGTGCTTGAAAACCTGAAGGCTGCGTTCGCGATGCCCATCAAGAGTGCGCCGGCTTCGGGCGCAGCAGCTGCGCCGTTTGCGCTGGTGCCGGCTGGCCTCATCTATGGACGCGCACAGACCGTGTCAGCGGCGGCGCATGTTGCGATTCTTTTTGCGCTAGGGTTTCTGTTCACGGTAGGGCGCAGCTCGGTGCCGGTTTGGAAGCCTAACCCGATCGCACCGCACCTTTCCTTGCCGCCGTATTTGCCGCCGCAAGGGAGAACCGGCACGCCGTCGCTGGGGATTCGTGGGGCGGGAAGCGCAAACGAAGCAAAGCCTGCAACGGTGGGCCAGCTCGCACCCCCTTCGTCTATGCCGCTCACGCGACCGCGATTGACTCATGAAGAACAGCACGAACTGCCTGTGCCTCCAGCGGTTTTTGAGGCCAACGCGCCATGGCCGGTGCCACTCGCAACAAAACTGGGATTGCCGTGGATGGACAAGGACACGAATTCCGCCGGACCGGAAAAGGGCCAGGGGATCGGGAACAAAGCTGGGAATGGCATGGGAGACGATGAAAACATGGGTGCGGGATTTGCGAACGACGCGGGACCTTATGCGAATGTAGTTTCGCAGGCGGCGTGCCTCTTTTGCCCGGAGCCGCCCTACACAGAGGATGCCCGGAAGGGAAAACTGCAAGGAACGGTCACCGTACGGGTGCTGATTGGCGCGGATGGCAAGGCAGGGCGGATCCAGGTTCTAAAAGGGCTGGGTCTCGGGCTGGACGAAACGGCGGTTGCGGCGATTCGGGGATGGCGGTTTGCTCCGGCACGCGATGCGCGGAATCAGCCAGTTGCCAGTTGGGCAACGATCGAGACGAGGTTCCAGCTTTTCTAGAAACTCATTAAGTCCTCTGCATGCGAGGAAAAAATACTCCGTGGTTGGAGTCCGGGAACTTAAGGTCGGAACAAAAGCTCCAACCCGCAAGGCATTCCGAATAGGACACGCAGCCCAAGTTGTTTGGCCGGGCCGACGGCGGCGTTCTGCTACGATGAGGCCATGCGCTATCGAAGGTTGCTTTCCGTTGTGGTTTGTTCCCTTTTTGGGCTGGGTCTTAGAATCGCCGCGCAGACCCCGACCGGCGGTCTGGATGTGACGGCGCGGATCGCTCCGACCGGCGGGCGGCCGGAGCCGGTGCGACAGTTCACGTTTTACATTTTGACCAGGAGCTACCGGGACATTCAGAAGGATGTGGCCGAGCAGTACCCCTTGGCAGATCGCGAGACGTTTATCAGCGAACTGAAGATTTCGCCGGAGCTGAAAGCCTGGATGAAGAAGCACGATGTGATTGACCTGATGGCTCCGGACACCGACAAGATGATCACTCCGGAAGATGTGATGAACGTACCGGAATTCTTCGACGCCTATGAGCGAAACAACAGTGGCGGGGTAACCAAGGGATTGCCCGCACGCAAATACCGGGAATCGGACAAGGAAACAAATCCCGAGAAATACGAGAAGCAGCACCAGGAATTCCTGGCCGCGACAGGAAAATTCGTGCAGAGCCACCCATCCACCATTACCGGCATGGAGACCGAACTCGACACCGTGAATCCGAAAGTCAAATGGGAAAAAGCGCTTGAGGAGCACAATCAAAAGATAATTTTGATTTCTCCGGACCTAGCGCAGACCAAGTATCTGGTGACCAAACTGGACACGGACTTGGACGGACACCTGAGCATCAATGGGCTTCCTTCGGGAAATTACTGGGTGAGTTCGCTTGGAATGAACGCGAGTTCCGGTGACAAGCGGCTGGTTTGGGACGTGCCGGTGACGGTGCAAGCAGGGAAAGTGACGCGCGTCGAACTGTCCAACCTGAACGCGCGGGACTTCAATTCGACCCGCCCTTGAAGTGGGTTATGCTGAATCCATGGGCACACCCATCCTGTGGATAGGGTTCAATCTTTTTATTCTTCTGACGCTGGCCCTGGACCTCGGTGTTTTTCACCGCAAATCACACAAAATCGAATTGCTCGAGGCGGCTCTGTGGAGTGCCGTGTGGATCGCCCTGGCGCTGGGGTTCGGATTTTTCGTTTGGCATTGGTATGGGTACAGCCGGGGGTTGGAATATTTCACGGGTTATGTGATCGAAAAGGCGCTGAGCGTCGACAACCTGTTCGTGTTCCTGGTGATTTTCCGGGCGTTCCGGGTTTCCGGCGAAGTGCAGCATCGTGTACTGGCCTGGGGCATCCTGGGCGCGCTGGTGATGCGCGGGACGATGATCGCGGCGGGGGCGGCGCTGGTAACGCGATTTGACTGGATCCTGCAATTGTTCGGCGTGTTTCTGGTATTCACCGGGTTGCACATGCTTTGGAAGCGGGACAAAGCGGTGCATTACGAGAAAAACCCGGTCTTCCGGTTTGCCAATTCACATTTGCGCGTGACCACGGAGTACCAAGGCGACAAATTCTTCGTGAGGCAGGAGGGACGGTTGTTTGCGACTCCCTTGCTGCTGGTTCTCCTGGTGGTGGAAATTACGGATGTGACGTTTGCGGTAGATTCGATCCCGGCAATTTTTGGCATCACCCGCGATCCTTTCATTGTCTATACATCGAATGTGTTCGCGATTCTGGGGTTGCGGGCGCTCTATTTTCTGCTTTCTGATGTGCTCGAGTATTTCCGGTATTTGGGAATCGGGCTGGCGCTAGTGCTCTTGTTCATTGGCGCGAAGATGGTGGCGGATCCCTGGTTGCATGTCTCAGTAGGGATCTCGCTCGGTGTGGTTGGTGGAATTCTGACGCTGGCGATGCTGATTTCCGTGCTGCAGAGACCAGCGAAGGCGAAAGATACGCAGTCCAGTTAAACTGATGGAGATCTTGCAAACGGCCCAAGGACAGGTGGAACGATGAGCGAATTCCTGCAGCAGGCAATTGAAGGCATGGCCTCGTCCGATCCGGAGGTGCGGGTGGTATCGGCGACCGAGATCTACCGGGTGGGGCGGGCGTTGGCGGATCATGCGGTGTATCCGTGGTGGAATGACAAGAAGCTGGCGGATTTGCTGGAGAGTGATAACCCAAGGGTGACCGTGGGGCTTGCAGTGACGCCGGAGCGCTTTGAGCAATTGCACGAGGCGAACGGGCTGCCGCGGCTTGCGGAGGTGCCTTCAGACCAGGATGCGCGCGAGTTCGCATTGCATTTTCCGGGCGGGTTAACGATGGACGTCTTGACAACAAAAGACCCGGCGGGCGCCGGGGCAATTGCGAAATTTTTGCAGAAGTTCGGCGAGGGGATTCAGCAGGTGGAGTTTTTGTGCAAGGACGTCGATCGCGCGACACAGTTGCTGAGGGAAAATTTCGGAGTGAAGGCAGTCTATCCGGCGACACGCGCGGGAGCGGATGGGACGCGGGTGAATTTCTTCCTGGTGGCTGCGCCGGACGAGGGAAAGGTGTTGATCGAGCTGTATGAAGCGGCGCCGCGGCTCGACTAAGGTTACCGGAAGGCATCTAGGAAGCTTACTTTTGCGCCCCCCGCTACCAGAAACCTTCTCGCGGCTCCTTGACGGTGGTTCGCGATTCGCTTTCGCTCAACAAAGACGGCAATGCTAGGTGGGTTGCTTTTCGGGTTGCGAGGAGAGGTATTCCCAGGCGCGAATGGTTTCAGCGACGCTCCAAGCTTGGGCGATGCAGCCGGCCGGCAGGTAGGGTAGATCCCCGGCGAAAATCTCGCTGATGGTACCCAGGCCGGCAGAATGGATGGTGCGGCCGAGGGGCTCGAGGAAGCTCTGGGCAGCAGCGCGGTCTCGGTACACGCTGTAGTGGGCAAGGGCGAAAGGACCGAGGAGCCAGGCCCAGACGGTGCCCTGGTGATAGGCGGAGTCTCGTTCGCGGGGACCGCCCGCGTATTGGCCTTGATAGGAGGGGTCGGAGGGGGCCAGACTGCGGAGGCCGACAGAGGTAAGGAGATGCCGGCTGATGGTGTCGACGACGGCTTTTTGTTGCGCGCTTGTGAGCGGACTGAGCGGGAGAGAAACGGCAAAGATCTGATTCGGGCGTAGCGAGGGGTCAGCGCCGATATTGGGACAATCTAAAACGTCGAAGCAACAATCGCGAGCAGGATTCCAGAATTTCTGAAAATTTCTCATCGCTTTATCGCGCAGGCGGGAATAGCCTTCGCCAGGTTTGCCGAGAACAGCGGCGAAGGCGGCCATGGTGTGGAGCGCGTTGATCCAGAGGGCGTTGATCTCGACGGGCTTTCCGGTACGGGGTGTGACGACCCAATCTCCGATCTTGGCGTCCATCCAGGTAAGTTGCACTTCCGGGCTGCCTCCGAACAGCAGCGCGTCGACGGGATCGACTTTGACGTTGTAGCGGGTGCCGGCAACGTGGGCGTCAACGATTTCAGAGAGCACGGGAAACAGCTTGTTGAGCAGATCAAGATCTTGGGTGGCCTCGTGATATTGCCGGACGGCCTCGAAATACCAGAGGGCGGCATCCATCGTGTTGTACTCGGGCTGGCCGCTGCCGCCGGAAAAATTGTTGGGTAGCATGCCGGCGTCCGCGTACCGGGCGAAGGATTGCAAAATTTTACGGGCGATTTCGGGGCGGCCGAGAGGAAGCGTCAGGCCGGGCAGAGCGATCATGGTGTCGCGTCCCCAATCGGAGAACCACGGATAGCCGGCGATGATCGTGAGGCCGGAAGAATCGCCGGGCAACGGCCGCTGGACCAGGAACTGCTCGGCGGCGAGGACAAGTTGCCACAGCCAGCTGGGTTCGTCATCTGGGCGTGTAACGGCGGTGGTAACGTGGCGCTGCTGCCAAAGCTGAAACAGTTCCCATTCGTGACTGGACTGCTCGGCTCGAACCTCCGTGGAATCCAGTGTGGCGTCTGGTTCAGTAGAAAAAACGAGCGTGAGTTTTTCTCCGACCGATAGAGATGCGCTGAAGACCGCGGCAAGGAGACGGTCTTCGTGATCATCAAGTCCGCGTTCGCGTTCGGCCGGAAGGAGGAAATCGCGATACCACTCGTGCCGGGCCTCGAATTGCGCGGACCGACTTTTCAGGTAAAACGGGGTTGCGCCTTCGAAGGCCACGACAGAGATCCCGTTCTCGACAGGAGCAATATTCAATTGCCAACCGTTCGCGTGAGTCGTGGCATGGAAATCGCGATAGGTGACAAGGATCTTGCCTTCCAGGTCGAACGGGCCGTTACCCCGAACCAACCAGTATTCGACGTAGGTAGTGTTCTGGTCCTGCTGCATCCAGATGCGCTTTTCCAGCAGAGCGTCAGCCAGGGCGTAGCGCCAGACAGGCTTGGTGCCTTCAAGATGAAAGCTCTCGATCTGCAGATAACCAGAGGGAGAGACAAAGCCGCTCAGCCAACGATTGGTGGCCAGAGGGAACCTGCGGTCGCCATAGCGAGCGGTTTCGTCGAGTCCAGCCACGAG